>Ga0209536_100000123_pt1 | contig 112816 bp, 135 predicted proteins | sample DeeMarSeWOR28_12_FD_187461 | JGI IMG/M metagenome (GOLD analysis project Ga0209536, IMG submission 187461) | Marine sediment microbial communities from White Oak River estuary, North Carolina - WOR-2-8_12 (SPAdes) (version 2) | ecosystem: Environmental > Aquatic > Marine > Intertidal zone >...
AAGATGTATAAAACATATACAACTTGTCGAATTGACTCTAAATATAAATGTAAATACTCACCCAACAAGGGTAATCGTTGGAGAAATGGACATATGTGTCGTGAAAAACAAAAGACAGAATTTCTTAAAATATTAAAAGAACATGGACTTAAATAAATTAATACCACTTAAATTTAGACCAACAATTGGATGTGATTGGGTGGTTAAGGGTAAATATTTAATGTATAAAAAAATAGAGCATATTCCTGTTGCTTTTATTGAAGATGATATTGTTTATATCTTTCTTGATAATAGAATACCAAAACAAATAATCAAATTAATAAAATGGGCAATGGAATTTGATTGTGAATTTTATTTAATGCCGCCCGAATTATCTAACCCTGGTAATGATGTGGATGAAGAAAGAGTTATATCACATTATTTATTTTCTTATTCACAAAAACACTTCTTTAACGAGTTTAATAAAATTGGATTTGATTTAATTAAGAATATGGTTGATTGGTGTAAAAAAGAAAATTGTTTACACTTAATTAAAGATTCATATGCAACTTTTGTGTTATAAAAGTCTTTAGCTGCATAATACAAATTCTGTACGTCAATCGCCATGAACACCCTCTGTTCCTTGGGGACATTGTATCGTGGTGTGGGTGATGGTGGCGTTCTGCGCTGGTTACTACGATCGGGCTTAAATGCCGTAGCTGGTTGTTGAGATTCACGAATACCAGGTCCGACCCTCCTATCAGATTCAATTATGTTGCCCATACGCTGATACCGATCGTGTTCGCTATGAATATCTGTCCGTTGCATCCACTCTCTCCTAAACTTGTTTCCTTTGAGATTCATTATGCCTGTTCGAAACACAAATGTAACGTTTATTCTTAAAGATGATCTTTGGGATGTTTAGACGACAACCACCAAAACCATCCTGCCTAGAGCCGCCATTAAATATGCATTTTGGATCTCTGCAGGTTTTTTTGTATTGGTGTACGTCTAATATTTTAGATTTCTGACCTTTTTCCATGGAATGGATGTAGTCTTTGTAAAATCAATAAATTCAGCCATTGATTGCCATATGATTTCCTTGTAGTGTAACGTCGGTTCCACACCTTTCCCGCTAGACAGTATGCAAATGGCCGGTTTGCCATCTTTCTCGCCAATGAACGATAGAAGACTGGCTACTGCCCCATATGTCTCTTGAAGATTGTCGAGGAGTGCCCCAAATTCCTCATAATCTTCTTTAGTATGCTCGTCATCCTTGCACCAAAATTCACATGAAATCACTGCGATTCTTCCGATAGAATCCAACATATGGAACTTTGGGGATGGTTCTGTAATACCAGTATTCGACATATACCCTAGAGCATAATCGAATAGATAATCAACATTTTCATCAATCCAATCTTTTGTCCTGATCATAGATGTAACTCTAAAATACAGAAATTTAACAACACAAAACTTTTCTGTTAATCACGTTAATAATTAGGGTTGATCTTCGTCCAGCCTAAATAACGATTTGACTTTGAATTCTGGCATGTATCTAATACCCTTTAGATCTCTACCGTTGGCTGGCATCATAATTAACCGATTTTTGAAATCAACGCCAGTAACAAACCATTTTGAGCCAAGATTTGTGTTTGCACCAAAAATTAACCCGCTATTCCCAGGCCCACCTTTGCTTTCATCTAAACGATATTTCTGAATTACACGAGTCACTGGAACCATTTCACCAAGGTCTTTTGTTGTAGGATCCACTACAACATAATTGATTACGTGACCGGAAAGAGCTGCAGACATTACCCCAACTCCTTCAACGCCTCGTTCAGCATCGTTAAGAATCTGTTACGAGATTCAATTGCCGATGGAAATATCATGCGCATACTTCGTCTTTTTGAACCATGAGATTTGCCATATTCTGGGTCAGTCTTTGCCTTTTCTGCTTTTACTTTCTCGGCTTCCTGCCTGCCCAATTGTGCGAAATCAATAACATTTTCATCTTCTTCCGATTCTTCTGGTTCTTCTTCAGAATCGGCTAAGCTCGCGTATGCCTTCTTTAATGGGTCGTCTAGTTCTGTCGGCTTTGGTAGTTTGATTTGTGCGCCGTAACCAGCAGCCCTAGGGCCATGACCCAAAATATCAGCAATAAAGTCTTCTGTGATCATCTAATATATATTTGCTAGCGCCCGTTGACATCTCCGCAGCAATACCTGTTATCTGTCATAGCAGCTTGTCTCATTGCTAACCTACCTTCGACGGTTGGCTGCCTAGCACCAGCAGCTCTAAACGGCCTGAATTCATATCTCTTTGTTATAGGGGTAAATGTCATAGACGCTGGACCCGGTGGGGCCACAATCCTGGTCGGCAGGATTGGGTATATATTCCTTCTTCTAAAAATCTGTATTTGCATAATACTCTTCTATCTCTTCCTCAACCACTTTTTCAATTGGTTTGTCCTTTGCTTTTTCTGGCTTTGATTCAGGTTCAGTATCTTCATAAATAAGTTTTATGGCTCTTTTATAATTGCCCAGATTCTTAAACATATCCCTAGATAATTCTCTAAGCGCTTTGCGCAGCTTCATTGTTTGTGAAACTTTCATACCTTTTTCATACAATATTTCAATGCTCTCCATTATTTCTTCAAATGACATATTATTATATTTCATAATCCTGTTTCTTTACCGCAATGTGTGCACTGCTGTACTCCACGGCCAATTGTGGACCCACATTCTGGACACATCTCTCTAGCATGCGCGGCATATTTCTTAAAATACGGCTTTGGCTTTTGCCAGCGCCTATATGATAATATTTTGGATACTGTCGTCCTAGCTAGCCCCATCTCACTAGCAATCATTGCTATGGCAAACCCAGGGCGATATCCGAGGCCCCTAAGCTCACCAAACCTCTTTGGAATGGCGCTAATCGCCACAGGATCGATTTGATAGTCCATTTCCTGTACTCAGAAAGCCCTTTCCTTAGCTTTTCCTGAAGCGTTCGTCGGTAAACAGCTACCTAAATACTCGTCAACGCCTCTGAAGCCCGGAGAGCTTCTTTATGATATGCTGGACACGGTGATGGAGGGTGTGTCCGTTGAGGATCTCTGCCCTTGCTTTATTCCCGATATCCATAGCCTCGTGAGTGTGGTCCAGATAATATTTGTACTTATTTTGAACCTCTCTTAAACCAGCATCAGACATAACATCATATTTGATGCAATTCTTCAACATATTCTGAGACATTGGGCGGTTAGGCGGGCAATTATATTGGAATAATAACCTCCCACAGGCCATACTCTCAACCGCCCTAGGGGTAACTCCAGAGAATATAGACCTAAGATTAAACGATATAAGGAAACTATTGTAAGCTTTTTTAAGTTCATCAGTGTGTATCAAAGCAGTATGTGGGTTGCTAAATTCCCCTTTCCTTGGCGTCTGACAAACCACAAGATCCAAACCAAGTCTTTGTAGTATTGCCGCCCTAATGTTGGATCTAGTTCCAACAAAACACCCTGATGGATAATATCTCTTGCCAGGCAACAGCCTACTAGACCTCACTGTCTGTGACTTGTCTTTGAGTAGGCTTGCGCGACCAGATCTAATCCCGTATCTAGTGCCATATTTTATCTTGGCTTTGTCAGACAATTTTGGCGTTTTAACATTTTTCTCCATCGCTACCATTCTAGCATCTGGAGAAAAGACTTCAGCATCGACACCAAATGGTAGCCAAAATGACGGTTTGCCTTCTTCTTTGAATCTTTCGTAATCAAGCTCATCAGCACAGAATACAGCATCGATTACATCAAACTCATCCAATGTCTTACACTTCGTGAAACCATTATGGAACTCTTTGTTGTCAATCAAAAAGTGTTTTGGATATCTCTCGCCCCAGGCAACTGCACCATACGGATCTGTCAATGACTCATAAGTCCAGGCCACAAGTTTTGATTTATGGCCTTTAATGCTGTGGCGGCTAATCTTACTCCTAAAATGTTCATATCCTACAAACAGGATGATGTCAGCATTAGTATCAAGAAGCCCAGGTATGTTGCGCCTATCAGTCCAATTTTCTATATTTCCATGTCTATTCAACACACCCATATTGTTCATTGTATTGAGCAGGCCCCAACTTAGCACCCATGCCTGCTCTCTAATAGGCCAGAAGTATAGGTCGAATTTCATTCTATGTCACTCGAACGAATGGGTTGATCCTTGCTTATTGTAGTTTTTATCTTTCTGCCATTTACATCATATATTTTTACCCACCCACGATCATCAATCAACGACTGCAGAGCTATTTCCCCGTACACAGTATCTTGCCCAGGCTCATTCAAGACATCACCAGGTAACAAATCCTTTTTAGCAACAGCATAAATGTCAGATACCCTGCCCTCCCACGGAGCGAGCATAGGCTCCCTATCAAACCACAACTTGCCAATTGCATACGCTGTCTCAAGGTGGCACAGATGATAAGGTCTGTAAAACAGATAATATGGACCACCACCCATTTTATAATACTTCAACAACGACCTCTGAAATGTATCGTGGCATTCGGCGACTATGAATACACCACCATCAGGTTCAGCGCCAAGAATATATTCAACACACGGGTTTTCTCTGATTTCGTCAAAATTGTAATAATAAAGCACCTCCTTAACGTGTTCCATTCTAGGGCCTTCCATGCGGTCATTGTACGGCACAAAACCAGTGGCGTTTGACATAATTGCCATTTCTATTGCTAGTTTTGTACCGTCAGTGTATGTCACGCACATCTGTGGATCTAGATTCCTGATCTTAGCCTCATGAATTATAGATTCTGGAGTAGCATGTCTATTCAGAAACCCTTTTATGTTGCCAATCATGATCGGCTTCAAACCCATCATAATGATCTCTTCAAACATTTTGATCAGCACGCCATATTGGTCACCATCAGTGCTGCTATAAATTACATCATTGTCCTTGGCCATTTCGTACAATTTAGGACCATAAAAACAATCGACTTCACCGTTCATCAAGATAATATGATTGCCAGATTCTATCGCAGCTTTAGTATATTCAAATCCCATAGTAAACGATGATGATGCTTCTATGAAAATGTCGATGTCATCTGATTTAGCGACTTCCATGCAGTCCTGGATTCTAAAACCAGCATTCGGTAGCAATCTTTTAGTCTCTTCGATCTTGTCGCTGTTGATGTCGCTTATAGCCACCAACTCCATCCCAGGAGTGTGGTGTATGTTGAATGCCATCCCTTTGCCCATAGCACCCAGGCCAATTAAACCGATCTTTATTTTGTCGCCTGAGCTCTCTAGGTTCATAAATTTATTAAGAAACATCTTCGCCCTCCTCTTTCTTGGATGTTACAGTATCTTCGTGGCCTCTGGAGCATCGCACACATAATGGATTCCCAATATACATATAACGCCGCCCACACATATCGCAGTCACGCGGCCACCAGCCTATAGAATCCATTTCATCAAATGCATCCTCACGAGCATCTTTACCATCGCCAACAATCCATGCCACCTTGGTACAATGCAATTCGCCCTGGATCATGGACTGTTTTTCATCTTGAGACATTGCTATAAATATGTCCCATTCTTGAGAGTCGTATACTTCACCATTTATTTTTATAATCACACCTCAATTCTCCTAGCCTGTTTTATGACACCCCACTTTTTGCCTTTGTTCACTTGAAGTGGTGTCTTACCGACTCTTTGTACTGCAGAAAGCCATTTGTCATTCTTAAAATCTCTTTCATGCTCCAGATGGATCATGTGTGCCTTTTGGAGCAAAACTTCCTTCCATCCCCTACGCAACAATCTAGACAAGATTTCGGCCTCTATCGATATATGCTTGCCTTCTTCAAACCCACCAAGCTCTTCCCAACTCTTTCTACGCATTGCGGAGCCAAATGATCCACACCATCTTATCCCAGACCACTTGAAACCCCTACCTTCGTAAGCTGTCTTCCACAGTATATCAAAATTGATGCGCCCTGGCACATCTCCGTTGACACCAGGTACCTGGCCTCTAGCTTCGTAATGCTGCTCTATCAAGCGTGGCTTAACTTTAATATCACCACGGTACTTCTGGAACGCCGCAGCAATCTGTTTGAAATTAGATGGATGTTGTATGACTTCTGCCTGAGTTAGGAAAATTATCTCATTTGACGCCTGTTTTATTAAGAAATTCTTACGCCGCATATCATAGTAAAATGGGTATGGTTTTGCTTCCAGCGGAATCTCAAAATACTTGATGTTGATTTGGTCTTTGTATCTCTTTATAACCTGCCTAGTTGATGGGCCTGTGCCGTCATTCAGAACAACCACTTCGAGTTTGTCTTTGGGATAGTCGGAATAAGCAATGCTATTCAGACCCAATTTTAGCAGATTGTCCCGTCTGAATGTAATTAAACCGATAGATATGTTTGGCAATTCTCCAGATGGTTCAAGAGTATCAGTGTGAACAATTGGTGGGTTGCACTTGCTTAGTTGTGCGATATGATTTTCAACATCTTTGATTGAGGTTATAAGATCTTGGGTTACATCTATTCCTCTATCGCGAGCAACCACCCTTTTATCCATAAAATAGTCTCCTTTTTAAGTATATACCATTTCCTTATCTTTGGTAATAATGCGCCCGGGAAAATATACTGTGGAGGTATTTATGGACAAAGTCGAAGCGATAGCCCTGGTTATTACTGAAAATCCAGATGAGATTCTCGGCGATGAAAATCAAATAGCCGAATTATACACTCTAGTCAGCAGAGATGCAGATGCAATAATCACTAGAGAAATGAACGAGATCGTTAAGGCTATAGAAAGAGCCAAAGCAGATGAGCGTTTAAAACCACTCGGTGACAAAGTAGAAAATGAATTAAAATCAAATATCGTGTCACCATTGAAAAATTTCGTCAAAGGATTGCTCAAAAACGTCGCGCAGGAACCAGCCACTCAAATAGGGCCTCAAGACACACAACTTGCCGCTACAAAAATTGCTGAACCTGCAGGTGTCTTTGGCGAATCAACAATAATAGAGTCATTATTATTAGAAGCACTCAAATTGGGCATACCCAAAGGTATCATTACGAAACTATATTCCGAGTTCAAGAGTGCTATAGAAAGAGCCACCACACAAATAGGAGAGAAAATAGAGCTACACTTCGATAGGTTTAAGGACGTCCCTGATAAGACTAAAGAGAAGATTAGAGATGGGTTAGAAAGAGCACTGATTCCATCGCGCAATCTAGCAAAGAGGCTTGGCGCTGCGATAACTAAGCTGGGCGCTGGTGCTCATCTAGGTGGAGAGCAAACCGAGACTGGTGTCGAATACTCTACTTCACAGCAAGCAGCGCAATGGGTCGACAAAGTAGAGGCGTGGGCTAGCAAAGCGCCACCACAGCAAGCACAAAAAGCGATACAAAAATTTTATAAGCATTTTGGAGAGATATATTCAAAGGCCAGGCAAGCCGTTGCAGAAAATCCAGATAACGTAAAAGCACGAAGAGCACTCGATATGGCAAGCGGTTATATCTCTTCGCTACAGAAATTATCCATGAAAAAGTTTGGTGAGTACCCCAGGAACTAAATCTGTATAGCTTCCAGGAACCACTCCGGTAAAATATTGGCAGCCATGCTGAAGAACCGCCCAAAGTCTTCATCTACGATATAAGTGTGTGCCCAATCCTTATCGTGTCTAACCGACCGACCATACGATTGGCAGATCTTCAGAGCTGTCAGCCACACGTAGTAATTCCATGAAATTTCAACTCTTTTCTTCAATTGTGGGTTTGCATTCTGATTTGGATACGGCACTTTGCAAATAATTTGGAATCTACTATCATTGTCGGTTAAATTGAGTCCCTCATGCATTGCTGGTGCTATTATGACTGAATTTTCATATTGCGAATGTTCTTCAAGCATTTCATCTTTACTAACGAAATCTTTTTGGAACAAAAACCTATCAGAGGAATCGCATGCGTCGATTAGTAAATTTGCTATTTCAAAATTGTGTGTATGAATTATTCCCTTATTATCTGGATATTTCTCACATATTCTATCAACAGTCTCCACGAGTCTCGGATATGTTCTCACTTTGTTTTTATAGCTAAGAGAGCCGCATGGTTCAAAATAAATCGGGCGGTTCTCGACTGGAAACACGCTAGGCATTTTATAAGATGCGACTTCATTTTCATCTAATCCCAGCGCATCAACCATCGTCCTATGCGAAAGAATGGTGGCGCTCATTAGCAAAATTTTGTCTGCTTTCGAAAACAACAATTCGTTGGCATATTTCCTAATGAATAATGGTTTCAATTCAATCATTCTGTGTCTTTTCTTAGTAAAATTACACACCCATTTGTCGTTATCAACCTCTCTCAACAAAGCAAGCCTGGTAAGCATACTCTCAAGTCGTTCCAACTTCTTGATTTTATCGTTCGCACTCGCGGTTGCTGCAAGCAATCGCACCCTGCCCATCAGGTCTATCTCGTCGAAATATTTAGCATATTCCTCTGGTGTCTTTCGTTCCTCCAAGATTATATCCAAATCCCTATCAGATATGGTAATAGAAACAAAGTCTAAAAGTTTGCCTTCCGTATTATGTGCTTCGTCCAGGCACATGAAGTTTCTCTTAGGGAATGCATCGGTAAACACTGTCTGGTACAAAAACGAATCAAAATTCATCACACACATCTGCGCTGCTCTTGCCCTGAAGTTGGCATACCAGTATGCACAACTGGGCATACCATTGATCAAGGCCCCTGGGAACTCGTTTGGTACACACTCACCCATTTTTGCTACTTTTTTGATAATCTTACACACACCAACATTGCAATTGAATTTAAACTCTGGACGGCTCAATTCTGCTATGAGCGTGCTCCGTATAGCGTCACCATCTTCTTTTGCTTTCCTTATCATCTTAGGCCATAATTTGCATTCGTAAGCGTTACGACCCTTAATCGTAGCCAACGATTTATCGTGACCAAAGTCGTTAATAAGCTGGTTCTGCAAAATCTTCGTTGCTGTAAGATAATATGCTTTATCAAAGTGCTTGGCAACTGTATATGCTATAGCAGATTTCCCAGCGCCAGTTGGCGATTCTAAAAAGACGACCCTTTTACCATTTGCAAATGAATCAAGCACGAATTCAATAGCCTCTTTTTGTCTGGGTCTAAACGACGGGAATGGAAAATATTTCATAGTATCCTCAAAAAAGATATACATTAAAATACGGACAATCAGGTGTGCTATTTGGGGATGTTATTTGATTTTGAAGTACTTCAGGAGTCTGCTGACGATAGTATCTTTCAGGCCAGAATCATCGACGCCCTCTTTTTGGGCTAGCTTCTGCAAATCCTTTTTCTTCATAGTTTTCAGATCAGTCTTGGTTGGGGTGTCAGGTTTAGAAACTTTCTTGACCTTCTTGGTCTTCTTGGTCTTAACGGGTTTGATTTCCACCTTATCATCGGTTGTACCGAATTTCTTATCCGGTCCAGGCTTCACTTCAGCCTTCATAATCCCGACTTTGACTTTAATTCTAGGCTTGCAATGTACGCAAGCCCCTTCATTCAGTTCGCCCCTAGATACTATACGCTTGCATTTTGGGCAACGCATAATTCCCCCCTTAGCTGCTCGGCGTAATTGCAGCAGTATCAAAAATCAGTGCCAGCATCGTGTCGAGCTTATCGGTGTATGTGCTCAGGTTGTCAGACTCCGTGATGAGGTCTGGCAAATCAAGCCTGTGCTGGCCGCCGAAGTCATACCTAGAGTACGCCGGATAACTCGTTGAATCATCCAGCGAGAACAGGAAGTCAGCCATCAAGACTATATCGGTGATGGTTTTAGTGGCTGCTGCACCAGCATCCATCGTTGCTGCACTGACGAACGACAGATTCTCCCACAACGCAGTCTGAATGGCATCATACACTGTCGTATTAGTGATCTCAATCTGTGCGTAAGTTCCACCAGACGTAAAAACGCCCCAATTATTCCCACCTTCGTATTGGCAGTGAAAATACCCTACAGTGTTATCATTGTAGGTTACTATTCCAGAAAACCGTGCTGCCATGTCAGTAATCGAAGCCATATTTCACCTCATAAATTTTAGGATCTATTATACGTTTGCCAGGACGTATTCTTATTGGTCCAGTGTATGGGAATAAATAAAATGAGCTTTTGGAGATATTTTGATGGATATCAGTGGAAAAGTATGGGGGCATACCAGCCGACTGTTCTCAAAAAACAATGTTGAATTATATAGAATATGGGGCAAAAAAGGCGGCAAGAGCTCGATGCACAGGCATGTTTCTAAGATATCATTATTCTTCGTCGAGAAGGGGAAGTTAAAGGTTGTTGTTGAAAAGAACGATTATAATCTGGTCGATGAGACAATATTAACGGCTGGCCAGCAGATGACCATTCGACCAGAGGAATATCACAGATTCGAGGTACTTGAGAATGATACAGTAGCTTATGAAATATACTGGGTAGAAATCGATAGCAACGATATACAAAGGAAAGATTGTGGGTCAATCGATTGATAATATGTCCGGGTCTTCAGTAATCAAATCAGCAATTATGTCAACATATTCGAGCGGAACCATTCTGCCACGTGACGTCATTCTGACTTTTCTGTTCCTACGCGCCTTAAGTGCGCCGCTCAGGGCTTCAATAGAATATAGCCTGTATAATTCCTTTGCTTTTTCGGATAGACCAACGGGATTGTACATGCCGCGTTTGGCCATCAATGCATAGGTGATTTCTTTGGCTGTGGCATCTCTTAAACCCATAGTAATTTATATTTGATCTCAAAAATATTGAAATGGAGGACATAATGGACAATTTAGCTAGGCTAGTCAATAAGATCTGTGATGCTACGACTTATCAGACGCTGTATTCTCTAGAAGAAGATTTTAACAATGTCGGGCTAACAATGCAATTCACAAAAAAGGGCGATGCAGCCATATGTAAAATCAAAGATGACAAACCATCAGTTGCCAACCCAATGGAAGATCATATTTATATAGGAAGCCTGGACAATGCCCCAGATATCATAGGGTGTGACGCCGTAATAAAAATAATTAAATTTATCGTAAATGCTAAAGGCAGCAAAGCAGAAGTAAAGAACACCCCTCGTGGGTGGAAGAATGAATTAAGCATGTATGGAAATTCTATAAAAGTTGAAAACAAACACGAAGAGTACCAAATAACAGAAGATTTATAATAACGCTCTAAGTGCACCCACCCATGCTTCTATGTTCTGAACTATATCACCAAACGAATCTGCAATAACATGTCCAGCAGCCAATTCGTCCCATACAGCATCTGCTATTGCACCCGGCGATGTAGAACCTGCATGTCGTGGTATAATTATTACTGGATCGTTTACCGCTGGTGTAAAAGGCAGTGTTGATACAGTTAACGCGCCATTGGCGTTGGCATAAGAATTGATTGTCCTAGCAGATACTCCAGCGGCATTTATAACAACAACCTGCAGATTATCCCAGAAGCCATCAGCTTCGGCAAGATTTGTTCTAATTTCTGTTGGGGATGAGCCCGCAATAGCGGTAGTTCTAGTGGCTACAAGTGTCTCTCCCAAAGAGTCAAAGTCTTCTTGCGACACTTTCAAGATCGCAGACATCGCGTCATCAATTCTAGGCGGCGGAGGTGGAATCTTATTTACTTCAATCACGACACCGTACTCACCAACTCCGTTAGCAGTTATAAACGCCGTTGGTATGGTAAAGTAATACAACCCAGCTTTCACAGCAGATTGTGCAACTGCTGGGTTGTTTGTGGCCGTATTAGCAGGATTAACAACCGTTACAGTAAAAACACCAGGAGCCAGCCCAGTAACCAATAAACCAGCATTTACTACAACGAACGATCCCTGAAAGCCATCAGACTGTTTAGCAAACCATACCATTACGCCAACCCCGTTCTACCGTCGCTCACCATAGAAAGCACCATCACAGGGTCATCGATCGATGGTGTGAAAGGTAGTGCACCGTTTAAATGAAACGCACCATCAGCGTTGGTATAAGAATCAATTTTGCGTACGGCAGTGCCAGCAGAGTTAATTACCTGCAAGTACATCCCATCATAAAATCCATCAGCCTGTGTCAAACTTGTTTTAACAAGTACATCAGTGCTTCCTGAAGTAGCCAAACTATCGGCTATAACCGTGGCAGATATTTCAGCACCAAACGTTCCAGCCGTAGTATGATTGTCGGCCAATTCGTCCCACACAGTAGACGGAAGTGTGCGCTCCGTCACAGTAGCTCCAGCACTATTGTCAGTGAGGATTCCGACCCCGGCGATATATACATTGCCTGCGGTAATTGTGTTCATCAATGTCGCTACATAATATCCAGTCACCGCGAACTGAGAACCGGCATTGGTCATGTTAGCTGCTACGATAATACCAGAGTAGTTGGCGAAACCAGCATTTCCGTCACCGTTCAGGTTAACAACCATTCCGGATGACGACGTGCAGCGGTCTGCATTGAGGGTCTCTCCGGACGCCACAACAAACGTACCAGCCATAGTACAATTGTCAAGACTGCAATTTATGTTTGTAAATCCGCTCGGCAAATTACAATCGATAGCATCGAAATGGCCTGAGGCTGACCCAGTAAGCGTGACGCTCTTGAAAGCGGTACTAGATACACTCTGACCGTTCATATTCACACTGGCAGAGTCAGTGCTATGAGATTCAATCGTGTATCCATTAACAGCACCGGTTAGTGTGATACTGCCATGTATATGGATCTTCATGATGCTGTTGGCAGATGCGATAGCCAAAGCATCCGTAATATTATCAACCGGGCTGGATGCTGTGCCATTTGGAAATGCTGTTCCTGAATTGCCGCTCCCAGTGTCGAGCCACACGGTATCCCACTGCGTCTTTGTAATAAGTTCTTTGTTAAGCAAGCCATCTGTGTTCACGTCCGCCGTACCAGTGCTGTTATCTACAATGATTCCGACTCCTGAGATTATGATAGTTCCAGCAGTCACCGTGGAATCCAAAATAATCATTCCGCCAGTCAGTCCGACACCAACCTCCTCTGTATCTGAAGTCAAATTCTTAATGGTGACTATACCGGAATAGTTAGGCATAGCCAGATCCTGGCCAACACCACCCATATCAATGATAGGCGGGTTGTCTTGGTCAATCGTATAACAATTTGCCAAGACAGCTTCTTCACTACCGTCAAGTGTGATTGTGCCGTAGAGGCCACAATTGGTGATCTGTCCATTCACGTAGTTCAGCGTGCCAACATAAGAATCTTTTACAGTAGAACCACCATCTAGCGTTCCTTGGAGATCGCATTCTAAGAACTCACAATTGGTAACATTCGCAGCAGTATTTACAGTCAATGACGACTTGGTGCGAGATTGCCCCCTAAACACCATATCCTGATAACCAGCACCGGAGTTAATAGTCAGATCACCAATAACATTAATTATACCAATGCCTTTCGCTGTGGCAATAACCATACAATCAGCTAAATTGTCTGTTGGTTGGCGAAGCGTGCCGGTAGGATAAATCTGTCCAGATCTAGCACGCCCAGTGGTGTTTGCAACATCAACATATATGCCGTCAGCGTATTCCCCAAACTCGATGGCAGATGAGTGGACCAAACCGGCACTATTCAGTGGGCGCACTGACACTTGGTTGAGATTTACACGATCACCAACATTGCTGTTGGCTCCAACCAAGTTGACAGCATATTGGTCGTCTTCGAAGGTGATGGTATACTCGTTAACAATCTCAACCGTGCGAGCGAGTTCAACACCACCAATCTGGAAAGGTGGGTTGTGGTTATGGGTCTTTGGCCAATTGATTCCTTGGATATTGTCTTCGAGGCCCTTTAATGTCAGGCGGAACTGGTTCAGGTCCAGAGAATACACGTCGAACGGATCCGTCTGGATCAGTGTCATATCCGTTTTGTAGATGTAGATGACCTTGTTAGGCCAATCAACTGTAATAGCCACCACTCACCCCCATTATTCACCGTCCGCATAGCTCGTGGTGCCTTTGGCATAGAACTGCTGTTGCAGACTGGCAAGCTGAGTGCGGTACTGCTCAAGCAGACCACCAAGAGCACGCATCGTCTCCTCCAACTTGCCCATTCGCTGTTCTAATATACGAAACATCTTGCGAGTTTCGTTGCCATGGTTTACGGCAGCTTCAGTATTCCGGCGGTTGACTTCTTCAGAGGCCAGCATAGTTGCGATGTCTTTAGGAACCGCCATGATTTTGTCTAAAGCTTTCTTGTCGGTAATTTTAACTTCTACTTCCTCACCGCCTGTAGAGCCTATCGCTGTCATAAAAACCTCTTATTCGTCGGAGACCAACAAAACAGTAATATCTTTGTCTGCATCAGACGCCAATGTATCTACAATATCAAACTGTTTATAATACGGGGACGATGTTTGCTTCCTAGCCCATCCTGAGAAAGGTTGGTCGAAAGAAATCGACCACGAATCACTAATCTCACCGCTACCATCTGTTGTTCCGGCAAGCATCACAAACGTCGCCGTAATCGTACCAGTCGCAGGAGAAGACCCAATGGTTTCATTCGTGGTATAAGTATAAGTACTACCGTCAGAGTATGTGATCTGATAACGACCGTTATAGACGTCCTCGTTGGCTCCTTGGATGTTCACCCAATCCCCGGTTTCCAGGCCATGAGTCGCATGTGTGACGGTCGCTGTAGTACCAGATCCAGTAATGTTTACCGAGGCGTTGTAGGGGAAGTTGACACCGCTTGTCACTTCCACAAAAACCTGTACTCCAGAGATGACAGCTTTTGTGTCACCATCTTTGACAGTAATGGTAAGAGTAACCGGGCTGATAACTACGCTAGTTGACGCCCCAGACCCATTTCTAACGCTGAAATTTCCTGTGCCACCAGTGATATAAATCGTGATTGCTTTGCCGGAGTTGTTATAGATGGTGGAGTCATTCTGCTCATCAGAAGCATTGTAACCAGATGTCGTCCAGCCACGAAGTGTAATCGAACTAGGCGTGTTGCTGCCTAATTCAATCGCATGAGTAGTGGCCGTGCCCTTAGTGAACTCCATATCGTCCAACTCACCATCAGGATCAGCATTGACGTTGTAATATAGGGCAGCGGTACCAGTAGAACCCTCGTAGCCTTTGATCACCGAACCTGTCAGGTCTGCGCCACCAGCTGTGATCTGACCGCAATCGTTGTATGAGTTACCAGTGACAGTCTGGCCACTAGCATAGGTGAAATCTCCGCCCCTACGGAAGACGTTATCAGTAATCTCAACAGAACCTGGGCTACCGGTGGACATATCGAAGTCAAATCTTGTGTCGGCAGCGGTACCGGCGGACTTGATGGTAGACCCGGTGATGAGAATGTCCGCGCCGCTGCCATTACCGTTGATGGCGTAGAGTCCGTCAGCGACGGGCTGATCCGTGAAGATCAGCACGTCACCATCCATCTCGAAGTAGGTCGTGGTAGCGCCGTTGCCGAGCTGTATCTTGCCGTAACTGAAGTAAACACCCTCGCTCTCCAGCACTATCCCGTAGCCTATGAGTGTGGCCCCAGAAATACGGTCTGCTTCTGCAACATCACTAAGATGCACAGCATTTGAACCGCTACCTGTACCGCCAGTGATATAGTAGCCGTCCATGTAACGGAAGTAGTCGACCCAGGTATTGGTGGCATTCTTGGCGTTGGTGTGGTGATTGGCGCGGATACCCCAACGATCGACGTTGGCTGGGGTCACAGTGGTGAACAGCGCGCAGTCGACCACCATGTTGAACCAACCGCCGAAATAGTCGTCGCTGCTGAAGATAGTCACATAGTCGGTATTCGTACCGTCGTACACGAATACCTCGTAACCGCCGTTAGTCTCAGTCTCCATGTAGGGCACGTTGATCGTGTTGATCCAGAGACGGAGGTGTTCTCCGGAGCAAGAGATAGGCGAGCCCTTATCTACGTAACCCTCATCAAGGTCGGAGCGGAGGATGCCAGACATGGCGTTGGTACCCTCTTTCTTGATGTCTGGGTCCGCAGTAGTGAACTCAGTCCAATCGGTGTTAGCATCAGCGTCGTCAATCTCAGTGAGATTGATTGCTCCCAGCGTTGCTGTTGCCATGGCTTACTCGCACTTCTCTTTGAGGGTCTCTATAACAGGGCGCAGCTGCCGTACCTTTTGCTCGGTCAGGCAATTGAACAGTTTGCACATGCGTGGTTTCTTGTCCTGTATCCTGCATATAGCAAACCCGTTATTTAGTTTGCTCAGATAGATACAGATATCGTCTTCATCCACAGGGATCGTAGGCCCGAGGTCTCCGTCAATAACTACAATATCGGCTGATATTTTTTCATCAGATGCGTAAGAGCAGCCACCAAAAACGCTGTCGCGGCGGTAGCCACAACACCAACCACACCGCACACAATCCACGAAGAACTCTTTAGGCATCCGAAATCCGTGAGATAGTCAGAGTCTGGCCGACACTAGTAAACGTCCACTGGCTGATGTACTCCTTGATTGGCGTTCCACCGCCATCTCGCACGAGAGCAACCAAATCACGGCTACCAGCGGTATGTACAGCCTGGTACCGATCAGTAGAACTGGTACCATCGTACTCTTGGTCCAGGTACGCAATGTAGATGTCGTTTCCGATATCCGCATTGACAGATGCGAAATCTTCGTTTCCATCGGTCGTATCGATGTTGTAGAACCGGTTGGGCGTCCCGTTCTCCCAGTTATTGTAGTGCAGGCGGCGCTCCAGACCGTTGTTGTCCGTCACCCGAATCCAGCCATCAGCCGGAGTGTCGGAAGGAATGGACTCCGTGATCTCCACCTCGGTGATGTTGTCCGTTGTGAGAGCGGCGGCCAGAGACAACTGATCCTTGTCGATGGCCGGGTTGTCCTCCGGATCAAGAGTGACGCCATCCCACGGAGCAACCAGCACCCTGTCGCCAGTGACCATTCCACCGACGATGTTGGTAACCAGGTTGGGCGGGTTCCTGGTAACCCCGTCCAACGCGGTGAGTTTGTCATTCTGAGACAGGTCGGCGTACTCAACACCGACACCGTAAGCGCCAATAATGGCCGAACCAGTGGACTGTCCGAGGAATGCAGGCGAAACGGCTCTGGATGTGACACTTCCATCGACGTCCAGGTAGTCCGTCACATCGGCGGCGGCAGGGTCTGTTCCACAGTAATACAGCCTAATATTGTTGCTCACCGTAACGCCATTCAGCGTCTGGACGTACAGGTTACCCGTGGCCCCATCATCGTCAACAGCCAAACAGAGCAGCAGACCACCGCCGGTCACTGCTGTAGGCGTGCCATTGACCGTGGCCTGGGCTCCGGACACTTGACCAGTAAAGGTCTCTGCGTCCGTGACAGTGCCGCTCTCCACTCGAATGATGAGGCTGCCCGTAGAGCCATCGTCGTCGATGGCAATGACCGTGCCTTTCCAGGCAGGGGTAGCCGTGTCCTCGTGGACAGCCTCGCCAACGAGGAAAGGACCTCCGGACTCGCCTGTATAAACCACGTTGGTGCCCCAGGCGAGGCGGTCGTTGGTACTAACAGAGATTCCGCCAGCTTCACCGTCGTAGGCGAACGAGTGGGTAACGCCTCGGAACCAGATGCCCGGGATGTCGTGAATCTCGGACGATGTGTACACCTGGAAGGCAAGGTCATCAGCGGCAACCGCCGTCCACCCAGCTGTATTATGCGCCCGGTTACCGCTATGGGTACCAGATGAAGCTAAACCCTCAACGTGAACATAATTCGAAGCATCTCCATCTCCATGCTCGATCACGAGGCAGTAGTACGTACTTGCTGCCACCGGCACCGGAGTCTCCCACCAGAAGGTGTACTCGCGGTAGTCAGAAGTGAGATTGCCAGCCTCAATTGCCTCAGATACGCCACCCTGAATGGCATTGGGCACCGATGATGTCCCGTACGTGCCGCTGTGGGAGTAGATGGAGGCTGTGATATCGCCAGTGGGAGAACCCAAACCGATCTTTAGATTCACCGTGACCTTGTGAATCAGCATGGCGTTGCCGCCGACCGTGAACGACTGGGCCGCTCCCGTAATGGTAGCATCGTCCACGACGAAATTGGAGCCACTATCCGAGCAGGAGTCCTCGGCGGTTGGATCCTTGGCGAGCCATTTGGTGCGCTCGTAGAGCTGGTTGATGGTGTAGGAGTCGCGGTTCCATTCGGAGTAGTACTCCTCGTCTGTTCCGTTGTTGTCAACGTCGATCAGGCGGAGACCCTCGGTATTAGTGATAGTGGTCCATCCGGCCACGGTGGCGGCGACGGTTTCATTGTTCAGGTCGTCGCTGTCGGTAAGGGCCAAGACGTTGTTGCCACGGGCAGTGCCGTTGATCTTGAATTCGCTGTAGGTGTTCTCGTAAGTACGGCAGATACCTACCAACCGCCGACCGTCGATATCGACACCATTCACCCGAGTCTTGATCATGAATCGGTGGCTAATACCAGCATTAGCGTCGGCGTTCAGACCACCAGTACTGAAGTTCCACCAATCGTCGGCCAGGGCTTTACCGTCCTGGAGGATCTGGATCTGGACTGTGGCGTTGCCGAAGTTCACGATGCCATCGTAGATTGTATCCCCGCCGTCCTGCACGATCGAACCGTCGTAGAGATGTTCGACAGCGTTGTCATCAAGGTTGTACCCGTTGAGTAATGTGATGTAGTTGTCCGTCGCTCGGCTGGACGGGTTTAGACCAGTGATGTCCAGCTCATCGTCACCAGATGCCACGGCGTCGTCCGCGAGGCCCTGGATCCAGCGGTGAAGCTGAATCACGGTCGCATACGACGGGCTCCCACCGTCATGATCGTCTCCGATATATCGGATATCCTTAGTGGACCTGTCAATGGTCCAGTCACCTGGCACTATAGCCATATTATAGCCTCCTCATATACTTACTCGCACAACGCTATTATATATTTTACTTCAACACTTATTTTTATACGAAATTAAAGATAATTATTTTCAATCCAACAAATATAACTTCAATTAACTGTAACAGACGTTAGATTCTTGCCAACATATACTAAATTTTTGGTTAGTGTTGCTCCGTCGCTATTCCTTGTCAATACTATCTTAGTCAAATTCTTACCTGTATATGTCAAAACTTTACCAAACAATTGGACTGCCTTGGTATTGTCAACATAAACATTTATACTGGTAAGATTTTTACCAACATAAGTAAATTCAGTGTATCTGGCAATCGATGCTGCCTTAAATGCCATTTCCAATTCAAGATTTAATTTTTCCCTATCAGTTATGGCTGATGGAATTGGATCGTTTAAGACTTTCCAATCGGCTAATGCACCTGCCGCAGCTGCTACCGCCCAGTAATACGTTATACCAGTTGACCTTACGGTACGTACGTCACCCTGTACATTACCTACAACAGGCAAACTAGGGAAAGTAGCGACTGAATCTCTGAGCACTTTTACTATTTTAGACATCTATAAGGTCAAGCCTCAGTCCAACTATTGCAGGTAATTCAGTCTGTGGATCGGGGCTGCCATCCCAATTCCTAGAAATTTTAATGCTCACTATATCATTGGCATGGATAAATTCGCCAGTATCCATAATTTCAGTTTCTCTTATGTCACCCCTCAATAAATTAAAGGTTGATATGTTGGTATCATTTGTAATTTCTGAACTATTACCAGTGGTTATTTCTGTCGCCACGACTGAAGTTCTTAAATCATAAGACGTATTGTCCCCAGAATCGTAGGCCCATATCAGATATATTTTCATTCTTGTATAAATAATGCTTCCATCTATTTTAGTATTATATCCTATTACTGAAAGCTCATTAGATGGTAAATACAAAATTAATCTTTTATCGTCTAAATTGCCTTGGGTAGCGCCAGCCCATACACTCATGGCACCAACAGCAACAAAATTCGGGTCTTGATCGAACATTATTGGTGTTGGTTCTAGCGTATCACTTCCTATCAGCCAGTTAATGTATGCTTTAAATTTCTCACCACGCTGTATGCCATAAATCTGATCCAAAAACGGCAGAGCTGAATTCGGTATATCCAATTCTATCGTGTTAGTCAACGGATCATAAATCGTTCTAAATTCAACATTTTCCTCATTATTCAATGCCAATCGAGCGAATAATGCATACAGAAATAAATCGTTCATACCAGCGGATTCTCTAGCAGAACGAAGCACATTCGGAGTTATTCGTCCGAATACGTTGTCACCTCTGGATACGGCCATACAATCCTCCATTATTATATTTGATTATCTTTAGATATCAATCGGGCTTGGGGTGCCTACAATCGGTGGTTTTGTGAGAGGGGATTTGTGATGTGGCTTTTCTTAGTGCTTGTGATATATCATAATACTCTACCATATCATTGATTTTAGAACCTGGTGTGCACGATATTATCTTAAAGTCAAACTCTTTGGCATATGGGAGTATTTCTTTGATTTGCCTCAAAGCCATGTCATACGTTCGCTGGTTGTATCCGATCTGTACGTCGTTGAGTTTTCTTTCATAACAATATATGTTGTTTTTATTTGTAACAAATGAGCATCCGACAAGATAAACCTCGTTGAACCCTAACCTATATGCAACTTGGATTGCCAACGTAAATACATTCTTACACCAAGTGAAATTCCTGCCGCGCAAATAGAATACATTAGGCTCCATTTTCTCCGATGCCATAAAATAAGTGTTCGGCATATCGCGCCATCTTTTATCACCAATCATACAATTCTTTCTAGTAATATAAGTAAATTTCATTGGGGCTGGGTCCATCAATATCGACGCGGAATAATTTTCGGCGATATCAGCACCAACCCATAAATCAGGTCTTATAATCGTTGCAGTGTTATTCATTACCATTTTGACTATTAATTTGTTGTCAAACTTGTTTTTCACCTCATTAATATATGGCGACCCTCCAAATAAAAAGCATGGTCCACTAAATAGACCATCTAAATCCATAGCTTTTCGCCTGCCACCTTGGTATCTAAAAAACATTACAGTAACCCTAAAGCTGCTTTTAGAATTATATCTGACGTTTCTTTGCGGAATCTCTCTATGCCAAACTCTGCAACTGACTTTGATCTGGCTTTCATCCCTATTTCGTACCTCATCGTTGGGTCATTAACCAATTCTACCAAATACTTTACGAAATCGTTGTCATCGTCGCATAAAAATCCATCAACGCCATGGGTAATTTGTTCTGCTGGCCCACCTTTATTCTCACACACGACTGGAAGGCCTGCAGCCATCGCCTCTGATATCACCCTACCCCACGAATCAACCGTACCTTCTTTGTTACGGTGAACGAATATGTCAAAACTTTTATAGAATTCCTTAGGAGTCTTACTCCCTATCTTAGGCGTTTCACACTGGCTAAGAGTTATGTTGTCCCAGTATTCTGAACCACCAACGAGAGAAAATCTAACTTGAGGAGCTTGTCTCTTTACCGCATCAAGTATGGTTAGTAATTCAGCCGGGAATCTCGTATGTAAACTAGATGTCAATTTGCCTATCACACATCTTTTATTGTCTGGCGATCTATCAATCGCTTCATATGGATTCAGATCCATGCATGGTGGAATGAGTTTCCAATTCATTCTCGGTTTTATGCGCTCATAGCTATCCAATATGGTTTCAGACACAAACACGTCCAAATCAGCGTGAAAACAAGGGAATGTCCTGTTGTGATGAACGGCAATTAAAGGCCATTGCTTTAACCAATCGTACGGCCATTCTCCGTCCACAGTCTTACCACCAGTATTGTGGAACATCATTATCGCTGGATCTATCTCTCTTACTATTTCTTCTGTTAATTTTTCTATATGGCACACTTCAATGCCATCATTCCTGAATTCGTTGGCCATCTCAAAGTCTTCTCTTGAATCATAAAAAAAGCATATGATGTGGTAGAATTCAGGATATATTTTTGCAACATCTCTAGAGAATAATATAGTCCCACCACGCCAGAACGCCTGGTTACAATGTAGCATGACGTTGTTCGCCTTGCGAACTGGCCTGGGCGGGTATACTTTGAGTGGTATAACTTTGCTGTTGACCAGCAGCTTCGAATCGGCAACACCGAATTCCCTATTTATGTTGCCGACCACACGGTCATACTTTTGCCAAGCTTTGTTGTTCTCAAAGAAATAATAGTACGTTGACCTGTTTATCTCTAATCCAATTTGTCTTTCTCTGCCATCCTCAGCTATCGTTTTGCCATGCGACTGGTGAATACCAAACACACCCATATCTAACTCAAGGTTGAATTTGGCCGACAACGCTCTAAAGCCAAACTCCGTGTCATCACACCCAATTCCAAGCATGAACAATTCTTCTATGCCGCCAAGCTCTACAAAATCAGTCTTTGTCATGGCTCCTATGAAGAAAACCCATGGATGATTGCGTGGTAGCTTGTTAGGCCCACAATATTCAATCCCACCAATTTTCCTAAGCCTTTCAATATCAAAATTGTCAAACTTACGAGACTCAGCGTTGATTACGTGGCCATATAGAAATGTTTTGTCTCTAGCACGTTCGGAAATCAATTTTAAGTTGTCCCTAGCAAACACAGTCTCTGGAGACGTCAGCACTATTATATCACCATCCGCCTGTTTTACACCAAAGTTCTGCGGGAGTGCAGGATTTGTGAGCCCATCAAACATGTTCGGTTTAATCGTGCCGCTATTGACGTCAACATCGTATAGCTTAAAGTTGAGTTTACAATGATATCCATTCAACAAATCAATTAGACCATCATTTGACTGCTGGTCTACGATTACAATTTCAAATTGGTCTGGTGGAAGTGTTTGTGAGACGTATGATTCTAAAGTTGGTTTGAATAAATCGGCCCGGTTTCTAATTGGCACTATTATGCTGATTTTTGGTTTCATAGCACAAAATACATTTTGCTGTCCAATTTTTCATACTCTTCTTCGTCGTAGTAATCCAATTCTATATCCGCAAAACCTGATGCGATGTATGACCGTACCCTAAAATGACCTTGAAATAGTCTGTTGCCACTTCTCATGCCTATTGGCGGCAATTTTACGTCGCTTTTTATTCCATTAAGGCAGTCTATTAATCTAAGATAGTCTCTGGTTGCTATACGTATTGAACTTCCTCTTACGATCCTATCGTGATGGCAAAATTCATTCATGCTTATGAGCGCATCATAAGAGTCTAAACACAGGTCATGTATCGGCTGATTTTTGTTGGCCCCAACATTAGCCTCAATTGATTTAATATTGTTCTTAATCCTGTTGTGTAATTTGTCATGCTCCCATTCGCCGCTAACAACCAATCCATGCAATATCTTAAGGCACGACTCTATCGTAACCGGTGGCATTACCGACATAACCCATTTAATGTTTTTGCCTTTATAATTACAAACATCACCGACATGTATTCGTTTGTTTGCTAACCATGGAGCAAAATACACAACCAGCCTGCCATGCCTATGTCCTTTTATCGCCTTGGCTGGGATAAATCCATAATCTTCGGCTATGCCAGCAATGATTTCATTATCAACAGGATCAATCTCAAAGATCGCCTCATTGCAATGTTTAAACAGATCAGCAATGGCTTCTTTATATCTCAATTCTCCAACTTGCTTCCTCACGTGGTGAAGCATATTTAGGCTCATCACCACATCATACTTCTTATCGAAGAACCAATCACCACCAAATTTCCTTCCAACAAATTTGCAGTTTGATTCTCTAAAATCTTTGAGCTTATTGCAAGTCTCTATGGCTGGAGCATCGGCATCAAACCCGACCACTTCCTTAGCGCCAGTCTCTTCAGCCTTAAATGAAAAATACCCGTTAAAGCAGCCTATGTCACATACGGATTTGTTGTAGAATGAAATACCACTGTTTCTTATGTTCTCCCATGTGGTAAGAGACTTAACTCTTCCTTCTTTTATTACATCACTATTTATTTCTATGCGCTGGTATGAAGGATCGCACGATGTTTTGTTAACTAAGCTCGTTATTTCTTCTTTATGTGTGTCAGACAATTTGGTTGGTTGTTTCTTAGGTTTTGTCAACAAAGCCCTTATAATCGTCACACGGCCAGATCGCCTGTTCAAGATTTCTTTGTGATATTCGTCAAAACCAGCATTTTTGAAGTCGTTAACTTCCCACCCAGATTTATGTGTTTGGGCTTCGTCGGCATTTTCACCCCAAACATCTTCAGTCTGCTTAAAAAACCCGTTTGGAGTATAAACGGCAACACACTTCCTAGCTACCATAATGCTATAATGCAACGCCTTTATACCGTCTCTTTTGTCTAAATGCTCCAAGGAATCAAACCACAATACCGCATCAAAACTGTTTGGAACAATGTGTCTTTCTAGTTGTGTTGCATCCGCCACAATATATGGCAAATTAGAATTCTTTACAGCTTTATCGACATAACCTCTTACTATATCAATACCTAAATACGTGTAACTTTTAAATAAGTCAGAATGGCGGCCTATACCACACCCGATGTCCAATATTGACTTGACACCTAGTTTGTTGAATTTCTCTATAAACCATTTCATACGAAATTACGATGATCTACGTCATCGATCAGATTGGCCAATGCGTTGTTGTAATTTGAGTAATAACATTTGATGCAACCAGACCCGTCATAATGGTTTTGCTTACTCCATATATCATCCAGGTTATTTATGTCTCCCATTACCATAACGCTGCTGCAGTCCCTATCGGGAACTGCTTGCGCATACTGTGTGCCACAGCACGGATAGATTAAACCATCAGCACCAACAACTGGCTTCAATAGGCTTATTAGGCACCTCTGTGTGCCAGCAGCATACTGTTTCCTATCCTGCCAGATAACTATGTTGTCGTTTATTGCTGACCCTATTAAATTCGATAAATGTTTTAAGTCAGCAACAGGTTTTAAGATATCATTAACCATTCTTACATGGGTGAAGTTATGCTCGTTCGCATACTTTATTATATTGAATATATTGTCGGTATTTGGTTCATCAGTAATAACATAACTAAATGACCAGTCGATGTCGAAATTGACCACTTTATCAACGGATTTGAACAATTTTACAGTATCAGATTCATCGCTAGCAGAAATTCTCACCCATGTAATCGGAGCAGCCCGCAATTTATTTAGAAGATAACCATTTGTAACAAGCCCAACTTCAATCCCACATCTGAGTGCTTCGCTTATCACCCAATTAATGTCGTACTGCGCCTCTTTCCATAATAACGGTTCGCCACCGCCAGTAATAGTGACTGATCTGCATCCAAGCCCCCTAAAATTTATGAATATATTCTCCAATTGTTCTTTCGACAGCTGTAAAGATTTCTCCCTTTCAGAACATGAACAGAAGGAGCAATTAAGGTTGCACTTATTGGTGGGATTTAATTGTAAATGAACTGGCTGTATTATATTGTGGTCGATTATACTTGATAGCAATTTTATATTCTTAAAAATTTTAATTGGGAAACCACCACTGGCAGCTGTGTATGCTTGTGTCTTCGACATATATTTTATATACATTGAACTTATTTTGCTGCAAATATTTATATATTATCAATAACAGGATGGAAATGTTCTTCTTTGGCTTCCTCTTGCTTTGTGGGTATTCAGATGGCCATTCACCAACGAACGTGTAAGGGAAGCGAAAGGACGGCTCAGGAAATACCGTCCGGAGGGTTATTAAAATAACAATGGTTCCAGTAGGCAGCCGGGGCTCAGAGTGACCACAGACAGGTCGGAGCAACTTCCGGATTTCCGTCATCCTTCAACCATGTCGCCTTCAGCCATCAGCAAGTTTCAGTCTTGTGACTCTGATTCTTAAGCCTTGCGAGAGGGCAAGCATCTTAACAGGATGCTGCAGTGGCTTTCAAGGCCATTGCTCGGCAGTCCGTATAACGCAACAGACTCAAGCGCTCATTTTGACCACAAATGAGAAGGGTCTGCTTCTTCTCCTTTTTCACCTATGAAACCACTACAATCTATTCCTTGGGCGGAGGCCCAAGGTCAACATGCTCCGTGAAATTGATATTCTCAATCGCCACGTCAAGATCATGCTCCAGTTGTATTAAACTGGACATTTCTTTCTCGATTTCATCTAATGAAACGTATGACACCAATTCAAGATTAGCCTGTTCTTTATGTTCACCAACCATCCTGCTGATCTGTGACTCAATTCCAGCTTGATGGGCTGTCAGGTGGTGTTTCATCTGCTGGAGGAATTGCATCCTATCCTTAAGCATCCCCCTACGGTGCTTGCCATGCCCACGCAGTGACAATGCTTCAAACATCGACATTGTCTTTGGTTTACCGTTAAAGTCAACCGTTACTGTCTTTTCAAGATTTGCCCTAAGGATTGCAGTATTGAGGTCGACCCAATATTTTTCAAGGTCACTGACGGATTGTTTAAGTTTATTTACAGTAAGTTGTTGGTTTTTAATAGGAGGCTTAACAGCATTCGAGTGGCAGAGCAATTCCATGATTTGGGCATTGGATTTAGTAATTCTTTTGTCAACAAGAGCCCTAGTCTTGAGAGCTTCGCTCAACGTCATTTGGTCCGACATTTCTACCTCCTCAATAATTAGTATTGATTATCAATGCCACTCTACCTATTCTTATGGTATTTCGCCCGCTATAAAGGGGGGTCGTCCTGCGCAGGTGGGTGGCCTGGGTCATAGCTCCGTTTGCGTTGACCGAAGAAGAGTCGCCTACCTTACTCCTCGCCTACACCGGTTCGACGAGTTTCATCCTCCCTCCCTTTGGCTTCTGCGCCTCAAGCGATGCACGCTTCACACCACGACATCGTTGGCGCTGTCCTCGGCGACCGCCTCTTCGATACAGAAATCAAAACCGGAAGTTTCCCGTGAGTCCACCGACCTACTTAGCTGCCCTCCGTCACTACCCTAACTCTTCTTCGCCGGTCTCCTCTTCGCAACCGCTTCCCTGACCATATTAGCCAGATTTTCCCCTTCCTTGTCGAGGACACCATCAAGCTTAGTGCCTCTCAGGACGTTGTTGAGAATCTCAGAAAAGCTCCTGCCACCAAAGACGGTGAAAGGAGACATGTTCTCGCTGACCTTCTCAAGCAATGCTTTGTCACCAAGACCCTGTATCGCCTCAATTAGCCCAGGCTGAATAGACATCGACTGTTCAACGAATCCGTCAACCTTTGCCTTAAGATCCTTCAGATCCATTTCAAGCCGTTTCTCGGCGAAATCAATATCCTGTTGTTCAGCAGCAGCCTGCCTCGCAAGTATTGCCTTATCGATCTGGTCCAGAGTATCCTGGTTGCCCAACCTAGCTTGAATGTCAGCCCTCTCAGTGTCAACTCTTTTCTTAACCTTAGTAAGTTCCAATTCAAGCTCGGACTCAACCCTGCTCTTGGTCAAAGAAATGGCCAGATCATCGGTGGCTGCCCTGATCTTGAGGTCTTCCTGCTTAATCGACTCAAGCTGCTTGTCAACGTCGAGCCTACGCTTTTCTTGCTCAAGCTGCAACCAGTGAGTGACAGCATTCTGCTCGGCGTCCTTAAGAAGATCGGCGATAGTCATGTCCTTGATCACAACATCAAGAACTTCGACGTCATAGACTTTCATGCCGTTCTCTTCGAATGCTCTACCGGTTCTACCGCCGTTGTCATTCTGCTTGCCGAGGATTGTGTCACGAATTAGAGTGATGGGATTCCTATTAAACTCCTCAATCCCAGTCTGCTTGGCCGCGTTCTTCACCATAGACCTAAGGTGATCACATAGGAACTTCACATAATTTTCTACAGCAAACCATTTCTCTGGCTCACCCTCAAAGTTTACCCTATACGAAACCTTCACATCAACTTCAACAAGGTCCTTCGTCTCCATCCTGATGATGTCGGAAACCTTGTTGTGGCTCACCCTGAGATATACTGTTTCATACAGGTTGTCAGTGGTCTTTGGTTTGCCAGTGGAGAACATGATGACTTCAGGGCCCTCGTCATAATCAAGTATAATCGACGCTGGCCCAACTACAACTCTACGGTCGCCGGTCTTGTTGGTAATCTGGACTGCGTAGCCAGTCCACACAGACATAACGACAGCGCCATCATACTTTGTATTGAGTGTCAGTGTGCGTGGTGGGGTAAAGGAAGTCCGTCTCTTAAATTCGTCAGCCTTAAATGATAAAGACGACGTGGCAAACTCCCTTTTCATCATTTTGCTACTGTCGTCTGCATCATACATCGCAGCGGCTATCACATCGCTCTCAGTAATTTGGGCACTATTGCGCTGCATACTTGCAAGGTCAGTATTATGCTTCATGGCCTCAGTATTGCCGGGGAAAATCATATCGACCATCCTCGGCGTCAAGACCCGTCTGACAATCACTTGTTCGCGTGGGTCTGGCAAGAACATTTTGGGGCCTTTGATGGTCTCAATCTCACCAGACTTCTTGTTCAAGACATACCGTGCTTCGCCAGCTGGAATTGCCACGGCGAAATACACATCTTCATTGCCGTACTTGATGATTGAGTGTTCTGGACGAGGATAATAAATTCTCATCTGCTCGCCAGTGATGAATAACTCTTCGCCAGCTTTCCTGGTACTGCCATCTTCCTCGTACTCGGCAATCACTTTGATATGCAAACCCATTTGGTCATTGAGTTCGATAGCCCTATACTTGCGGCTACCATCATCGGTAACAAAAGTCTCAGTGGGCTCAGGGAACACAACGGCTGGGCCCTTCACATATCTCTTATTGCCATCCTCATCAAGAAGAATACAATATTCAAGCCTTTCCAGCGTAACGGCGTCACGAACCAGCCTGCCATCGCTATCCCGGATAACTTCAACACCGGTAGGCGGAATGTAAAACGAGACATCCGTCCCCTTGATGACCATGAGTTTACCCATCGTCAGGCTATCAAGATCAACCTGAAGTGCTTCCTCCTCACCCTCCTTACCCTTGACGACGCCTTTGTCCCAGTTTTCGCGTGCCGACTCATCATCATAAATACGAACCATCGCATATTGATTCGACTTTAGATGATGTCCCTGGGTAACCCTTGCCATCTGGCCTGGCCAGCATGGGAACGAAACAGGCCCCCGAATGTTGACCTTGCGGCCAATCTTCAATTCTGGGATCGGCCCAGATCCGGTAGTGGGATGTTTGTCACCATCGGCTGGATTCTTTAGTATGACGTACCAACCTTCAGGAGCAGTCTTGAAACACTGCACAGCCTGCTCAAGACTACATCTCTCGAATAGTTTCGATTTTTCATCGAAAACGACAGGCTTATCAGTATTTGCTAAGCTGGTCTTGTTCGGACCAACATAGACTGTAACATTCCCTTTGGTTTCGTCTAGAATGTAAGCATATTCATTTGGAGCAAGGACCAAATCTCTCCCGGATATTCCATCCTGCATGTTGCCTCCTAAATTAGTCTCCACTCGATTAATTAAATACATAATGCCAATAGGCTAGATTCCAAAGACCCAGAAGCATCAACAGCTAACCCGTCCAACCGTTGATTCTTGGCGCGAGAGGGTGCACAAGGGGTATGAACCTTGAGACGGGAACCAAGCCGGGTCTTAACACGCTATGTCTGGTCTAATTTTAGAAAGATCCTCTGATCTTAGTTTCTTGAGAATTTCACGATCTTCTCTACTCATGTCGAGTATAACTTCTCCTGGTTTTCTGTTGTGGTTAAATCTTGAGTATTTGTCTACCCATATTGATCGAGCTATGGCACTCTGCAGTACCTCTATTGGAGTTTTCATTTTTTATCTCTAATAAGGTTGAAATTGTCTGGGCGACTAGCCATTATTTCTACAACCTGGTCGAAAGAGAGTGGATAGAAATCATTGTTGTCAACACCTATGTCCCATTGTTTGCCCTCTGGGGCCAAGTTACCGTGAGAGTGGCCAAATAGCTGCCAGCTGCCATAGTGTGATTTTGGCCATACCCTCATAGCATAATGGCAAACCACTATGGCCTGCCCACCAATCTTTTTCTCCCAAATATCGCGCCCTTTTTCTCCAAGCCAAGCATCATGACTTCCTCTAAGAAACACGTGCTTACCATTCAGATCGGCAACATATCTCTCGGCAATAGTTTTGTTGGCCAGAGTAAAATCACCACCATGAATTACTATATCATCTGACCCAACAACCGAATTGTGCCGCTTGATGAGTTCGTAATCCATATCTCTGGCATTATCAAACGGTCTTTTGCAATATTTAATTATATTTCTGTGTCCGTAGTGCTCATCTGCTGTGAAGAAGTATCCCATGTCAGCCTCTTGACCAAATCATCAGATTTCTGTTTATATTTTGATTTCCATTTTTTTAATATCACAAGCCTATCTTTTGATTTTGCTATTATTCCTTCAGAATGTTTTATTTCACTATTGATAAATTCTGATTCCATTTTACACATAAACTCAATTAAATCAGACAAATAATTGGGGTTGTGCAATTTGATGGTGGCACTCCGATTAAGCCCTTGTGATACATATAAGGAACCATCGTCCACAATAGCATCAAATACACTGCCACCCGGCAATTTCAGGGCAAGCATCCATCTGTTCGATCTCTCATTGTACCTCAACGTAGAATAACTTTCATCATCAAAAAACTTTCCAATCTCTTCTAATATCATTTTAGATTGCCCAGCTGCTGCAGCCAAATCTTCTGCCTTCTTTCGGCGTTCGATTTCATCTATCAACTGCTTCGTACCATATCTTGATAATTCTTTACCCATGATGACCTCGTGCACCTAGTAACTGTCGAGCATTCCAGCTTTGAGTAAATTTACAATTATCCAGTGGCCATCCTCGGCCTCTTCATATGTATGATATCGTTCTTGAAATTCATCGTGTTGCCCACCGAATATCATGGTCTCAAATAAAACCGGACCATGATTACCGAAAGCATGGTCTAACGCAAGAAACACAGTGCTGACATGTACTTTTTCGCCGTCAATCATGAGTTCGTCAAACTTAACTTTTCTAGAATTCTCTTTACGATAGAAGGTACCCCACTCTTTCACATCAGATACTTTCTTCGGTGTCTTACCGACTAAAATATAAAAATCGTTGTTCATCGCCATTCCTTATGGGTATGTATAAAGCAACACCGCCAACACAATAAAAAATGTGACCATAATAGGAACAAAAAAGAACAAAGCCGACCGCAACGCCAAACTGTAATACATTTTACTTCTAGCTGCATTACACATATTAATAATGTGTGGGAAACTGTTTGGGTTATAAATATTCAATGTTTTGGAATTGGATGGCGTTATCTCAATCTCAATATTATTATGGCTGCTACAGAAGCACCCGATTGGTCTGCGGCCAAATGGGGTATTAACCAGAATGACATGCCCGGCATCGAATTCAGACTCTCTAATATCAAAACCGTTTTCTTTCAGATAACGAATAACACAAACTTGCACTTCATCGTTCATAGCGGACACCTCATTCCGAGATTTTCATTAGCACTCACGGCCATTCTTCTCACAAATCACAATGCTTTTATATGTCTCAAGCATCTTTATACTGCCATCATTAATAAATTCACTTACAAGTTTGTTGGCTTCACGGTAATGATTAGAACCAACAAAGAAACATAACAACCCATTTGGCGTCAGTTTATTAACAAACATCCTGAGCAATTCTAAGTCAGTCATTTGCCCGTAGTCACTATCCCCCCTGGAGTATTCGCATAAATGGAACAAACTCACAATATCAAACTGAGGCAACAACTCCGGATTTAATAGATATATGTCACCAAACAGAACTTTGTACCGCTTAGCCAGACTTGGGTCATTTTTAATCTCTTTCATATAAATGTTATATTCTTCAGCTGAAGCTGTAATACCCAGCACAATATTATTAGTTGCCATCTTGCCTAATTTGTGGTGGGCTCCGGTTCCAAAATGGAATACAATTTTGTTCTTTGCATTACGCTCAGTAAGATAATCCGCCAGGTGAATGTCACATTCAACGCCTTTGGTTAACTTCCAAGACCTGTTGTACGTGTTTAATGTCTTATTAGTGTTGAGAACATCATACCGCTCAATCTTACTTCTAACCGATTTGTGATAATATAAAAGTGCTTCCCATTTTTCTACGTCACGCCCATCTATCTTGACCGAATTTGTCTTATAATTCTTGAGCCATTGCATCTTTTTGTCATATAAAGCGTCATCCATACGCAATGAAAATTTGCCGTTTGGATTTGAACAGATTATAGGGCCGCCATACAATTCAACAACTTGGCGATGAATTGACCTATGGTGTTGGTGCCCATAATTGCCATGCGTAACCACAACATCAAATCGAGCCAAATCTAGTGCTCGCAATTCAGCCAATCTGTCAAGTTTTAAGCGGCAATGTGGCTCTGGTTTGTCAATATAATGGCATGGTAAACCAATATAGGAGCATGCTCTTGCGAAATCGTATCGTCTGTTTACTTCTAACAGATTGCTAGGATAACTACAACATATTATGTGCCACTTTATGTTGATAGTCTTTAGAATTAAACCACCAAACCAACACACTTCATCATCGGGATGTGCAACAACGACACAGCCATTTGATGGATTAATCTGTTTTAAAACATTAACCACCATGTTATTCGAAATGCCTTCCTTTGGTTAATCACCCAACCAAATATAGATCACCATTGCGATGTTCAGAGCCAGCATTACAACACAGGAAATTATCCAGGGTTCCACTTCGCACGCTTATTCTACAATTTACATCATATCAATAGCCATGTTGGACATTTTCTGAATTATCCGACCGTTAGTTTTTTGCATGCGTTCATCAAGAGCGTTTCTAGATATCAGCATAATATTATCCATATCTGCTGCATTCATAATCATTCCACTCTTCCGAAATACCAATACTGGGTCTTTTACTTTGATTCCTATCTTATCAGCCATAAGTTTAGATATTGCTTCGATCAGACGCTCACACGAAATTTCGACCGACTCTTCATATTTCTCATCCATTCAATTCTGGCTCCTCATTTAGCTGGCCTTCGTAATGCACCCAAGTACTCTTTAACCGTTTGATTATTTCATCTCTGCGATAACGAGCTGGCATTTTGCCTTTCTTGAACCTTCTGACATCCTGCACGGAGACGCCCAAATGTTCTGCCACCATCTGGTCAGTCATTTTGCCGTCACAACATCGATACAGATTGTTTATTTTGGTTTTAAAATCCTCAGGTGTCATATAATTATTCAATTTGCACCTCGACGCCATACCGTTTGAATAGTTCGGCAACTATAATCCGGTGGCAAAAATCTCCCTTTTTGCACCAACAAAATAAAACATCACCATCCATTAATTGCCTTATTATACTATTGATGTATGTGTCGGACGGCGCTATTTTAATCACATAACGTTCTGTATATTCTTCCTCATTAATTTGTCCACGTTTGTACCCATTGACCAAATCCCATCCAGGAACAAGTTCATGGATCTTGAGATCATAATGTACACCCCTTGGCTCGCTAGTGCTGATGCTAACAACACGAGTAGCCTCTTTGAGTGCTTTTTTATTAAACCAGCTAGCGACTGCTATTTTCATCACATTTTGCTCAGTCGATCCCATGCCATTTCAAGCAATTCCGTAGCAGGAGCTCCAGAATCTACTCTCTTAGTTGCCTCGGCCATAATTTCGTTGAATTCATCATTTAATCTGAAGAATCTGGCGGCATCCTTAAACTGTTTTAGCCAAAACAATGCAAGGAACAGAAAAACAGCCACAACACCATAGGACAAAGTGTACACACCATTAGCAACAAACAAACAACAAAAGAAAACCATAAAATATGGCAAGAAAATTCGAAAATTCCTATTCATCCTCTTCATCCTCGTCTCTTTTTTCTCCCCTGGCTCTGCATCTATCCCTAAAATCAAGTACAATACTCCTGTATTTCCTTAATGATGGCGTGTCGCTTAATATCACAAAAGCAGCTTGATCGTCGCCATCGGCTAGGCAATTTAAAACAACTTCCATGTGTGCTATCGTGCCAGCGCTTTCCCCATTTTCTTTTAAATACCAGATGATTGCCTCTATATCTTCTTCGTTGGTGTATTCATCAACACCGCTTGGTTTTGGGTTGAACACTGCAAAAAGCGCACACAAAAAAAATACGATTGCCAACGAAACAAAAATAACTGCCATTGTCGCTTTGGACATCGTCCTAACAGTTATGATTTCATCGCATTTCTTACACGCAAATTTCTTGCCGACATTCTTATCGGCAACTTTGTATTTCTGGCCACACTTACATGATAATTCTACCATTTTTCATCCTTTCAGATCAATAACGATAGGATTGTTTGTGGGTTTATAACGTGCTGTGCACGTGCTAGCATTAATAAATGCCGTAGACTGCCCAATTACAGCACCATGTCCTTCATGGATGTGCCCAAAAATATGGAATTTTGGTTTAATGTTGTTGATAACATCTAAAAGGTCGGCGCATCCTACTTTTTCATCACGTTTCGTAAGATCACCATATCCTGCTGGAGGACCATGGGTTACTAAAACATCTGTATCATATGGAATTTTGTCCCACATTTTTCGTATCTCTGGGCCTCTCTGCAGGTTAAATGCCCAATCAAAAAACCAGGGTTGCCAAGGCGATCCATAAAATTTTATACCACCAATATCAATCCCCGAATCATGCAAGTATATGCAATTCGTAAGAATGTTTTCGCTATTTTCTCTGTCGTGTTCGAAACAGAAATCATGATTGCCAGCGATAACGATTTTAAACTCATATGGCATCGACCCAAGCCAATCGTTAAAATCTTTAAGAGTTTCAATTTCACCACTCATAGTGATATCACCAGCATGGATTAACATATCACCTTCCGGCATCTTGACAGACCTGTGGAAGCCGTGTGTGTCGCTGATAATAACAGCTCGCATTTGCTTGCCTTTCAATCCTTTGCGTCCACACCTAAGACGGACTCACCGTTGTTTGTGTAGGTTTTCAGAGCCTTCTCTACTTCTCCCAGGCCACAATCACATTCCCCATCGCCGTGAACGGAGCGGCATGTGCCAGCGTGGAATCCACCATGCTCCCTTACAGCCTCTGCCAGCGCATCGGCAAGGGCAAGGCGTTTGCACACCCGCTTGTAACTATCAATCAATTCATCCCGCTCCTCCCGCAGGGCATCGAAGGCTGCGAGGATGAAAGATCCCATTGGGTGATTCACGCCAATCATCTTGATGAGGGTTTCCCGGTCTATTGTGTCCATCTTAAATCTCCGATTATTCTTTCCAATCGAAGACCAACGCGGGGCTGTCGTGCCGGGAAGCACCCGTTCTCGTCCATGTGCCCAAGTTCAAACAACCGATCATCTAACAGTCTGCTCCAAGCCTAACAGCCAACAGATAAGTCGTCCGATTGTTGGCCTACTAATATAGCCGATCAAGCTCCAGATGTTATACAATATGCGATAATGCCATGGAAGTGAATAATAATATAATGCTTCACCACCACTATACCAATACAAAAACCATCTCTTTTTAATTGGCTCGGGCATCAATGGGCTCCATAAGGCGATTATATCCATGTGGAGGGTTCGGCCAACTTTTTGGCAAAATTCAGGTCAACGTTAGATATCAATTCCAAAAATTCAAAATTATCCAAATTGAACGTTTCTCTGGAGATTCCAGGGTATGCAAATCCACGTGCTATCTCAAAACATCTAAGGCATATTCTTGGCGCGAAGATGCCACCGATAACGTTTATTTCTCGACAGGCTTCCCGGGACGCATAAAGCCAGCGATGTCCTCGCGCCCAGCATACGAATTTACGCAAACTAGCCAATATCTCTTCCCGCATTTATGGCATACTACAACCGAATAAGACCCAAGCCCGCATTCTTGATCATGACTATATTTATAAGCATAACAGTTGTCTTAACCATTTTATGACATCAATGTGCAGCAAATTCATGCAGGCCTAGACAATTTAGCTGCGATACCAGGATACTCAGCCAACATTTCAAATAGTCTAAATGGCTTCAACCCTATCGTGAGTGGCACATCGGAAATGGTGCAAATTTTGAACAGCTCAGTCGTTGGTGACATTCTAATTATCAAAAAATCGCAAGAGATGCCCTGGCCCAGCCAAGTTTGATGATGGCCATAAGATATTGTCCAAAAATGGTCGTAGCCATCTGTGCTTAATAGCCGCCCATGCATTCCGATACTGTTTAAAATCGTTATGGCTAGTCTAGTATTGCATTCCATGCTCAAATCTCATGGCCACACGGTGGTGTTGGCCGCAGCTTGCCGCAACACGACTCATATAATTTATTGCTGCCACAAGGACACTTGTCTTCATACAAAATTTTGTCTACACAGCAATCATTCATCAACTTAATGTTCACCCCAGGTTTACCAAGCGCAATCATAATTAATGCAAAACCTTTCCTAATAGTATGAAATTTACCGTTGATATTCACAATCGACCACGCATGATACTCAGGGTCATTATAATCTTCTTCCAACACTTTAAACATGGCCATTAGCTCTTTGTCAGTGAAATAACTTCTCAGCTTAGACATCATTTCCTCATAACGAAAATCAGGAACGCAAGAAATCCAAAGCCTTCTGAAGCCTTGCGGCAATATCTCCTTCTTCAGGACTAAGTAAAATAATTCCGTTTCCTTCCACACAAACATGCGTATACCCGACATTATACAGAACAAGCAAGGCTTTAGTCAGGTCGTCCTCATTTGGAACGACTAAACGGCCACATTCTACACAATTGCCGCGCCCATCAGTTTTCATGTCAGCCTCTCCCACTGCCATTTTCCATCGGTAGTGTCTCGTACTTCATCCAATTTACTCAGCAGAATATTTACCGCCTCGCATAGCTTGCAGATCGTAATAGCATTTTTGTCACCAGCAAGGCAGCCTTTCATCGCCGAATGTGCATGATATTCATCACAACTTACTCTTACAAGCTTCTTGGCCTCATTGTAAACTTTATTAATCGCTTCTTCGAGTTTCATTTGACCTCCATAACCTCTTCCCAGATATGATGAGCGCTTATTCCCAAACATAAGCCCGCCTCTTCTATCCACGGGCAGAAAGCATCACGAACGAAAGTGTCACCATTTCCGTTGTTCAATTCTTTATACTTTTCGATCAACCTATACATGCTTTTGACCCGATCGAGATAAGTAGCCTTCCTTGAGACAACCGACTTGTAAAATTGCTTGCATGCTTCGGTGAGAGCTATGTCCTTTGGGCCTGCCTCGCCACCACCCCCATCAATAACCCAAACTTCTGGCCCGTATATTTCAAGCTTTCTGGTTCTGATAACATCAGATGTTTCAACGATTACGAGCTCTGAGCCGCTAATTTGCCCATTACAAAATTTCCATCGTTCCATCATGGTCCTTTTGTCAACAATTCTAAAATTCTTGGGAAACTATTTGGGTTATGAAGGTCTATAACGAATTCCCAATTGACCAATCCTTCCGACCAAACGCGAGCTTGTAGATCTTCTACATAAATCCTAACCATAGAAAAATGTCGTCCCAGCATCAGGTGCTGTGGTGGTTTCCCATCAAACCTTTCAAAATAACCAGTAGTAATGCCATTTTCCTTTAAATATTTAGCTATAGCAAATATGGCGTTCACATTGGCTCCGCTAGTTTCGTTCTAACCTTCGGATATCTCTCGGCTAGTGCAGATAGTAGTTCAAAACCACGCAGTAAATATTGCTCAGGAACAGAATTGGGCATCCCAATGCAAAATCTTTCTTTGAACATAACAACAACATCAGAATGTTCAATGTGCCAATAAACTACTTCTGCAGCCGAAATGACACCACGACGATACGAAGGCAATAGCGCCTTGCGACGTTTACCCAATCTATCCAGCACCACAATTGTCGATTCAGTCTCGGTCATATCTTCGGAACCACGCAGGGAAGATCGTATAGTATAAAGCATTTCTGCCATTAAACATCTCAGCGTATGCTTCCATAAACCTCTTAAGCCTTCCAAAGGCCTCTTTATCGTATATTCCTGCTCGCAATGACGGGTGGGTCTTATGTGTGTATAAAATCACTTCTTCTTTATAAACTTCTAGTCGCGCCTCTGTGTCTTGGCCATTCCAGAAAATTTTGATCTCTGCGGGGCCGCCCCCATTTTGTGTGGTTGTTGTATACCCAATATCATGAAGCCAGCACAACATGATGTGTAGGAGGTTATGCTCTTCATCGAAAGCCCGGCATTTAGCCTTCTTTTGGCCATGTGCGTTTGATTTCGTCATCGGCATACTTCCAGAGGCCATCTTTAATGTAGTAAGCCTGCTTGCCGTGAAGCTTATTCAATGTGTCTTTCAGGAACGTTGCCCAATTGAGCTTGTTATAGAGACCTAGGTCCCATCTTTTATCTACTGTCCCTATTTTAATCTTATCAATCTTTCCGACCAATGAATCAATCACCTTTAACGCTTCAGCTGTGTCGATCACAGGTTCCAGACTAACCCAAGTTTGAAGTCCAGCGGCTCGCATATTAGCCAATGTTTCAAACCTATCTGCAATAGGACTAGCATTTGGCTCTAACTTCTGCCTGATATTCTCATCAATAAAGCAGATGGTGGTAGCAAATTCAATATCGTATTTCTTGAAGAGGTTGAAATCTCGCATGGCCATGCTACTCTTTGTTAAAATAGTCATCGGGACTCCATGTTTTCCCATGACATTGATCGCCTGTTGTGTCAGCAGAAGTGTGCTTTCTAGGGGCTGGTAAGGATCAGAGGTGAAACTCATCAAGACCCTGTCGGTTCCATTGAACCTTTTTGCTTCATTTCCAAGCTGATGTAAGAGATTCTTTACCCTTTTGGCTTCGCTTAATGTTGCTTTACCCCTCACAGTTGGTAAATCAAATAACTTCTTTTTCTCGTCTTTCTTGGCTCCCTGATATGCAAAGTAAGGTGCATAACAATATTCGCACTTGTGACCACATCCCTTGTAGAGATTACAAGCCAGGTTGGAATATTCCAGGGCAGGTCCTTTTGGTTTGTAGATCAGGCTCATTTAACTCCTTTCGTCGCCAGAGAAACAAAGGTATACAAACCTGCTGTGCGTTTCACAGTAAATTAGTTGATTCATTATAATCACTTGGCGACGGATCAACAGCGGTCAAGTTGGGCATTTCCTGCAAGCCGCCCCAGTGCGCGGCCCAGTGCCTCGGCATACGCCTGGGCCATGAGGTACTCCCCGTTCCGGCAGAATCCCCGTATTTTTTCCATGATTTCTTCGGCTTCTTCCATTTTTACTCTCCCAATCATTTGACCGATTACCATTTCAGTTTGCCCGGTTCCTGCGTTCGGGAATAAAGAGCCCGCATTGTGACGAGGGCCTTCGCTTCCCGTAGGATTTCCTCATGAAGGAGCTTAATCCGTTCCTCACAGTCTGCGGGCATAGGGGCCAACCATGTTTTCCCGTCATCATCGAGGAAAGCCCCGAACAAGGATGCTTCTGCCCACCTTGAGGCCGCCCGAACGACGCGCTCCCTCTGGGCCGATAACATTTCTTCCTGGTCTTTTGTCAGTTCTTCCATCATGGCTCTTTCGCTCAATTGCAGGGGTCTTTCCCTGTAGTGTTCTCTGCGCCTCGGGGCACCTGAATATGATCTCGCTTTTGGCCCCATATTCACACGCCCCCTCTACGATGATCTCCGTGTCATGGTTTCCACACATAGCGCAGATCACCAAGAATTCTTTGTACAACGGCTCCGTGAATGCCTTGTTGTCCATCGTCCTACCTCTTTCGCTCAATTATAATAGTCGGCGATAAACATGGCGAAGTTCGCCACGTCTGCCGCTTCCTCGCGTATTTTGTCCTTCTTCCTCTCGTGCACGGCCACGGTCAACTCGGCCATTTCTTCACGAAGCCGGGTCATAAAAAATCCATGAACACCAGAAGGTGGCAAAGGATATGTGCAGTTTTTCCAGTGGCGGTCCCATCCACCGTAACCCCGGGCGCGGCCTATGTCCAATTTCCGCCGCATCTCATCAAGGAACTTCTTTTCCAGCCCTCGGTTCATCTCACTCCTCTCGTCTACTGCTTAAATCCAAATGGCTCAGGGTCTTCCGTAATATGCCTCGATACTATCGCGCTATTTGACCACCATGGCCGTCGTGTCATCCGGGGCTTCCACGATCAGCACGGGGCTATATTTCCGCTCGTGCGTTTCAAACCTCATGGGCCAATCGGGTATGTCGTCGTCCTCCTCTGGCATGGTGACCCCGATCACCCACGTTGCCCCCTTGATGGGTTTGGGACAATACTGTGCGAAGATCACGAGTTCCCCGTCCTTGGAATTAAGTTGATAGGCCGCACCGGTTTCGTAGCAGCCGATCTCTTCTGACTCATGCCCCTCCATTTCGAACAGGTCATCCGATGCCCCATAGAATCGAAATTCTCTCATGGTTTCATCCTCAAGAACGGTTATTTTGGTAAGGGGTACACCTCTAACAGCAACTTCTCGTTGCACATAATCTCGTCACCACGGTAATATCCCGCCGACTGTGCCTGGCAGGTTTGATGCCCACAATGAGGGCAATCCTCGGGATGTGCAGCTTTGCGGTACTCCAACAAAACCCACCCGATCACCTCGTGGTAAACAAGGCATTTACCCTCTTTGTGCTTATGTATGTGGTATTTCTTTAGTTGCATCTATGCCTCTCTATTGTGCCAATCGTCGTGAAGATGTACATCGTCATTGATTACCATGCCATCTTCATACCAATCATCTTCGTTGTCGATGTGGTATTCCTTGTCATCTGGATGTGGTCTGAGAACTAAATCAATTGCAGGATATTCCGGAGTAACACCATCGAATATTCCCAATATTGAAAAAGCTAGCCCGCTCAATTTCTCGTGCGTAGTTAGTCTATCAACTTTGTCCCAATAATCTACATATGATCTTATGATATCCAGAAGTTCTTTTCTTGCTTGCTCTTTTGCAATTGATTCCGACATTCTAATACTCCCTCTATTTTGTTTGTTTGAATCCTTCGCATTGACCGTCTTCGCCAATCTTACACCTTGACGGTATCTTGCACTTTCCCGTATTGCCGTTGGCAATACAGGCAAGACGCTTGCAAGGGAAGTTAGGCAACGCCCAATCTCTACTTCTCGGATAACCACCATCCTTTGGCATCAATCCATTCTTCTTCATGACTTTTCCCCAATTGGCCAAGCTTCACTTAGAAGGCTTGGCCTGTTAGGCTGAGTATTTGCGAAATCACCAACATAAAACAAAGCTCGCACCCAATCTTCAGGTTTGGTCCTAGCGAAGATCACGAAGCCGATCACATCGCCTTTTAGACGCTTCTTGATGCTATTCATCGCTTTGCCAGTAGTCCACACATCATCAACGAGCAAGAGCGGATATTTAGGCCCCTCTTCATATTGTTTCAATGCATTGGCTAGACGAGAACCACCCTTTGGAACACCAAGTACTTTGCTGAAAATAATCCTTCTACCTACAAATTTGGCAATCTCATTAATATCCGCATCCGTTAGGGAATCGCAATCGATTTTAAAATCACTTTCACCACCTGCGTGAAGAGTAAAGTAGCCATTGATTAGGATAGTCATTTGAATCCTCCTAAGTGTAAGTCAAATAAACCGCTTTCTCACTATCAGTCGGATCCCAAATAGCCAATAGGTATGTAAAAACATCTCGATGCAATACTAACAATGGATCAGCCAACTTGCTACTAGGAATTTCCTCTAGCGTCCATGAATTCAGCTTCCTCTCAGATATGATGAAGATTTCACCAGAGTCCAAAACAGGAGTAAGAGATTTCAGCAAGGACTTTACAGATTTCGGCAAGAGACCTATATACGACGTAGTTAAAACCGCAGGCTGACTATAGGATCGATCACGCTGATAAAGCTCTTCACGAACATCCTGAAAGTAATCCTCATAAGGTGACTTGGGCTGCATATAATATCTCCCATACTCACTTTCTTCGTTAAATGCCTCAGTGCTAAATATTCTCATGATGTTAGACTTGAGACTAAACACTCCATACTTAGGAATAGGAAGTGGAACTGTCTCCACGTGGTTCACCTCCCTTGTCGCTAATGTCCCTTTAAGTCTGGTCTTCAAGAACCCCATATCAATAACTGGAAACATACTGGACAAGATGGTATGGAACTCTACACCTTCAGCGCTCTTTAACGATTCTATAGTACATTCCAGTGAGTGCAGATTGCTGGTATCAATACTCCTCTTGATCTCTCTTCTAACTTTAGGCATCTGCATCGCTACCTCCTCGCAAGAAACTCAGGAACTTTCCGGTGCACCTGGACGACGCGTGGATCGCCAGCAGTTTTGTATTTCTCGACCAACTCAAGTATGGACGGGAATGATTCTGGATCGTACATGTTAAATATGACGGTACCGCATTTGGCCATTGTTGGTGTATCCAAATCAGGTGTATAAATTTTAATTTCTGTGTCATAAATTGCCATGTGTATCTTGAACTTGTTAATTATAAGCACCATCATGTCGCCTGAGATATTGTGTGCAGCAATGTCATGCTGAGCCAAAAATTCAGCAACTGCGCATTTTAATTCGTTGTTTGGATCTACCCACCCACCGGTAGACGTGTAAATAGTATCGCCAATACACATAGTCCCATCGCCAATGCGCTGCAATACTGCATCAGAAACAGTCCAACCGCTATGTATGTTGACCCAATATTCGTTGATGACCTCTATGAAGTCTTCTATTTCAATGTTCATACTCATATCCAGCAGTTCTTTAACATCACTATAAAACATCACAAGCGGGACAATATAATCATCTACAGTGCACACTAACTTTTTGCCAATGTCAAGCACAAACCCACTAGTGCTCTTGTGCTTCACTACTACCCCTCCAGAGATTCACTCTTCGCCGGGTGCACCTCAAACCCACGATATGGTCGCTCATAGGTGCATTGGATCTTTCCGCACTCGCCGCATTCTGCGCCGTTCATAAGGTCATTCCTATCGCCAATACTACGATTATGATTGCAATCGCGTATACATTTTTGCTACTTCCAGAATTGCCACCACTTCTTTTCTTCAGTTAAAGGCCGTACCAATAAAGGCCGTACCAACTCAGCCAATACTTTTCTATCCGCAGGCTCTAATTTCCCTTTGGTCTCTATTCTATCAAGTTGGAGGAGAATTCCCTTCATGGCAAGCAACTGTTTTTGTTCAACACTACGATAATCTTCTTCTAGTTGATGGCGAATGAGAGCTAGCTCCTGGGGATACCGGTCGCAGGTGCATTGAACCTTCCCACATTTCCCGCATTCTGCACCGTTCATTTGCAGATCTCCTCAATAAAACCGATCTTTCCGCACTCGCCGCATTCTGCGCCGTTCATAAGGTCATTCCTATCGCCAATACTACGATTATGATTGCAATCGCGCACAGCAATATCACCCACCCAGGCAATTTAGGCCCGTCTTGAATGACTCTCAATTCGGGCTTTTTGGTGGCTGCCCCCCTGCTAATTCTCTCGTTCGTGAAAGGCCCAGGGGTAAGGTTAAACTCCGCTCCACACCCATCGCATTTAATATTCACGGAGAGTCCACCTCGCGGCCCCTGCAAGAAAGCCTTAGACCCGCAGTCAGGACACCGCCCCTTGTCGAGAGTCTTGGATGCCTTTGGGTCGAGATCTTCGATCATCTGCGGATCTCCTCAATGCGAAGCTCCTCAAGACCAATTATGATACGCCAACTCTTCAAATATCTCAAACTCATCCAGTCTTGTCTGTGTCAAAAACCATTAACTCTTCTCCTCAACTGTTAGGGCGCGATCCCTTCATTCCATGAGTATGTCTCTGGCCCATCTTCACCCTTGCAGTAGTCGTGCACCCAGGTGGCGTAATCGTGGCCGAGCAGTTCACGGACCATTTGGTCAATCACCCACGCCTTGTAGGCTCCGTCCGTTTGGGCGAATCGATACGCCACATCCAGGGCGCAACGGATTCTCTCGTCAAGGTCTTCCACATTATCCGGTAGCATGCTCTCCCTCCTTTTTGCTACACTCCCCTCACATAGCTTTATGGCATCTTTGGTCTCAGTCATTTCATTATATTATATAGGACTAATGTTATACTGCTGATACCCAACAGCAATCCAGCCGAGCCAAGCACTAATCCGAAGACCAACTTGCACTTGGTCTTCTCGCCGACATGCGATAACAGCGAGACTAAAGCGCACGTCAGTCCGGTTAGTCCCAAATATAGAGCTGTCATTTGCCTTTCTCCAGGATCTCTCTTATTTCCTTTTTATTCTGCTCTTTTCCAATAAACCACCGCGTCGATCCACGTCAGTGCCTCGACGCTAACAAAGTTGATTCCCATATTGTCAGGGAAGGCCTTGAGAGGAGTCTCTTCGGTCATCAGGCAGTTTCACCGTCGTCTCCGTCCTAGCGAACTTGGTGATCGAGCCGTCCTGTTCCACCACAGCACAGATAGGACCCCATCCTTTAAACTTGCCCTCCGGAATCGCGCCTAGGATGCCGTTAATGAGCCCAAGAGGGCGAATGCGATTCGACCCATCCTCGGATTTCCCAACCTGAATATCAGGGTCATCAACCATGGTGTCATTACAGGACACTTCATGCTCAATGAAAGCACGGCAGGCATCCGGATCAGTCTTCAGGAAACGGTTCATCACATCGATTGCCTTGTCTATTGAGTCCATCGTTACTCCTCGTTTAAATCTCTTCTGTATTCTCTTGAACATCTCTTCGTTGGAGATTGTGCGGCCTGCGCGGATGTCGGCCATCCCACGCTCTACTAAGGTATGAATGGCCCCCTGGAGGAGTTCCTGTAAGACCACGCCCGTATTTGTCTCAACTTGGACAGCCCGGTCATCCCACAATTCGAGCATATTGTAATCTTTCTCGTTGGTCACTTCGAGGCGCTTCCCGACATGCTCTTCACACCAATCCTGAATTTCTTGCCTCATCGCCTCGATCTTCTCGGGTGTGTCGCTCACACGAGTCGGGTCAGGCCTCCCGACGCGGGCGGTCATGATCTTAACTTCTTTTCCCTCAGCCAACCATTTCTTGACTCGTTCAACCATTTCAGGAATGGGAGCGCCTATCTTGCCGCCATTCCAACCACCATAGACAGCCAAAGTGCCATCTAGATCTACACCTATCCAGCCTTGTTCAGTCATTAGCTGGCTCCTGATCTTGTTCTATCGGCTCCGCAAGAAGTTTGGCGATGTGGGGATGGATCTCCTAGACATGGGCGTAGCACTTCTTAATAATTTTCAGGATCCTCGGAAACGTCTCTGGATCATGCAAATCATAAACATCGTCAGACACGCCCGCGTTCAGTCTCACGCTACTCGCAATCGCCATAATTATGCATGGGTGTGGTCTGCTTTCTGCTCTAATAACAGCAAACACTTGATCAAGATCTTTTGTCTGATTGCGGATTCCAATATAACCATGAACTGTCTGATTGCGGATTCCAATATAACCATGAACGCGAGGAACCACATTCACTCCATTCTCTTTAAGCCATTCGGCTAATTCATCCAATAGATTATGTTTCGTTTCCTCGTCTATTCTACCGGCTCCTCAGCATTTCCACCAAATGTAAGCCCAGTGCTACATCAACAAACCCAGAAGTATACAGACGATCAACCACGGGAATTCAGTCATCTCTCCTCATCTATCGGCTCCGCCATCTTCGACACCAATTCAGGAAATTGTTCGGCTATATCTTCTAAGATTTCGAAAGGATCCAAGCCGGGGCCGGTCGTACCATAAAATCCGCCTGGGGTACTAGCACTCCAAGCATAGTAGTTGCTGCTATCGTATCTGCGAACCTCCAGAGCGCCGCCATTGATTCGAATATGCCAAGCCATATAGCCTTTACGGAAAGGATAGTAGTCTTCGCAGATGCGATCCAAGACTTCGGTTGCCTCGTCATCCATTTAAATAGCAAGTCCTGCAAAGGGTCGTGTACTTATCCTTCCCCCCGACCTCGACATCACCTTCTTTGTTGCCCGCCTTGAAGTAAGAAAATGTGCCCATTTCTGACCCGCATTTAGTGCAGATCGCCGTCAGCATGTCGATGGAATCGCACAGAGGGATGAGGCTTTGGATAGGTGCGAAGGGTGTTCTTTCTGAGGTCCCGTTCAGCCCACACGCAATCACGGTGCATTTCTGAGCCAGGTGATCGACCTCTGCTGCAAATTGTGGATAGTCGAAGAATTGTGCCTCATCTACCCCGATCACATCGCCTTTCGAGTGCTCAATTTCAAAAATGCCATTCACGAAATGAATCGGGAATAGAAATGCCTTGTTGTCGTGCGTCAGATGGCCTCTAGTATCCGTCTTGGGGCGCAGCAACACCACCCTCTTGCCAGCGATACTAGCCCTCTCAAGCCGCCTGATAAGCTCCGAAGTCTTGCCAGAGAACATTGGGCCTAAAATCAATTGAAGCGTCACTTGCGAAGCTCCTCAAGATCAATCATGATATGATTCTCATCCGTCTTTGGATCCAGCCATCGAAATGTATCGCCGTGCTCCTCTGACCACGTGATCACATCCGGCAATGGGTAGCCCAGCGCGATCCCTGTGACTTTATGTTTATCAACCGGGGGTAGGTTGCTATCACGCACCCATTTAGCCAATCTAGCAATGTCTTTATTCTCCGGCAAGAATGCAATATCATGCCAGATGGTCAAGCCGTTCTTCGCCGCCAATTCCTCTCTATAATCTTTCCTAAATCCAGTGACTAATGGCTTCTTGCCCTCGGCGGTCTTGGCGAATTGGGTCTTGGCCGTACTGCCGTAACTCCAATATCGGGTCTTCCAATCCATGGCCTTATCGAAGGCCCTCTTGTGGCAGGCAGGGATGGACTTGCGGAGGTAGGCGAGATCTTGTTTGGCTTGAGCGATGGCGGCTTGCTTAGGGGTCATTTGCGGAGCTCCTCGATGATGGCGAGCATGTCTGCGTTAGTGTGATTCCGTTTCCCGATATTGATGAATTTGCAGACCAGCTGAATATTACCCTTCACATGTCCTTGCTCCGGGTCAATTCGGTCGATAGAGACAGATTTCAACTCACCAAACTTGTGTATCATTGAAATACCTGTTAGGGCGCAACACCCATTCTGCGATTCCCACAAATCCATAACGTAATCTATGTCAATATCCCACATACGTCTGTTGGGATCTTTGGGATCATGCGGGCCTGGCTTCTTGGAACGAGAGCGGATGCCACTGAGTTGTTTTGACAAGAAAATGCGAGGATTTTTCTCATATCTGGCTTTCAACTGTGCTTTCCCTCCTCTGTTGTGATAATGATCACGAGTTGTGGCCTGGTATTGTTCTCTGTTAGTATCTTTCCAATCCTTAATTTGCTTAGCAATCTTGTGTTTGTTCTTCCGCCTATAATTTTTCATGTATTCCGTGTTGCATGTCTTACATATATTAGCATTATGCACGAATTCGACATCGACTTCTTTAGCGCTGCACACTCTACACTTTTTCATGCTACTTTTAAAATACGGTAAAAAGTTAGGAGGGACAAAAAAAGAGCCCCGATTTCTCGGGGCTCTAGATTGTACGCAGTGAGGATTTCCGCTTACAAGTTGCTCACTGTGACTACGCCGTAGTAGAGCCCACCATCTTCGATGAGCTTTTTTCCATACCGGGTCATTATGCCCTTGTTCGGCGTGAAGGAGTTGGGGTCCAACACGGTCGGCGTCGAGAGCAGCGGGATGTACGGCGCGTAGAAGTACCCGGAGTCCAGCACCGAGTTACCCTTGAAGCCCATCAGGATCTTGCAATTCGGGAAGAGCGGATCCTTGTAAAGTTTCAGCTTCCCTTGAATCGTACCGGCGCTCGTAATCCCGATGTCGATCCCATCTTGCGCCAGTGCGTCCGATCCACGGAAGTCATTGAGCTGCTCGAACTTCGAGGCAATGTCAGCGCTCGTCACCATCCAGTTGGCCGGTCCCCGTAGGGTGGTCCTGTGGATGATGTTGGCAACTTCCAGCACCTTGTAGAGCAGCGCGATGTTGCGGTCTGTGAAATTCACCGCAGCACCGGCACCCGTCGCGAAGTTGTGGTTGGCGCGAATGGCGGCGGCGATGATCAGATCGTTAATGATTTCCCTGTCGATCTCGGCCACCATCTCATCGGCCATAAGGTCCGTGAGGGTGCTCTCTGCGTCGATGTTGTGCACCGACTTGAGGTCCTGGGCGGCTTCGAGACTCCAGGAGGTCTTGAGCTTGCGGGTGACAGCGGCCACCGAGTCGCTGTCGATGCTCATCGAGACCTCAGGCTGGAACGGGTTGTTTTCCAGGTCGTACTCGTAATTGACCCTGGCTACTGCTCCTGCGGGGAGCGTGCCACTGGCCAGAGTGACCGAGACAGAGCCATCATCGTGATTGAACTCCGTCGCACCGGAGGTGGACTCGTCAATCGTGATGTCGGAAGTGTCACCCACGAGCACAACATCCGGAGCGCCATCCGAGTCAAACCCGACCTGAAGGATGGGCGTCGGAGTTTCGCAGTCGTCGGCGATGGAGTCTGCTGTAAAGACGTTGACCACCACCGTACCGGCGAGAACGGGCTTGTGAACCAGGTTCCCCTGGATGGCAGCGCCACCCTGCACGATCGCGAGATCCTCATCCTGGACAATCTGCGAGGTGTAGTAGGGATCCAAGGCCCAGCCGTTCTGGCGGGCAAACTGCTGGGCAGTATTCTGCCTCATGATCTGTGTACCAGCAATCGTCTGGCCCTTGGAGATGGCGTAACGGTACCTGATGTAGAAAATCAGGCTGGCTGGCTGACTCATTGGCTGAACACCGACGAGGTTATCAGCGATGAGCCTGGGATAGCTCTTGCGGATGAGCGGCAGGGCAAAACGGGTGAAGTCAGCGATATCGCCCGTGGTCGTAGCATCCTCAAGCAGGACATTCCTTTTCTTGGGATCCCAGCTGTTCAGCTGGTTTTCCATAATAGCTGCCATGAGACCATACTTTTTAGGCGTGATCTCAGGGCACTTCTTGAGGACTGGAGACCACTTGGCCACCATCGCATTCTTCTTTGACTCACGAGCGAGGATTACATCCCGCTCCTCAGTCAAGGTAGCGCCCTTGCCGCTACCCTTTTTCGTCATATGGGGCATCGCACCCTCCTTAACAGAGAGCCCTTTTATTATTCGGGCATCTCACTAGCAATCTTGTCAATGTCGGATGACCCGCTTCTCCTAGCAACCCCTGCCGGGATCTCAGATTCAACCAGAGGCCTGCGGGTCGTCTTGGCCTTGGCCGGGACCTTGCGAGACTTATCAAGGCGTTCGGAGAGGGTCTTCTTGCCCTTCTTGTCTTCCGTCAGGGCTTTACCCTTCTTCTTGCCTTCACAGGTGCATGGGGACTTCCCACAATCTTTACAACCATCGGCGCATGACTTGCAGGTGGTTCCCTCGCCCATGATGGGCGCACCACACTCGCACTTGGCGGCTCCGCCCTTCTCTTCGAGCAGACCATTCTCCTTCAAGGTACTCTCCATGAGCTGGTTCTTCTTGAGGACCTTGACGGCGATAGCGTTTGCACGATTGGCGGAATTTACTGCACGCTGCCTCTCTTCTCTGAGTTGCGTAGCGAGTTTTTCGAGGCGCTCTGACTTCTTCTCCAGGGCACGAATCTCCCGACTAGGCACACCGCCTTCAATCTCGATATCCTCAAGAATAGCTTTGGCCTTCTTGAGGCGGGCGGTTGCTTCGGTCTCTTCTGCTACCCTCTGCTTAGTCATCGCCTGCTCGATCGACTTCACCTTGCTCTCAAGGAATACAGCCACTTTGCGTGCAAGGTTGACCTTTTCTTTAGCCACTTCTTCGATACAGATCTTTTTAGCCTTCTCGACCTTCTCCTGCAGTCGTCTCTCATACTGCTCCTTGAGGTCGTTAGAATAGTGCTCAAGATGCTCACATAGCTGGTTCGCGAGCTCTTTGGAGGCACCAATGTTTTCCAACAACGCCAATATCTTATCCATTTTTAGTTCTCCAACAATCTATTCTAGTTTTGACTGAAGAGTTTATTCTTAAAAGGTCATCCTACAGTTGTCCAGTCACCATCTGGTGGCAGCATTTGATTTAAATTGGCTCCACCGCTCCACGATGCTCCACACATTTTACATGTGAGATGAAAACCAGCATATATCGGAGACAAACCAGCGCCATGTGCTTTCGCTGATGTTATGAAACCATCGATGTCATCGTGTGGACATTCTTGCGTATCTCCCAAACCATCATCTAGCATTTTGGCGATTTCTTCTGGATCCACTAGTATTTCCTCTGCTCTTCTGGGGGCTCGTACAAGTATTTGCTGATGTCTTCTGGTTCCTCTTCCTCCGCATCATACGGCGCAGCACCCATTGGAACATATGCTTGGTGCATAGCTTGCATCGTTTCAGATGGGATTGGTTCACCTATCAATTCACCAACCCTTTGGATCGCCGTCAAAATCTCCCCGATGTAACGAACTTCCGCAATTCCCATATGATCATCAAGATATCCCTGCGCTAAACCAATTAGCGTGTTCATCACTTCTCTGTTGGATAAGGGCGTACCAACATCTTCGCTAGCTAGCGTCTCAGCAGCACCCTTAACCGCGCCAACAGCAGCCGATCCAGCAGTCTCAAGCGCTTTAGCAGCACCCTTGGCAGCCATCTTCGCGACACCTGGACCTTTCTTCTTGACAAGTTCAATGCCAGCTTTACCCCAGTCCTTAAGCTTGCCCTCGTCAAAAAGATCTGGGTCCTCATCTATGAATTTTGCGATTTCTTCTGGAGTCAGCATTAATCGTTGATGGAATTGCCCATCACCTCAGCGATAGTATCCTCGGTAATCGTGTCGTCATCAATTAGCTTCGCCAGATTGTTGCGAATGATCGTCTTAGATTCTACAACTTCGTCTGTCTCTTCCTCGCCCTCTTCCTCGCCCTCTTCCTCGCCCTCTTCCTCGCCCTCTTCCTCGCCCTCTTCCTCGCCCTCTTCTTCGCCCTCAGGAGGACCTTCAACAGGAGGACCTTCTTCACCTTCTTCGCCCTCAGGGTCTGGCGAAAGACCCATTTCTGGTTCCATGCCTTCAGGTTCGCCCTCAACCTGCTCCTCGTAAGCAAGGGCTTGGTTGATCATGATCATAGCATCATCATCCGCATTGTTCTTGATGATATTTAGGAATTTGGCCAGTTCCGCAGCGGTGATAACGCCATCATCCATCATCTCATCCGCTTCCATCTCAGGAAGGGAGTCAGCTGCATCGGCAATATCATCGATCGGAGGTTCCTCTGCCGGTGGCATTTCACCTGGGCCTTCGTCGGTAATTTCAGCAGGAGGCCCAACTCCCTCATCACCAAACGGCATCGGCTGTTCATTGAGAGGAGCAAGCAACTCCATCTTCATGGCTTCTTCGAAATTCTCAAGCCCAAGACGCCTCTTCCAGTCATCTTCTGAAAGGACTCTACCGCCAGACACCACCTCGCACATCCTATGAAGGCGACGTGAAACCCTGCCCCTAGCGGACTCTTTGATCAACTCTAATTTCTTCATCAATTTGTTCTCCATTGAGGTTACCATACCCTTATTCTCTACGTCTTCTATTGCAGTTTCTTTGTTGTTCGGGCACCCATCTGTATCGCATGCCTTATCCGGACCGCATGTGCCACCACAGATCTTGCATTTATGTCCATCTGGACCTTGCTCGGTCATTGGCATGTCATCCGCAATGACACCACCAGCAATACCACCAGCCCCAACAGCATCCTCAACCGGAATGCCGCATGCGCCACAATGTTCATTTATGGCCGAAGACATATGCTGGACTTCTTCATCGATGCGTGTTGAAAGATCCTTCATCGCCTTTAGCACATCAAGAATCTTCTCTTCCTTCTCTTCTTCGGTGTCACCTCTGAATAAGTCATCAAAAGTCTCTTCATCAACACCTTCAAGAGCATCGTCCAGTTCAGTTTCGGATCCACCACCAATTTCATGGTGCCTCTGCCTCAGGCGGGCCAAAAGGGGGCTCTCTTCCCTGACGATTTCACCATCGGTACCAAACACATAACTTTCAGAAGTTAGTTTGCTACCAAGCTTGAGTATCTGAATAATTCTATCTACTGATTCTGGCATATTCTTTAAAATGTACTCCGCTATTTCATACGGGTCCCATGATTCTGGACGATCTACTTCAGTTTTCTTACCTGCCATTTCCCCAGCTTCTTGTTCGCGTTCAAATCTGCCAATCTTTTCTTTGTCTATTGAGGCATAAATGTCTTCTAAGCCTGCTTCTTTCATCACCGTAGCAACGTCGCCTGAAGACATATGTGCACTAAGAATGTTGGCTAGCTCTATTGTCTCACTCTCAATTAAATCCTTGATACTCTTATTGCCTTCCTTCTTGCGCTTCTCTTCGCGTTCTTTCTCCCTCTTCTTGGCAAATTCTTTGGCTTGTGCTCTTGCAGAAAGTTTAGAATGTGGGTCTATATAATATCCACCCAACCCACTTTCTGACTTTTTGTACACCCGCCCAGGTTTATACGTTATATCCTTCTTCTTTATTAATTCCTGCCCAGGAGTAGGTTTTTCTTCCTCTTCCTTGACTTCGGGGAGCCCCTCGTGCTTAGTTGAAGCGAAATCTTTCGCGGCCCTTTTTGACATGCCTTTTGCAGCCTTAGCTACGGCAGGAGATGCCGGTTCTTCACCCTTTTTGGCGGCGTAGACCATTCCCATGAACCGCTGCTGCTTCTTTGATTTAGCGGGCATTCAGTTTCTCGGCAAGCATTCTTGAGAACTGTTCGGCAATTAGATGCTCAGCTTCTTCCCTGATTTTCTTTGGGGCATTCCTCTTGATTTCCTTGAGCGTCCTTTCACGACTCTCTTTGATGCTCAAATAAGAACCATGCACGCTAGGCTCAGCAACAATATCAAAAGTGACAAACGTAAAACCAGGCATCACTTTATAATATTCGTTACCCTCATGGATTGTCGTCTCCATATCACCAACGCCGCGTGATGAAATGCCAAGCTGCACATTGCTCTCGATGAGTGCCTTGGCAATAGCACCCATCGGGGTTTTCTCGATAACATGCAGCTCACCAAATACGGCATCCCCCTTCATTTGAAGTTGGGTTAGAAGGTGGGATACCCTATCAAGATGAATTTTAGCGTCGGGCGGATGATCGCATTCTCCCATCACCCGCCTGGCTTTGATGTCTTCCTGGATCTCGTTTACAGCGCTTTCCAGGATTTCCCCAGGATAAATTCTACCATTAGCATTGGGCCTATCTGCAAATTGGAATTGGCCACCAAGCTTCAAAATGCTCCCGATGCCCTTGATGTCTTCTGTAATCGGCCTAGAAGACAATATTAAAGGCATTGAATCTTGAAACAATTGATGGCACCCAATATTGCCAGTAATAGAGGCGGTGTGTCTGCTAACACAACCACCCTCACAATGCTTGCATTTGAACTTCGGCATAATTATATCGCTGGCTTCTCTTCTTCCTCACCTGCTTCTTCGCCCTCTTCGCCCTCTTCCTCACCACCGAGGATATCTTCGATTTCCTCTTCGCCACCTTCCTCACCCCCTTCTGGCAGCTCTGGGGCTTCTTCTTCGCCAGCCTCTCCTAAGTCTGGAATGTTAGCTTCAGGAGGACCCTCTGGCGCACCACCCATTATTTCCGCGCCACCGCCGGACCCAAGATCTAATGATTTGACAACAGAATCAATTACATTGTCGATCGAATCATCAGATGCAACAATTACCGCCACGTCTTCAGAGAGGTCTTCATCGTCCTTCTTTTCCCTCTCATTGATGGAGGACTTTTTGTAGCCGATGGGCTTGATGCCCTTAGACGACTTCTTGTACTGTGCTTCTCCAAGCCCAGGCCCGGCCATCTCAGGATCTCTCACCCCAGGCTCAATCTCGGCGGCGTCTTCAAGGAATCCAGGGCAGTCAGGATTGGGGCAAGGTTCGCCAGGTTCGCCAGTGGTCCTTTCCATACAGTCGTAGCAGATGCACTCAGTGCCTTTGTCCATCCCGAATTCTCTGAACCTGGCGGTCATCGGCCTGCGATGGTATGGTCCGTAAATCCACTCAGGATCTTCAAGCTCGCTGAGGACATTCAGTGCTGCTTCGTCAGATCTCAATGCTTCCTTCAGCGATTTAACAGCAGCCCCAACGGAATCCTTCTTGCCTTCCACCAATGCTGCGAATTGCTCCATGAGTTCACTATTTTCGCCAATGGCCTTGTGGATCGTGGCAAGCCATTCCTTCACGTCTTCAGCCTTTTCCCAAGGCTTACCGCTATCACCGGGCTTGTCGTCATCACTCCCATCACCCTCATCGCCCTCATCGCCCTCACTTTTCTTGCCAAACTTGTGCTTCTCAAGGGCCGGTGGTAACTTGCCTTCGGCAACACCGCCCTTGCTCTTGGCGCTAACTTTTTCTGTCTTGCTCCCCTGGTCACCTGACTTAAGTTCAGCTGAAAGGGTGTCGTCAAGTTTATCAACCCAGCCGCCGCCTTTGTATTGCTTGCCGGTCCCAGGCTGTACCTTCTCTGGGTTGCCAGCACTCTCGGCAACGCCTTTGCCCTCCGGACGATCCATCATAGCAGACCCGGTGCTTGGCTTTCCAGCATCAGGGTCGTCTTCATTATCGGCGGGAAGACCATCGTCGGATAGACCCTTCTTTTGCACGCCCTTGCCGCCTTGGTTGTCCATTTTCTGGCCGGATCCGCTTGAATAATCGGCATCACCAACGCTCTTGTTTGCAATACCCTTGCCCTTTGGGCTACCCATCTTTGGGTCACCAGAGGCTGCCTTGCCCTTGCCAGCGGAACCTGGTTCGCTGCCACTCTTAGCTGCCACACCCTTACCCTTGGGACTATCCATTTTGGCCCCGTATTCTTCATTGATTTCAGTCTCGCTGCCGACATCAATGCTATCGTATGGATCCTCGAAGAGTGCATCATCATCTACAACGACGTCATCACCGGTTTCCACCATGACGTCGCGTAAGCTCTCGAATTGCTCTTTGAGATCCTTCGCATCAAGTGTATCGCAACGCTTGATGTACTCTGCCATCTTGGCACTGTACTTGTTAAAGCCATCATCTTCGGCGAGGAAAATGTGCCCATCAGTCTTCCATTTGTCAAGTTCAGCGCTGAGTTGATCGACGGTCATTTCCTCGATGACGACTTCCTTATCCTTCTGTTCAGACTCGGGAAGCGGCGGCAATCCTTCCTCCCCTTCCTCCTCCTCGCCTCCCATCGGTAGCTCTACCACTGGGCCAGCAGGCTCCTCTTCCTGAATCGGCTCGTCACCAGGAATCTCGCTGTAAGTCTCAAGCGTCACAATACGATCAATCAGGGTGTCAGGAATGCTGCATAGAAGCTGTTCGGCTTCCATGATGATGTCGGTTGCAGGTTCTGGCTCTTCAAGCTCAGCAATCATCGACTCAACCTGGTTGGCCAAGTCTTCCTTTCCTTCCATCTTGGTCAAAATAGAATTGATGACCTTGAGCGTGGTGAGATATGCTTTGGCGCGAGCGGCCTGAACACTGACGCTCTCATTGAAGAGCTTACCGAGAAACGAATCATAATCCTTTGAGAAGCTCTCAGAAGACTCAAGCAGCTTCACATTGTGAAGCATCTCTGAATTTTCTGCCTTGATCGCCGTCTTCTCCCAGGCTTCACAGATTGATTGGTGGTTAACCTTTAGGTTCGTGCGATAGAATAACATCGCAACATCTTCGGCCAGAAGCGAATTAAATTCACACTTCGTTGCCAATGCTTGTTCAACCAGATTCTTGATCCCATCAGCATCTAACAAACAGAATTCCTGCTCCTCGCTAAGGAATTTGGCCGCCACTTTGACGGCTTCCTTGATCTCACCGGATGATACCATTCCGGCAATATTCCTAATCATACTGCTAAATTTATCCGATTTCCAAGCACTCTCCGCCACCGACTTCATATGCTTGGCGACGAGACGACGCCTTGTCATTTCATTCACAGGAATGTTGAACTTCTCACCAGTTTCAGGGAATTCAGCCTTGATCACCCTGCCATTGTCATCCACTTCGACAAATTCAGAAATTGCCGAGCAGAATGCTTCCGTAATGGCTGGAATGTCATACTTCTCGCCTTCCATATCCACAGGGACGTGGTGGGCGAGCTGATCCTTAGTCGTTACCCAACCACTCTCAGGTATTACAGACGGACGGAACCTGCCGTTCTCTATGATCCTATAAATATGTTCCGCTTCTTTGAAATCATCCGCTGCCAGACTCTCTACCAGACTGATGCAATGCTGGTCGAAAGACTCAGACTTCTGCTCGTCTACGATCTTAATCGGCTGTATATTGCTAATTTCTACCTTGCCATGCGGTTTCTTTGCAATCTTAGCATGGTGGTAGGAATTGGCTTCAACATCCTCGAAGATCATTGAGTTGGCTTCGAGAGCAACAAGCCGGAAATTCTTTCCAGCCTCTTCCCCGAGCTTATTCACAATTCCTTCGAAGAATACTACCTTAGATTGAGCCGACGTGTTGATCGCACGCAGAAACTTCCTGGCATCCATAGTCAGCGGAGCCGGAGACGTGTTCTGATCTGTGCTGGGCATGTTATATTCTCCTAATCTCAGATTTACTATTCTAGTCTATATTTGCTGGAATGGGGTTTTGTAACTTTAATTATCCTGTGAGGTTATCTTCCTCGTCGCCTGAGTGTATTGATTCTAGCAATATTTTCATTTCCTTCTTAGCTGATTTTCGATCTATAGGATCGATGACGCTATCGACCAATAATGCATCGTCCTTACCCTTCAACCCATCCAATTCATTATTGTTAAGCAAGAATTCAAAGCTTGATGAATATCTCGTTGGTACGGTAGGAACTTTGTTCTCGCTTTCCTCAATCATCTCCATGAGTGTTTTCTCTGTCTTGGCATCATAACTTTCTAGAGCGCCACCCATCATTTCTCCACCTTCTCCACCTCCACCACCTCCACCACCTTCTCCACCTTCTCCACCTCCACCACCTTCTCCGCCAAGAAGACCACCACCGAGACCGCCACCGAGACCACCACCGAGACCACCGCCTTTACCACCTTCGCCACCCATTTCAAGTCCTTCTTCCATGGCTTTCTTTTTTTCTTCTTGCATTTGTCTAATTTCGTCTTCAGTCATATCTGTGAATCTCTTCAAGATCCACTCATCAGGAAATAATTCAGTACCCTTTAAAGCATCAATTACGTCTGCCCTGGAAGCCCAGGTCTCAATCCTATACAACTCGTCAATTGCAGAACTAGCAGTCATGTGCAACGAGAAGTTCTTGAGGTCCTTTTCTGAATAGCCCCTCAAAGCAAGATGGACGATAGCTGCCTTTTTGAGACCCATAGCTGCTTCACGTTGTACCCATTGCACAGCTTTGGCAAACTCGGGTGACACTTGCGATAACGACTTGGTTTCGTTCTCTCCAGATTCGCCAATCCCAACTCTGCTGTACGGAATCTTGAGTCCAGAGATCATTTTCTTCTTGAAGTACTCAATATCTGCTATTTGATCGAGGTTTTCAGCGCCTGGTAGAGTCTCAACTTTAGGGCCGGTGCCGTCTGATCTCATGGGCAGCCAGAAATCATCTTCTTGTATAAGTGGATTCCATCGCTCATTCACATCGCCAGTTGCTGGATCAAAGAATCTCCTTTTCTTGAATGTGTTCGCTATCTTCTCCATGTAACCAGGAATTTCATGAGTCGGAATTTGGCCGACAGGAATTGTGAAAACGCGCTTCTCGGGCGCACGGGTCAAACGATAGATAATTGCCGCATCTTCCATCAAGCGAAGCTGCTTGAAGTGTTTCCTCGCGCCGTTTAACAGTGATCGGCCATATGGATGAAATAAATTCTCATATGAAGTAAGCCTCATATGCATCACTTGCCACGGGTGTAAGAATTCTGGACTCCTAACCAATTCATCTTGGTAAAAGAATCCTACAAGATCACCGAATTTAGTCTCAACCCTAGTAAAATTATAAATATTCATGAATCTGATACTTGCAACACCATCCCTATTCTTAGTCGGAATTATCTCAGCAGGGAAATCACCATACTTGACCAAGTACCTGATCATTGGACGCAGGGTATTGTCGATCAATAGAGTATCATAAAATAGCTCTTCAAGTTCATTCTTGACTGCTTTGGTCTTGGCCTTTACCATTATTGAGTGTTTTGACTCACTGTCAATTAATGAAGCTTCATCTGAATATAAATCCAACGCGAGAGACATCTCGCCGACTTCATCCATCTGGTCGTAGTCTTTATACCTCTCTAAGCGATTAATATGAAGATTTGTTTGTTCTAGAAGTGCATGTTGCGAAGATAGATTTATGAAATCGCCTGAAGCAATTAATTTGTCAATCGACGATTGGTCAGTGAACAGATTGTCGCCACGATAAACATTGCTTTGCTTGAAATAAGCGGCGATTCTGTCAAATAATTGCCAGCTCATTTTATTCTCTTAATGTATCTGTTCTTAGGCGGCACAGACATTTTTGCCCATCCATGGCATCCCAATCTATCATTTAGGTCTCTTAGGAATAGTCAAGTTGTGCTTTTTTGGCCTTACAATCCTAATGTTATTTTTGGTTTTGCCTAGGGTAATTCCACCAATTTGTTGCTGAAATTTTCTAATTTCATCCTCAGCCTTTATTTTGCCACTATCCACTTCGCTACTAACATTAAATGGCAACATTATATTTTTACTAGCTATAGAATTCAGATCGAATTTGCTAGTCGGATCAGATAATGGAACGTCGAAATTATGATACGGTAATAAATTATGTCCACCTATCCTAACTGCATCGCCAACACCAATCAGCGACAATGCTGTAGCGATGACCAAGTCGTCATTGTTACCTGGACCTGGCTCAGCACCAGTCTTGGTCTCGGTCAATTGGACATAGATCATCGCTTCTTTATATAGTCTCGAAGAGCATACGACATAACCATCTTCACCTAGTCCGTCTATTAAGCATTTATCCAGTAGAGGCTTACTTTGGCCGGTAGTTGAGAATCCAAGATGCCCGGCTTTAACTTTCAGATCTGCTCTCTTCCTTCTACTCCTATATATGTTCGGGTATGCTAAATCTTCGAATAATTCTTGGCAGGTGGCTTTGCCGATGCCAGTATTTTCAACTACTGCCAGTGCATTATTATACCACCTGCCAATAAAGTCTATCATCTTCGCAAAGACTTTGGGCCTGACTTTAATCTTCAGTTCTGCTACTTGTTCGCCCTCATTGATATCAAAAACTTCGATGGCACTGAAATCCTGCCCTTCGCCAGTGGCTACGTCACAACCAAGCACATACTGGTGCGGCGGTTCACCGGTCTCTTCGTTCCCCTTGTTTGGCTTCTTCCAGACCCACAATTCATCCCTAAAATCAAGGACTTCCCTCTCCTCAGTCGTAGGATTGACATAATCCTGTAAACCAACCGTCTTATAATTTTTCCCATGAATCGCAACTGTATTCCCAATTATTGATAATGTCTGTCTCGATAAGACCGTATGGCCAGTACCGACGAATTCAGCAAGAACCTCTTGTCTGAATTTAGAGTCATCACCTTTTTCAGTAAGGTTTCTGTATTCAGTGTCAAGCCACGGACTCCAATACGGCCCGAATTTTTCTATCTCATCTGGCGTTTTGCATTCACGAAGACCAGCAGTGGGACATATAGATATCGTATTGCCAGAGAACTCATCCTTAAATGGAATCTTCCATGTCATATCCCACCAATTGATCACTATCGGATTGAAGTCATTTTGGTTTGATTCAGCGTCAGTCCAGAATCTCCAATACCAATTACCAACACCCTTAACAGTTGAAATAACAATGGCGCGACCACCATGCTGGAGTGTAGGCCAGCCACCACTCCACATATCATCCATATGAGGCATAAACGCCGCTTCATCGATGATATTTAACGACGACGCATTCGAGCGCAGAGTATCGGGGCTAGATGTTAAGCTGGTAATCGTAGAGCCGTTAGGAAATCCTATTTTGTGTTCGTTGCTCATGCCACCAGCTGCTGGATCTATCGACCAAATTTGCTGCATCCACGACGGCAAGTGCCCAAACGCCAACTTAACATTCTTTTTTAAAAAATCCTTGGCGTCCTTGTCTCGTTTTGACACGATCAGTACAGTTTTGTGACCAAAAAACATCGCATACCAAAGAGCAAAGGCACCGGATAACGTAGAAATACCGCAATTATGAACAACAGCTCCATCAACAATGTAGTTATTGTATGGTGGGACTCTTAAATCATAAACTTGGCATTCCAAATTTGTTGGTTTTACTGACTTTATTTCAGATTCGGCTATTTCCATACGATCGTTGATTTCGATTATCCTATCGCCTTGGTTTAATGATCCAATATTACGCCATCCACCAGGCGTCTTAAATTCATGATTGCTGGTAAAAAATGATTTGTGCCCGTTTTTGCTATTAACCTCAACTAAGTCGTCAGAAATCCCATTGTTGTACACATCCTCAACAACACTAACGACAACACCATCATTGCTTAGCGAATAAACTTGATCGCCATTTTTTATTGAATCTATCCTTATTGGCCCGCTTGGTGTCCATACTTGAGAGTCATCACGTGCGCATTGCCTGCATTTTCTATAAATGTTGAACCGTTTTGTCATGAAGTCTCTGATACTATCGATTTGATAGTCGAATAGGTTAAATGGGATGATTCCTGCCCGTGGGTGTTGGATCTTACAGAAAGTTTTTATAAAGAATACCGGGCTTCTCTGGCATTTACGTATTAGTTTTTTTAATTGCTTTGGGTTAACCATCGTCATCCATACCGTCATCGTCCCCGAGAAGTTTAGACAGATCGATATTTGTCACATTTTCCTGCACGATCTGCGTTCCTTTGACGGCAGAAATCATTCGGCTCATCGAGTCCAGTAGTTTAATAATAGTAGCGTTAGTCTCTGCCTTTGTCCTGTGCGCTGATACTAAGCCTTCGACTATAAACTCCCTAGGTGTCTTAGAATCAATAAAAATATCTCTGATCCTTTGGATTGTATCTTCTATCGCTTCTCTATCATTATGGTAGTTATTTAATATTGTTTCAGCAATATTATTAAATTTCTCATAGACTGCCCTAATATCAACGGCACCGTCCGCTTGCCCCACACCATCAATTACCTCAGCTATAGCTTCCTGGTGCTTTGCTGGTGGTTCTATGTCATGGTCAGGATCAGGATCAGGATCTATCACTGATTCAGGCTCCTTCTCCGCTTGCTCGAACGGATCTTTAGCCTTATCCAGCAATTCCATAAGCTCTTCGTCGTTTATCGGCTGATCTGGCTGATCAGATCCTGCCTTCTCTTCTTCAGGCATTCTAAATATTCCGGAATACTAATCGTACTTTCTGACAGAACCGCGTTTATTCTCTCAGACACTAGTTTGACTGTTGGTGCTATGCTACCCAATTCACTTCTACCAAGCATCGTCTCCAAAATTCTGCTACTTGCATCTAACTGTTCGTATGACAGGATGTTCAAATCAGTGTCTGGGTCTTGGATGAGAGATACTATTAAATCGGCCCCCTCTTTTATTTTGTCTTCCCTCATGCGATCGGCTTTTCTCTTTTCATTCGGCCTGTCAGCTTTACGCTCCTTATACCTCTGGTCTTCGTTCGACTTATCCCTCTTTGGCGTAACTTTTGTAGGGTCTGGCATCCTCATTGGGACTCTACGTCCTTTGTCCTGATTCTTAGATTTAAGTGATTTCCTAGTTTTCAAAGCGACTTGGTTATCGTGAGATAGAGGGGCAATCCCACGCCCCTCAACGGTGGTGCTGTCGGTTGTTTTAACAGTATCGATACCATCCTGCTCGACTTCGGCTGGTTCTATCCTAAGTGACCTCAATATCGTATCATCATATTCTGCTGTAACATTGAAGACTGATCCACGATACTTGACTGGGGCTATAATGGCTTGATCGGCCAGTTCGTTTTCCAATCCCTCGATAACAGAAGCGTCAACGATGGCAATCTTACCAGTTGGAGCAGTAAATTCTTCCTCAAAGTTCTCAGGTTCTTCAGCTATTTCCTCGTCTTCTTTGAGCGGCCACATTGGCTCATCATTAGATGCTTCTGGCAGGCCAAATTTGTTGTCGATTAGGGCAGCAGCACGCTTGTGGCATATCGGCACATTTACCTTAATTGTACCAACAGCTTTGTCGTCATTGATTTTGTCAATGACGACACCACCATCGAGACTGTATCTAAACCACAATTGAGACCCATCTCCAACCCTAACCACCACGAGTGCCTGGCCATGTGCGTCGGTTTTACTGCTGATTCTGCCGACATCTATTCCATATGCTTTTTTGAGCTGTTTTCTAACACTCTTAGCATATTTTCTCAATGAAACCATTTTGTCTTCAGTTTCAGCCATCGTATTCGTCCTCTTCATATGTCTTATGCGCCTTTTTTACCCTGCAATCTTTTGCATCTATTTCTTCGGCTGCTGGCGCATCAGTAAATTCGTAGCTTCTTAATCTGACCATTCTAAGAAAATTAGCAACTTTGATTCTTGACAGGCCAGATATCTTGACAAGCTTGCCAATAAGCCCCTCGTGAGGCTTTTGGTCAATTTCATACAATTTCTCCACTGCCTTAATGATGGTACGATACTCTGTATTATATTTGCAAAGGCTTCTAGCCTCCGTTAAGAATCTATCAAGAATGATATCTTTCTTAATGGTTTTAGTGTCTAAGTGCTTCTTGTATGACTTATAATTCTTTTTATCCCGTGTCTCCTTCTTGATGTGCGCGAGCATCACTGTTTTGGCAACCTGCGAATTATGCGTGACAATACCATTTGCTAAATATGAGTGAGAATCCGAATCCACACTTATTTCACAAACTTCATTTTCGGATTGCTCCATACTAACAATGGGCAGCCATACAGCCCTTTGGCCATCACTTAAATAATCATTGATTATCTCTTTCACTGCAATGTAGTCGCTATCGTCGGAATAATGATCCCAGGAGTTTATTTTCTGCGCAGCATCTATCGTGCATACACCAGACTTGTTTCTAATTATGTGGCGCATGTTGTCGTATCCGTGATCTCCAGGCCCATACTTGCGGTATAAAGCGTGCAAATGCGGGATAATACCAAACAACATTTGTCTGTCTTTCTTTAAATGCGCCGCTTTATTCTGTTTTCGTTGTATACCAAAACCTATGTCTCTGTAGAAATCAGAAGAGAATTCAGTTGGGCAAGTTATTTGATATGCAATTCTCTTGCTCTTAGCCTTGCCACTAGTGCATCTATCGTCCACCGATAGCTTAGTTAATAGGCCATAATTGAGAAGTATAACTCTCAATTGGTCAATAAGTGTCTTAGAAGTTGATGTATATCCAACACACCCATTGTACTGCGAAGAATGCCCATCGCCATCAAACATGCCTCTTAGCATTGACGACATAACGTTTTTGGATAGTCTCGTCAATCTTTGTGGTATCGATTTGGTGTGCGCTCTTGTAGTTTCTCCAAATCCAAGCTTGACTAGTAATTCTATAAATCTTTTGCAGCATAAAGATATTCTTTGGAATTGCGGTTCATGTATAAAATTGAGACCAAGAGTATTGTTTAATAGTCTAGAAATCACTTCGTCTTCTGTATTGTAGATCACAAGTTTGTTGTACGAGTAAGACCCTTCTGCAATGAACAGACCAATAATATATGCTAACTCTTCAGTTATACTGTCGGGTCTTTGCCATTTCCCTCTTGATTCCAGATCTATGTCCGATATGTCATCGCAGCCCACAAAATAATTATTGTTAAACTGTACAGGTATTAGGTCGCCAGCCTCCAATTCAGCAGCCTTGGCCCACTCACGCCCCTGCACCATCACTCTGTGCATCGGGGTGCATTCTAATTCATACCCCATCAGCGTCTTGATCTTAATCGTCTCTTGCTTATTCTTACGGATAAAAGCATCGATCTTATTAAGGCCATCAATCCCTATCACACTACATGCATTATCTTCAATGTCGCCGATTGCTATGACACCACCGCTTGTCAGCAAAATGGTGTCTGGCGCTACACACCACATGTTGAATACTTTGGTGTGCCCAGGAGACCAATCAAACTTGTACAATACCGATTCTATCTGCACCCACGCAACTTGAAAAAGATCACCAAACGAAGCTTCGTCAGAACCAGGATAAATATTGTGAAAATTATGGGTGCGTATAATCTGCCGAATCAACTCAGCAGCATGGCTCATTATCTCATCGCGTAGTTTGACATTGACGCACCCATCCTTAACATATTTAATCAAAAGTTGCTCGACTAAATGATTGTTAAAATAGTGCCCGAGCCTAGCAGCTTCTGTGCTAGGATCATTTATGTCTAGTTTTTCATCTTCTGAACTGCTATCTGATTCTTTTTTCTTGTTTTTCTTTGGCATATAAATTCCTAACCCCTTTGATTATATTTACTCATAGACCGCCACACTTAATTATAGGAGTTTAACGTCATTATTAGAAATGAGATGGGAAGTGCTACTTTGGTCTTCTGAAGCGAGATTTTACGTATGCTTTACCGTCGAGAGTGCCATTTTTAAATATGACCTTTGACTCATAACCAAGCGATATAAGAGCCTTTAACTGTTCACGACTGTGGCGATACAGATAATAATTGTTCAAGAACATAAAACTAAAAACCCTGGCCCATCCTCTGGCATTATTACGAACAGCCCTTCCTATCTTTTGGTCGAATTCTGTCCAGAGTTTCCCGCCGCCAATCAATATGAGATTTTCGACACCACCTTTAAGATCTAGGCCTCTCTTGATTATTTTCCCACCAATAAGGCATTTTATTTTTCTATCTTGAAAGTCTTGTACAGCTTTCCTTCTTTTGGTTTGTGCAGTCTTACCATAAATAAATACCGAATTTGGTATCAATTTTTCTAATGCTTTGCCAATATCTTCAATGTTTAATGTGTCAAGTAATACAAGCGTACCATCATCAGGAAAGGCTTGTATTATCTGCAATACCCTCTTGTGAAATTTAGGGTTGTCAATTATGATCTCTCTCTCAGCGATATCCAAAGCAATTTTGTCCTGAGCATCGCCGCCCTCTCCATATGCAAACATGTAAAACTTAATTGGGATAATCCTACCAATCTTTTCTAATTCGGATCTTTCTGTATGACTTATTATATTGCCAAGATTCTCTCTAAGTAATAGTCCCTCGACCGGCTTTTTGACATCGAAAGGGGTACCTGAGAAACCGAATCTCCTTCTTCCTCCGAAATGATATCTGAACAGATTCTTGTATTGTTGGCTTGTTGCCTTATCCGCCTCATCAACCATAAGCAGATCAGCATTTTTAGCGATCAGTTGGAATTGTTTGGCTCTCTTAGCTCTTTTCTTGTATACTTCAGGATCTTTTCTTCTCAACGACGCTGGTGGCGATGAGATAGATTGGATCGAACCAACAACAATCAATTGGCCGCTAGGGGTAGCGCCGCCGTAAAATAACCCAACTTCATCTATTACATCCCTAAGTTCAAGCCTTTCTTTGATTTGCTCAATTATAATTCTCTTATCAGCTAAAATGACAGTCGGACAGTTATACATTTTAGCAATACCAGCCATCACCTCCGTTTTGCCGCCACCCGTTGACATACTCACAAGACCTATCTCATTAACGCATGCAGCCCTTATCGCCCTTATCTGATGTGGTTCAAGAGTAATGCCATGCAGGAGGTCGTCTTTTACATCGTCCGGGTTTGGTACATATTTTGGTGGAGGCCTCTCATCAATAATCTCAAGTGGTATGTCCTTTACGTCGCATAAATCGGATAAATCTTGTAAGAATGGCAGAGCCAACCGCTGCTTATTGGCATCATATCTTCTATAGTAACCATCCCAACTCTGTTCTTCAACGTTTATGAACCTTATCCTTGGATGCCGTGCGCTAAAATAGTCGTTGAGGATTCCTTCGTGATATACATCTACATGCTCCAACTGTATAACCCGGTTGCTTACTATCCTGGCAAGCATATTAATTAAATACTATTCGAATCTGACTAAGCTAATTTGATAATCTGATGTGATATAAGTCCCGCTCTTGTCACTGAATACGAATTGATCAGACAATGGGAAAATAATCGGGATACCATTTTTACTATAGGATTCTGGACGCAAAACTTTCACATTCTCAAATGACATGTCACCGCTTACTGTAAGCCTTTTAACAAGTATGCCGTCTTTCATTTGAGTGTTATTGAGTTGTATAAGCGTTACAGCATAATACGGCACAGAAAATGTGCCCATCTTATCTCTAAATGAAAAATTGGAATCCTCGAAGAAATTTGGATATCCAAATGATTCTCCGTGCTCGGGTATAGAAACATTTTCATATGGCTTGTCACTATCTACTGTCAGTCTTTGTACTTTTATCATACTTAGGGCCCTTATAAACACCTTTTGAGCTTCCTTTATTCACAGAATACGACGGGCTGTTAGACACACGCCCTTTAGATATCTTACCAGTGTGTAATGATGCTAATTTCATCTGTTTTACGTTTGACCTAGCAAAAATACACTATGAGCCACAATTACATTATCGCAACAGCTAAGCGTTTGGCCGATTTATATGGTATATGGTACAACAACAGCGATCCAAATAGGTTTGAAAAATTCATCGAAATGCTTAGCGGCCAACCAAATCCAAAGATAAGAGAGAAAGCCAGAAATTTAGTTAAATATAGATACGGTGAATAATTCAAAATCATCTGCTCGTCGGCTAATAATACCTCGCGCTCGTCATTGCAACCTCACTTATCAACTCATTTGTTGGTTTCCCACATTGGCAGGGCGATGTAGCGAAAAACGGCTACACCGACCACAACCCCAACGAGAAAAACAATCATCTTCACTCTCCAAATCATTTGTGTGACGAAGTGCATTTGGGTCCACCACGACACCCACGAAACCCTGCACCGCAACAGTTGTCTTCCCCAATGAGCACGCGATACGGCCCATACCTCAGAAGTTTGTCGCAGTCGAGGCAAACCTCTTCCCCCTGATTTGTCCCGTCCATTCTGCGCCTTACTTTCTTCTGGTTGTGTGGGCATCGCTTTTGTATCGCGGCCACTTTGCGGTAGCACTCGTCCCTCGCTCGTTGGATCTGCTTTCTGTAATTCACTTTCGTCCTCTTTGATCAATACCATTATGGTGAGCATCCGCCCAATGCAGCTCCGCAACGCAAGCATGTTTCACATGGATATAGCTGTATATTCGTTGATCCGCATTTTGGGCATGAATTCTCGATAACTTTCAGCAAATCTATATTCTTCTCCTCTAATTTGACCTTCTCTTCTTTGCCATTGCCTTTCTTTTTCTTAAACTTGCCGCACCTAATCATATGCACTGGTGGTTTCCTTCTGCAGAATGTGACATCACCTTGATACTCCAGCATGGCTAGCTTAATCGCTAGATCGATCACGCTTTTACAATACGTAATATACGGATGGTCTGTCGGACCGCCAGGACCACCCTCTTCATTCGCATATGACCTATGGATGTCCTCAAGCGGTGTGCCATATTGGATCGCATTAGAAATGGCGCGAGAAGCCCATTTCATAGCAAAGTGGAATGATGGATTGTCCTTTGTCACTTCAATCCAAATTTCAGACAAGTCTCCGCTCTCATATTCACCAAACTTTATGATTACTTTCTGGTATTGAGCTGGATTCTTTATCAACACTTCATGGGCTATCATATTTCTACGTTTAGGTGGCCTTTTGCGTGACCCACGCGTATACACAGTGCCATTTTTCTTTTGGTCCCACCAGTCAACATTGTATGGATTTACCATCGGCTGTGCATTCTTGGACCCATCACGATATATAGCGATACATTTAGCACCACCATTATATGCCTCTATGATCGCTTGGTTGATATCGTTCTTAGTTGCCTCAATTGGCATATTCAACGTCTTGCTGATGCCACCAGAAATAAATGGCGACACTGCGTTAATCATCCTGACGTGCGCACGCCAGCTAAGAAACCTATTGCCAAAACCGGATCTTATGGCACAATCGAAGATTGGTAAATGTTCTCGTTTTAGATGTGGTGCTCCTTCTAAAGTCCCATGTCCGCATATCCATTTAGTAGCCGCAATATATTGGTCTTTTGTGAAATTCATCTGCTTGAATAAGTTTATATCACGATCGAAGCTTGGTGGCAACCCTATTTTCTCAATCGACTCTGCACTAAGTTTGTTAGTGTCAAAAGCATCTCTCAATTGCACGACTCCATCCAGTTTATTTTCTATGGCGTCCAAATCTTTTTCACTTATACCAGCTTCTAGTAACGACGTAGAATTTATGAATGGTGCATCATCCAAAGTGTTATTGCCAGTGATGTAAATTTCAATATCTTCGATTTGATTCCCTGAGTATCCAAGATTCCTTAATGCTTGTTCGATTGACTGATTGACAATCTTCATAACACCGCCACCAGATAACCTTTTCATCTTGATCGCCGAATAATCAGGTTCTATCGACGTTGTGTCACATCCCATAAGCAACCCAACCGTGCCAGACGGCTGTATTAATGTCGTAAATGCATTCCTGTATCCATGCCGTTTCCCAAGCCTAACTGCATCATTCCATGACTTCACAATTGCCTTACTAAGTTCATGACCGATAATAGAATGATTTATCTCCCAAGGCACGATCGGCACACCATCATATGGTTCATTCTTTGGGTTGCCAATAGATGCAAGCCTATGGTTGTTTATGACCCTCATCATGTCTTTTTTGTTTTCTTTGAACCTTTCGAACACTCCAAGATGTGATGCTAGCTTAGCACTCATTGAATAGCATTGGGCAGTCATCAGACTTGTTATGGCAGCCGCAAGGTGGCAAGCATCGTCACTATCATATGGTATCCCAGACCTTTCAAGAACCGCGCCTAGACCGGTATGCCCAAGACCGGTAGTTCTGTACATTGCAGTCCCGTGAGCCAATTGCTTTGATGGCAGTTGTGCTGCATCCACTGATATATCAAGCACCATCAACCAGTGCTTACATGCATATTCAAAATCACTTATGTTTAATTTATCGCTGTCGTCGTCGAAAAAGTTTTGTAAATTGAGGCTCGCCAAATTGCAAGACGTGTTGTCTTTAAAGATAAATTCGGCGCATGGATTGGTAGCCCTGATTCTGCCATCTTTAGGACATGTATCCCATGCCTGGATTGTAGAGTCGAATTGTACACCTGGGTCACCACTACTCCAGCAAGATTTTATCATTAAATCCCACAGATCCTTTGCCTTAATCCTTCGCACAATCTCACCAGTTGTCCTGCTTGTCATAAACCAGTCTTCGTCTGTGTCTATTAAACTCATGAATTTGTCTGGTATCCTAACCGAATTATTGGAGTTTTGGCCAGACACTGTTTTATATGCTTCTCCTTCCATTCTAGCACTGTAACCAGCGGCCATCAAAGCACTTACTTTCTTCTCTTCTACAGCCTTCCACTCGATGAACTCAATTACTTCCGGATCATCCATATCCTTAATAACCATCTTTGCGGCCCTTCTCTGTCCGCTACCACTCTTTATGGTGCCTGCACTCCTGTCATCTATTACAGCGAACTCCATAGAGCCACTAGCCTGGCTACCAGTTCTAAGAAATTCATATTTTGATCTAATATTGCTAGTATTCTTACCGACGCCACCACCTATAGCAAACGCTTTGGCTTCGATGGTTAAATTGTCATATATGCCACCATTTTCGAATAACGAATCGCTCACACTAATTATATGACAAGCATGTAACCCAGGATATTCATAAAAATTTTGTGTTTCTTCAATCTTCTTCTTTTCGCTGTTATATCTCCAAAAGCCCTTCTTCTCGCCATCAATACCGTATGCCCAGTATAATCCAGAATTGAACCATTGAGGAGTATTTGGCGCAGCCATCTGGTGAGTTAACATGTAAATTGATTCATCATAGAATGCCAACGCATCATCTTCACTGTCGAAATAACCATTCATCCATCCCCAATAACACCAGAACCCAGCTAACCTTCTGAAGACTTGCTTGGCACTATTTTCGTGCGTGAAACTTTTGTTTGCTTCTATCCTAAGTTCTGTTATTCTCCTCCTGACTTCCTTGAGCTCTTCTTCTACTTCGTCGTTATCACAATTTAGCCTCAAATAGTCTTCTCTGTTTCTGTGCTTGGCCAACTCAGCTTTTATTTTCTTGACTTCTTCAGTCGGTTCTCTTCTTCTAAGCCAATCAGGAACTTTCTGTCCCAGCTTGTTTGTCTCATCAACAGGCACCGTCTTAAGCGGAACCTCAGTCATCCTGAAGTACTTTGATGCCAATATCTCGCGAGCGTTTTTACCAAATAGCAGAGGCAATTCTGCTTCATTTATCTTGAAGAAGACTTTACCTGTAACTTCGTTCTTAAGTATTATATCTTCTTTGATCCAATCAATATATTCAAATGGATCAGTGTTTGATGCGGTAAAGTGCCTCTTAACCTTCATGAAGGGACTCCTGAATCCATTAAATCGTTACCCATGACAGACTTTAGGCCATTATATCTGTCACGATTCAACAAAATACCAATCCTAATTCTAAGCAAATCGATATCAGACGGATGCATTGCTCTTTCACCATCGTCGAGTTTTTGCAAAGCTTCGTTACACTTCTTCGAAATGGCAAGCATCTCGCTTGGAAGGCTACCGTTATTTACTAGGTGGGTCAGCTTCGAATAACCGCCAAGTGATTGCTGATCGGCCAGGTTGTTTATATTTGCTATCAACTTGTGTGATTCGATAATCGAAGCATATGCTAACTTGGTCATTTCCAGTGTTGCTTCCATCTGGCGGCAACCGATTTCAAACACATCAGCCATATTAAGTACAGTAATGCCTTTATGCAATAGTCTGTTCTTTTTAGCGTATTTCACTATTTCTGACATTAGTTCAGCCATCTGTTCTATATCTAGACCAATTTCTTTCGATTTATCAACAAACTTGGATGCAGCTCTATATTGGTAAGTTTTGGTAATGTCTGAGTATCTGGCTTTAGATATTTTACGCCCAACAGACTTCATAAGTTCATTAAACCGTTCGTATATAAATAAAGCAGCATCCATAGAAGTGAAATACTGTTAAAGGGTAAGAGATGAACGAACAAGAAATAGATCAGGTTTCACCAAATGAAAATTTTGAAGAGATCTTTAAGGACGTAGAAAAACTAATTAAAAAACACAAAATAAATAAAGCCGTGTTGATATTTACTTCAAAGGGAGGCAAGGAACCAGCATTTTGGTTCAATCACGGGCATTTTTATGACGCGGCAAGCCTGATGGCATCGTGTGTAAAGATGATCAAGGGGCGGGTGGCGTCTGACTTGGACTGTTGATATCACAATGGAGCGCTTGCCCACAACTAGGGCATATTCTTACAAATCCAGTGTCTCTTGGGTTGTTTGGTAGCTTATCAGACTTCCAGTGGGTGGGAAGCCTCTCACCACAATTCGGGCAAACCCCTTTATGTGTGTGGTAAGCATTCATTAGTATATCCAAACAGTGCATCTAGCATCTTATTTATCACATTAGGATCTGCGACACTAATTGTATTGGTAGAATAGTAGCGCGGCACTTCCCTATAACATACAATTAAATCATCTATAATGTGTATATACATTGCAACTGTGCGGTCAGATTTCTTGGCTATAAATAGCGCTGGCCCGTAAGTATGTGGAGCGCGTGTAACCCCCCGTTCAGCATAAAAATTACCAAACCTGTCAGAACGTGCCAATTCATCTAACACGTACTGTATGACAATCTCATGATCGTCAAGGCGTTCCTTTATGCTTCCCTTATGCTTCCCTTGGCTTTCGCGCATCTCTTGCATTTCGAAATATCCATCTGGCGCTTGGCGGAAGCTCTCGCTCCCGCCAAGCAATTTTATTGGATCTCAAATAAGATCGGAGAGTCAATCCTCTCCCTTGGATACCTGTCCCCTGGAGGCTTTGTTCCATCGGGAGTCAGGCTCAATAAAATTTTGAGTGCCTAAGGCTAACTCCTAACGAGCCCTGGTCCAACATTTGAGATGGTAAGGCTGAAGGGTTGTCGGCAGCCAATCCCATCGAGATCCTACTCAAAAACTTCACTGATTATCTTACTTCGTACGAATTCTTCAATGTCTTTATCTAATGGTCGTTTGTGTTTTATAGCATGCAGCACATCTGCAGAATTAGTCCAACCGCCCACCCCGAAAGTACTTCCCTGCGTGGTTCCGACCCAATTCGCATCTATAATCTCATCGCCATCAGTAAGCAATTTATATTGTCTCTTTGGACCATTCCATTTGCCAAAGCTTGCTTCAATGAACAACCATAATTCCCCATCGTGCGGAACGTATGCCTTATCTATCGATTCACGTAAAATTCTATCACCGTCTACATAAAACAGCTCAAGCTTTTCAACCCCACCGAGCCCAATAGGATCGTATAACTTAAGCAACTTCTTAGCCACTTGGTCCTCTTAGGTACCCCTTGGCGAAACCGATCGGAACAGGCCCAAATCGTTTCCTGTTGATTTTCTTTTTGCCGCTGATAACCTTCTTCGATACTTTACCAGCAATTTCCCCTTGCTATTCATTGTCTTCCTCTTTAAATACAATTATGGAAGTTCTACAGTAGTTTTGCGCGGATTATTATAGATTCATTATTCGAAATAGAATCTAACCTGCTGTTCGCCAAGCACGATCATTTCGTTGATACCTATTCCGAACGCAGATTGATCTGCCAATTGGTTCGTCTTGAGGATATCGTCGGCAGGGTCAAATACTCTGGTAAATTTAACACCATCAATCATCTTCACTGGAGTAGTGATATCGTCTAGGTATAATTCTTTACCAAGTTCAAAATTGGCAGAATCAAAGAAGTTTGTTATGGCTGTTTCAACTTGGTTCTTAACAGCTGGAGCATCAGCGTCCTTATCCATAATAACATCCATCTCCAGCCTTACTCTTTTTATTTCACCATCTAGAACACGCACCTCGTCTGTCGGAGCATTGATTTCTTCTAAAAAAACACTCAAACCATTCTTAAGCCCAAGACTTGGCTTTACAGGCCCAGACTCGCCTTCTGCAAGAACATACATCTCAACAATATTTGCGTTAAGCGACGTGCGTACAGTAGCAACCGCTTTTAGAACACTGCCAAATACTGGGTGACTATATCCAGATGCTTTCTGAGCATAATCGGGCCCAGAAACAGCGGCATTGAGAGTGGCCGATTCTCTCGGCGCTCTTTTCTTCGCGTCTTCAATATCTTCTTCATCTAGCCCACCCTGCGACGGTTTGAGATTCCTGAATGTCACCTCAACTGGCGCAGATGCTGGCGGATCTGGCTGGAACGGTCTGCTTTCATTTATCCTGCCTGATCCAATCCTGCCCCTGATACCACCACCGACACGATACGTAACAGTAACTTCTTCACCTGATATCGGTTCTTTACCAGCCTTATTGTCACCAAATATTATTCTTATGCCATTTTCAATCCTAACAACTTCATAAACTTCATTTTCAGGTCCAGCCCTCTGGATTACGGCTGTTTGTGACCATCTTCTGGTGACTGATCCGCTTCTGACATCAACAAATATTGGCGCACTAAGTATGTTTTTGTCATTGACTATATCTATTGTTTGGCCAGGCCCGCCAGCAGATACTACGACTTTTGGAGTGTCAAATTTACCCTCAATACCAAATCCCACCACACCACGTTTGGTTGGTAAAATCTGGATTGGATCAGTCCAGTTATTAGGAGCTCGATATATCTCATATGTCAACAATTTACCATCAGGACCGGTAAGGTTGAACGCTGTACCAGCAGGAATTTGCAATGCAGTAGGAAGAGCACTAGGCACACTGACTTCAATATCTACAACGGCAGAAGTTGCAGCTCTCAGCGCCTCATTAATTATTTTAAGATGTTCGCTAGTAGCTTCCACAGTAAATGAAGATGGTAGGAATGACTCCTGAGCCAAAACTTCACCGCGTTCACTAATAATCGATCCTATAAATGATAGTAGGTCAACCAACATTATAATGCCGTTATTATCAACGAAATCATTAAACTGGGTTGGATAATAAGTTCTAATATATTCTATTGATACTCTAAGGAGAGTATCGTAGTCTAAGGCGGTAAATTGTATACGTCTTAAATCGGCTGTCGGTAGCTTGACGCCAAAATCGTCAGGCACATTTGGCAAATTGAAGAAAGTTTCTTCCGGCATTTATTCAACTCTCACCAAAGTCACACCACCATTCGAAACATTTATTTCGATAACAAATCTTTCGTTTGGATTCAAATTTACTGTACCATATATATTTATAATTACTGTTGCATTATCTGGCTTCATCTTGACAATCACATCTTGTAACGTAATTCTTGGTTCAAACTCAGATGTGATAGAAAATACCTCAGACCTGATTCGAGAAATATCTTGGTCTATCAAGTTCTCGAATTGTAGCCCTGGTATTGGGCTGCCATAGTCTGGTTTCATTACCCTTTCGCCGTAGTTAGTCAATAATAACTGAATATAATCATTTTTTATGAGCCTAACATCCTGCTGTACAGGAAGCACACCATCTGGCCCAAGAAAAGGCGGATTGTATCCAGTCCATATAGGCATTATTATCTCACCAGCTGCGAAATCGCCAACAATTTATCTCTTAAACTAGCTGACTGCGCTATTAGAACATTAGTCTCATTTATTTTAAGTGTCTGTGCCGCAATCGTCTCATCACGTACTTTTGTGACTTTGCTTGTCAGTTCTTCGTCTTCTAAGACACCAAGAGCATCAAGCACTTTATTGGCTTCGTTGATTCTTTTTTGTTGGCTTTCTATTATTGATTTATTGTCGGCTATTTGATTTTGTATTGCAGTTAGCTGTTCTTCTATGATGCTCATCGAGCTTGCAGAGTCCTTAACAAGCTCGTTTATTTCTTCTTGTGTAAGATCGAGACTTTCAAGATCAAGCATGTTGGTATTATGCTGAATTTGTATGCGATTGGGCACTACATTAGTAGAAACACCCTCGACTATTTGATCGGTAAAATTAAGTATCTGCCCAACTTCAAATAGCTTCTGGGAATTACCCTCTTTTGATTCACCACCTGCTGTCATGGAATAAACCAGCTCACCTATTCTATCACGCCTTTCCTCATCTGACCAAACCCTGTTTGGCCTAGTTTTAATCCTCTCTGCTATTGGAAATATTATAAAACTCTCGCCAGACACAGTAGGGTCTTCGTTAGAAACAGTAAACGTAACATTGCCAACATCGCTTGGTTCTGTTGGTATTTGTCTTTTATACAAACCAGTTGGGTATCGAATTATCATTCTATCACTTCCAGATAGACATTCTTAATCGAATCTCCATTATATCTAATTATTTCATCGTCAGGATCGTCGCCAAGCAAAGCACCGTCATCAACAGCGACAATCCTAATTATCAAATTCTCCCCTCCATATTTTTGTACACTGAGTTCCGCAAATTTTTCTCCTTCGGCAACACCATTAGATATAGCCAGAGGAATATACTCAGACGTATTATCTTCATCATTTAAAGGATTGGCCAATGACCTCCTCAGTATGCCCTGAGTTATTATTTCATTCCTAAAGTTCGTTGATGTCCCAAACCACAACACGCCACTACCGGAAAATTGGTCTATCGGATCAACGACAGGATCTGCCGGTGGCGGAGGACCGCCACCATCTGGTGTTTCATTAACTATATCGGGTGGCCCACCAGACGGATCAAACACGTCTGGGTTATTACCATTGCTGTCAGTTTGCGGAGGATTGTTGTTCCTACCCCCTTCACCAGGACCACAATGCACAACCTTTGGGTCTACCGGGCCTTTCTGCGGTTTAGTGGGATCACAGCCCCTTTCTTTATCAAAATCTTCTGGCTTCAGCGGTTCACACTGCATCGGTGACGGCGGAGAAGGCGACGGAGTGGAACCACATGGCGAAGCAAACCCAGTGGGGTGCAATGGTTTTTGCAGCTCTTTATGTTTACCACACATTGTATTGGTATAAAAGTCCATAGTCCTCAATGTAGGGCCGACCTTCACGTCAGCACCTTTAATGTTGACAAGCCCACCAGCAAGCATATCAATGTTGCCGCCAGCTTGCATCTTGATGTTGCTTTGGGCTATGATTTCTACATCTTGCTGGGCAAAGATTTGTACATTCTTAATACCATTTCTAATTATGATATAGTCAGTATCATCATTGATACAAATATACTTCTTTTTCTTCTTGCCCCTCCATACAGCAAAGTTATTGTCTTTCGACAGCCAAATACCTCTGTCGTCCTCATCTCTCATTTCCATCCATGTTCCGCCGCACCCGTCGTCACCACCGCCATCTCTTGCTTCTATGCCTTGAAATTTGGGCGTCTTGAGACGGATATACTTGTTTTTCTCATCGAGTATCAAATGATATGAATACTTTTCAACATTCAGACCCTTGAATGTCTTTAACGCCCAAGGTACTCTTTTATATGGTCCGTCAAACTTTCTTGCGATCGTCTGTGGAGGCTTTGTCGTTAGGGCAATATAATCCCATCTTTGGTTTATTTCTAAACCATGGCCGCTTGATGTATACATAGCCCATCTTTGGAGTTCATCTTTAAGGTTGAATTCACATCCAAAGAAATGGCCATCCCGCCTACCGCCCATAAATATACCATTGCCGTAAGGCTGCTCTTTATTTTGAGGGTCCTTTGGGTCAGATCCAGCATCATCGCCAGCAAATGTGATTTGATAAGATGTACACCAGTACCATCCTCTAGCGTCTTTTTGGCCATCTCCCCATTGTTCGTCATTAAACGGTCTTACACCAACATCAGATTTGTTGAGCCTCTTTATAAAATTATGTTTTTCCATATCAGCACCTTTAGACCACATGCGCATATACATGCCGTCTTTAGATGCTATTCTTATCCACGCCTGGTTTTCCTCATCTTTACCTTGTACATCAGTCAATTCTATTTGATCATCAAATTCACCATCTCTTGATTTATTCCACCCAACATCTCGCATTTCAATCTTGTGTCCGAATCTAGTTCGCCACTCCATTCTACGCTGGTCATAACCTTCTGCATCTCCTTCGCTAAGAAGTTTTTGCATATATTTCCAGCGTTTAATTTCAAAATCTTCATCCTCGTCAAAATCGCCGTCGAATTCATTCTTCCATTTAAAACCAACATCAGAAAACACACCATAATTCCCATATTTTGAGACGTGCGTGATAAGCTTGAAATCTGGTTTGTTTTCTTCTGGTGATTTGGTTGAGGCTTTGAACGCCCCTTGTGTTACTGGATCAGTACCAACGGGAGCAGCTTTTTCTGCGTGTTCCTTTGGAAAGAATCCAGTGGATCCCATATAGAATAAGTTGCCATATCTATCTCTAAATCCGGTGCTCTTTGGCCTTTCATCTTTTGGAAGATAATCTTCATCATAATCATCTGGAGCTTCAGCAGGTTCACCTTTTTCATTTACTGCAATTTGTGTCTTGCCATAAATAGACTCTAGTGCATAAAATTTCCTTCTTGTAGGATCTGCAGCACCTCTATAAATAAGGCCATATGGGTGATTCTTTTCGAAGTCAACCCAAACATAGTCGCCGATATTTATATCGTACCATGATCCAGCTCTCTTGCCACCCATATCTGGTGCTGGAACAGCCCACGGGCATTGCTCAGGCTTAAGATCCTCGTCATGTAGTTCAGGTATCTTAACTCTAACGCGGAAATCACGCAACGGATCATTAGTTTCAACAACCTTGGCCCTATATGGTGGTTTGAATCTATCGCCAAGTCTCTTTGTGCGATCTTTGAAGAAATCGCCAAAAAGTTTATCCATCGTAGTGACAGCACCGTCACTCATAATTCTCTCCAGACTACTGAGTTCTTAGGTGCCTCTATGGTGGTTGATGTCTTCGGCCATCCATCGAATGGATTGATCACGTTGTTAAATAAAATAAGAATCCACTTGAATTGCGTCGTGCCGTAAAGATCATTCGATATTAAATCTGGTCTTCCAGCCCTATTATTCTTTATTTCGACACGCACGATATCGTTGTCGCTCAGTTTGTCCCTCTGTAGGAACTGATACTTCTTCATTAGTCCAGGGACGATTTTGCCGTCGAACTCAACCAGCTCAGTCAATTTAAATCTAGAAGTCGATTTAAAGATCGACATTAGTACCATTCCTTCCTTGGGACATTAGGTACGAATTGTGTGTCCTTTAATTGTCTGACCGATTCAGCATCGCTTGCGTCAGCACCAATCTTGGTCACCATCTGCAGGTCCATCTTGATAGTTGTTATTTGTGGGTACGCCTTAGTCAGATCCAAAATTAGCTCGTCAGAATGCGACACCGAAGCTTGGTCTAAACGCCATGTGCTCATTTTGGTAATTGCTGGTGCAGTTTCATACAAAATCAACTGAATCAACGGAGGAGCAACTTTCTGTTTCCCTTGCACTGGCCTATAAAAATAACCCATAATGGTGTGCACGGTCTTGGATATTTTGTCTGCACCCCATGGTCCACCAGTAAGAACGTACTTTAGCTCGATCGACAACTTAGTTGCGGAAGAACCCATCCAGAATGCTATTGGTTCATACGACGTTACATCTTCTTCTTTCCACCTTGATGCTTTACTGTTAGACAGAATTCTTGGTGGAAACTGTAATTCTATACGGCCCCTACTCGGTAACGGCCATTCATCGATCGGATCGGCACCGCCGCCAGCTATCGAATTATCAACGATAAAGATTTGCACCTTATCGACTATATTACGATCTGCTTCAATCTGTTCAAACATTTATCTATCCCCAAGCAGCATAAATTGGACCAAGCTTTGGTGGAGTTTCAGCCATTTTCGGAAGATAGGTCTGCAGAATCGCAATTATATTCTTGACGTCCTCACCATCCTTTATGAGCGACAATATTGCTTCCAACGGTGTCGCCAATGACCCAAGCTTATCCACCAACTGTTTGAGCTCTTTCTCAGATTTAGTGTCACGACCCATTTCCTGATCTAATGTTTGGGCCACTGGTCTGGTTGGAGGTGGAGTGCCGGTTATGGCGTATTGTATTTTCTCAAGTGGCGTCATAACCTCAGATATATCGACTGGTCCGCCATGGCTACGCCTATCACGCCCAACCATCTTGTCAACTTCGCCCATCGGGTCTAATATTCTTTTAAAAAACCCGCCAACAACTGGAAATTGGCTCATGATGGCCCTACCTATGCCAGACCATGGCATAACCAGTTGGGTCAAGAACGGTAAAGCCGCTTTTACACCAGTATCAATGCCCAAAAGACCTGACCCGAATAGCTTACTTTTTACCCAGGATGCAGCTTTGCCAACAACTGGAACTTTCTCAGCCAAACCAAGCATGCTCTTAGCGGCACCCTTGGCACCATCCACGATAGCCTTAAATGGCTTCGATATGATTTCGCCAGCTTTCTTCGCAATGTCCGCTACTTTAGAAAAGGCATCAATCACCCAGTTTACTGGCCCCATTATGGTGGCTATACCCTCTTTAATATGCAAGAAACTTGACCCAAATAATGCTTCTTTTACACTTATTATTGCACCCCATATTTTCTCAAATAATGGAATAAAATATTGAATAATATTGAATACGGCGACAATTGGATTAACCATACCGATCACTAATCTAGTAATTACTCCAAGTGCCTTGCCTACCCATTTTACCCCTTCTAGTATCTTGCCCCACCACTCGGGTGCTTTGTTATCACCACCAAATAGAGCAAGTAAGGCGTCCATTTGTTTCTTAATCCACCCAAGACCATCTACAATCGGCTTGATCATCTCGTTGTAAATAGGCTCACCAAATCCCTCCCATAACGCTGTCGCAACATCTTTCACCACTGAGTAGAGACCTTTGAGTGTTGCCCACAGTAACTTCACACCAAAGATTATTGGGGCAAAAACAACCTTAGCAATTTTCCCTATTACCCAAAATGCTGCACCTATAGCTGCCATATAAGCGACCACTGGTGCCAGCAACGAACCAATAGCGACGATAGCTGCACCAACCGCAACGAGTGCTGGCTTCAGAATAGTAGTAGCAGCGAATACTACACCTTCTATTACATGAAATTTCTCCATCATATCTAGCACAGTTGTTATAATTGATACAAACGGTTTAACCGATTTAACCACTGACTCAAACGCGCTCACTATCGGCTTCATGATCTTGGTAGCCATCGCTAGCAGCGGCTCGAATATCCTTACTAATTGCTGTTTAAATGTGCCAAGTGATTCTTCATATCTCTTATTGATTTCTTGGTTCTTCTCTGCTTCTTTGGCCAGATCTTGATACCTTTTCGTGATCTCAGCCATCGACTTGCCCTGTTCTTTCATCTGATGAATCATGTCGATAGTGGAAGCTTTTAATCCAGTAACCCCGGCCATAACCTTCTTTTGCACAGGGTCCATATTTGCCCAGCCAGCAGTAATTTGCATCACACCATCAGCCATCATTTGGGCTCTCATGGCCGGATCTTTGAGATTCTGCCCGACCACACCAGTTACCATGGCCAGTTTACTTAATGGGTCTTCAGTCATTTTCATCAAGTCTGCAGCTTGTTCTGCACCACCACCAAGCTTCTTGAATTCTTCTGTCAACCCAAACACTGCACTGGCATACTGTTCAACTGCTTCCGGGGCGAACATTGCCCTTAATTCTGGACCTTTGGCAAGCAGGTCGCCAAGAATTTTGTCCAATTCAGCAGCAGACATGCCCATTCTGGTCATTGCTACTGTAGCCATACCAAACATTCTATCAGTGGCCGACGAATCCTTCGTCAATCCCTGCATCATATGGGCCATTTTGGCGCTTTTGTCTTCGCTAATACCAGTCGCGATACTGAATTTAGCCACTGATTTTGTTAGATTGTCAAACTGTTTGCCAGAAGCCACCATGGTCACACCAGCATCAACCATAGCTTTCATGGTTTTGTTGGCTTCAGCAGCAGTGAGGCCAAGCTCAGCCCTTAGGTCCTGCGATCTGGCTACCGCCTCATCAATCGATCCTATCGCTCTGTACGTCGCAGTCCTAAATTCTTCTTGCGCCCCAGAAAAGTTCTTGATTGCTTCGGTTACTAAGATCAACGATGCCTTAAGAATATTTCCAGTCTTTGCGGCTCTTATGAAAGCGCCAGTAGCTCCTTCATTAGCCCCAACTGCAGATGCCAATCCTTCAAACGCCGCAAACGCAGTGGAAGCAGCTTTTTTGGTTAAATCAATTGCCGCAGCCGCAGCAGCTCCATATGGTCCTAATTTAGATAAAGTACCTCCAAGAGCGCCAGCACTACCAGCCGCACCACTCATCCCCTTAGACAACTTACCCATCGTGTCTGCAGACGCAATATTGCTAATGCCTGAGAACGATTTTGGCAATACGTCGCCAAGTTCAGCGAATGACAAACTGCCTTTCTTTCCAAGATTAGCAACATCATTTATAGATTTCTGAGCGCCCTGGCCGATACTGTCAATTCCAACCAGCAATTGGTCAGCACCTTCTGGCAATACACCAAATGCATCCGCTATTTGTGCTACTTGCCCAATACTCTCTTTACTAACAGGTGATATCTGATCGAATATCGACCAAAAAATGCCAGCTCGTTCTTTAGTCTCATTAAGAGCATTAGTAGCCTGTGTTTTCCATTGATCCCACTGCTTTGCATTCTTCTCAACTTCCATAGTCGAGATTGCTTGTTCAACATTTAGCCTAGACAACTCATCACCCATTTGCTGGAATTCTTCTGGCAGAGCAACTCCAGCCTTTTGCAACTGGTTGACTGACTTGCTGACCAGATCAAGTGTCTTCCCATGATCTTCCATATGCTCATTGAAGCTAATATATCCATCATCAACTTTCTGTATGCTTTCTTTATAAAGGTCCATTTGCTCTTGCAGTTTTTGGTATGTTACACGCACATCTTCGCTAGCATCTTTCATCTTTACTGTGCTAGTCGCTATTTCTTCATATTGGCCAGTACCAACATCTATTTTGATTTTCTGTGACAAAGACTTGTTGATCGTAGCTATTTTAGAAGCAATATCCTGCAGCATGTTCATTGCAGGACCGGCATCAAGCTTGAATTCAAGCCCAAGGCTATATGTGTTTATATCACCTGGCATTCGGTCCTACTTTCCTTGCCGAGGCGTCAAAATCAAGCCTGTTGAGATACAAGGTAGTGTGCCAGCCACCAGGATATATCGTATGATAAAACCCACTTAACATCCAATGACCTGCCATGAAGTATGGTTCGTTATCAGTACCAATCCACTGCAACGAAGCAGTCGAGACGCCTAATTCCGTTGGGTCATCAAACTCAGGCTCGCCTTGCACATTAAGTGCTATCCTGGTAATAAACCCAAGCATATTCAAATATTCTCTTCTATTCCTACCGTCGATATATTCCTTATAGTTTAAACCAATATTTCCGGCAGAGTCCTCTGGTATAGAGTGTACGAACGTCGCGAATTCTTTGCTTGTAACTTTATATCCTCTATCCTGGCCGAATACAGTGTTGGCCTTGTTGCCAGTGTTTTTGTCATAAACTTTAACCTTGTCAGGTTCCGTGATTTTATCTAAATAATGCCCTGACACAGCAGACATACCAGCTGTGTGCTCTTCGGAATACAAAACATGCGAGAAATTGTCGAATAACGCTTCATAACTAATTACGTTATCCGCACCTGGGTCCTTCGCGCTGACTTTGTATGTCTTGAAATCTTTACTTACTAAGTCATATTCTTCTTTTATGACTAACTTCTCATCTTTTGAATTTATAACCCACTTAGTCTTATTTGGTGTAATAGATGAAGACCACTCAAGCAGTGATTGGATGAATGTCTTTGGATCCTGCCGCATCATCCACCAGCTGCCTTTAGTGTTGTCAATCGTTTTGGTGATTTCTACATCAGAAACGCCATTCTCTTGGCAAACCTGCCTGATAACGTCAGAAACAGAGCCCTCATAGTATTTGCCTTCCGCCTTACCACGACTAAGCAACCATGTCGGTGGGTCCATCGCTATAAATTCGACCTTAGCATTTTCATTTTGGCCGCTGATGTATACGTTGACCAAATAGGCTATCCTGTCTTCAGTTTTAATTGTCTTCGGACCCTTCCACTCCAACCTAAAAATTACTTTTACTGGCTCATTCCTGGCATTCTTAAGATAATATTGCTCCATTACCTCTTTAAACATGTTGAAATATGGATCGGTCAGTTTTGCCCTAATAACATACCCATTGTTGATCATCGCTTTCCACTCTAGACGTATCCATTTAGGCGCGACGTTGATATCTTCGATGATCAACTTGATATCTGTTGCATGACCAGTTGTTGGCTCACCCATTTACCACATATTCTTTCTGTATCTTATAACGCCCTTTTTTAAGAGTAACCAAGGCATTTCTGAATGATGGTACATTTTTGTCAAGCCAATTCATCATATCCTTCGGAGACATGTTGGCTAGTTCCTCGATTTTATTCCTCATTCTCTTAATGTCGTTATCGTTCAGTTTAGACGCTTTTAACCCAACTAGAATACCCTTATTGTCCATCTCTATTGGCACAATAAGGGTATTCTCCTTACTCTTCCCAACCCAATACTGTACATCCAGTAAGCGCATTCTATTCTTATTTATATTTGAAATGGACCCTATCTGGAATTACGAAGCATGACCAATGAGGTAGGTGTAGCTGGTTTCATATGCGCTTCGATATATTGTTGTGGATCTATGCCAGCCACTTTTAGGTCATTCCAGTCTTTATACGGGTCTTTAGGAAATGCGAAATATATTTCGAAGTATGGTCTCAACAGTTCATAATTATCCAGAACTGCATTTACACCAGGCCTTATACCCCTTGCGTCTGGTTGATCATTATCACCACCAAGAATTACAACACTAGGGTTAAGTGATCTAGCCTTCCTAACCTGGCGTTTCGATATTGTTGCTCCCCCAGTAGCAACCGCTCCTGGGCCTATGCTTATTGAATCAATCGCAGCTTCCACAACAATTAGTGGATCTCCTGGTTCAGCATTGTCAAATCCATACAAAAATTCAGTTTTAGATGAGCCTTCTGGATATTCAAAAATCTTACCAACTAATGACCTCCGCATCCAATAAACCACCACACCAAATTCAACATACGGCAATATAATAGAAGTACTATCATAATGAATAAAAGCCTGTTTTGCCTCTTCCAACGTTATAGCACGTGATTTTAAATAATTAACTGCCATATTATATGCAGTAGAGTCCGATTCATCCGCGATACTTCTGGCTGAGTTTGGCAATGCAACTTCAACTTCTTCTGGCAGCTTTTCTTCTGTCTCATTTTCTTTGTTGAAGAATGTTCTTGGATCAATTGCGATCCCACATACTTCCTTTACAGCATCTCGGTATGTGATGTTTTTATAATCAGAAACAAACCTGAAAAACGAGCCGTCATGTTCTTGATGCCCCGGTCTCCAATCATGAACCCAATACCCCTTTCTTTTATCCTTTCCAGTACCTATCTCCTTTTCCACAAGACTTATATTAAAATGCTTGCCACTATCACCCCATGGATTAGCTATAACAACTTCTACACCATTTTTCCTCACTTTATAGTCATCAAAATGCTTTTTTAACCAGGTGAGGATGTGATCACCAGTGAGATGCATATTCATGAAATACTACACCGGCTTGTCTTTGGTGTACATTGGTGTAGGCGCGTCCATATTTGAATAATTTGTCATGGATGGCATAGTCGATGTTACATTGTACATCCATTTGATTCTCTTTCTGAGTTCATACGGTAACCCAGATAATGGGTGCTGTGTTTTGTGTAATAAGTCTAACTTGAGCTTCTTTGATTCAGTCGACAGTGAATGCTGGAGGACTGGTTTTTGCCGTATGGGGTTTTCCCTTTGGTTTAGATTGAAACCGACTTGTTGGCTTGACTCTGGTTCCCATGGCAAAGTATTCTTCGGAATCGGTAGTTCTTTGTTTTGAAATCCTGATTTCTTTTTCTTGGGCATATCAAGCCACTGTAAATCGCATGTCGCCGGAAGTCCTTGACTCGCCGTTAGGCAGCATAAGTGTTACGCGATACTTATATGTCCCAATGAGGAATTGTGCAGTGTCCACTTCATATTGTACAACATACGGAACCGTTCTATAGCTGCCCTGCTTCAGACCTATCTTAGCAGGATCGTTTTCAACAAGCACTTCACCATTCTCAGTTTCGATGTGGATAAATGGTTGTATTTGCGGTATGAGTGGAACCACTCTGTTGTAATCAAAATCGTACAGGGGCAATGGGATTATACCGACCTCCAGATTGCGGGCCTCTGGCTTCATAAAATGTTTATCTAGTGCTTCAAATCCGAGCCTGATTGTAACTAGCTCGTCATCCACGAACCAATTATCAGGGTAAACCCAAAACCTATTACACTGCTGAATCCAGGCAGATTCATCCTCATCGTCTACATCAATCGTCCCACCAGGTGATTCTCCAATAAACCTCCACACGTCAAAATAAACATCAGTATCCCAATCTGATGGTATATCAAGCGGTAAGTAATACTGCCCAGGAAGAGGATCGCCTGTGCTGCCAGCGTCTAGTTCCTGAATTACCGGATATGGATAAGTGGGATCACTCGGCAGTGGTATAATTATAGAAGCCTCAAGATTTTCGTCCCTCACAGACCCCTTATAAATATCTATCTGCCTTATAGCATATGGATCGGCTGCCTCACCATTATGATAAAATGTAACATCAAGCTTAACTATATTATTAACTCTTCCTGATATTCTATTATATGTAGCCACAGCAATCCTCCAGATATTCTCAAATTATTTTTGATTATGGCGTGACTAAATAGGCGGCTGTCCGGGAGTGTGATCTCGTTTACCAGCTGGCATATTTGTCGATTTGTTGTTGCTCTTTTCTATTTCTTCGTTAATACGCCTAATCCACCATCTGCGATCTTCAGCACTCATTCTGTCTTGCTCTGCCAGAGACAGATTGCCATGATGTTTCAGCAGAAACGATTCATTCATCAATGCCCAATACTCATTCTCCAGAGTCTCCGGGTCCCGTTGGACGAAAAAAACTTTCGGTTATTGGTAAGTCCATCGTCATATTGTTCCCACATTCGCCGCATTCAACCTCTATGCTGGTTTCAATACCAGGTGAATTGTCACGTAGGAATTCCCTAATAGTAGCAGTATCTGCGGCATGCATCTTGTTGACTAGATTTTCAATCGTAGCCGGGCCACGGTCACCTAATGCTTCAACGATAACCATCCTAAGGTTTTCACTTACACTCTGATCAAGTTCCTCCTTAGACGGTGCACTACTTTTAACAGCCTTTGCCCTAGATCTTGCCCTGGCCCTAGCTGTAGGCCTGATCTTTCTTCCAATCCTACGCTGTTGCATAATCGCAGCAAGATCATACCCCCTTAACAACCTGACTCCAACCCAGAAATTAATTTTCTCTCCCATTTCTGTTGACGCCAACTTACTCATATATGGCAGAGTGACTTTAAATGGCTCACTCCCAAGCTCCGGGTTCGGGCGCATGATAGTAGAGGCCAGCAAATTCAAGTCGTATGTCTCTGTCCATACGTTCGTACAATCCTCATTGCTGCATTCAACTAGAAATTCATACATATTGCCATATGTGATGCCCCTGAGGTAATATAGCAGGAACACTCTATCGCCAACTAATAGGTTCATGTGGTCAAATTCGTTTGGCAGCCTTACGCAATTCTTAATGACATAATCCAATGCCTGCCCTGTCTGTGCCAAACGCTGAGTGGCAAGAATTTTGTCTGTATTAATGCCCCATGCTCTAACTTCAACCTCGCCGTTTGGAATTTGGCCATCATAATACACGCCAAGACTAGGTAACACAGTCTTTTCCCATGGAATTATATCTTCGCTAGTTTTAGCCAAAACCCTACTAAGAATTTCCTGTTCTTTAGTCTTATCTGTCTTAGCACTGGTATCAGCATGTTCTTCGGTGTGCTCAGATTCACCCGGCATATTATCCTCCATATTAAATGCTATCTGTATTTACTCGTAGGTGTGAATTTATGGAAGGGTCGCCACTGGGCCAATAACTCCACCAGAAGCTGCGCCAACTTCTGGGTATTCAATCCAATCATAAGATACCGTCACTGTGATCAATTTGAATTCGCTACTATCATACGTTAGTTCACCATGGTTGATGATCTTTGGCCATGCATTTTTGAATAACCAAGAACTATCGACTGGATTACCTCGCCCGTCCGTTAGATATAATTGAACTTCTGATTTATAATCGTTAGGTTTACCAACCCCCCTATCTGTACCCCATACTAATGATTGCCATTCTCTTATTTTAGGTTCCAGACCTTCGAGATCATAAAAAGCTACCACCAAATCACTAAATTTTGGTTGAGTCGCAAATTTATATGCTATCGAACCTCCTAGAACTTCTTTCTCAGAGAAACCAATAGTCGGCATCTCTACGGACTTGGCAAATAGCATCTCATTTGGTGTAAGGATTGGGTTGCCAAGTATGTCGGAGCCGAATTTGTATATACGCCAACGATGTGCTCGTTTGACGTCCTTTTCAAACGCGACGGAATTGATGTCGTCTGCGTTTGGTCCGATCCTAAATCCTGGCATTATTACCCAGTTTCACGTGTGGCTCTATCGAACCTGATTTTAACTTCAATAACCTGAAGCTCACTGCTGGTGTAATCCAGGTCTGACCAGTTGGTATCCTGTGGCCACGTGTTGTATAAGGTCCACTTTTCAGTTGCTGTTCCTTGGCCATCGGTCATGCTAATAGTAGTCTGTTTCTTATAATCCCTCGGAGGAGCTACCGTAGCCTGTGGAACAGTTGATACCTGCTGAGTCCAGTCCCAAATAGCCTTACTAGCATCTGGGTCTTGTTCAACATCATACCATGTAAGGGTTATTGGCTGCCATTCCGTACGTCCAGCGTAGTAGGCTCTTTCCTGGTCGTGATGCATCACAGCTTCTTCAAACTGATATTGCGGTCTAGCTGATTTCTGCAAATACACCACAATCCTTCGCATGTCGGATGGCTCATCGATTGTCCATAGCCATCTATGCTTCCTGCGGACTTCCGCTAAAGCATTAGGATTGTTGCTGCTAGCTTGGTCGATAGAAAAACCAGGCATCGCGTTCTCCTCTCATTACTGCGCGATTACGACTCCACCGGCCTGGAGGACTTCTTCGGACGTGAAGCTCTGTTCCGTCCTCATCACCACCAGGTTCAACACGATGAATTCTGCAGCCCTCGTAGGCTTGATGAAGACCGAGACCCACAGCTCGTTCCGATCGATTCTTTCAGGAGTATTGTTCGTCTCGTCGCAGACGATCTTGTATGCCGTCACACCCCTTCTAGACATTACGTCATTAAGGAGCGGATTCAGTGTGTTCACAACCGCAAGACGCAGGAATCTGTCGTTAGGCTCGAAGAGGAAGAATCTAAGCGTCCTGATTAAAATTTTCTTGAGGTAAATCAGTAGCATCCTGACGTTGATTCTGTCAAGAGCGCTGTCCACCCTCTGCAACGTTCTCTGGCCCCAGATCGTAATGCCATCCTGCGGGAAGTTCACGATGGGATTGACGGCGTTATTGAAGCCGTAGAGGAGATCCCTCTCGCCCTGTGTCGGGCTGTATTCAACATCCAGGGCCGTTAACAAGTGCCCCCTGTTGAGACCGGCTGGTGCAAACCACATCTCGGCCTCACGGCTCGTCCTGGCGATAACCTGAGCGGCATAACCGGACGGCGGGATAAAGATTTCACCACCATTAAACTGATCGAAAATCTTCAGCCATGACCAGTGTAATGCACCGTAGCTTGAATTGATAGCGGCTGAAAGATCGCTCAGCAGCATACCATTATGCCAGTCAACGACCTGTTGCGGCCTGAGACCAAATGGCGGGTCGATCAGATAAAGACAGTCACCACGGCTCTCGCACAACTGGAGGCCTTGAGCAATGACCGATCCAGAGCTATTCCCAGGAATGCTCAAGAGCGTAATGTCAATCGTCTCAGGATTGGCGAGTGAGTAAATCCCAGTGGCCAAGGCCGGGTTTCCAATGATTGCCCTATCCAGCTCAGAGCTGTAAGCCGGATCGGTCGGGATGCCGTTGGCTGCACCAGTAAAGGCCTTGTTGGCGAACAGGCCCGGCTGCCTCACCTCAAGGCTGGTTGGATCAGTAAGATCGTTGCCAAGGTAAGTAGGCCTCTCCTCCCAATTGATCCATTTGTTACCATTTATACCACCGTAATTGGAATCAGGATTGATAATGTTGGCGATGTACCTATCGGCCAGCTGATCGAATGAAACCTCATCAATTCTTTCGACCTCAATTCCAGCCGAGTCAAAAATCCTGATCGTATATGTCCCAGGTTCATCGTTGAAATTCTCCAGGGTCATCACGTAGTCATTGATCCACGTGCCTGGCGTCTTAGCAACAAAAAATCCGACAATGTTCTGGAAGTAAGCTGAGTCAGCAGCACACTCGTCGCTAGCTGGATCAGTTTCACATGAAAGAGGTGAAGATGGAGTTACTGACCCACCTGTAGGCATTACAACCCTTAGGTCAGAGAATGGGGTGTAAGACCTTGTGTATGGGAATGGGATATCAAGCTCTTCCGCAAACCTCAGCGTCTGAATGTGGCTGTAATCTGCCTGCATCTTCAGGTTATCAAATTGATGGCCAACAGAAGTAACAATCGTCACTTTGTAATCATCATCCGTAACCTGCAGAGCGAATGCCTCATAATATCTATCGCCACCAGTGACACCACCGATGTCGAGATAACCCGCCACCGTCGATGCTGTGAGGCCGAGACCTACCGGAATTGTCGTCTCAAGCTCGGTAGTCTCATCTTCACCAACCGCCAGGATGTTCACCCTGTTATTTGCAGATGTGATGTTGAACGGTCCAGTATCTTCACCCATCAGATAGCTTCTAGGGATGTCATAAGCCCACTTGGAAATACCAACTTCCAGAGCCCATGCCTCCGTGTCTACCACCTGGATCCGCTCGCCAGCTGTGTCAGTTCTTAAGCAAATTTCCTCGGCACCAGATTCACACGCAGTAGACTGATCTACATAAACTGCTCTAAAATCTACACCAGCACCAACCAGCGTGTTGATCGCGTCGGCGAGGTCAGAGCCTGAAGTATAGGTGTCACCATCGGTGAAACAGAAGCTGCCCTGGCTAACACCTTCGACCTCGACTTCAAAACACCTGTTGTCCGGACGTGCCTTAAAGCAGAATGTGTCTCCCTCTTCAATCGGGGAAGAACCCGTAACCACAATGGACGTGATCAGGCATGTATCATCATCCCCAGATCCAATAGGAATTGGTGTCGAGGTGCCGGGAACGGCACTCTCCACGATCGTACCGGAGGAAATAATAGCACCATCGCTATTCCTAATAATTTCATATTCGGCACCGTCGATTGTAGATCCACTTGATTCATCCGGCCCCTTGGTGATCAAAATGCAGAAGCTATCATCAATAGATCCACAGTAATCATCACTGAGGCCACTGGCAGAAAATGTCAAAGTGGCATCGGTCGGGCCAAATGTCGTACTAACATCGATATCATTGTATTCGATATCGAAAACGTCAGCCGCATGGAATTCAACAGGGCTGGCCGCTGTTGGGACACGTAGGCAGATTTTGCCGAAATCAATGCCAGAATAAACAGCAATCCTACCCCACCCAGTGGTCTTGGCACCAGTCGTGTCAATGCAGATACAGGCCAGATCGCTGACCTGACCATCTTCGCATTCAACACCAACACGCAGGACCCAGGCACCATTGCCTTCTTCAAGATATGCGATTACAGCATACCCGAGGTTGGACTCCTGGATTGGTTCGCCGAAGACGTCGATAAACTGCTCAGCATTGGTGATAAACGTCGGATCATTGATAGGACCTTTCTTGGCCGTACCAATGAACGCAGGGATGATATCGCTATTCTGAGCCGGTAATACACTGATATCGACTTCCCGCGCAAAAACCCCAGGGCTAAGGAAGACTGCCATCTTGTTTCCTCCGATAGCTTAGTCAAATTTTCTGTAATATGTTTGCTTCTAAATTATTCCATCTGCCACTTTACTTTTGACAGCTATCTTGCAGCTTCAATTCTTATTCTGCCAGACTTCTGCAGGTTCCGCAGCTGCTCGTCTCTTAACCTGCTCTTGGGAAATCTTCCAGACTTACCTTTATAAAGATTGATGGTCTGCTCACCCTGGAAGAAATCCACCCCGACAGGTGGTCGAAGCTGAATCGGGATTAGCTGTTTGGATATGTTATAAATCATAACAAATCCTTCGTTCTCGCGCTGTCTCTTGGTTTGCCTAATTTCGCGTTGCGTCAGGGGCCTCTTAGCCATCATCATTCTCCTCAATTGGGGATGCTGTAGTTCCACCTATGAGACCAGCATTAATACCGCCAGTCTCATTAAACTCTGCTATATCTAGAATTACACCACTATCTTCAGCAACTATACCAACTCTGCCAAGTATTGTCGGCACGACTTTTTCTGGCAACGGCAGCCATGCTTCCCACGTTGAACTCAAATCATATCTCACCTTGGCCAATTCGTTAGCGCCAATATCAATATCGCTGCTGTCAGTAACATCTCCTAGTTTTCCTCTGATGTTCCCTTTGACTGTTTCGTACTCTATCTTCAATTCGGCTAGTGGGTTAAATCTTGTGACTATCTGATAGGTAGCATATTCAACATCTCTTTTTCTTTCACCCCATATCGAAAAAGTGTAATCAACTTGGCACGGCCATGGTCTATACATAAGGGCCGCTCTGCTACCGTCACTATTCACAAATCGCTGCTTAGTCCACCGATATGGCGGCGTAAATCTGGTAGCATCCCATCTGAACCCAGTCCTGTTTATAGACATAACAGGCAACTGAATCCTATTCGCATCTAGTTGCTGCTTCCAATACAAGAAAGTTTTGTCGCCACCGGCTATTCTAACCTTCATTTCTCTCTGGTCGTCTTTTGTTGGAATTATGATTCCGCTGAAGTACTTCAACACACCTTCATCAACGCCATAGAATCCAATCGGTAAGATGCTTCTAATGTCTTCTGGGGTATTGGTGTTGATCGGATCGAATGTTATAGTTGTTTCTTTATCTAAATCCGGATGCCCAGGTATCTTCTTTGGTATAGACGGAGTAGTTTCAGTCACCTGGCCTGCAGTATGTGGTTTCCTTGGTCTGAATGAAAAATCATGTACTGGCATTACTTAGCCTTATTCCTAACAGTTTCCCTGTGTTTATTTATTATATCGGCGAATTCATTCCTCATGAGTGATTTCAACCTGCCCCACGGCCTACATCCAAAAGTTTCTTGTAATTTAGCTGATCGTTCTAATTTGCCATCTTTGTCATGACCATCAAAGTCAAGCCAAATCCTAGCGATCCTAATATCGCCATCGCTTGAGTACATCTCGTTCAGATATCTTATTAAATTTTCTGGTGCTTCATCATCGGTAAACTCTTCACCAGTAACAGGATCCTTGATCTCTTGACCATCAATCTGTAATGGCCAAAAGGCCGGACAAATCTTGGTGTAGACATTTCTTATAAAGTTACTTGAATAATCAAGCGCCAACGATATAGTATGGTCGGCGGCTGAGTTTATACTATCTCTCAGCCTGTTGACCAAATCATCCTGGTTTCTTACATTGATCATTCGTGTAAAACCTGTACAGCCTTATCGCCAGTAAGCAATTCGGTTTCAGCCGTGTAGTATAACCAACGATACCAGAAATTCCCAGAGTCATACACATTTAATACCCTGAAGTACATAGGGTTCCTATTAGGATCAAGAAGCACTTTGGCCGCATTATACGGCACTTTTATTACATCACCAAGCGCAAGTAACCGGCTATTCAATTTTTCTACAAGAGTCCCCCTGTGGAAAACTATTGATAATTTTAATGGGTTATCAATGCCCCACCTGGTTAATTCATATGCCACTGTATCAAGCTTTATGTAAGCCTTCATCTCAATGCCGGATCTGTAGATCGGATCGGCATCTTCCTCCCACACCTCAATCTCTTCGCTATCGGCCTTCACTTCTTTCAGATAAACCGTCACCCAAGCACCATTAATGTTTATAAGTTCAGCCGACAATCTCTCTGCATAAGCAATATCAGGTTTTTCATGATCATATATTGCAAGCGGGGTAAATTGCTGCTCGACAGAACTGCGAAAATCAGGTATGGAGTCAAACGTTGACACCTGTTCATTCTTAGAATTAAAATTATACACTGGCATCGAACAGTCCTTCGGCCCCACAGTTACTAGCAATCAACTTAACTTGTTCATATTTGTCTGCGATGACTGGTCTGCCACTAATTAATGCATCCCAGATAATGCCTATCGACCGTGAAATTTCGTTAGAATTCTCTCTAATTGCAGCAGTACTCATCTTGCTAAGAAACTCCCATGCCCAAGGAGCTTGCATTTGCATTCCTTCTTTGAATGTCATTCTTGTTTTATTGGCATTGATAACGGTGCTAGCCGGATAATCTTCTATTAGTATGCCATTAATAATATTCGCCCAACACTGTACAGACGATGGGTCAAACAAACTAGAAGGCGTAGGAACAATCTTTAACAACTTAGTGGTCGGCATCGACTTCTCTAACAGAACGTTGAACTTGCCTTCGGCTATCCTATAGGTATTATTAAATTCTGCAGATTCACGATATATCGGATCATCAATGAATAATTTATCGTTGAGCTTTGAGATTGTCCAATACAACCTGTTTGCTTCATCAGATCCGAGATCAATAACCAGGGAAGAAGCTACATAATCTATTGCACTATTGTCAGTACCTTCGCGCAACATATTGTCATTGTACTCCTTAGCTTCTTTGGCTAATTGCTCGATATCGTCAGCATCAATAATCTTTATGATATTTAATGCTTTAATTGCATCATCAATATTCAAGCGATCAAAATCAAACGGCTTTTCAAACGAACCAAGGCTATCCATGTATTTCCCGACAGCTACTTCCATATCAACACTATCAATCCCGGCATCATCTGCCAATTCACCAACAAATTTGTCCCAATATTCATACTTTGGGCCTGCCCATTCTCTCCTCGATCTCTCTAACTTTTTCTTTTCTTTCTTCGGCTTGACGAATTTCTCATAATACTCAGGAGTCTGCTTATAAGTTTCAGCAGCTTTTTCAGATCTCTCCGACCTTCTTTGTGCAGAATATCCCTTTATGTGCCTAATTATATCCTGCCATTCATCACTACGTTGTGGTGTTGATAGCGGGATTGGGAATTTCTTGGATTCGTCATCATCTTTTTTATCTTGCCCAGGCTTAACTTCGCCACTAAGAACCTGCATGAGCGTATACATATCTACAGCCCCGCTCCTTACTGGTTCTTCCATTGTTCTGTTTGCGTTGCCACATCTTGGGCACTCGACAACATGCCCAGAGTATGAAGATGGAAGCATCGTGACGATACCACAGTTCTTGCATGCATAATTGTGTGGTGGTAATATATCAAACGGCTCTAGCCCGATATCCTCGGCAGCTCCAGGGGTCTCAACTCTTCCAGTCACATAAAAAGCCCTATTTTCCTCTACCCATTCGTCGAAGCCCTTCCTACCACTCTGTTCTTCTCTTGCTTTGTCTTCCACACCCTTGGCGGGCCATCTTTCTAGATTGAATGGCTTCAGCGTATCCGAAGCCTTGTATAAGACCTGCGCCAGATTCTCAAAGACTCGCCTATTATTAGTCCCAAGGGACTTGGTGGCAATTTTTATTGACCTCTTGATATCGCTGTCTTTGCTAGCAATCTCTAACCCATATTTGTCATCTGGGCCATCAAACCCAGCTTCTGTAGGATCAACCGCTCCCTGTATCGGCGATAGATTGGCTGCTTCCAGTGTATCCCACAACCACGTCATTACCTTCTTCCATGGAGTCTTTGCTTTTTTCTTTGTCTTAGGATCCTTATAATCCTCTACATCTATCCATTCCATACCGCTACAAACTGGGCATATAATTTCTTCATCAACATCTTTCAGTCTTTCCGCCATATCAATGAAAAAATCTATGTCGTTTTCATACGCCTTAATACGATTCTCTCTATCACGTACCGCAGTCTGGCTCATTTTGCCTTTAGCTATTTCTCCCTTCATGAACTCAATTCTGTCTTTGAAATAATCGATTCTAGCCATGACGGCTTTGTTTAATTTAACCTTCTTAGCTCCGCCGCACATCTGGCAAGCTTCCCTTTGCCCACTAACCCATTTCTTCTGTGTGCCAGCCCATCCCTTTGATCCACTCTCAAGTGTGCCGTAAACATTGATATATGTTTCATATGACCTCTGCTCTTTGTCTTCTGGGACCCTAGGCTCTATAATGACGAATGACAGATCTTCAACCGATTCATTCAATGACAGAGAAAATTGTTTCCTAATCTCTGTAATCAATTGAAGTTCTGCTTTGTTCATCAAAAGATCCCCTTGAGTGGCAGGGTCTGGCATATTTCCTCAAGAGTTGGTTCCCTAGTAACTTCTTCTAGTGCATCTGTGCTAGCTATATCTCTTAAGATTTGATACCAGTCTTGTACGAGCGTCGCACACGGGTTATTGCAGGTACTTGGCGGCCCAGGTGGCCCACTAGGTAAGACAAACCAAGCCTCCCTTGGGTTAGTGGTGAACTCTATCGTCGCACCAGGGATCGCTTCCAAAGCAGCGTCAACATCAACAGCAGACGCATTACATTCCCAATTGGCGGCAAGCGTTGGGGATGTGAATGCCGATATGGGCTCGCAACCTGGCACGATCATTTTCCAGCCGCGCAAAATTCTAAGTTTATTCTTTATCGTTATCGACATCAAAAATTCACCGCAAAAGTAAATAAAGCAAGCCCAGAAAAAGCGACCGCCCAGCCGCTCCATTAAAGCCACCCATTACCGCATGATAATTCGGCGGTGTTTTTAAAATAGTAGATCCAACAGATTCCATACTGTATCTTTGGAAAAATGAGCCAATCCAAGTAATACTGGTACAAAACTCCACAAGTAAACTCCCATGGGTTCCCCATGATTTATTGCTGTTTCTACGATTTTATTATACTCCTCTATGCCTTCCTTGGCCATTGACTCACCATCGAAATTAATTGCGCCACCATCTGGCCCAGGTATACTGCCAAATTTGCGCCGTGCATTCCCAAGAGCAATTTTCATTTGTGCAAGAACCGCTCTATATGTGATCTCCCTGGCTTGTGGCGACCTGAATTCCGTCACTGACGGCACGTACTCAATTATTACCGGATATGAACTCTTCGGTGTAGGGTATAACCTAATTGTATCACCACCTAATTCACCTGAGCTCTTATGATATCCCCATTGCCCTTCAGTTCCAAGAATTTTCTGGCTGAATTTCCTATAGGCCAGAAGCAAGTGGTAGTCAGTCAACAAATTTTGAATGCCAGAGATGTTGCCGATATTAAAAAGGAAGCTCTCAGCCCCGAAAATTTCATCTATCCTCGTAGTTGCCGGATCCCAAGAAACTTTCCTAATCCAGTAAGCGTCAGAAGGAACCGGATACTCCGACACAAGAGGTGTCGTATTAAAAAATGCAAATTTCTCCTCAAGCGGGAAATATGTCGATATAAAATCGCCAGTTGACCTAAGAACTGATTCTATCTGCGGTTCTACGATTTCAACATTGATAACTGGATGCCCAAGCTGTGATAAGACGTGCATCTTTAGTGGGTTACTATCCGCTCGCATAACCACTGGCAAATCGGCTGGGCCTATTATTGCCATAGTTAACCCCCCCCCTTATGTGTTAGGCCAGCTTCTAAATCTTCTGTTGTACTCAGCCCCATATTTCACACCGTTGTATTCGATGAAGAATACTTCTGCTATATAATCGCTGGCAGATTCCAATGCATTCTTTAGCCAAGCTACTTCCTGGTCTATCTTCAACAAAGGTTCCTGACCCCAGCTGACAGACCCACCTGTTGGTCCTTCGGTAACCGCTGTCTTCTCGCCAGGTACGGTCCCACTGTGGATCAACCTTGGAAGAGTGGTCGGTGGTTCATTTGGAGTACGTGCCCTGCTAACATCAATAAACCCAATTATTGTCAACCTAGCCGGACTCTGGCCAACCTGGGCCGTATACGCGACTGGCTTAGCTATATTAAAACCGGAGGCTTCGAGATCATTCTCTGCCAGCCCAGCAGTCTTGGCCAGGTCCCTCTGGTGTGTCATTCTTCTGCCATCTGTCGCTGGCACGACACCAACATATGCCCTAAATGGCACATGTTTTGTCGGCTGCCCAGCATTTATCCCAGGCGAGAATTGGTCTGAACTATAATGATTAAGTCCCATTATACCCCTCCTACGCTAAGATCCATATTATATTTGAGCAGATTAACCAATGTAGGTGTGAATGCCTATGATGAAGTCTATCGCAGATCCGGCTGTAGAGCTTTGTACGCTCACCCATAACCCGTCACTCGTGTTGCGCCTACCAAATATGACATCCTGCGGGGATACTCTAGATGCCGTCGCAACCCTATACGGAACAGTAGTTATGACACTGGCAGAACCAGCTGTTGGCCCACACAAAAACCTAATTAAATATGTATTGTTATTAGTTGCGACATTGCTTATGAATATTCTATGGACATCATATTTGACCTGCGGGAACGTATTTGGCGCAGCCAACTGCGTTGGAGTGCTGAATGTGTCTGCTGGAGTCCCAGATGATATAGACCATGGCGTGGTATTGTTTTCCTCAGCCAATCCGCCACCGCCAGATCCATACCACTTTTCTTCATTGTGGAAATGCTTCTCTATTTCGTGTACTTTGTATGCGAGACTATCGTCGGCACCCAACAACCCATCGACAGCTTCACTGTCTATTTTGCTTGCATCGTTCTTAATAGTCATCACCATATTCTGGTCTACATGTCTGACTTCATAATTTGATGCGGCCTCAAGCAGCAGGTATTGGGCCAGTGTTGGATAATTTGCCGTATTTGGCAGTGAACTGTCAGGTATAATCCTAAATTCCGTTGAAAAATTTAGGTGCGATGATAGTGGGTCATTGCCCGTCAATACTTGGCCAACCGCATTCACTTTGGTTAGCTTCATATACGCTATATGCGTGTCAACCATATATTACTTTTGATTGTATTTTATAGATATGTTCATAACTGCCGAAGACCACATCAAATATCTACACGAATTGATTTCACAGCGTCCCAAAAACGTTTATATTGCCACATTCAACATATTCGCAGGGATAATGTTTGATGGTGCTGATATCAACAATTGGGGCGCAAAATACAACAATGAAATGCATGGGGTGCTTGACAATTTGCAGGACTCCAGAGCAAACACCAGGATATTGGTTGGTATACCAGACCTAATTCCATGCAGGCCTGGCTGCGAAAGTTGCTTGGAGAAATATGTTAAATTATTGACAAGAACGTTGAAACATGCCGAAAAATGGGCATTTAATTGGAAATATGTCGAAAGATTCCACATGAAGAGTTACATTTTCGATTATGGAGACACCATTAAGGGTGTGGTTGGTGGTAGAAATTTAACGACAAGCAATTATGCTGATTTAACCTTCAAAATAGGAGCAGACAAATGCAAAGTGATTAGACATATATTCAATAGACATTGGGATAATTCCAAGGAAATCACACAAGAAAACATCAATAATACTATTCTTGAACAAATGGATTACTTGAACAAAGAGTGATGGTTTTAGCGACAGTAGCAATCAAGGCAGTGGCAGTCACAGCAGCAATAGCCATTGGATATCTGATTTTCTATGCAACTATAGAAAATTGTTTGAGCAAATGGGGCAGAACAGAGTTTGACCGAGATTTTGGCGCTTTTATGACAATTGTAGCATTTGCTGTGCTTGTTGGCGACCTAGTCTGCCTCATAATCTGGCTGGTCGAGACATGATAGGAAATATACGACATGTATGGAATACGTATAGAATACGACATGTATGATATGTGGGCAATAACGTCCGAACTACGAGCAAAAGACCCAATAAAGATCGTCACTGTAAAAGAAATATTTGGGCCGTTAGCTCAGCGATTCGTTGACCAGATTGGTGGGCGTACTAGAATGGGATGGGTGCTGCAAGATAACACAGGTGATGCTGTCAAATTAAGTCGCAAATTCGGGATTGAAGAGTGTAAGTTGTGTGTAGAAAGCAGGTTGACCGGCTGGCATGTACTTGGTGACACCAAAGAATCGTTAGATATCACGGTTGTGGTCGAAGCAAGCCCAAAAGTGCTAAGCAACCCTGACCGTAAAAGCGTATGGATTAGAATGGTAGTCGTCGACGAGGCAAATGGGTATCAACGACACATATTCTATAGTGATGGGACACTTTTTTATTATTGGGGGCGCACCAATTCTATAGTGTTCACCCACGCCCTCAGGTATGGTGCAGTATTAGATTTGGAACTGGTAGCCATATTAAGAGAAAAGATGGAGTCGCATGAATTGTAAAGAAGAAGAAGACGAGCTTGCCACAATAGTGTATGAATTCCTTATCGAAAATGGATATAAAAAGGCTCCAGGCCCGCATAAAGTAATCATCAGAGGAAGAACGTTCCACATAAGCACAAGGAAACCAGGTTGCGTTTCGTTGAGTACATGTGCGCCGTTAACGTGTAGCATAGTCTCGTGGTTGTATGAACCAAATGGGCTACAAAGGCTGCTTGACAAAGTAAAAGAGTGTGAAAACAGAAACTGTCATTCATGTGATAATTCAATATTATATAAGATGTACGCTTCATCGAGCCAGGCGATAGCCATTTTGACAGCATCTATGTCAAAATATTCAATATCTATGTCAAAATTGGCCGTAAAATCAATGTCGCTACAATCTATAGTTAAAATATTCAAACAAAAGCAAGCCATGGACAAAGCAATGGCTGAATACTTGACAAGAAGGGCTTTGCCTGTTACCATGTTTTTCAAAGGAGGGGAAAATGGACTTTCTTGATTGGATTGGGGCATTATTTGGTTCCTTCATCTTTTCAGCCATTGGATTATGTCCTGGAATGCATGATGACGACGATGAGCCCGAACGTTGTCCAGCAACTGGGTGGGTCATCACCAACACTGACGAAGATGGGAACGAATATACGATGAAAGATGGACCTGGCGGTACTAAATAATGCCAATGCGTTCCCGATGTATTTAATGTGTCAGGTTCTGGTCAAATGTAAATAGGGTGGGATTTCCCACCACGTTCAGAGAGATTCTAAGAAGTGGAATTCAGACCCTTACAGCCCGAACGACTTAGGTCACGGCATTGGCTGCCAACAGGTAGCCCGTGTGTCGTGGCCGAGGTCGCGACGACCAAGATTAAAGGATATGATTCCTTTAATCAAGGCTCGGCAGGGCCGTAAGGGGTTAAGAACATTCTGGAAACCAATCAAGACCCCTTGCGGCCAACCGGCCTCAAGGGGTCTTGCTTTATTAGGACTTTTTGCGAGCATCGTTCAATGGTAGGACGTGAGACTTCCACTCTCAAAATGAGGGTTCGATCCCCTCTGCTCGCACCAGGACAGACGTGGGATCTGGAGCGGTTTAGTCACCGTTAAGGATACTCACGGCGGGTGAGGTGTTTTTTCTGTGCCTTTTGGGACCACCAGCGTTCACTCAAAAAAGGCACCGTGTTATGAAAGGACTCAGAAACGGGGACGCAAGGCGTGAGATTTGCTAGACTGGCACTTGGATCGCTGGTGCTCTCGTGGAGACCCAAGTAATAGCACGTTATGGGCGTGTAGCTCAGTTGGGAGAGCGCTTGCTCGGCAGGCAAGAGGGCGTCGGTTCGATTCCGATCACGTCCACCAGAAAGGAGGTGAAAGATGTCAAGGAGAGCAAAGAAGGAGGAGAGGAACAGGCGTCGTAAGATGCAGAAGAAGGAAGAGGATGCTAAGAGGAAAGAGAAGAAAGCTAAAGACTGAGCTAGGTAGGAAGCTTTGGGCAATCAGACAGAAAATTGCTTTAGAAAGGCATGGAATGGGTCGCGCTCTGGGTAAGCGGGTCGGTCTCCAAAACCGACAGCCTGCGGGGTTCGATTCCTCGGCGGCCTGTTAGAAATGGCTACGAATTTCTGGTGGATTCTAAAATTTACGGCCCCGTAGCCAAATGGATGAAGGCACCGGATTACGAATCCGGCAATTGCAAGTTCGAATCTTGCCGGGGTCACCACGCTCTTGAGTGAGCGAGTTCTTTGACAATTATGGCCGTGGGTGCGCTTGCGGCAACGGGCCAAACGCGGCATGCGTGTCGTAGGCTCTGAAAGTAAGCATCCGGGCTAGGAGCAATCCTAGCCCTTATGGGGACGGGCCGGGTAACTCCCGGCCCTCCCCTCCTTTTACCTCCAATAGATATTATCAAAGCTGGGGCAGTGGTGTAGTGGCTAACACACTGGCCTGTCAAGCCAGAGATCGCGGGTTCAAGTCCCGTCTGTCCCGCCAGGCCCAGAGATTTGGGTTCAAATCCCATGACCAGCAGGATGAGTAAGCCTGTTGTGATAGCTTAATCTGGTAAAGTGCTGGGCGTGATTACGAAGCCAGAAAATACTGGCACAATATAGAGAGAAACCGGAAGCGGGGGTTCGAATCCCTCCCATCGCAGGATGAATAAACCTGTTCGGGTGGCCTAGTCATGAGTTGGCTTGCAGAATGAATAACTCTGCTTGGGGCTATACCTGGTGGTAGTTTAGCGGCAGAACGCCGGTTCGAAAATGAAGCCAGAGGCGCGGGTTCGATTCCCGCCTCCCCCCTCATCTAGAGGGCTAGGATGAGTAAGCCTACGCAGCGGGGAGTAGCTCAGTGGTAGAGCACTGGCTAAAAGAAAAGCCAGAGATAACCCCTGGGCAAGCAGTGGGATGAGTAAGCCCACTCAGGTAGGATTAACTCTGGCATTAATCCGGCGTGGCCTAACGGAAAGGCGGCGAGCTGTTAACTCGTAAGATGGTGGTTCAACTCCACCCGCCGGAGCCAACCAGCGTGGTCCTCTACAAGAATTTCAGACGTTCTCTTTGGGAGGTTGCAGGTTCGAGTCCTGTCCCCCGGATCATCCGGGGGTAGCTCAATTTGGTAGAGCGCTAGTCATTTTATTCTTGTTCAATGACCCGCATTTTTAATAATTTTTCATCGGGCTCCGCGCCGGACTTAGTCTCCATAAGTATTTTAATCATAGAATTACGTTAAGGACAAAAGAGGTGTATGATGGTCAGGATCGGTGCCGTTGCGGGAACCGCTGCAGTAGCAGTAACATACCTCATAATCTTCTTCATCATGTCTAACCTAGAGCGAAAGCATGGGCAGACACCTAACTCTGATTACATGGCAGGTGTATTGGGTGTGCTTCTGGCGTGTGGGGTTCTATTGATAGATCTAATCTTCTTCATCGTATGGATCGTGAGCAATTTTGGGGCGGTAGCTCAGCCTGGTTAGAGCATATGGTAAAACATTGGAGATAACAAATGAATATCATCCTACCATTCGAATCATTTCCTTTACTATACGAATCACGAACCAGGACCCTCAAAAATGGTCAGAAATACAGGATCATTATGTATCGCAATGGACGCCAGAGAATAATCGGGTTCTACGTAAAAGATTATAATGATGGTTGGTGTGTCTCACATTCAATTGGCGTTACTAAAAACGACCTAAAACGAATGTTAGAATGTTAATTGCCCCGTCGTCTAATGGTAGGACGCCAGGTTCTGGCCCTGGCAGTGAGGGTTCGAAACCTTCCGGGGCAACCAAATGGATGTTGATTGCTTATAAATATGGCCTTGATTTTTTCCACTTTACTTCATATATCAGAGGGACAATTATGGATAGAGAACCATGCAAACTAGTGGTAGCGTGGTTGCAAGAAAAAGGAGTACAAGCTTTTTTGTCCCCAAGTGGCTTGGCAATTCATAAAAACGGCAAACCAGTAGTGATGTTCATTATTGACTTAGATCTGAATTTAATCGTCGTATCGTCGCATAAAAAATTTATCAATCTATCAAGAAACTACGACTTAAATAATCCAGATAGTTTGCCAAATTTATACGACAGATTGGTAAGCCTGGGCTATCACAATTACAAGCCAACAGAACGCGACTATCACTATTGCTATGATAAAAACTTTGAAATTAGGTTAAACGGCAACGCAGAGCAAGACGAATGTGGATACAAATAGGAGCGGTGGCGTAACGAGATGGACGGGGCTTCCGGCAAGAACCTGCATGATCAGGATAGTTTCCAAAAATACTCAATTTTATTGAAGAAGAACTGAATCCATGGTAGAAATCGAAAGGTTGGTGATGGAGTTCCTTCGCGAGAAAGGATATTGGGTTATCCACGAACCCCGGTACAATAGGTTTCGGGTTATTAAAGTAACAAGAGGCGAGCATTTTGAAACACAAATATTATTGGCAATTTACACAATTGTTGGTGATAAAATATGTATAATGTACGCAAAATTTCACCCAAAGCCGTTTAGCATTTACAGCAAAGAAGATTTCGCTAAAATGCTCAAGTTTTTGAAACAAAGGGAACGCGATAGCGCAGATGTCATGCATTCAACATCGACTGGCTGGGATACACAACACTACACAGCGGTATAGGAGCGGTGGCGTAACGGAAGCGCAGCGCACTGAAAATGCGCAGGTGATCGGGTTCGACTCCCTCCCGCTCCACCAGATCCACCTGCTAAAAGTCTAACAGAAATAAAAAATGCTCAGTAAGATGCGCTCATAGATTCACAATGGAAGAAATTGATTGCACAACACTTCGAGGGCGGGTAGCTCAGTTGGGAGAGCGTCTGGTTTGCAACCAGAAGGTCGTCGGTTCGATTCCGATCCTGTCCACCAGAGATGAGGTCTTCACACTTACAATCCTTCTACGTGACCTACATGGATATTATAGAATACATTTATGCGTCGGCTGAGCATTGGCGAGCTCAAGTGGCTGTAACCCACCCGCCCTTTGCGGCTTTGGGGGTTCGACTCCCTCCCGGCGCACCAGAATTGGCCCCCAGGCTCCATTATCTACGGCTGGGGTTGAGTCGAGATGCTCGTAGCAGCTCGGCAGCGCATAAACTAGTGGGAGACACCGTTGAGACTCTGTTGAAACTCGACAGGTCGCTAAACCGGCCCCCTCAATGTTGTGACGCTTGCACAAGCTATCGACCCCAGCCAACCAGCGAAGACCTATTAGCGAAAGGAGGTGTCGATTGAAGTGTACTTGCTACGACAGAGAACAAACTGCTGTTCCTTTGTGTCCAATACACGGTTCACCAATGTAATCTTGGGGGTTGCGCATCCATAACACGCAAATGGGAGTTGTTCCACGACCAGCCACCCATTTATCATTAAAGGCCACGAGTTTTGCAGACTCGCGTGGAAAGTTCGATTCCTTCAACTCTCATAAATGCCCCGTAGTGTAATGGAAGCACGAGCGGCTTTGACCCGCTTAGCGAAAGTTCGAACCTTTCCGGGGCAACCAGATCACCCGAGCCACCGCTGGAAACAGAGGAAGGTCAGGACACCACTGCTTAAGGTGGGAGGGAATTTTCCCGCTTACCACCAAGGGTGCAATCTCAAGCAGGCTGAGAGTGTGAGCAGCTCTACGAAAGCCGGGTAGAGAGCAAAGATTAATGGTGGCATAGAACAGAATCCTGCCTACTGGGTGATCTTTGATATTAAAGTATTTTATTACTCGTTTATATGATTCACATCAAAACCTGATAACTATGGGGAAGTAGCTCAACAGGATAGAGTTAGTATGGCGGACCTACATCTTGTAGTCCTATCTATCGGCTAGTGCAGATAGGCAACGCCAGATGGACGGACCGTCAGAATACCCCGTATGGGTGACGTGGGTTCGAGTCCCACCTTCTCCACCAATGGAAACAACAGAAATATTGAAAGAATTAATCGATGAGCTTGGATATCAAGCCATAATTTATGATCTCATACCGCATTGGATCGGCGAATGTTACCGAACTATTGATGTAATCAGCCCCAGTACGTGGCCACGCAATAACGTAATCGCTACTATCAAGGTTGACGGCGTCTTCATACATATCTTTAAGCGTGTTCTCGGAGGCCGGGGGCGTATAGAATCTAGCCATCAGCTAAGTTTATACGAACCGGATTCATTCTGTAGAATAAAAGAAATATTAGCTGAATTAAATGACTAAAAAGAAACAAAAAGAACTTGATTTCATGAACGATCCACGGTACCATTACCAAAGGTCGCATGTGTCTGATGTCGTTGGAACGATCGATATTGATCGTTATCTCAAATGGTGTAAAGACAATGGATTCAAGGCTACCATATACAAAAGTTGGTTTGACATGAAGAAGGAAAAGTTGTACATCGCCAGAAAGAAATGCGACGAAAAACTGTTGGCCAGAAGGAAATTCAAGAATCCAAGGAAAGCACTGGATCTCGTGTTCGACTCAGACATCGTCGGCGCTGACGCGGCGTACAAAAATTTATACTCTAGAATAAAAACACTCAACAAGAAAGACAAAACCAAGTTCAAAAAGCTTATTACACATATCTACAAACATTCTGATATCCTCAAAGACCCGCCGTTGATAACGGGACTCCTGAACATCATGAAGTGGGAGCCTTATTACATAAATCGCCCAACGGAGTGGATGCCTAAGACACATAACACAAGAAGACAATTTTCTGATTTGCTTAGGCATTCTTTCTGCAAATACGATGTGCCAAAATTCATGGACGAGGTGTGGTTCTCCGAATATGACGGAGCAATAGCCGGAGCAATAGCTGCTGAACTCAAGAGGGAATGGTTCATTTTCATTGGCCAGGGAGGAAATCTTAGGAAGGCTAGGAAACTACCATTCGAGGTGACGAAGAAGATCGCGCATTATTTTATGCAGGCTCCTGGCAATTTTTCAGTTGAAAACGCACTAATATGGGGAGTCGTGCACAGCATGGGCGGCGACAAACGAACCGTCGAGGGCATCCTCAGCACCAAAAGAAACGGACAGCTTAATCGACACAATTTCTGGGTAACGGTCTATAGATTCTTCGTCAACAACCCGATGCTAGACACAGCCCAATACAACCCAATCGTCGACTATATCGATGCCATGAAATATCAACCGCAATATGAATGGACGGAACCAGGCATCAGAGTGGAGCGCCCGCCGATTCAGCCGAATTTTATGATGCGTGGAAGAACCGCTTTCTCGCTGTTAAGGCAAGTGGAAGCCTGGCATAAGAAACTCGGCAAAGAGAAGAAAGGTGGGAAACTACAATGGGAGAAGAGTAAGTATAATGGATTTGAGTGCCAGACCGGTGAAAGAAGGAACGTCAAAATTTGGACTATCAACGAATTGTTGTCAAGCGATGAGCTAATACAAGAAGGGAAAACAATGCGGCATTGCGTGGCGTCTTACGCTCGTTCCTGCCAGAGCCAAAGGGTCAGCATTTGGTCGATGAAGGTAGATACATGGGAAGGCAAGAAGAACGTACTGACCATCGAAGTCAGAGATGGAACAATCATGCAGGCCCGTGGCAAGAGAAACGAAAGACCCACAGAGGAAGCCAAGAACATCATAAAAAAGTGGAAGAAAACCCAAGGTCTCGGAATCAGTTCTTATATTTAAAACATATTCACAAGTACAGACGTTGTGAAAACCGAATCGTCATAATCAACTACTTCGCCATCTTTCACGATGACATAATATAGAGTATTGTCTGGCGGCACACCAAGCTTTGGGTAAAAATGCTCACCACCGAATGCTGCGTCTTCATCGTGCGCAATAGGGGTGAAGTAAAATAATGCCTTAAAATTATTTGGGAAGTCGTAATTATGCCTAATGGTATTCAAAAAATCGGTTAACCCAGATGGTGGCTCACCGTCTCTGGTGCGCTCAAATGCCGAAGCAAACTCTTCTCTATATAATTTGTTGAGATCAGCTGTAGCATAGTCTAAACTAGTGAGCACACTAGTTAGCTTTGTCACCAACCCAGACTGCCCTTGGGCATGCAGAAACTCACGAGGTGTAAATGACGTACCCTTTGGTGCGTCAAGCACATCTTCCATTTCTCTTTGTCTATATTCTCTGTATCTATACGTCTTTTGAGCTATATCCTTGGCTTCGTCCTCTCTGTCCTTGTAATTATCGTACGTAAATCTGATATCAAAATGCTTGACTTCTTCTTTTTCACCAGTAACTATCGTCATAAGTATCGTAAATACCGATGGATCCTTGAAAACAAGAGGAAAGTGAATATACCACGGTTCATTACTATTTGGTGGTTCCGGATATGGTGCTACTTTAACAACCGTGGCATCCCCTTCTTCGTCATCGCCGTATGCGTCAGAGTATGCCATACCATACATCTTGTCCCTGATGCCCGTCTCAAATCCTAGTTGCCCTTTGCTCTTAATCCAATCTCTAGCTATGCCTTCTAAGTTGTTTGTAGTATCTTCACCATATGCTTCGTCTTCTGGCATTGCTTTGAATCTAACATCACCAGTTGCCGGATTTATAAACATAAATTTTCTTATCATTATCCTGGCGGTTGGATCTTGGATACCTTGCTCCGGATGGATTCCATTTTTCCTAAGAACATCTTTCTTAACAAGATACATTATGAAACCACCACACATTATTTCATACCATGCCTTGGTTGCTTCTCTTATATTAGTACATGATGTCCACCCTCGGTCTTCGCTCATCCTTAGAATATCAACTGGGCTTTTGGAGACTATAACCCAATAATCATTTGGGTTGACAATTTCTCTGTGCTCAAAATCATCTGCCATCCGTTGTAGGTGCTCTTGATAATTTTCGTAGTTTATACCTTCCATTTCACCATCAACAAATTTTCCGCCATATTTGTCTACATACCCATATGTGAATAAATTCTTTTCATGTGGCTTCTTAGCTTTTCTCAGTATTTTACCGATTCTTAGCAGATTGCCTCTATAGTTAACATAACCCTTAATAAGATCAACACCACCAAGCCCAACAGCATATTCAAGTGTGTCTTCCAGCCTCTCCAACCAAATAGTTCTTTCGACAGCTGGTTCGGCATCAAACTCCTTTATTAAAACCCTATCTTCATCAATCTTATTTGGATCATTCTCAAACCATTCATCAAAGACAGACTGATCGCGTGCTAGCCTATAGAGGGTGTGAAGCTCTTCCTTGCTGAGATCCTCAAGGATAGGGTCAACAAGAAAGCTGACGTATTCTGGGTCAACCATCTCCCTTATATTTTCCAGAAAGTATTTCAATAAATATGGAGATACATGACTTAATTGCTGAAGCGTTAAAGGATTTAGGCCACACAGAGATTCTAAAGAGTGGAAAGATTAGAGTCACTACTGGTATAGGATCTGCCAGATTCAAAATAACCGATATGAAATTCACGTGCTGTTCAGCAACTACTGACGCTGGCAATACACTTGAAATAGATCTGCATGAACCAGACAGCATAAGAAAAGTCGCAATAATGGTACTAAAATGTTTACATCGTCGTCATGCTTGGGATATCTATTACTTGCCATGCTCATCATGCCCATTTAATCTAGAATCTAAAAATGGGCCAGTGATCGCATCACCAGAAAGACACCTTAGAAATAATCCAAATAAATTATGAAAGACATAGAAATAATTGTGCTGGCCATAAACAAAATGGGTTACAGAATACGCAGTACAACCCGAAACAGTAGCAACGACGACATTGTAGTGTCGCTCGAAGGCTTCAATGACGAAACTGAATATAGGTTTGTTTCAATCACAGTTAGAGGTTCAAGACTCAGGCTATCTAACTGCCAATACGAAATAGACCTGTGTGACCCTGATAGCCTTAGGCTCCTAAACAAAGCAATCGACTATCATGGAACATTGCCTAAAAATTATTCGTGCAGCAAATGCCCGTTAAATATTTATTTGATTGGCACTACGTTCATGTAAATGCGGCTATGGTGTAATGGTAACACGTCGGTCTGCCAGTCCGGAGATGCTGAGTTCGATTCTCGCTAGCCGCTTAAGGTCAGAGATCCGGGTTCAAATCCCGGCGGTACCGGCCATACTGTAGCTTAACTTGGTAGAGCGCTGGCCACGAGTCCCTGTGGTGTAACGGTAGCACGGCACTCTGATAAGGTGTAGGCGAAGGTTCAACTCCTTCCAGGGGCACCAATGAACGAATGTGAAATGATAGCAAAAGAGCTACGAATCCATGGCGTCAAAGCGTTCTATAACGACGAACATATGTTTGGGATAATCAAACCGCACACGCCAATGTATAGCAGTAGCAAATACGGAGATAGTGGCTTCGGGAGGTTGGTCACATTCACGGTTAAGGATGGGATAATAATCTGCTCAGATAAAGACCGGATTTATAATTTACACGAACCAAGATCATTGGGTCAGCTCATAAAGTCAATCAAGTTGTGTGAACAAAGGACAAGTTGCCATCAAAAATGCGAGTTTAAAAGCCGAAATATGTGAAATCTTGGAGAAGTCGCTTATATACCACGGCTTTGTCGTCGTATGGAGTGACAACAGCCTCGGGCCCTATATAATTTATAAGCAACAATCATCCCTTATTGGTGGGAAAATAGTTGATTCTTTCCCGCATGGCACGGTGCACATAATTATTGATAATTTAGTGTTAAATAGATTCCCATCCAACCACACAGTGCCAGCAAAAATACCACTTGCCGATCCGGATTGCTTCAATAAAGCAGTTGAATTTATAGTATTTGACAGGTTGCGATTGTAGTTCAATGGTAGAACATGAGCTTCCCACGCTCAAGACGGCGGTTCGATTCCGCTCAGTCGCTTCAGGTGGCTGTAGCTCAGTGGTAGAGCGTCGGGTTGTGGCCCCGAAGACGGCGGTTCGATTCCGCTCAGTCGCCCCAGATGATTAGTGAAAACTTTCTATTTGATTGCAGAGAAGACGCACAAAGCTGAATCTTTATGACCCAGAATCATTACCACACTTATTGAGAGCAATTAAGAATGGCAATCGATGATGGTTATATAATTTATGGCAACAAAACCATTATATGCAACAGTACTAAAACACCGAATTATACGGTTTCCCAGTTATACAAATGGTTGTCACACACGTGGAATGATGACAACGCATTAAGCAGGCAAGAAGTAGCTAGTTTGATAACCGCATGGTTGTCAGAGAAAGGCTATAATGTTAGAGTTGACAGCCAATGTGGCTGGTCGTTAAACATTGTCAATGGAAACAACAAAGCGAATTTGTATGTCGAGTCAAACGCTGTGACGATAGAAGTCGATACATATAATAAGATCAAAAGCTATAATCTATATAATCCAGATAGCCTGCAGAAAATATTAGAGCATATAAGTGTTCTCGGAAGCGGCATGAAGTAGTGGTTGAGGACGGCTCCACGGGCCTTAGTGAAGTTTGGTTATCACGCCACATTTGGGATGTGGAGAGCGCGGGTTCGACTCCCGCAGGCCCGATCAATCCGCGCCGTGGCCTAATTTGCTAAGGCACCCGGTTCGGGTCCGGGGGATTGCTGGTTGGAATCCAGTCGGCGCGATTAGTAGGAGAGACGGCAATGAAACCGCTCAGAAATGTCCAACAGCCCTGAATAATTGCCACAATGACAACCTAATCGCCCCCGTAACTCAATGCACAGAGTAACCGGCTTCTATCCGGTAAGTTGCAGGTTGAAATCCTGCCGGGGGTACCAGAAATGACGGTCGAATATTGCATTTGAATGTGCGGTCAATGGTTTGGAATAATGGGAAATTCTTGACTTCTTCACCTACGAAGTATGCTTCCCTTGGCTTTAAATTTACATTGGCAGAAGAACACAAGCTAATAACAACTGTGCTGCATGAATTGCAAAATCATTTGCGTACATCTTTACCACTCGGCTACCAATTCTGCTACATCGTAAAGCACGCAGATGAGTCCTGGTTTGAAATGTTTTGTGTAGTAAGAACAGATTACAACCATCACTGGCGAGTGCGTATCACAATCAGCGGCAATATTATCATAGAGATGGATGGCACACGGACGTACAAATCGACCATAGCCAATCCAAATTGCTTTGAAGAGATAACTGAACTAATCTGCCATAATGAAGCCAAACAGCTTAGAACATAAAATCATGGTCGAAGCAGCGTTGAATATCCGAGATTTACTCGAAGTATGCTTGCCAGAAAATTTTGAATGCGGCCAAATCCACAGCCGCACGGGTCGCTGCGGATACGTTAAATTCATGGTGATACCAGACGTAAATTTCGGCGGTGGATATATGGTTGTAATAAAAGATGGCGTCATAAACGTGTATTTCGGGGAGAGGCATGCATTACCAACAGCAGCATGAACCCGTAAAAAATCAACATGTGCGCCAACCAACGGAAAAAGGATTCTTTCAAAATTCGGTGTTGCAGCAAGACATCCAACAGGAAGGCGTTTAGAAGCGGGAGTATCCTCGGGCTGAAAATTACTTGAATAATGCCCTGGGCGGCGGACACCACTCGTTGAGACGTTTTGATGTTTTTCCCTAAGATACCGATATTCTTTGTGAACCAGGTTGAAATCTTGTAGATTAAGCCAAGGAGGAAAACAGTGAGAGCGGTAAAGAAGAGGAAATCGAACATTATTTGGCGACACCATCCTTAAGTTATTCAAACACAAGCGCATTGAAATCTTAGGAATGTCAGGCAACCGAGTTAATTTTCACACAGTAACCAATTCGTGGCCAAGGATCAAATTAGAATCTTCAGTGGCGTCCTTATCGATCGGACTGAGATGCCTTATTAGCCCAATCTTTTTCAATTTCTTTTTTCCATTTCGGGCTACGTTTACGTTTTTCCGCTTTTTGGATCACTTCCGGAATCATCTGAAGCAACCGTTGCTTATCAACCGGTTTATCTAAAAAAGCGTCCGGGCTGAAATAATCATGGTCCGGCCATTGGCGGTAATTGATGTTTAACTCCTCTCCTATGGCGGAAACGCCAATGATAGGAATATCCTTAAGATCATCATTGGATCGTACTTGCTTGCAAACCTCAAAACCAGAGAACAGCGTCTCCATCATGATATCGAGCATGATCAAGTCGGGACGCTCTTTTCGGATTAATTCCAATCCTTTTTGACCTTCATCGGCCGTCAATACCTCAAAGCCATTTCTTTTTAGAAATGTTTCCATCGTAAAAAGGAAATCGGTATTGTCATCGACTATTACGATTTTGAGGCTCTTTTTCATGATATTCTCCTCTTGGCATCATGTTAAAATAGTGATGAGGTCACGGCCTTTGGTCCAGATAGATCCATACCCTAGTTGGACGCTATGATATTATCATTCAGAACATTTCGTCAAGTTAAAAGATAAATTGAGATTCG
>Ga0209536_100000124_pt1 | contig 112087 bp, 88 predicted proteins | sample DeeMarSeWOR28_12_FD_187461 | JGI IMG/M metagenome (GOLD analysis project Ga0209536, IMG submission 187461) | Marine sediment microbial communities from White Oak River estuary, North Carolina - WOR-2-8_12 (SPAdes) (version 2) | ecosystem: Environmental > Aquatic > Marine > Intertidal zone >...
CAATTTTCCAAATTGTTCACCATACGGAAATGTCTCCACTGTCTCATTTAAATAGTGATAGGCATAACTATCTCCGGAAATAATTCCACCAATTTTAGGCAGAATTTTACGAAAATAGAATAAGTAACAATTTCGAATAAAACGATTCTCCGGCAATGAAAATTCCAGAATGATTAATCTTCCGCCAATTTTCAAGACCCGGTAAATATCTCGAAGTGCTTTATTGGTATTATCAACATTCCGGATTCCAAATGCTATTGTTACAACATCAAAACTATTCTTCGGAAAGGGAATATCACTCACATTCCCAGGCAACAATGTCAATACATGTTGCAGATTTCGTTCCGTGATTTTTCTTCGCCCAATCTCAAGCATTTTTTCGGATAGATCAATTCCCACTCCTTCTTTAATAAGAAGGCCTTTTTTCTGCAGCGATAGCAGAACATCGGCTGTACCAGTTGCCAAATCTAATATTTTCTGATCCGGATTATCTTTGAGATGCCCTGCTAGTTTGTTTCGCCACACAACATCCTGTCCAAAAGAAAGCAGGCGGTTCAGTAAATCATACCTGTGAGCGATTCGATCGAACATGACCCACACCTCTTTTCTCGAGGGTGGTTTTTTATAAGCATTCAAAATTCCTTTTGGGGTCTCAATTTCTTCTTTTGTTGAATAAAGCATGATTGAAATGTACAAATTTAAATTTAATAAAAATATGCGAGAACATCCGATTTAAAAGCTAAAAAGATAAATAAATGTGGAATGGCTTCAAACAAATAATTTGAAAATAGTACCTGGAAACATGATCCCTGCTTAAAAACCGGTTTGACCCATTATCTCTCTTAACTTCCGTATAGTTATCGGCGCTGAACCCTCATAATGGTTATTGACATTCAAAAAAACGTTTACCTCCCTGGCCAGTAAATCCCTTACCATATCCACTACCTGTTCAAGCTCTCTATCCTTTGGCTCTAAAATCCTGTCCCATTGTCCTCCGCTTTTTTCTTCAATCTCCTGGCGATCCCCACCATGCAGCCGAATAACCGTTGTACCAAGAATTTGATCCCGAAACTTGTTATATATATCTAAAATAGAGGGCATATAATATCCTTGTAGAAATACAAACTGTAAATTGTTTTGGTTTAGAAAATTAAAAAAACGTTTATTCAAATAATTAGGATTACGAATTTCAATTGCGTATGGATATTCTGCAGGGCTATTCTTTAAAAATTCTTCGAATTTTTTCTGAAACTCATATTGTGAAGCCATTTTTTGCTTGTTGAGGTATTCGAATTGATACATAAGTGAGCCCATTTGATTTTTCAATGGTTCAATTGTCGCTAAAAATTGATTGAGCAATTTGATTGAGAAAAAGTATGGATTTACCTGAAGTGGTTCACCCGTCACTTTTCTGTAAAAATGCGTTAAGGTCAGACTGTTGGGCATTTTGATTGTGAATATGAACTCTTCCGGAACCGAGAGTTTATATTCATGAACCACCCGCGGAAGTGGAAGATTGATTTTATCGTTGCCAAATAAAGACCAAAACCACTGATCTACCTCGACCATATCGTATACTTTGGCATATTCTTTTAAATGGTTAAGAGATTTCTTATTTGGATAAATTAATCCGCGCCATGAGTTGTACTTCCAGCTGCAGGTACCTATTCGAAGCCAGGACACAAATATTTTCCAATTTTTTTGTTATATGCAAATTAGTAAAAGTTTTGTTTAAAATCATCTAATTATGACAGGGCTTGATTGGCACAAAGTTGTATTGAAACAACCTAAAAAATGGGGTGCAGGCAAATAAGATACGAAAGATTTATTTTTAATATGATAAGATTATTTTAATCCTTAATCGAACATTAACGCTTACAATGAATCATCAATTTTCTTTTGAAGATACCAGGTGAAGTATCCTTTATACTTTTTTTGAAGTTCCTTTTTTTGCCAATCTCTTCCGGCAATAATTCCACGGCACTGTTTTGCTCCACAGTTACAAATCATTTCATAATTATCAAAATCTGTTGTTGCCCAATCATGAGTTAATTCTTCACCAGCATCGATATTCCGCATAGCAACAAACGTAATTTGACCCTGAATTCCGATATTCGGTTCACAAGAATGATTCAAATAAAGCATTGCCCCATTCCGCTCTTTCTCATTTTTAGGACCTATATAGAGATTTTCTCCAATTTGAATCTCAGCCGGGCCAAGTTTTTCTTCTATTTTTTCAAGCTCATCCCGATTGAAAATATAGCCACCCTTTACAGCTACAATTTCGTCCTTTAGAATTTGCTCTACCGCAAACAATCCTTTTCCGTGAATAGGGCTATTTTTCACCATAGTCTTGGATGAGCGGAAAGATAAATTTGATTTCATTTTTTGATTTTTCAATAAAAAAAACTGATAAATATTATTATAAAGAAGAATCCACCAGAATTCTTAAAATGAGACTAATTTTATCAAATCGATTCCATTTCTTTCAGAGTATTTTCATATAACCGAAGCAACTCGCTTTCCACATCAACAAGCATCAAAAGATAATCATAAAATTGCCTTTGAAAATGATTATCATCAACATCGCGTCCGTTTGCAGCTGCATATGCTGCTAAATTCAGGGCCGCTTCGGTTATCGAAACTGCTGCTTGTTTATAAACATCCTGTATGGAGTATGTGTCAGAAAGTGTTAATATGGTCTCATAGTTGACGTAATTCGCAACGTTTGTAGACAGTAATGTTTTCCAGGCGGTTTCCCGTAATTGTATTCCGGGAATAAATTTGCTATCCTCCGAGGTAGCCGATTCATTTCCATCTGTCATAAATTCAATGGTTGCGGAGTTGTTTTCATGTAGAATCTTTAGAGCCTTCAAGTTCGATTGAATTTCATTCGATATATTTTTTAAAGCAGATTTTGCTTGGGCTTTGTGTGACTGATTTTCACGCCATTGGTTAACAGCAAGGGCAAGCAAAACACCCAGGACAATGGAAATTACTTCCACAAGTAACGTTTGAACTGGAAATCGCCGAACTGGTACATTACTCTGATTCCTTGGCTCTGTTTCTTGACTTCTTTTAGCCGTTTTGCTCAAAATAAATCTCCTTCTCTTTAAATTGGCTGAGGTATCTGGAATGTTATTCAGAATATATAAAATCGATGAATAATTTGTTCAGAAAATTTTGATCCGAGATCAATATGGAACAAAATAGGTAGTTGATTAGACTTTGGAATCAAATAATAAAATCCACCCTCAATGAACATTTAGGGAGAGAGGTGTAATTTAGTAGGTACCAATACATGGATCAATTCGATGAGCATATGCTTCAAGCCCACCTCGCATGGATTTTACATTTTTCCAGCCCTGCATTGTTGGCCAGTAAGTGATTTGAGCACTCCTGATTCCATAATGGCATATTATTACCATCTTAGCATCTTTGTTCATTCGCTCCCCTGGAAAGGCATCAAAGCCGGATGAGACGACTTGACTCATGGGTACAACCACTACGTCCGAGAGGGGAAATTTCACGCGATTGATTTCATCCCATTCCCGAACATCCACGATTAAACGGTTATTCCCATTATTTAATTTTTTAATGGACTTGTTCTACTGTTATTTCTTCGACACACATCGGAATTTAACGGCGAGTAAATCTTAATCTAAACAAAGAGCATTAATTCAATTTCTCAGGCCGCCTTTTCACTTGCCTGAATGATCTTCCAAAAATCTTTTGCGATCAGACAAGCACCTCCAACCAGGGCTCCGTCAATATCAGGCTGCGATAATAGCCCTGAAGCATTGGCGGGTTTTACACTCCCTCCATAAAGAATGGTCATTTTTTTTGCTGCCGTAGCCGAAAACAAAGCGTCCAGAAAAGTTCTGATGGCTGCATGTACCTCCTGAGCCTGCTTTGGAGTAGCGGTCTTGCCAGTACCGATTGCCCAAACCGGTTCATACGCAAAAATAATATTTTTCAAAAGGTCTTCTTTTATTCCCTTCAAATCCCATTCCATTTGATTGACAACTATTTCCTGGGTGAGTCCTTGTTCACGATGCTCAAGCGTTTCACCTACACAGTGAATAACCTTTAGCCCTTTATTAAGAGCAATTTTGATTTTTCGATTAATCGTATTTTCGTCTTCACCGAAAATTGCACGTCTCTCGGAATGTCCGACAATCACGTATCTTGCGCCGGTATTTTTAATCATTCTAGCCGAAACCTCCCCGGTATATGCACCTTCCTCATCCCAAAACAGGTTTTGAGCCCCCATAAAAAGCCTACTTCCCTTGATAATTTCATAAACTGGGCTCAGACTCGTAAAAGGTGGACAAACAATAACTTTGGTTTTTTTAGGTGGGTTTTTATCCATTCTAGCACATAATTGTTTGACAAGACTTCTTGCTTCCGGAATAGTTTTAAACATTTTCCAGTTACCGGCAATAATCTTTTGTCTCATATCCTCTCCTAATTTTTCTTTATCATTATCGTTATAAATTACTCAACTTCAGGTATGAAATTATTAGTTCGCAGTCCAATGTTATGACTTTTAAGTTTTTTTAAAGCCCGGGTCTTACCAGTTGGTTCATATTCCGCGTAAATGATGCGCAAGGTACAAAATGATTATCTGACTTACAAAAACAAAGGGTTTCTTAAATGTGATGGCCTCATTATTTATCGGTTAAAACATCCACACCCGGAAGAATTTTTCCCTCAAGAAATTCAAGCGAGGCACCCCCACCGGTAGATACATGAGATAGTCGCCCTTCTAACTTAAATTTCTTAACAGCTGCCGCAGAATCTCCTCCTCCAACAATTGTTGTGGCATCCTTATCAGTTAAATCTGCCAAATATCTTGCAATTTCCTCTGTTCCATTTGAAAAATCGGGTATTTCAAAAACACCCATTGGACCGTTCCAGACAATAGTTTTAGCAGGCGCCAGCACATCTTTGAAGGTTGAAATAGTTTTTATTCCTATGTCAACACCAAACCAATCTGCAGGAATCGCATCCGAATTCACCATTTTTGTTTGAGCCCCTGTCTCAAACTTATCAGCAACCATTACATCCGAAGGGAGATAGAATTTCGTGGAACTTGATTTTGCTTTCTCAAGAATATCGCTGGCCATTTTCAAACGCTCTGCTTCTAGAATGGATTTCCCAATTTCTAGCCCTTGTACTTTGTAAAAAGTAAAAATCATTCCGCCGCCCAATAGTAGTGCATCCGTCTTTCCTAATAAATTTTCTATTACATCAATTTTACCGGAAATTTTTGCGCCACCTAGTATGGAGACAAATGGTCGTTCAGGTCTTTCAAGCGCTTTTCCCAAGAACTGCAACTCCCTTTGCATTAAGTAACCGGCAGCACACTGTTTAAAATACTTGGTAATACCATGAGTTGATGCATGAGCTCTATGGGCTGTCCCGAACGCATCATTAATGTAAATATCGCAATCGCTCGCTAATTGCCCGGCAAAGGTATCATCGTTTGAAGTTTCTCCCTTGTAAAAGCGCAAATTCTCAAGCAGCAAAACATCACCATCTTTTAAATTTTTCTTTTGTTCACTTGCTGATGAGCCAATGCAATCTTCAACAAAAACTACATTTTTATTTATTAACCTAGAGAGATGAGAGGCAACAGGTTTTAACGAAAATTCGGATTTTTTTTCTCCTTTGGGTCGTCCAAGATGAGAGGCTAATACCGCTCGTCCACCATCATTAATAATTTTTAGAATACTTGGTAAGGCGGATTTAATCCTCAGATCGTCTGTAATAAGTTGATCTTCATCAAGTGGAACATTAAAATCAACTCTCACAAAAATATTTTTGCCTTTTAAGTTTAGATCATCAATCGATAATTTGGCCATGGTTACTCCTTATATTTCATTTAAAATTAGTGTGCTAAACCAAAAATATCCGAATCCAGGACAACTAGAATAAAATTCAGCATAAATCAAAAACCCCCAACCGAGGTCGGGGGTTTGTGTTCAATTAATCTACTTATAATGAGGCCATTTTTTTGAGGATATCCACAGTTCGGTTTGAATATCCCCATTCGTTATCGTACCAAGACACAACTTTCGCAAAATTTCCGTCCATCACTCTTGTAGACAGGGAATCAAAAACACTGGAAGCGGGATTTCCTATAACGTCGGAAGAGACAATCGGATCTACGCAGTATTCCAAAATACCTTTCATCGCACCATCGGCAGCATGCTTCATTTTCGTATTAATTTCTTCAGCTGTGGTATCTTTTTCAAGTTCGGCAACCAAATCAACGAGGGATCCATCGGGCACAGGGACGCGCATTGCAACGCCATCCAATTTTCCCTTCAAAGAGGGCATAACCAAACCAACTGCTTTTGCCGCACCCGTTGTTGTTGGAATGATATTAGCTGCGGCAGCACGCGCCCTTCGAAGGTCGGAGTGTGGCAAGTCCAATACTCGCTGATCATTTGTATATCCATGAATGGTGGTCATCCATCCCCTCTTTATTCCAAAATTGTCATGCAATACTTTTGCCACGGGAGCTAAACAGTTAGTGGTACAGGATGCATTTGAAACCAACAGATGGTCTGATTTCAGAGTACTATCATTTACACCCATCACTACGGTACTGTCCATCTGATCTTTTGCGGGGGCAGAAAGCAATACCTTTTTAGCACCGGCCTTTATGTGAAAACCCATTGTCTCGCGATTACGGAATACCCCGGTAGATTCCACGACTATTTCTACACCCAATTCACCCCAAGGTAGTTTTGTGGGATCTTTTTCTGAATAAATTTTGACCTTTTTATCTCCGGCAATCAGCATATCACCATCCGCATAAACCTTTTCGGGATACTTGCCATGAACCGAGTCATATTTTAGAAGATGCGCAAGTGTTTTGGCATCCGTCAGGTCATTTATTCCCATCACTTCTATATTATCATCGTAGCGCATTGCCTTGAACACCAGTCGTCCAATACGTCCAAACCCATTAATTCCTACTTTTATAGTCATGTTATTTCTCCTGTACTTTTTGGTTCATTATTATATCATGAAAATCTCTTGAATTCCGGCATCAGAAGAGGCGAACTTCTGAATACAATAAAAAATATTAATGTTAAAATTGCAAATCTATTGTGGTTATTTTCAAATAAAAATAAATCTTAATCCAAATATACATTTCCGAATATATCATAGCAAGGCACTTTTACAATAAAGAATATCTATTAAACTGTTATTTATTTTGTATTTATTCATTTTCTTTTCAAGCGTCAGCAGAAAGAATTGATTAATAAGTCAGATGCCTCCCAATCCTCTTATTTCGAATTCTGATTCTAAAACTGCCTAATTTCTTCCTTCTTCGAATTGACTTTTTCTTGCTTATTACCAAAGTATAGGGTAAATTTTTTATCAAAATACAGTGAAAATAATAATTTAAATAAACTCATTAATGGATATTCTACTAAAAAATTTGAATATCGTTACCCAGAATGAATCTCGAGATGTGTTTATTGGCGATATTCTGGTTGGGAATAACCAAATTAAAAAGATAGCAAAAAAAATAAACTCCACGGACATTAAATATCTTGATTTATCAGGGATTACGGTAATCCCGGGATTAATACAGACTCACATTCATTTATGCCAGGCTCTCTTCAGAAATCTAGCTGACGATCTGGAATTGTTGGATTGGCTAACCGATCGTATTTGGCCAATGGAAATGGCACATACTGAAAGTTCGTTACGAGCCTCGGCAAGACTGGGTCTTACAGAACTACTGAGAAGCGGAGTCACAAGTATTTTAGACATGGGCAGTGCCCTGCACATGGACGTCGTATTCGAGGAAATGGCGAAAAGCGGCATCAGAGGATACAGTGGAAAAGTAATGATGGATTTTGGCATCCAATCCTACAAAGAGTCAACAAAAGATGCGGTTGAATCGTCCGAACGGCTTATTAAGAAATGGAATGGGGAACGTGAGCGACGTATTCACTATGCATTGGCACCTCGTTTTGTGCTATCCTGTAGTAAAGAATTATGGGAGGCAATAGCGGATCTTCAAAAGAAATATGATTTGATTATTCACTCCCACGCATCGGAAAACCGGAAAGAAGTAGAAATTGTAAAAACACAAACCGGCTATAACAATGTCGAATTCTTTATTAAAATGAATTTGGGGTCTCCAAAATTATGCCTGGCACATTGCGTTTGGGTTACCGAAAAAGAAATTGAATATTTGGCAGATAGTCAGATAAACGTGTTGCATTGCCCTGCAGCAAATTTAAAGTTAGGATCCGGATTCGCACCAATCCCAAAATTTATTAAACAAGGAATCAACGTTTCATTAGGATCTGATGGTGCACCATGTAACAATAATATGGATATCTTTCAGGATATGCGATTGGCGGCTCTGATTCATAAACCTAATTTTGGAGTAACTTCAATAAATTCAAGAGAAGTATTTGATATGGCTACCATAAATGGCGCGAAAACCCTTGGTATGGAAGACAAAATTGGCAGTATTGAAGAAGGCAAACTAGCGGATCTGACATTTATCAACCTGAATAAAGTTCATACCACCCCTGCCGATAATATTTACTCTCAGATTATATATTCAGCACATTCCAAAGATGTAATACATGTGATGGTTGACGGAAATTGGGTTGTAAAAGACGGTACTCCTATTGCATATGACGAGAAGGAAATTATCCAGGATGCCTGGGAAGAATGTACCGCTCTAATTCATCGGATACAAAAAATTTCCTAATTTCTGGAGGAGAAAAAAATGAATCGATTTAGCATCTTTTTACTTCTAATAATTCTCGTTTTAGTTTCGTGCTCCAAAAAGACCTCACAAGTCGCAGTAACTAAAGGATCTGGAGCCGAAGAGCTGCTTGCATATGGAGACAAGGTATACAACGCAGGAGATTATGAAAGTGCATTTTTAGCGTATGGCATAATTTATAATGAATATCCAACCAGCCGGGAATATATTGACGCTACCATTGGCTTGAGCCGCTGCTATGGTCAATTACAAAACCATGAAAAAGAGTTTGAATTGATATATAATTTATTAAGAGAAAATATCATTCCATCTAAGGTACCACAAGTTTACAATGCCATCGCAGAGTTTTACGAAAATAGTGCTGGTATTTCCGAGCAACTCACGGGTGATGCTACACAGGATTATGAAACAGCGATAGGGTATTATGAGAAAGCGATTAAGTACCAAAATAGTGATGACGAAAAAGCCAAGGGGTACGCTCAATATAAAATAGGCGAGCTTTATGAAAATTTGGGCGAATTTGATCGTGCCTTAGAGGCATATGAAAAAACGACTGCAAATTATCAGGGTGTAGGCTGGGATATACTCGCCTCGGAAAAAATTGGCATTATTCAGACAAAGCGTGAGGCTCAAATTCTTTATGAACAGTCGCTATCATCAGCACAAGGCGATACTATAAATCAATCTGAGTCTGCGGATGCAACCATAGAAACTGTGACTATGGATACAATATCAGTGGATAGCTCGAAAGTCGTTCCACAAGAAAATGATCAACCAAAAGAACCGGAAAATCCGGAAGAAAAAAATGATTCGGTTCCTCAAGAAACGCCTGAAGATATTGGTGGAGATGAAAAACCTGAATTAGATTAAGAGTTTTATTAATTAATTTATTTACATACCTACCTAATTTCATTTGCTTTATATTATTGTATGGAATTTCCCCTAGATTTACTTGAAAAGCTTCCCAAAACCGACCTCCACGTACATCTTGATGGATGTCTAAGGGTATCGACTTTAATAGATTTAGCAAAAAAACAAGATGTGGAATTGCCCGCGTTTGATAAGGATAAATTGACAAAGCTGGTCATGAGTGGTAAAACCTGCAAAAATCTTGCAGAATATTTACGAGGTTTTGACATTACCCTTTCAGTTTTACAGGATGAAGAGGCATTATATCGCGTCGCATACGAATTGGCAGAAGACGCCGCTGCCGAAAATGTTTGGTATATGGAAGTACGTTATTCTCCAATATTACATACCCAAAAGGGGATGAAACTACCTTTAATTTTGGATTCGGTGATTGATGGTTTGAAGGAGGCGGAAAAAAAATTCAATATCAAGACCGGAGTTATAATTTGTGGCATGCGAAATATAAATCCTGAAACCTCACTAAGATTAGCGGAACTAGCGGTTGCCTATAAAAACAGAGGAGTAGTCGCATTTGATTTGGCTGGCCAGGAAGAAAATTATCCTGCAAAAGATCACAAAGAATCATTTTTCTTAATTCGAAATAATAACATTAATACTACCGCTCATGCCGGGGAAGCTTTTGGTCCGGAGAGTATTCACCAGGCGATTCACTATTGTGGGGCTCACAGAATCGGTCATGGGACTCGATTATATGAAGATGGAGACCTTTTAAATTACGTAAATGACCACAGAATTCCTGTTGAAACTTGTTTGACCAGTAATGTTCAAACCGGTGCAGCAAATTCTTTTGAAAAACATCCTTTAAGATTTTACTTTGAATATGGCCTTCGAGTTACCATCAATACGGACAATCGATTGATATCAGATACAACCGTATCTAGAGAATTATACCTGGCAGCAAAACACTTAAATTTCACAATGGATGATTTGAAGTTAATTATCGTGGATGGTTTTAAAAGCGCATTTTTACCCAATAGGGCAAAATCAATTATGCTGAATATGGTAAACGATGAATTGGCCAAGTATTAATAATAGAAAACTTTAAAATAGTCTCTGTCTGTTCTTTTTTAAAAATTCCTTACATTTTATAGAGCAACCTTCATTTGACCTTATAACCCAGCACCGCAACACTTTTTATATTTTTTACCGCTTCCGCATGGGCAGGGATCATTTCTTCCCACTTTTGTTTCGACTCTAACTGGTTGCGGCTTTTTGCTCCTTTGTTTTCCGGCTTTTTGAATATCCGATTCTTCTTGTCCGGAATATCCAATATTAGTGGCATCTTGATGAACCATCATAACTCGTGAAGGTGCACCCCTATGTGCAGGAGGTGCCTCCACGAATTCAGTTCGATATAACATTTCTAATGTTTTCTGATTTACCGTATCAATCATATCCATAAACATGTGATAAGCTTCTTGTTTATACTCAACAAGGGGATCTTTTTGGCCGTATGCACGCAAGTTTATTCCTTCCTTTAACAAATCCATCTGATGAAGATGATCCTTCCAATTTTCATCGATAATTCTCAAGCTGATGTATCTGCTAAAGTCTTTTAAAAATTTGGATCCAACTTTTTCTTCCTTGAAAGACATTAACTCGAATGCTTTTCCTTTTATATAATCCCGAAGATCATCCATTTTCATAGCATAGATTTGATCACCGAGTGTATTGATATCTATAAAAAGAGTACGAAGAATATTTTCCTGCAAACCCTGTAAATCCCAGTCTTCAGGATGTTTTTTTTCATCAACAAAATTTTCAAATTGTGCATCCAGAAATTCATCGAGGATATTTGTCAAATCTTGTTCCGAATCATCACCCAGCAATGCCCTGCGTCTCCTATCGTATATCACTTCCCGTTGTTTGTTCATCACATCATCGTATTCAAGGAGGTGTTTTCGAATGGCAAAATTTTGCATTTCAACCCGCTTCTGTGCCTTCTCGATTGCCTTGGTAACCATCGCATGCGTTATAACCTCCCCTTCTTTGGCCCCTAAACGATCCATTACCCGAATCATTCGATCAGAACCAAAGAGACGCATGAGATCGTCCTCAAGGCTGAGGAAAAATTTACTAGCACCCGGATCGCCTTGACGACCAGAACGCCCTCTTAGTTGACGATCGATTCGCCGCGATTCGTGTCGTTCAGTGCCAACGATATGCAGTCCGCATGTGATTTCCTCTTTACAGCTACCGATATCCTTATTGTTAAATTCGATGTTACTTGCATTTGCCGTCTGGAAACAGGTGCGGTCACATTTTACAACTCCCTTACCCAGTTTTATGTCAGTCCCACGACCCGCCATATTTGTCGCAATGGTAACTGATCCTGGCTGCCCCGCCTTTGCGACAATTTCTGCCTCCTGCTTATGGTACTTTGCATTTAAGACATGATGAGGTACCCGACGCCGTTTAAGCATACGGCTCAATGTCTCAGATGTCTCAACAGAAATAGTTCCAACCAATACAGGCCGCCCCGATTTATATAATTCTTCAATCTCGTCAATTACGGAGTTAAATTTTTCTCGTTTGGTACGATATATCACATCCTCTTGATCCAATCGTCGGATCGGTCTATTTGTCGGTATTACAACCACATCAAGTTTATATATATCCCAAAACTCACCCGCTTCCGTTTCCGCAGTACCGGTCATTCCGGCAAGTTTATCGTACAATCGGAAATAATTCTGTAATGTAATTGTTGCCAGCGTTTGAGTTTCACGTTCAATCTTTACATTTTCCTTTGCTTCGAGGGCCTGATGCAATCCGTCGCTATATCGCCTTCCATACATGATTCTTCCAGTAAATTCATCAACAATAAGTACTTTACCTTCAGAAATCACATAATCCACATCTCTTTCAAACAGAGAATACGCTTTTAACAACTGAGAAATATTATGCAGTTTCTCATTCTTTGTGGCGTACTCAATTTGCGCTTTGTTTTTTAATTCTAGTTTTTCAGCATTTGAAAGGCTGGAATCTCCTTCGATTTGACTAAAATCTGAGGCCAGATCCGGGAGGATAAACTGTTCGGGATTGTTTGGTGAGAGTTCATTCCGGCCTTTATCGGTTAAATCGATAATATGCCTTTTCTCATCTATACTATAATAGAGCTCCTCATCAACCTCATGCAATTTTTTATCCCGCATAAACGCACTCTCAATATCAAAAACCAACTTTTTGATCCCTGCTTTTTGATATAGTTTCTGAAGTCGTTTATTTTTTGGTGCACCACGCTGGGCGATGAGCAATTTTAATCCAGCTTCACTCTCTTCCCCCTCGTCCAGGAGTCTCTCAGCTTCTGCGATAATGGAATTTACATATCTTGTCTGCAGTTTTACTAACCTGTCTACAAGGGGTTTTACTTCGTCGTATGCGTGAGTTGCGTGTTCGACCGGGCCGGAGATTATTAGCGGAGTTCTGGCTTCATCTATGAGAACGCTGTCCACTTCATCAACGATGGCATAATTATGACCTTTAACCTGAACGATATCTTCACCAGAAACAGCCATATTATCCCTGAGATAATCGAATCCAAATTCGTTATTGGTGCCATAAGTTATATCACAGCTATACGCTTCTTTTCGTTTTGCCGAATCCATATCATTCAAAATGATCCCAACAGACAAATCTAAAAATTTAAAAATTTCACCCATCCACTCACCGTCACGCTGGGCAAGGTAATCATTTACGGTAACCAGATGGGCTCCTTGACCAGTAAGAGAATTCAAATATAGAGGCATTGTTGCCACCAGAGTTTTGCCTTCACCTGTTGCCATTTCTGCTATTTTACCCTGATGAAGTACGATGGCACCAATCAATTGTACATCAAATGGAATCATATCCCATTCCATTTCTCTGCCGGTTACAATTAACTTTTTCCCCAATAATCTTCGGCAAGTATCTTTGACGACAGCGAATGCTTCTGGAAGGAGATCGTCGACGGTTTCACCTTCGGCCAGTCTTTTTCTAAATTCGTCAGTTTTAAATTGTAATTCTTCGTCTGTTAAATTTTTATAACTATCATAATGACGATTAATTTCATCAACAATCGGAATTAGTTTTTTGACATCACGCTCGTGTTTATTACCAAAAATTTTTGTGACTACATTTGACAACATTTCCAGTGTCCTTTAAGAATTAGATATTCTAAAGCTCCTTGATAGTAACTTTAGGCATATAAAAAAGTTCAAACTTAAAATTATCTTCCTGAGAGGATTAATGCAATAGAATTCTAAATGATATCGGGGACTAAAATCCTATTAGCAATCTTGATGCTAGAAATGGAGGAAGTTTTCTTGCGAGAATATCATCAGATGTTGTCTTAATATCATATTCAAGCTTTATGAATCGAATGGTATTTTCTAAATCATCAAATATAACAAAGCAGGATCTTGGATCTTCGTTTCGTGGTTGCCCTACGCTTCCCACATTTACTATATATTTATCATTTTCCAGATTTAGAGAAATTTCTTCTTTAATGAAGGAGCCATTTGAATTAGAAAATACTATTGGAACATGCGAATGTCCGATAAAAACCAATCTATGTTCTATTTTACGCATCTGCTCCCTTGCCACATTATCCGAAAGGATATAATCCCATTCTGCGGGATTTATCGGTGTACTATGCACAAAAAGTATTTCCCCCTTTTCATACGAATAGGGAAGATTATTTAGATAATCCAGGTTATCTTGGGTAATTTCGGCGCGAGTCCAGATTACCGCATCTCTAGCATATTGGTTAAAATAATATATATCTGTTAATCCTAGCACCGCATGATCATGATTCCCCACTATACAGATTTGGCATTTATCTCTAATCATTTTAACGCATTCGTTTGGTCGAGGACCATATCCGACAACATCACCTAGACACACAATATTTTCTATTTTGTGGGAATCAATATAATCAAAGACTGTTTTGAGAGCTTCAAAGTTGGAGTGAATATCAGAAATAATCGCATACTTCACGTCGAGTTACCCTTTCGAGGGGAAGATTTTCCTCGATTCAACGAAGAATGTGCAGTAATAAACTTCTGAAGTTTATTTGAATTATTTAAATCTTTGTAAATAGAGTCAAGAATGCCATTGACAAATTTTCGGCTCTTGAAGTTACTAAATTCTTTTGAAATTTCCAATGCTTCATTTATGGTTACTTCAACTGGAATATCGGGAAAAAATATAATTTCTGTCAAAGCCATACTAATGAGCATTTTATCCAAAACCGCAATTCTGTGTAATTCCCAATTGATTAAATGCTGCTTAATTAATTTATTCATAACCGCACGGTTTTCAGTCGTTTTCACAATCAATTCGCGTGTAAAATCCTGAATTTCCTCACCCAAGCTTTGTGCCACGCGTTCTAAAATAGAGAGCGGATCTTCTTTCAGAAACTCATTAACAAACAAAGCTTGCAGGGCTAGCCTTCTTGCTTGACGGCGTGTGGCCATTTCATCTATTCCGTTGGTAGATTTATACACCACAGTATAACCCTATCTTCACTTTGTAATTGTGTTCTGAATCAAAAGAAAATAATCTAAACTCTTTATTCATTTAGTATTATAATATGAAAATTAATCATTTTCGAATCTTAACCTTTATCAAGTACCCCGATCTCACGCGGTCAATTTGAGTTGTGTTTATATCATTTCCACAATCATTGCGACCGCCTCACCACCACCAATACAAAGACTTGCCAGTCCCAATTTTTTATTAACTCTTTTTAAGTTATATAACAAAGTGGTTAATATCCTTGCACCACTCGCTCCAATTGGGTGTCCCAAAGCAACTGCCCCACCTGCTATATTTACTTTTTGGGAATCTAAGCCACAAATTTGATTGACCGCCAAAGACACCACCGCAAATGCTTCATTAATCTCATACAGGTCTATTTGGTCTTTATTCAGTCCTGTTTTTTTAAGGACTGCTTCAATGGCGTCAGCCGGAGCAGTGGTAAACCATTCCGGATCTTTTGATGAGGTTGAATAACCGATTATTCTAGCCATCGGCCTAAGGTTCATCTTCTCTGAAACGTCTTTTCCCATGACAACAAGCGCCGAAGCACCATCATTAATTTTTGAGGCATTCGCTGCTGTTACTGTACCATCTTTTTGAAATGCAGGGCGTAAAGAAGAGATTTTATCAAATCGCACATTACCAGGTTCATCATCTTTGTCTACGATTATTTCTTCCTTCTTTAACTTAATTGGTACAGATGTAATTTCTTCATTAAAATACCCTTTATTTTGAGCCCCAAGTGCCCGATTATAGCTCATTTTGGCAAATTCGTCCTGGGCTTCTCTAGAGATTTTACATTCTGAGGCGCATAATTCAGCGGCATTGCCCATATGAAAGTTATTATATTTATCCCACAATCCATCAATTACCATCCCATCAATTAACTCACCATCACCCATTCTATATCCAAATCTGGCTTTAGGAAGTAGATATGGAACATTGCTCATGCTCTCCATGCCACCGGCGACAATAATATCGGCATCGCCCAGTGCTATAGCCTGAGAAGCCAACATTACTGCCTTGAGTCCTGACCCACAGACTTTATTTATTGTCATACAACCGACCGATGTTGGGAGACCGGCGTAGATCGCCGCCTGACGGGCGGGTGCCTGACCAACGCCAGCGCTCAGCACGTTTCCCATTATCACTTCATCTACCTGTTCCGGTTTGACTTGCGCTCTTGATAATGCTTCTTTAATTACGATGCTCCCGAGTTGAGGAGCAGATAATGAAGATAAACTTCCATTAAAACTGCCAACAGGAGTTCTGACAGCTGACATGATAAACACTTCACGTTTACTATGCATAATTAATTACCTCTATTCTTTTTCTTTTTTATAATCATCATAAGCAAGAATGATATCCTGAACAAGCCTGTGACGGACTACGTCCGATCGATCCAAGTAAACAAATGAAATTCCTTCAATTGCACCAAGGACGCTTTGTATTTCTACTAATCCCGATGGAGTCTTATTTGGCAAATCTATTTGAGTGATATCACCATTAATGATAGATTTTGAATTGACTCCCAAACGGGTTAAAAACATTTTCATTTGCATTGAAGTGGCATTTTGCGCTTCATCTAAAATAACAAATGCATTATTTAGTGTTCGCCCTCTCATATATGCTAACGGAATCACCTCTATTGTCAATTGCTCCATGTATTTTCGCAATAATTCTTTTGGCAGCATTTCTGACAGGGCATCATACAGTGGTCTAAGGTAGGGATCAATTTTCTCTCGAAAATCTCCCGGTAAGAATCCCAAGTTTTCCCCAGCTTCCACCGCAGGTCGCGCCAGAACGATTTTTTTAACTTCTTTATTTTTCAAGGCCGCGACTGCCAAACTTACAGCCAAATAGGTTTTGCCAGTTCCTGCAGGGCCGATGGCTATGACGATATCACAATTCTGCGTCTCCTTGACCATTTGCTTTTGACCGGGCGTTCTCGGTTTTACAAAACCACTTTTGGTAAAAAGTATGACCTCGTCCAATTCACTCTTGCTGTGAGGTTTGCTTAGCATGTTATCAAATAAATCGGCGGTCGCTTCAGATTTAATAATTTGTATAACCGTTTCTACATCTTCCAAAAGTAAATTTTTATTCTTGTTCGCAATGAAAATCAACTCTGTGAGTACAGTTTCCACTTTTTCAATTTCCGCAAGCAGTCCTTTTATTTTTATTTGATTGCCTCGTGCTATGAGTTGCACAGGAAATTCTTTTTCGATGAGCTTTAAATTGGAATCGTTGACCCCGTAGAGGGTTAGAGGATCGGTCTTTGTGACTTGAAATATTTTTTCTTCGAGTTCTTTTTCTCTTCGCATTTAAAAGTATTATAAAATCGAAAGCGAATAAAAATTAAAATAGGCTCTTAACCAAAGCTAAGAGCCTATTTTATTAAAATCAAATTAATTCTAAAAGCATTTTAACGCGGAACGGTCAATACCATATGGGGAAAAATTACGTTAGGATCGGTAATTACTTCTTTATTTGCTTCATAGATTCTTTGCCAGTTAAAAGAGCTCCCATACATTTTAGCAATACCGGTTAGAAATTCACCACGTGCAACCCAATGCTCATTCGGACCCGCCATTCTTGGTATACGAAAAACCTGATCCGGATAAATTAAATCAGGATTTTGAATCTGATCGCGATTATACGTATAAATTCTCATCCAGGCATACGGATCACCATAGATATCCGGTTTTCGCGCAATCTTCCATAGATAATCGCCTCTCATAACCTGATACATTCCTGCTGCGGCCGGTTTGGCTTTTTCCTCCGCCTCTTGAATTAGACTGGCAATTCGCCCCATGGTTTCGAAAGCCTCATTTCCCAGACTTCTTTTATCTTTTTTAAATTCTTCATACCTTCGTTTATAGCTATCCAATTCATCTCGTCTGCCATAAATATCTTCAGGACGTAAGGCAACAAAAGATCTCAAATCATTCTCAAGTGCCATTAGTTGTGCTAAATGTTCTTGATATCCAGCCTCGTCAGTACCTAGCAGCCCATAAATTTCATTCCATGTAGAATTGATTTCAGCCTGGACGCCATCCAACTCGGATTGGGTTTGTTGACATTTTGTCTCCTCATCAGCCAATGCACTTTCGGCATCACTTAGACGCTGTTGCCACTTACCAAGCTCTGCTTTATATTCATCCATCTTCATATTCTCATAATCATAACTATATTGCTGGGCAATGCCAATAAATGAGAATAGTAAAATGAATGTTACTGTTATTGATAGTACTTTTTTTGCGTTCATTTTTTCCTCCTACCTTTGATTAACTCTCGGGCCAGTTTGGCCATTGTTCGAGACGTCTCTTAACATCTTCCCGTTCTTGTTTCACACGGTCCAATTCTCTTTTTTTACCAGCAAGTTCGGTATCCAATTGAGCACATTCTTGTCGTTTATCGGCAAGTTTTTGTTCGGCAGCAAGGGCGGCTGAACGCGCTTCTTCAAGTACTCTGATCTGTTCTTCGCTCGGATGACGAGAACAACCGGTAGAGATAAATAACATTGCCACAATGGTGACAACACCTACTGCCTTTAATTTTTTAAATATTACCATCTGACTTCTCCTCTAATTGTGCAATTTCAAGCTATTATAACAAAATTGTCAATTTTTGTCAAGGATAATTAATTAATAAATTCTTTTATTTTAATATGCTTATACCTAATTCAGTCAATTGATCGTCCGTAACAGCAGTCGGTGAATCTTCCATAAGACCAACGGCACTTGCTGTTTTGGGGAACGCAATCACATCACGAATCGAATCCAGTTCACCAAGGAGCATTACTAATCTATCAAATCCCACCGCGATCCCTCCATGTGGTGGTGCGCCATAATCAAGCGCCTCTAGTAAAAAACCAAATTTTTGCTGGGCTTCTTGAGGTGAAATATTTAAAAGTTGAAAAACCTTTTCCTGTTGATCTCGTCTATGCATACGAATACTACCCCCTGCAATTTCGTTGCCATTCAATACCAAATCGTATGCACGTGCAGTAATTTTCTCAGGAGAATGGTCTAACATCTCTATATTCTCAAGCTTTGGTGATGTAAACGGGTGGTGTCGTGCAACATATCTTTGTTCTTCTTCACTAAATTCTACCAATGGAAAATCTACAATCCAGAGAAAATTTTGCACATTTGTTTCAAATAATTTCAGATCTTTCACTAATTTTGTTCTTAAATTCCCAAGAATTGTCTTTGCAAATTCTATTTTAGTGCCAGCAACCAATAGTATTAAACAATCATCGACTAATTTTAGCTCTTCCTTTAAAGTTCTTTTTTCTTTTTCTGACACGTACTTAGAGATCCCTGTATCGAACTTATGATTTGAATATTTAATTGATGCCAGACCCTTTGAACCCAAATGTTTGACATAATTATTTAGTTCTTCAATTTGCTTTCTGCTATAATGTATGGCTTCGGGAAAAACCAGAGCCCCAATATATCCATTTTGGGCATTTATATTCTCAAAGACTTTAAATTGGGAATTTTTAAACAGTCCTGTAATATCAAAAAGCTTATAACCATAACGGGTATCCGGTCTGTCGCTACCGTACATATTCAATGCATCATGATAGGATATTCGAGGAAAGGGTATTTGAATATCCTTATTAAATATTTTTTTAAATATCCAATGGATATAACGCTCCATCATAAAGATAACATCATTTTCATCGATATAAGACATTTCAATATCAATCTGAGTGAATTCTGGTTGACGATCTTTGCGAAAATCTTCATCGCGAAAGCATTTTACAATTTGATAATATTTGTCAAAACCAGATATCATTAGAATCTGCTTATAGGTTTGAGGGGATTGCGGCAAGGCATAAAATTTTCCTGGATGCAAACGTGAAGGAACTAAAAAATCTCTGGCTCCCTCTGGAGTACTTTTGGTTAAAATGGGTGTCTCAATTTCAACAAAATTTTCCTTATTAAAAAAAACGCGAGTTGCCCGCGCAATTTCATGTCGCAAAATTATGCTATTCTGAAGTTTTGTTCGTCTGAGGTCAAGATATCGATACTTTAATCTTAAGTCCTCCGAAGCATCGATATAATCTTTTATCTCAAATGGAGTTGTCTTGCTCATATTTAAAACTTCCAAATCTTTGACCAATACTTCGATTTCACCCGTGGGAAGTTCTTTGTTTACTGCCTCCGATGGTCTGGCACGTACAGTACCTTTGGCCGCTACAACATACTCAGATCTAAGTTTTTTCCCTTCTTGATATATTTTTTCATTTTCAGGTGAAAGAAGCAACTGAGATTTGCCATATCTATCTCTTAAAACGATAAATAATAATCCACCGTGGTCTCTCCAGTCATCTACCCAACCAGACAAAATCACTTCTTGATTAATATTTTTGGAGGATAACTCTCCACATGTATGCGTGCGCTTTAATTTCAATACTTGCTCCAAAACTGAAAACGAGCAAAAATTTACGGTAATCCCGTACGTCAATCAAGCCATATTTTATTCAAAAAAAAAGCCTGCTGGGAGCAGGCTTGAGTTGGCTAATATTATTTTCTAGAATATATATTTGAACCTGGTCCGGACATCTCCCAGGGAAGGATCGATTTTGCCAAAACCTCTCCAACGCTTAATTGTTCTGGTAATACAACTCTCTAATTTACGGTCTCCTAAGGTAGAATTAAGAATTCTGACTGAAGATACCCTACCTTCTGGAGTAATGGTTAATTCCAAATAAATCTCTCCACTAATCGCAGGATTGATTTTCAAGAATTTTTGATAGCAGTACTCAACAGATGTTTTATTTTGGTTTAATACACCTAAAATCCCTTGTGCGTCTCTTGCACCTGCTCCTGCGCCAGGACCGGAAAGATCAACTCCCCCGCCTAATTCTACCCCCCCACGTCGTTTGAAAGAGGAGGATCCAGCCACTCCCTGGCCCTCAATTAAATCATCTATACCTATTCCTTCACCGGAACCACGATACCCGCCACCTTTTGCTACTCTTGTGCGGTCTCCACTGGAAGAAGCCGCAGCAATTCCAGCTGTACCAGCAACTACAGATCCTACATCAGAAATTCCCCCTGCTCCGCCAGCAATGTCTCTTAACACGTCATCATATGCAACTCCACCGGTACCCACTCCACCCGCGGCAGTAGCTATAGCTAAAATTCCAGATCCTGCCACATCTTGGGCCATCTTGCGAGCTTGTTCTGCACGGGAGGCTCTGCCGCGACGTTGTCTTTCCAGCTTTTCTGTTGTGGACTCAGCGGCTCTCTGTTGCCCCTCTTCTCCGACCTCTTCTTCTCCCCCACCTTCGGCAGTTTCCAAAAGAGGAACTTCTTCCAAGGTTTCAATTGGAGCAATTATTTCCGCCTCATAGACCATCTCAAATACTTTTTGCTTTAATTTACTTATATCCTCCTCACTAAGAGACCAATCCCTGGAGGCGAGGAAGAAAACCAATGAATACATAAAGACAAATGTTACCAGTAAAATGGTGTAATAACGTTTATCCAGTGATTCCCATAAATTTCTTTCAAACTCTTTTGGAAATCCTGCCAATCTAAAGCCGGGTCCAGTAGCTGAAGGTCGAGTCTTTGGATTCATCTTATTCTACCTCATCGCTTCTAATTAAACGAAGCCATCTCCATATTTTTATTTCTCGCGAATCGTAAGCAATCTTAATTTATTGTACTCAGATTGTCCGCATGTATAAAGAACTTTAAAAAGTAATTGAAAGGGTATTTCTTGATCCCCTTGAATGATGATTTCATGATCAAAAGGTACCGCATATAGAACTTCATTTTGTTTTGCTTCGTCAGATCGTTTTCTTAGTTCCGCGAATAGCGGCCTTATCATCACTTCATCGGGCTTAACATCAGATATAGATAACACTTTCTGGTCAGAAACTAAGATATTATCTTGGGTCACAGCAACAGTTAATTGCTTTTTGGGTGTTTCATGGCTTAAGGAATAGGGCAATTTCAAATCCTTCGAAGTAGATACGATTTGACCATGAGTAGAATAGGTCTTAAGTAAGAACAGCAAAATTATGGTCATTGCATCCATCATGGAGGTTAAATTTAGTTCTTCTTTCTGTGATGTCCTATGTTTCTTACTTCTAGAGGGAGCATATGCCATAACAAAACCCCAACTTTTTAAATAACTTGTCCAATATTAATTTGAGGAAATAGCTCTTTCTGATTTCCATCAGCATCTTCATAAAATATAATGTAATCCATTACTTTTATAATGTCCTTATATGGAACGTCTGCTTCTGCGGATATGATGACACTTTTCGAATCGCTAAATCCTTCCCCTTCAATTTTTTCTTTGATTTCTACCAATTTTTGGCGAAGAAGACTAAAATCATAACTGCCATCTGGATTTCTTATAATTGTTGGTTCATCTTCAGTCTTAGCAGTACCCGAAAGAAAACCCCCTCGTGAACCAATGTAAAAACCTCGCTTCGAGATAAGAACCGTCAGAAATAGTCTTTTTTCTTGTTCTTGAGGTTTATCTTCACTATTAAGACCAGCACCCGCACTGGCAGGTGGCAAATTCAATTCTCTAATCGAAAGTTTCACAAATTCAGCACTGTAAAGCAAAATTGGAATAAGTACCACCATTAAATTCATCACAGGTCGAATATCAAGAGGAATATCCTCTAATTCCAGATGCCTACGTTTTGATGGTTTATATGCCATTTTTTCCTCGAATCAAGATCAACGATTACCAGTAATCAAATTAATTAATTTAACCAAATGTTCATCCATTTCGTCTATAATTTGAGCAGTTCTACTCTGAATGATATTATAAACAACGATTGTTGGAATAGCAACCGCGAGCCCAAATATGGTAGTGTTCATAGCAGTGGAAATACCAGCAGCAAGCAAGCGGGTTTTTTGGTCATCGGGAATGTCAGCACTACCGACAGCAGCGAAAGCGATTATTAAACCATAAATCGTTCCCATCAATCCGGTAAGCGTGGCAACATTGGCAATCATTGATAAATAATTTGTCCGTCTCTGCAATTTGGGGATAACTTCAAGCGTTCCTTCATCGACAGCGTTTTGAATGGAGCGAAAATCCAAACTCTCACTCTCAGCCACGCGCTTTAATCCCGCAAGAACCACATAGGGTAATGCTTTTTGTTTACCCTGATTACACAATTCAATTGCTCTCTTTACGTTTCCACTGGTGACTAATTTTCGGATTTCTACCATAAATTGGTCAGCATTTACATTTGAGCGTACCATGACATAATAAATTCGCTCTGCTGCAATGGCAATTGCAAATACAAACATTCCAAGAATTGCCAGCATAAAGAAAAATCCATTTGCATCCGGGCTAAAACTACCAAAAAATTCCTGCCAGAAAGAAGAAGTCATATCAAACCTCCTTAAAGTGTTAACGATTTTTTCTAAAAGCGATTTTTATTTAAAAGACTATTAATATTATTAATTTTTTCTATTTTTCCACTGGTTATTGCCTCAAAACTAATTGCCTCGGCCTTTGCTGACAACTCCTCTTTGAAACTCTTTTCTGCACGAACATCATCGAACGCGGGCGTAATTCTTCTGTCAAAAATTTGAACTTGAGGCAACTCAACCCGAGCATCAATTCTAATTTCACCCAGATCTAAAACTTGTCCCTGCTGGGTTGTGGATTGTGCTGCTTGGTTTTCCTGTGCAGAGATTTTAAAACTAATTATCATAATCACACATAAAATAAATATTATACTTCTTTTCGACATGGTTTTATCCAACTTTATTTAACAATACGGTTTTTATTTAAAACGACTGTTTCTTTAAGTTTATTGAGGTCGATCTTTTCTGCTTCAGTCTCTCGTATTTTTTCTGCCGCTATGGTAATGTCAGTCGGTAAGGCTTCTAAGAGCATATAAAATCTTAAACCATATCGCGGAGGACCGTCTGTATCAGTCACAGAACACGAAATAACATTTCTACCCTCTGTCAAAAGAGTGCTGATGGCTTCGAAGGAAACAATATTAACATCCTGTGTAAACTCACTATTCTCAATTCCAATTACGTACGTGTCATTTAGATATAACCGGTAGGTCTTATCACCTGTTACTGCTATCCATCCCCCAACCGGGAGGGCGGAAAGATCAAATGATTTCCGAAAAAGTGCCGTTAGAGTATCGGTTTCTGGTTCTGAGAAGACTTGAACGTCCTGGCTTAGTTGTGATTGCTCTATTCCCGACTGATTTGTTGTATCCTGTAATTCTTTATCAATCATTTCCAATGACGAAGTTCCTTCAACAGTTGTGCTACCGCTTGATATACTTCCAGCTGCAGCCCAAATTGCAGAAGGTGAAATACCCAAAGAATCAAATACAGGAAAATACATGGATAATGGCAAAGACACCTCTTTCGCAGATTTCCAATTACTATCATCATATTCTTTAAAATTCCATCCTGGCTCAGTTCCAATTATCGCAAGCCATGAGTTATCCGAAACTAATTCAATCACTTGCCGGGGAGCATCGGACAAATATGTTCCAGGGTCTAATTCCACCAATTTTGATAGTATTAATTTGGTCCATATATTCTCAATGTCAAATTCTTTGCTTAGATTGAATCCGATATCAAAGATCTGTTCCGAAAAGTTTCTTAATTCGACACTTTGATCATCAAAGAAAGAACTTGCTAATTGGAAATCAGGATTCTGTGTGTCATCGTATTTATCTAAATATACCTCAATTTGACTCTCAGCTGATTTTGACAATTCACTCATTAGGCTTCCTGATTCATAGATAAATGCAAAGAGTCTTTCTTCGGTGGTTAATGTAGCATCATTTTGAAGACCGTTGGATCGCGCAAATTGAAGGGTCTTAACGTATTCATTTACAGCATTTTGCGAGTAAGTATTCATAAAATATATTAATTGCATCAGGTAACCATCTTGATAATCATAATAATCCATCCCATCGGGCGTGGTAGCTAATTCCCCTCGTTCAAGTAAATCCTTGAATACCGGTATTCCTGCGGTATATAAGTTAGCTGATTCAATAAATAAATGCGAAAATTCATTTCCACCTATGTTTCCTGTTAACAATATCTTTCGTTCAGATTCTTTTACATACTTATTTACTAAATCTAGTTCGCCGGATACTTGAACATTTTTCAGGTGCGCGTTATTGGTTGTAATAATGGCCGGTTTTACGAGATTTTGTAAAACGAGGCCATCATAAGCTATAGCCTTTATCCCTATCTCAGGATTAGGTGACTGAAGATAAGCGGTAATGAAACTCGAAGATCTTTCCGCTACATCATAAAGGATATGGGATATCTTTTCTTTCGAATTGTTGTACCATTTAATGGCTACTTGAGTACTGCTATCTACAGTGGTCTCTTTTCGCACAATTAGAACAGAGTCAGCAACATCTGCTACAACCGTGTCCTCAGGCTTTTCAGGTTCCTCGCTTTCCTCCATACTAATATCCAGTTTGACTGCCAGTTTGGGAATATTGATCACCGCAGACTTATATTCCTCCACCGCTTGTTCATAAGCAGGGACAGAAGCTTTAAATACTCGGTCTCTCTCAACTAGCTCCTTTTCCGGCGCCAGATTTGGTTGTAATTCCTGATTTGCAATAGCATCTGCAAATTCCTCATAAGCTTCCGCGATCCTATAAATTGCTTCAAATCCTCTAACAGAGCCATATTCTATAACCTTGTTGAAATTAGTACGAACTTCCTCAAGCTTTCTACTTTTTTGCTGTAGTTGTATTCTCAACTGACTGGCAGGATATCCCAACTTAATATCTTTATATTCTTGGTAAACAATTAGTCCTAGTCTATAATTTGCCTCTGCCGCATAAAAAAGATTTGGGTCTTTTCCAGAACGGGCAAATTCTTCGCTTTTTCTAATTGCTAAATCAAAATCCATTTTCGCTGAGTCATATCTAGCCTTTTTATAATAATAATTTCCACGATTATAAAATGCCTCTATTGCTCTCGGATCGTCCGGGTGGGCAAGTGCAAATTGGCGATATATCTGATTCGCCATTCCTAAACTGCCTAGCATCAAATAGTGGTTTGCATTCTCAAAAAGCAAATCTTTAGACTCAGGATTATTCGGAAATTTATTTATATATAAATTGTTCGCACGAATTGCTTCGCTCCAATTTTCACCTTTGGCATAGAACAAACTGGCGTTATAGAGAGCTGATTCACCATCTTCTGTTTCAGGATAGCGCTCATAAATTCTTTCGTAAGCTTTACCAACATTTTTATAATCTTCCAGCTCTTTATAATCTTCAGCGATATTGCCGAGTGCAGTTAGCGCATATTTTGATTCTGGCAAGTCTTTTACAAGTACTTCATAAGTTTCAATGGCCTTCTGCCACTCCCGGGTCTGTTCAAAATTTTGACCGGCCTTCAGTAGAGCTCTATCCGAAAAATCTACATATTGGGCTGCCTCATAATAAACCCTTAAATACTCTCTGGCTGCATCTGTATAGAGACCTTCTTGTTCGTATTTCTCCGCACCTTTATAAATTGATTGACCCAATTTTTGTTTAGCGGCTTCTACTTGTTCAGGCGGAATATTAGGTGCTTCAAGAATCTTTCGTGCCACAATTTCGGCATCTTTATATTGCCCAAGGAAAAAGTATGAATTCATTAGCGAGATAAGCCCGATATTCTTTTGTTCGGCCTCAGGAAATTTTGAAACCATCGTTTTATAGTATTTCTTGGCAATATCAAACTGCCTATGATTATAGTATAAAGCACCAGCATCAGCCAATATCCGGGGTGTTTCAGGTGAATTCGGAAATAGCTTAATGTAATTATCATAGGCTTCACCTAACATTTTCTCTTCTTCGGTTAACGCTCTTGTGGGGACACTTTTTACGTCCATACCTTCTACATAGGTGGTATCACGAGTTTCAGACTCAATTGCAACCAATGTGTCCGCTACGGCAATGGCATTTATCGCAGCATCTTCTCTATGAACATCCTCCAAATAATCGTTACTTACACGCAAATATTCCTCAAATGCTTCTCTGAATTGATATAGCTTTGTATCTAAGATAAGGGCTTGTGCCCAATTAATTTCATACGCATTCTCATCAGTAGGATAGTTATTAAGATATGAACTTGCCAGCTTCGAGAATTTTTCATAACTCTCCTTAGTTGAAGTGGAGGTGTCCGCTTCTTCTTTCTGCGCAACTTCATAAAGAAATAATACATTTTTTCGGAGAGCTTCTTCGCTCATTCCATAAGCTACATCCAAAGCCGTTATACGTTCTGGAAAGTCCTTTTGCTCAAGCTCGGCATACCACTCTGATTTTGGATTATATGATTGGAACAACATTTCTCTTTCTTGAAAAGCAAGCTCGTAATCCTTTTGAGCAAGATATGCTTCAGCAATTTTTTTCTGAATCCTCGGAGCATACACATAATCGGGATACATTTCTAATAATTCTCTATGTGAACGAATACTATTTTCCCATAGGGTAATCTTTGCATATCGATCACCCAATTGTTCCATGATTTCGACCCCAAAATCAGGTTTTCCTAATTTCTCAATAAATTGCTTTGTATTAGATACCCCACTCATATGATAAGCGGTATCGGTAAAAGAGGCGGCAATGTATTCAATTGCTTCGGGCTTAACATTTGCAAGTACATATTCCCCGGAGGGATCCAAATGTTTGTTATTCTCAATATCTTGGACGACCGCCATAAAATTGACAATCGCGTCCGTATAATAATTCGGATCTTCTCCGGCAAGTCGGTAATATGTCCAACCCAATTTATATAGCGCCTCATCATATCTTGGGGAATCCTTGTAATCAAGGACATTTTGATACAGTTGAGTCGCTTTCTGAAGTTTAAGAATGGTGAATTCCTTGGTATCCCCGGGTTTAGGATAAAAGTAGTTTTCGGCTAATTTAAGGTATGCCTCAGGTGCGTATTCGCTTTCCGGAATTTGATCAATCATGGTTTGAAATATTTCTGCCGCTAATGTATCATAACCCATTTCCTCAGCAAGAAAGGCTTTATTGTAATAGGCATCATCCAATAAATCCGATTCAGGGAAATTATTTATCAACAAATCATAGATGGATAATGATTTTTCATAATTTCGTTTCGGTGGTTCAGGTTCAGCCGGGGGAACCTTTAGCGTACCCTCATTATAGAGCTTTAACTGCGCCTCGTATTCATCATACTTTTTTTCAAACTCGTCGTATCTTCTTTCAAAATCCAAATTTTCTTCTTCAACATAATATTCAGCGATTCGAATTAAGATTTTATCCTGGTTTGAGTTCTGGGTTTTAGACAAATCAAGGAAGTCTTCACTTATTTCAATGCCTTTTTCACGCGTTTTTTCCTGCTTGCTCGATAAGGATGTCCATTCCTTCCCCAATAATTTTCTTAACTTCACAAGCTCCTGAACAGAAAATATTTTAAGTGTTGAATCACTCAGAGTAATACTCTGTGCAAATGTTGTTTCTGCCTGAAGAAAAATAATTCCAACTACGGATGTTATAATACCGATTTTCATATAACGAGTTATATTTTCCATTGTGTTACCTTGAAATTTCTCTAAGTATTTATTCTTCTTGTTGTTCACTCGTTCTGGTATCAAAATAACTTTCACGAAATCTTCTTTCCCTTTCGGCTCTCTGTCGGGCTCGTTCTTCCACACGAGCTTTCATAGTCATCAATCGTATTTCAGCTTCAATTTTCTTGACTTTATCCTCGATCAGCTGTTTACGATGAGTGATATCTTCATTTACTTTATTGAGTGATAATGAAATGTCCTTCATTTGATCTTGAATCTGTTTTTGCTGGAAAAATTGAACATTTATGATCCCGAAGGCACCAAAATCACCCCATTTGTTAAGTTCCGTATAGCTTTCCGGGGAGTCATCCATTAAATAGATTGAAGTTAGAAGTTCATCATAAGATTTTCTCAACTCCAATAATTCGCGCTGTTCCTGTTCCAATTCAGCAACTGCTCCATAATTACCGGAATTTTTGAACCGCTGAATATCTCCTTCCAAATCACGAATATCGCCATCAAGATGGCCAATTTCTTTACGAATTTCTTGCTCGTTCGACTGAAATACTTTTGAAATATTTTCTTGTTCTGCCACCAATTTACTTGCCGGGTATTCATCAAAAAGATTCACATAAGAAGTTTGATTTAATGCTTCAGTTGGAAATTTATCCAATGCGGATGCAAGATTGATTGTTAAAGTATCAATTCTTGCCACTGTTTCGAAATCTGTTCGAGATAGAGCTAAATATCTCAAGCGTCTTAATTCCTCCAATTGAGCATATACAGCATCTACCTCTGAATATGCTTGAATTCCTACCGTACTTGCCTCAGCGAAATCCAATTCTATAAGTTGTCTTTCAAGTTTTTCCATTAAATCTTGAGATCTTATGTACTGTTCTGGATCGCCTTTCTCCAAAGCTACACTTTTTAGTTCTTTTGCCGCATAATACAAATCACTTAATTTTTGTCTCTCAAGAAGATATTCATCTGCCTGTAATTTGTTTACTTTGGAATTGTAAACATCTTTGTAGAGCTTAAGTGCATCAGAAGGGCTGCTTTCCAATTGATTAATGTAGGCCAACAGGCTGGACGCCTCCATCCGATAGGGAGATGCATAATAGTCTGATAATATTCTCTGAGCATAAAGTTTTGCATAATAAAATCCGAGCCATTCCTCTTGAGACCTGGTTCTATCCAATTCATAATGAGCCCAGGCAAGAGCATTTAAAATCTTATCGTAGCGAGGGGTGTTTTCTGGAATCTGAGACAAATATTCAATGGCCACAAAAAAATTCTTTCTCTCAAATTCAAGAATACCAATTTTATAATAAGCTCGATATTGCAAAGAAGGTGAAATCTTTTTCCTATTTATCAAATCTAAATAATCAACGAGTGCCTGATCATAGTTCATATTCTCAACATATGCGTTTGCTCTAAAATAAACAGCATGATTATTATATGGATGATCCCTGGGTATATTAGAAAACTGTTGGATTGCATTGTCATAATTCCCCTGTTGAAAATTTGCCATAGCCATCATATACTGCACATCGTAATAAGATGCATTTGATGGAGAAGCAACATTTTCGTACTGACGTCCAAACTCGAGTGTTTTTCGATAATCATTTACAGAAAAGTAAATGCTGGTTAATCGGCCATATACCTCAGTTAGATAGGAAGTTGCCGGAAATAAATTTAACAACTCTGTGTATAATTCTTCCGCGTGAAAAAGTCTTCCCAATGCGAAATTTGATTCTCCGCGGAAAAAATATACATCATCAATGTTCTTGATCCCATAATTTGGATAAGTTTCAATGATATCACCTAAAAGTCTTTCAGCAAAATCGTAATACTCATCGTTAAACGAATTGTATGCTAACTCTAATTCCTCATTGAACATTCTCAATATTTCATCAATTCCTGAAGTTTTGAGAAGATTATGTCGAGCCAACTTGACATCCGCAACCCTAAGGCCATAGTTTGTTTGATCTAAACTTTTCCACTCCGAGAACAAATCATATATGGAATGTCGCACTCCTGTTATATTTCCTGAGGAACTAGGTACGTTACCAAATGCTGTTAGCAATTGCTGTTTCGAGCGATTTAATTTTTGATTTAATTCTGTCGTTTGTGCAGGTTGTTGCAGTTGGTCGAGTTTAATCATTTCCTCGGCTATGTAGAGCATCTGCAAAGCATCTTCAAAGATTTTTTTCTTCTTAAAATTAATTTCTTTGCTATTTACGGTGTAGGTAATATGATTTTCAAGATCCGAAACGAATCGATTTAAGTCATTAATACCGGAATTTCTGAGACGGTATTTTAGCACTCCGATTTCTTCCAGCATCTGCTCCAAATCCCCAATATAGGCGTCACGCGCCTTTTTGGGATTATCCAGTCTTCGGGATACCTCTTTATTCACGAGTCTCATTAAACCTATAAGAAAATACTCTTGAGGAATTTTTTCCATTCCATAATCAATAAAGAGCTCTTGGACATATTTCTCTAAAGCCAATTGAAATTCAAGCTCTGTTGTATAATAGATGAGCCTTTCAAGCTCTGCCTTTTTATCTTGAGGAGGAGATGGAAATGGCAATCCTTTTGAAGTGCTAAATAGAAATGCAATTATGGTAAAGAACAGTACAGATCGAGCCATAGTTGTAAACCAATTTTAATGTTTTTATAAATGGAAATGTAATAAAAATCGGCAGAAAAGATTTTTTATTTAGACTCTTTCTGAAACTTTTTTAGCTATTTTTATTCGATTTAAAGCCCGCAATAACGCCAATTTTGCGCGATCCACATCAATATCCTGACCCTTTGATTCTAATCTTTCTTCCGCTCTCTTTTTTGCAGATGCAGCACGCTCTAAATCGATATCACTGGCAAGTTCACAGCTATCCAAAAGAAGAAGTATTTTATTATCATCTACCTCGAGAAATCCGCCACCAATAGAATAGAAAAAAAACTTGTCTTGAGTCTGAATTTTTAGTTCCCCAATCTCAAGTTGACTAATAAACGGAGCGTGATTAGTTAGTACCTGAAAACGCCCGAGTACGCCTGTAGCTGAACAACTCTTCACATTTTCGAATGATTGATATTGTTCCGGTGTTGCGAGTTCGATTTCTAATGAATTTTCTGCCATGGTTAAATGAGCTAAAGCATTTCTTAAATTATTGAACTCTACAAAGGTTCAAAAATGTATTATTTAAAGCTAATCTATTTATCCTAAATTATCCAGACATTTTTTTTGCATTCTCCACTGCTTCTTCGATTGTGCCTACCATGTAGAACGCCTGCTCAGGCAATTCATCATATTCACCAGCCACAATTGCCTTGAAGCTACGAACTGTATCTTCTAACGGTACATATTTACCAGAATGCCCGGTAAATTGCTCTGCAACAAAAAAAGGTTGCGATAAAAATCGTTGAATCTTTCTGGCTCTTTGAACAACAATTTTATCCTCATCAGATAATTCATCCATGCCTAAAATTGCAATAATGTTTTGCAGGTCTTTATATTTTTGTAAAATTTGCTGAACCGATTTTGCGACTGTATAATGCACTTCTCCAACAATCCTCGGATCAAGAATTCTGGACGTAGAATCAAGCGGATCTACGGCAGGATAGATACCCAGCTCAGAAATTTGTCTCGATAATACCGTGGTAGCATCGAGGTGTGTAAATACAGCGGCAGGAGCCGGATCTGTCAAGTCGTCTGCCGGTACGTAAATCGCCTGTACTGATGTAATCGAACCTTTCTTTGTTGAAGTAATCCGTTCCTGAAGTTCACCCATTTCCGTGCCAAGTGTGGGTTGATAACCTACCGCAGAGGGCATCCGTCCTAATAGCGCTGACACCTCTGAACCGGCTTGGGTAAAGCGAAAGATGTTATCTATGAACAATAGCACATCGAGCCCTTCTTCATCTCTGAAATATTCAGCTATCGCCAAAGCGGTTAAACCGACGCGCTGTCTGGCACCGGGAGGTTCGTTCATCTGACCAAAAACCAGGGCAGTTTTTTCCAATACACCGCTTTCCTTCATCTCCAGCCATAGGTCATTTCCCTCTCGGGTACGTTCACCAACTCCGGAAAATACCGAATATCCACCATGCTCTGTAGCAATGTTTCTGATGAGCTCCTGTATCAATACTGTTTTCCCTACTCCTGCACCTCCAAAAAGGCCCGTTTTCCCCCCCTTTGTGTATGGTTCCAATAAATCTATAACCTTGATTCCCGTCTCAAGAATTTCTGTCTCGGTACTTAACTCTTCGTAAGGTGGTGCCTCCCGATGAATCGGGTATCTTTTTTCATACTGCACAGGTCCTAGTTCATCAATACCCTCTCCTACTACATTTATTAATCTGCCAAGAGTACCTTTACCGACCGGAACCGTAATAGGATTTTCGGTATCAATTACTTCTGTACCTCGAACGAGTCCGTCAGTACTATCCATGGCAACACAGCGGATTAAATTTTCTCCAAGATGTTGTTGGGCTTCAAGCACCAGATCGTTTGTATCTTTCCGTTTTATTATTAGGGCAGTGTAAATTTTTGGTAAATGCTGCTTTTCAAATTCAACGTCAACTACAGGCCCAATAATCTGCTTGACTGTACCTTTATTCATAAGCTCGATTCCTTGATATATAGTGCTACGATAGCGTTACGATGCGCTCTTTAATGCTTCTGCCCCACCTACTATTTCCAATATCTCTTTTGTAATGGAAGCCTGCCTTACCTTATTATACTGGAGCGATAATTCATATATCAGCTCATCAGCATTTTCAGTGGCATTTTCCATTGCGGTCATTCTTGCACCCAATTCTGCTGCATACGATTCTAACAATGCTCTCCAAATCTGAATTTTTAAGTATTTTGGTAAAACGCTTTGAAGTAATGCCAATCTCGAAGATTCATATATGTAATCCGGAATTGCCTTTTCTTCAAGCCGCTCGGCTATTACCGGCAATAATTGTTCAACTACTAAATTTTGCTGGGTTACTGACTTAAATTCGTTATAAATTATTTTAATTTGATCCGTATTTTCGTTGAGATATTCTGCCGCAAGATAATCGATAATCTCGGCCGCATCCGATAAATTCAGGGTATTAAAAATATCCACAAAACTTTTACCAACTTCGAAATTACCCTTTTTAAAAAAGTTATTTCCTTTCATTCCCACAGGTACTATTACTGATTTAACATTCTTCAGACTGTCCAATTCCATTAAAGTTCTACGTATAATGTGACTGTTAAATGCCCCACACAATCCTCGGTCGGCAGTGATGACGAGAAGAAATATTGTCTTGACTTTTCGCTCGACCAAAAAAGGATTATTAACATCCTCCATTCCGGCCATTAATTTAAAGAGCAACTCTTGAATTTTAATAGCATAAGGACGTATGGAAAACATTCGTTTCTGTGCCCTTCTTAACTTCGCTGCAGCTACCATTTTCATTGCTTTGGTGATCTGCTGAGTACTTTTTATTGAGCTTATCTGATTTCGAATATCTTTTAATGTGGCCATAAATTAATCTGATTTTGAGACAAAAATTTGCAGGAATTCCTCAACAACCTTTTTCATTTTTTCCTTGAGTTTATCCGAAATAACCTTTTTTTCGGAAATTTCTTTTAAAACAGCCGCGTACTTCCCTTTAATATACTTCAGATATTCATCCTCGAATTCAGCAATTCGATCGACCGGTACATTGTCCAAATACCCCTCTGTTCCAACAAAAATGAGTGCAACCTGGGACTCTACCGGCATCGGAACATATTGATCTTGTTTTAAGAGTTCCACCAATCGTGAGCCGCGTGTAATTTGCTTTTGCGTAGCTTTATCTAGATCGGAACCAAACTTTGCAAATGCTTCCAGTTCCCTGTATTGGGCCAGATTTAGGCGAAGCATGCCCGCAACCTGTTTCATAGCTTTTATCTGAGCATTACCCCCAACACGACTTACGGAAATGCCAACATTTACAGCAGGTCGCTGGCCAGCATAAAAAAGCGAAGGTTCAAGATAAATTTGACCGTCTGTAATAGAAATGACATTTGTTGGTATATAGGCCGAAACATCTCCAGCCTGTGTTTCAATAATCGGTAAGGCCGTTAATGAACCTCCTCCAAGTTTATCGGTAAGTTTAGCAGCACGCTCCAATAACCGGCTATGCAAATAAAATACATCACCCGGGTATGCTTCTCTGCCGGGAGGTCTGCGTAAAAGAAGAGAAATTTGCCGATATGATTGGGCATGTTTACTCAAATCATCATAAATAACCACCACATGCATACCATTATCCCGAAAAAATTCACCAATGGCTGCACCGGCATAAGGTGCCAAGTACTGTAGGGGTGCCGGTTCACTGGCATTTGCAGAAATGACCACCGTATATTCCATAGCCCCATTGTCTTCCAAAGTTTTAATAACTCTCGCAACTGTGGAGGATTTTTGACCGATAGCAACATAAATACAGTAAACAGGGGAATCCGTTTTGTGGGTATCCTTCTGATTTATGATGGTGTCAATAGCAATGGCCGTCTTCCCAGTTTGCCTGTCTCCAATAATCAATTCGCGTTGCCCCCTACCGATTGGTATCATAGAGTCAATTGCTTTGAGTCCAGTTTGCAAGGGTTCTTTAACAGGTTGTCGGTAGATTACACCAGGGGCCTTTTTTTCAATTGGATTAAAGTTTTTTGTTTTAATCGGACCCCTTCCATCAAGAGGATCTCCGATTGGATTGACAACCCGACCCAACAAGTCTTTTCCTACTGGAATTTCTACGATCCGCTTGGTTCTTTTGACAACCTCACCCTCTGTAATTTCTTTATCATCTCCTAATATCACACAACCAATGCTGTCTTCTTCTAAATTGAGAACCATTCCCATTACACCAGTCGCAAACTCCACCAATTCACCAGCCATTACTTTGTTTAGACCATAAATGCGTGCTATTCCGTCACCTACTTGTAATACCGTTCCAACGTCGTAGATATCTGTTTCCTTTTCAAAACCCTCTAATCGCTTCTTCAGAATCTCAGAGATTTCTTCGGGTTTAACATCCACTGCCATAATAAGACCTCGTTATTAATTATGATACTTCTATCAGCTGTTGGTGCAATTTTTCTAATTGACTTTTTAAACTGGTATCGATTACCTGATCTTTTATTTTCACTAAAATTCCACCCAAAAGGCTTTTGTCCTCATATTGAGTAAGCACTACATTCTTTTTTGTGATTTTGTCGAGCTTATCTTTTAAATATTTCATTTCCTTCTCATTTAATGAGACAACACTGTGGACTTCTCCTCTCACAATTCCACGGTGCGAATCAACCAGTTGCTGATATGCATGGAGAATTTCAATTAACAAGTGTTCCCTGCTTTTCTCGAAAAGCAAAGACATGAAACTAATTGTAATTGTATCGATTTCATCTTTGAAAATTGTTTGAAAATATTTTCGTTTGGTTTGATCCTGTATGGTTGGTGATTGAATCAGGTTTCGAAACTCCTCAACCTCTTGATAATACAATTGAAGTTTTTCAATATCTTGATCAATGTATTCCAGTTTTTCACTTTCAAGGCCCGCTTCAAATAATGCCTTGGCATATCTTTTAACTACTCGAGAACTAATCATTCAACATTCCCTGATTAATTTTTACCCAATTGGTCTATCGATTTATCAATTAATTCCCGGTGTTTCTTTTCATCAATTTGCATTTCAATTAATTTCGATGCGGCACCGACCACTAAGCTGCTTACCTCCTTGCGTATTGCCAGTAAAGCCTCCTTCCGTTCTCTTTCAATGTCAGATTTACCCCGGTCAATCAGTTTATTGGCTTCTTCCCGGGCTTTTTCGATAATCTCTTTGCGTGTCTTTTCAGCAATCTGCTTATTTTCTTCCATTATTTTTTTAACCTCTTCGTGGGTTTCAGCGAGTTTTTCCCGCTGTTCGCTCATAAATTGCTCCGCTTCAATGCGAGATTGCTCTGTTTTTCTCATATCTTCGGAAATCGCTTTTTCCCGATCCTCAATCATCTTGATCAACGGTTTCCAAGCTACTCTGCGTAGAATAACCAGGAGCACAATAAAAGTTACCCACGTCCAAATTAATATTCCTGGTTTAAGGCTAAGTAATTCCATCTATCCCTCTTTACTTTACACCTAAAAGAAAACAAATTACCAAACCAAAAAATGCGACTCCTTCTATTAGAGCTGCTGAAATAATCATGGATGTACGGATGGCACCCTGAGCTTCAGGTTGTCTTGCAGTGCCTTCCATCGCCTGACCTCCGATTCTTCCGATACCAATTGCAGTTCCAATCACTGCAAGTCCAGCACCTATTCCAGCCGCCAAATATGCAAATCCAATCGCGTCCATTCTTTTCCTCCATTCGATTATTTTTATTATGTATTTTCAAATAGTTGAATTTTTTAATGTTCTCCAATTACTGCCATGCCAATAAATACTGCAGACAACATTGTAAAAATATAGGCCTGGAGCAAAGCAACAAGCAATTCCAGTAAATTAATAAATAAGGCAAAAATTATAGAAACCGGGGATATAAATAGCGAGCCCAAAACAATAATCAGTCCTAAAAGAGCATATATCACAGTGTGGCCGGCAAGCATATTTGCGAAAAGCCGCATTGCCAGAGCAAAGGGTTTAGTAAACAATCCCAATATTTCAATTGGAATTAATATTGGGTAAAGAAAAATTGGGACACCATGAGGAACTAATGTTCTTAAATACCCTAGCAAACCCCGCTTCTTAATCCCCATTCCCTGGATCATAAAAAATGTAATTATTGCTAGGGAGGCTGTTACGCCAATATTGCCTGTGGCAGTACTAAACAAGGGAATTAATCCCATCAGGTTACAGGTTAGAATAAATAAGAATATCGTTGCTAAAAAAGGACTCATGCTGACGCCATGATTTGGCCCGAGATTAGGGATTGATATTTCATCCCTTATAAAAAGATAGACTGATTCCAAAGCCACCTTCAAAGGAGTTCTTTTGCCTTCCTTTTCTCTAAAAGTTAGCCAAAACATTAATATCAGAAATAACGAGGCAAACCACATCATGAGGACATGGAGCGTAATGGAAAAATCCACACTAATTCCAAAAATTTGAACCGGGGTAAAAGTAGGAAGCTGGATGTGATATCCAAAAAGATTCCATTCATGGGAATCTTGAAGGTGATGAATTATATATTCGCCGAGGCTTTCTTCGTGCTCCTCCCCAACTTTTTCTACCAATAATGCGGAATTCATCAAGATGTTACCTCGATATTTCCATTTTTATTAATCAAATAAATTTCCAAGCCCATAAAGCTAAAATACGAAATGCAAAGGGTAAGTATTAGAACAAGTGCCTCAAAATTGAGAATCTCAATTAAAACAAACAGCAGAGAAAAAATCAATAAAAATCTAAAAATTATACTTACATATAGTGCGCCAAAAAATCTGTTCTGTGATTTATTGTAGCCCCAATAAATAAATAAAAATCCGATCAAACTATTAACATAAGATATTGATAACCCTATAGCGGCATCCCGTATTTTATCAGATTTTCCAAAGAGTTTTAAAAAAAATAACGAAATTAGGACAAGTATCAAAAAAATCATTAAATTTTTTTTAAAAAATGACCAATAGCTCAATCATTCTCCCTATCTTGATTCTTTTCCGCACCAAGGACCGTCTTAAAAAAGTTATAGAATCCTGCTGTTATACCAATTACTGCACCGACAACGGTCAGCCACGGCGACGTTTCCCATTTTTTGTCTAAGAAATATCCAGCAAAAGTGAATAATGCTACAGAAAGAGCAAAAATGTACCCAATATTTAAATAAGGGGCAAGGCTTCGGTAAGCATCAGCAAGTAGTTTGATGGTATTTTTCTCTTGTTGCGATTCTTCTTGCTGATTATTTTGGAATTGCCTCACTAGTCACGCTCGCTTCAGATAGAGTTGGCTTCTCCTCCCGACTCTCCTTTCCCTTGCTCGAGTTTTTCTCCATATTATATTTTGAAGCCATCTCGGATTCCCCACTAAAGTAAGCGCCTTCATCGATAATGAGTTTGTTTGAACGAAGATTTCCGTTTAAATAGGAGGTTGACTCGAGAATTAATTTTTCTTCGACTACTACATTCCCTTCAATTCTTCCTCCGATAATGGCGTTTTTAACAAATACTTCACCGATAATTTCACCATTACTACCAACAGTAAGTGTATCACCGCTTTTCACGGTTCCTTTCACTTTTCCATCGATTCTTAGGCTACCCTTAGTCTCGATATTGCCTTCAACGGAAGTTCCGCCTCCGATAAAATTTAACTCGTTCGACTGTGAATCAAAAGATTTCGTTTTCAATGCCATCTAACTCTCCTAATCTTATTTTAAATCTGTTATATACTGCATGGGATCGAGCGTTAGACCATTTCGCCAGATCTCAAAATGCACATGGGGACCAGATGATTTTTCACCTGAATTTCCCAAAAGGGCAATAACATCCCCCTGATTCACCCTGTCATGTGGGGATACAAGATTTTTCTGATTATGTTTATAAAACGAGAAAAAGCCATCCGAATGTTGTAATAAAACAGTATACCCATCATATGTTGTCCAGCCGCTAAATAGAACAATTCCATCTGCGGTAGCTAGGATAGGCGTACCCTCTGCGGCTACAATATCCACTCCGTTATGAACCGGCCAATTGTAATTTTGAGAAATAAAGCCAGAAACAGGTTCTTTTAATGGAAAGCTTGTAAATATCGACCTTTTTTTATCCGGTATCAGAATATTATCAGTCGTTTCTATAATCCCGGGATCAGGATTTACTACATCCACATAACCTTGGAGAGTAGTACGCACTCTTTGGTTATAACTTTTTAACAGGTTTAATTCTGCCTCAATTTCTTTCACTTTTCCTAATTGTATTCTCAATTCCATGTTTTCATTTTCGATAGCCTGGGAATTTAAGGCCGATTGCAGTATTCTGGAATAGGATATTAAAGCATACAGCAAGATAATGAATAAGATTATCGTAAGAAAAACCAAAAGTCTTATGTAACTGTATCTAATTTTGAGATTTTTTGATGCCGAATCGTCATCCGGAATAAGCAAAATATTTAGATATTTTTTCTTATGTTTTCTATGCACGACTTTACAATATAAACGTTAATATTTTATCTGATCAAATATGTCCATTAGTCTCTGTAAATCTTCCATGGAGTAAAATGACACTTCAATTGCGCCGCTTTCTTTTCTGGTGCGTATTCTTACCTGTGTACCTAATTTCTCCCGAAGCTTTGATTCCATCTTTAGGATAGTGCCAGATTTTCTGGGTTTTGCTTTTACATCCCGGATTTGATTTTCGTTGACTTTTTGATATTTCTTAACTAATAGTTCAACTTTTCTTACGGATAAATTATCCTTGATAGCTTTTTGCCAAATTAATTTTTGTGTTTGTGAATGAGAAATTCCTAAAAGTGCTCTGGCGTGCCCCTCGCGAATTTCACCTTGCTGCAAACTTTTTTGAATTACCGGGGGCAGTTTGAGAAGCCGGATGACGTTCGCAATAGTTGCACGGTCTTTTCCAATTTTTTTTGCTACGTCTTCCTGTGTTAACTTACAATCTTCAATCAGACGTAGATATCCCTTTCCTAAATCAATCGGATTTAAATGTTCTCTTTGTAGATTTTCAATCAAAGCAATTTCAAGCATATCTTCATCAGATGATACATCCTTTACATAGGCCGGTATCGATTTAATTCCTAGATCTACAACTGCCCTAAATCTTCTTTCTCCAGCTACAATCTGATAGCGACCATCCTCAACGGGTCTTACAAGAATGGGCTGAATGATGCCCTTTTCCTCTACCGATCTTTTTAATTCTTCAAATGCAACTTCGTCATATACCACACGTGGTTGATAGGGATTTGTTTCGATGAGAGCAACATCGAGTTCCATTGTTGGTTGTGATTTCACCGGAATTTCGATGGATGACATATCCGGGATAAGTGCGTGCAGTCCTTTCCCCAATCGGGTTTTAGGCTTCATTGGTTAATATCTCCTCCGCCAACTGCATATAATTCTGTGCCCCTGTCGATGAAACATCATAAAGCAAAATTGGCAAGCCGAAACTTGGCGCCTCGCTCAATCTGACATTTCTGGAAACAACAGTTTCTAAAACCTTTTCCTTGAAAAAACCACGCACTTCCTGAGCCACCTGCCGGCATAAATTTAACCGGCTATCATGCATAGTTAGGACAACCCAGTGAAGATCGAGCTTCTGATTTAAATTTTTCTGAACTAGCTTAATGGTATTTAACAAATGACTCATCCCCTCCAAGGCATAATATTCACACTGAATGGGCAATAAAACGCTATCGGCTGCAGTTAGTGCATTCAATGTAAGAATTCCCAGTGAGGGGGGGCAATCAATAAAAATGAAATCATAGTCATCACGTATATTATATAATGCCTCTTTTAGAATATGTTCCCTCGCGATAACATGGATTAACTCAACCTCTGCCCCTACCAAATTGATATGAGACGGAACCAAATCCAAATTCGGTACTCGGGTCGACTCTATCACATTTGCGATATTTTCATGGTTCACAACCACATCATAAATGCTGTACTCTAGTTGCTGAGGATCAAAACCTATACCGGAAGTTGCATTTGCCTGAGGATCGATATCTACTAACAACACACGTTTTTCTGCAGCAGCCAAACACGAGGACAGATTTATGGCAGTTGTGGTTTTTCCAACACCACCTTTTTGATTAGCAATGGCAATTATCCTGGACATAACTCGCTTTCTAATTAGCTAATCAATTTATCACCGCTGATAAATAAATGCAAGAGTAATTACAATCAGGAACATTCCCGGATACTGGAATAAATTTTTGCCTTTAAAATAATCCCCATATACAACCGCAAAAGTATATAACAGAATTTAAGGTATGAGCTAACATTTTTAAGTTCTTCAGATAATTTTTTGGGATTCTATTTAGAGCAGATAATACGCATGATCGGCCTTAGCTTGGCTATTGACAGTGTAAGTTCATTTCAAAATGATCCGTTTTCCATTTGAAACTATACTTATAAAATTGATTCACTTAATTTGTCGAGAAGGATGTAATTCTCTTGTCACAATCTTGTCTAATCTCTAATGCGCGCTTTAGTTTTTTCTTTGCCCGTTCTCGTATTTGTTCATCAAGCACTAGAGATAAGATTTCGTGAGAGTAGATTCTGGCCTCTTCATAGTTCTGTGAATCATATTGAATTTCAGCCATTCGCAGAAGACAGTTAATCTCGTTGTAGCGATTATTATGCGGTAGCATTCGAAGATTCCCTAGCATTCTTTGCGACATCACCAAAGCCTGCTCTTTATCACCAGCTCTGTAAAAGACCTCTAACATTGTCCACTGGAAAAAGCGGCTTTGCGGATATAATCGCATATTTTCACCAGCATATTTTTTAGCCTTTTCATATTCACCTGAATCCAAAAATATCCAAGCCAGTTGATCGCGCGCAATCAATTTTACAAATTGGCCTGATTCTATCGCTACCTTAATCATCTTTATTCCAATGTCAATTTCATCTTTTATGAACGGCAGCCATTGTAAGAACTTGGTTTTACTACTTTTCCAGTACTTAAAACTGCCTATTCCCAGAAAAGCATCATAAAATGTACTGTCAAATTCCAAGATGCTTTCCAATCTGCCAGCGCCTTTTTTTGCACTCCGATAGGCAGGCCACCATTTCTTTTCTTTACCCTGCATATAACTTTTGTAAAGATAAGCGCTTCCCTCATAGAATAGAGGCCAGGGATCATTGGGCCGGTCTTTTTTTTTGCTCTCAGCTTTTCGAACACACAACTCAATATTTTTTTCGAATTCCATAATTCTATTGTAGTCCTCCGCATCAAGCATTTCCGCCTGAATTACAGCTGCCACATAAAAATAACCAAATGGTTCCTCCGGGTACTGATCGATGAATGTACTATAAATTCGTTCGGCTTGACTAAATTCATTCAGGATGGTTAATTCAACGCCTTCCAGTATTTTTCTTTTTATGTCCGGATTGGTCGGGCTAACTGCATATAAATGATTCGTCGTGAGCATAGCCAATAGATTTAACAAGTATCCAAACAAATGAAATACATATTTTCGACTTGCCAGTGTTAGTGATTTTTTCAAGCGTTCGAACATGATAGATTTTTAGACTTAATTGATCGAGAAGAATTCTTCAAGGATTTGTATATGTTAATTAGCCGATTCTGTTTTCATCAAGATCGTAGATTTCAACTTCGCCAAATTTTTTCAGGTTATCTTTCACTATCTTCGAATCACCTACGACCACAATGGATATTTCAGCAGGCTTGAGATATTGCACTGCGATTTGTTTTACGTTTCCCTTCGAAACTCGATCGATATTTTGAAGATATGTCTCCCAATAGTCTGAGGGGAGCTGTAGCATCTTTTCCATTTGTACCAGGCTCGCAAAAGAAATCGGTGTTTCATTTTTTAGCGGAAATGTACCAATCAGATATCTCTTGGCATTTTTTAATTCATCGCCTGTGACAAACTCTGAACCCATTTTTTCAAATTCTTTCAGAAATATTTCGACCGAATGATCCGTTACATTTGTTCTTACTTCTGCTGTTGCTTGCCATATCCCCGTATCTTTGAGGCAAGAAGTTGTTGAATAAGCACCGTAGGTATAACCCTTTTTTTCCCTCAGGTTCATAAATAATCGACTGCTGGCTCCTCCTCCTAAAATTTTATTCATCACCTGAAATGTTTCATATTCAGCCGCTGCTCTTTTAAAAAGATGATCGCCTATCAGAATATTTGATTGCTCTGAACCTGGGCGGTCGATCAAATACACTTTACGTTGATGATGTTCTTGAGGAGGCGAAAATTGTGAGGCGATTTTTTGTTTTGTTTTCCAGTCTTCAAAATATTTTTCAACATTTAATATTGCATCCTCCTCTTTAATATCGCCAGCAATAACCAGAATGGCACTACCGGGTGAGAAATACTCGGAATGCATTTTAGTAACTGTATCCCTTCCGATCCGCTTCAAGCTCTCTTTGTTTTTTATTTTGGAATAGGGGTGCGGATGGAAAAGTACACGATTCAGTCGGCGTTGTGCTAACCATGATGGAGAACTCTTCTCATTTTCAATATCAATAAGCAGGTTTGTACGTTCTTTTTCGATTTCGTGAGGATGAAATGCAGGCTCTCTGACTATATCACATATGAGTTCCAATCCTATTTCAAAAAACTCACTTAAGAATTCTCCATGGATATAGAAAAAATCATGAGTCGAAGAACAGTTTAATATTCCTCCTACAAAATCAATCTGTTCAACGATTTCTTCATAGCTTTTTTTAAAAGTGCCTTTTTTCAAAACCTCAGCCAATAGTTCCGCTGTACCCTCGCAGCCGGAAGGGTCATTTTTTATGCCAAAATCAAATCCCATTCTCAGATATATTTTAGGTAGTTTTTTGCTTCTTAATAATATAAGGGATAAACCATTGGTTAATTTGTATTCCTGATAAGTCGGAAAATCAAATTTTATTAATTCATCGGTTATTGGCGGTGATTGTTTCACTTTTGTTTTCATCCACTTTTATTAAGATTCGAAGATATCGATATTCAATTTTTCGGGGCGGGTAAAATTTCAATGACATTTCGGTTTTTATTATCAAAATATTTATTTGCGACCTCCATAATTGTATCTCGACTAATTTTTTCATATGCATCTATTTCGCTGAATATGAGTTCAGGATCATCAAATATAAATGTATATTTGTTTAAGAGGTCGGCTACATAATGTACTCTTTCCATTTTGTTTACATATTCTGCCTTGATTTTGTTTTTGAGCTTCCGAAATTCCTGTTCGGTAATAATAGTCTCCCTTAGACGGGTCAACTCTTCTCCAATTCCCTTCTCAATTTGAGATATTGATGAACCAGGCTTAACCTGTCCAAAAAAAATGAACGTACCGGGACCAATTTTTAAATCGAGATTTGCGTAAATATGTTGTGCCGATTTGTCCTTTTCCACCAAACGTTGATAAATCCTCGAACTTTCACCGTCGAACAGTAAATTCTCAATAAGTTCAAGACAGTAAGCATCCTGGTGTCCATATCTGGGAACGTGGTAAGAACAGGCATATCCGGCCATCGGTGCAAACCTGTCTTGCCATGTCATCCGCTTTTCGGAATTCTGTTCCGGCTCTGTCAAATCGACACCAGGTGGTGGGGATCCGGCTGGAATATCCTCAAAGCATTTTTTTACGATTTCCAGGGTCTCTTTTTCATCAATATCCCCAACGATTGATAAGATTGCATTGTTGGGCTTGTAATAAGTCTGATGGAATTTGATGACATCTTCGATTTTGGCATTATCCAAATCTTGCATAGAGCCCATAACGGAGTGCTTATAAGCCCAATTCTCATATGTAAGTTCATCCAGCAATTCGTAAAAGACCGGAGTGTACGGAGCGTTGTCAATTCTCAACCTCCTCTCTTCCTTTACGGTAGAGCGCTGATTCTCAAAATTTTCTACTGTAACAGCCAGGGATTTCATCCTGTCGGCTTCCAACCATAAGGCCAATTTTAATTGATTGGATGGAACAACTTCAAAATAATTTGTGCGGTCCTTGCTGGTTGTTCCGTTCATCCATCCGCCAACATCATTTATGAGTTTCATATGTTCGGCTTTACCGACATTGGCAGATCCCTGAAACATCATGTGTTCAAACAGATGTGCAAAACCACTTTTACCTTTCGGTTCATCTTTGGACCCGACTTTATACCAAACGTTCACTGCAACAATTGGGGTGGAAGCGTCTGACATGAGTATCACATCAAGCGAGTTTTTGAGACGAAACCGGGAAATTTTTCCCTCATTTGCTATCTTATTCCCGCTTGATATCAAAAAATTCATTAAACTCAGTCCGATGTTGAACAATAAAAAATATTATCTACACATTCATTTCGAATTTTTAACAGATGCAACAGCCAAAAAAATTTAGGACTATTTAAACTTCATTTTACAAAGAAAGGCTACAAAATAAAATAAAAAAATCAGTTCGTGAATCATATCGGTGAATCATAATTTATTTGTGAGCGCATGATTACTTAACAAAAAGAAACCCAAACATTTTTCGTAACTTAAAATGATTAGAAAAAGAATTTTTTTGTTCGGCACATTTCGATTACTTATTTAGACATTTTTTCCTACCTTGCGATTATTCTGCATTTTAATTATTTTACGCATTAAAAATTGTAAACTGTCGCCAATCAAAAGGAGATAATAGATGACTGAGATTACTGACATTTTTGCGCGGGAAATATTGGATAGCAGGGGCAACCCAACCATTGAAGTGGAAGTCTGGCTTTCCAGCGGAATTATGGGTCGGGCAGCCGTGCCCTCCGGAGCATCTACCGGAGAACACGAGGCTGTAGAACTTCGGGATGGAGACAAAAGCCGCTATGATGGAAAAGGAGTTCTTAAAGCAGTAGAAAATGTGATTGAAGTAATCGAGCCGGAGATAGTTGAAATGGATGCCACCGACCAGGTCATGATTGATAAAATACTTATTGAACTGGATGGCACTGAAAATAAAAGCAAATTGGGTGCAAATGCTATTTTAGGCGTCTCATTGGCGGTGGCAAAAGCTGCAGCTGAGGCTTTGGGATTAACTTTATATCAGTACATTGGCGGAGTTAATGCAAAAACACTCCCCGTACCAATGATGAACATTTTAAATGGTGGTCAGCATGCTGACAACAACGTCGATCTTCAGGAATTTATGGTGATGCCTGTTAGCGCTCCTTCATTTTCAGAAGGTTTAAGAATGGGCGCAGAGGTATTTCATTCACTTAAAAAAGTTTTAAAGGGTAAAGGCTACAACACAGCCGTGGGAGATGAGGGTGGATTTGCGCCGAATCTTAAATCCAACGAAGAAGCTTTACAAGTTATCATGGAGGCCATTGAAAAAGCCGGGTATAAACCGGGAGAAGATATCTTTCTGGCGCTTGACGTGGCATCAAGTGAAATTTATGATAGTGAAAACAAATTATATGTACTCGAATCCGAAAATCGTTCCTTAAGTGCCGAAGAAATTGTTGATTATTATGCGCAACTCATTAAAACTTATCCCATTATCTCGATCGAGGATGGACATGCAGAAGATGACTGGGATGGCTGGAAAATTGCGACGGAAAAACTGGGGAAAAAGGTCCAGTTGGTTGGTGATGATCTTTTCGTAACAAATACCAAACGGCTTCAACGAGGCATCGAATCCCATATAGGAAATTCCGTTTTGATAAAGGTCAACCAGATTGGTACACTTACGGAAACCCTGGATTGTATCAATATGGCACACCGGGCCGGTTATACAACGGTAATCTCTCACCGTTCCGGGGAAACAGAAGATTCTACGATTGCTGATATTGCTGTTGCCGTGAATGCCGGACAAATAAAAACCGGATCTTCCTCCCGGAGTGACAGGATAGCAAAATATAATCAATTATTGCGCATTGAAGAATTTCTCGACGAAACGGCCATTTATTATGGAAAGCGTGTTCTTCGTTAATGTAAATTTAAGTATTGAATTATTACATTCTGGATTTCAGCGATTTGCGGATATTAACTTAATTAATCAACAATACATCTGGTTATTGAGAGAAATTAACCAGTAGTGACCTATTTTTTATCAAAAAGGCTTTTGACTCAGGGAATAGATTTATGAAGAAAAAGGGTTCGAATTATACCAGCAGGAAAACCTACTTCAAAAAAGCCAGCTCAAAAAACCGAAAAAATTTCGGATTTATGACTTTACTTGGCATTACAATCCTCCTATTATTTGTATTTTTTACTGGCAGCAAATCGGTATTCAAACTTTATTTTCTTCACAAAGAAAATACATCGCTCCTCCAACACCAGCGAGATTTAGAGAATGAAATCGAAGAATTGAAAGAGGAAATCGAAAAGCTCGAGAAAGATAAAGAATACCAGGTAAAAGTTGCCCGTGAAGAATATAATATGAAAAAAGAAAATGAGGAGGTCATAACATTCGAAAGAGAGTAATTTAACACGAAAGGCTGACAAAAAAATATATTTCTACTATTAGTTCCGCCAGGATAACATGGGAATGGTGTTACTGTAAATTTTATCTTTTTGACATCAAATCAGTATAGGTTGAAACATTTCGTCCATAACTGCCTCCGAATGTCATGCAAAACGCCTTTCGTAAAAAACTAATCCTAATTATAATTTTTCTTATCAGTCTGACAATACTAACTCAGGCGCAATCTGCTAACTATTTCCGTACCCAGGTTCTAAGAGACCAATTCAGATGGTTCTGGGTCGGGGAATTAAAATTTTCCTCCCGATTTTTGCGTCAATCGGATTTTCACTTTCGTGATGTTTATACAAGCGACTTACTCAGCGCTTCCGATGAAGAAAATAAATGGAAAGATGATAACAATCTCGCTATGGATTGGTTTCACCCAATTTCAACCAAATTATTTACCCGGACCATCTTAACATCACAGATCTTTTCTGATGAAAACACTCAAACCGAATTTCATAAAAATATCATTGCCCAGGAATTCAGTTTTCAGTTTCATCCAAAAGTAAAATTCAAACCAGCCTTAGGTTGGACGATAGAAGAAGTTTTCGGAACACAAGATCAAGGGTGGTATTCACAAGTGGATCTGGCCTTGAACAAGCTTGATATTGGTGGATATATAAACACGACTGATTTTAACAGTGTGATAAAAGGATTTCCCGGAAGGAAGAACCAGGCACATAGTATCTATACTGGTTGGCAGAAGGAGTTTTCGAATGTCGCGAATGATTCACTCTGGCTTGGGTACCAGTTTTCCGAGAAAAGATACTACCTGATTGGTGGGATAAACCAGGAGCAGGTCATTATTAACGACCGCTTTATCAATAATCTGTTAAATTACCGTACTACCTCAAATTCCCGATTTTCATTGCTCACCTCATTCAAGAACAGGGATATTGATCAATCAAATCCTGATTTTAACAATCGCCGAAAAGAAATACTCTTCTCAAATCAGTTTGATTACCGTGTTCTTAAAGAACCTCTATCCGCCTTTTTCGGGATGATGTTTTCACAGATAATCAACGATAATCCTGGTATACAAACGGATATTGACGCACTACAATCCGCATTAACAGGCCGGGTGGTTTTCCGTCCCACATCAAAGGATATATTTCATGGGCGCATCACTTACTCCAAATTTGAATATGATACACCCGACGAAAATAATGTTGATGACCGGGATGAACAACGCTATATCATGGATGGTTCCTATCAGCACATTTTCAGTCCTTTCTTTTCATTGAGAGTAACCGGAAAACTTTATTTATATCATCAGATTTTTATAAACGCATTGAGAAGTGGTAATAATAATTGGAACCGGATTTACCAGTTGGCACTCAATTCCAGCCACAAGATTGGTGAGAGTTTTCAGCATCGGAACCAACTGAAAATTCTGGCAAATTATACCGTCTTTGATTTTGACGAAATCTTGCCCCAGACACGGAGTTTTATTTTTCGGCGGTTGGCTTATACAGACACTTTAACATTTAGATTAACCAAAGAAATGTTTTTTAATACGGTTTTCCAATGGGAAAGTGAGGACAACGGAACATTCTTCAAGCAGAAATTTGCACAGCAAATCAACAATAGACTTTCAGCTTATTTTGTAAATTTTTCCCTGTATCATACAAACATTCACGGATTTGAGCTATATACGGGCATACATTTCTTCTGGAGGGACGAATGGAATTATGTGCGGGAAGAACGCAAGATCAGGGAATTCAGAGATATATCCCCAAGAATTACGCTAATCTACTCCGGCAACTCCCGATTAACATTATTTGCAACCTACGCTCCGCATCAAACAACAAATTTTGGAACGGATCGATTATTCTTTACCACCGCAAGATTAAATATTCAATATTTTCTCTGAGTTCGGTGATCGACTTGGTAATATTATTTTTCCAACGTAATTTCTTAGGTACTCTAACTGCAAACCGAAATAGATCAAAAAAAAATGCATACCGCTAAATAGGTAATTTTGAGCGTGAATCGAACCTTCTTGAAAATATTGAACAATTAGGGCCCTTTAGTGTTAAAGGAGTTAATTTTGAGATTCATAAAAATTTTGGGAGAGATTTCCATGATATTGCGTGTCCTCTTCTTTGCCGTAACAATTTGGCAACTACAACTTTTCGCCAACACTCAAATTCAGAAACATACCGATGAGACGATTCACTTACAATTTACTCTTCCCGAAATAGACATAGAAAAAGTAACTCTCCAGAAAAAAGAGTACAACATATTTAGATACGCTAACAGCATTGCATTAGTGAATCAGGGCGCACCTTTGATTCCTTATAGTATTAAACGCATTGCCATTCCGCCAGGTGCAAAGGTGACAGTTCAATATCAAACAGGGGAGAAACAAGAATTAGCCAACACAGATGTATATCCATTAATTGTTGCTTCCGGAATCAGGGGTGAAGTATTGAACCAGCCGGATGAAGCAATATATAATAATCCCAATGCTTATCCTGGAAAAATTGTGGAAATAAGCGATCCTTATTCCTTTAAAAACAGAAATGTGGTGGATATAAAAATTTACCCAATTCAATATTATCCAATTGAAAAGAGGGTTCAGATATATAAAAGTTTATCACTCCAGATTAATCTTGAGGGTGGCAAACCATCTTTTCGAGCTGGGAGAATTTCAAGTTCAGAAAAATCATTTCTAAAAAAACAACTGGTGAATTTTGATCAATCTCAAAATTGGGCGCTTCCTTCCTCTACCACTTTCGGGAGAACACAGGTGAATTACGATTTCAGCGTGGGTAACTGGTATAAAATTCCCCTTAGTGCTGATGGAGTCTATCGTATCACCGGCGGTTTTTTAACCGAACAGGGACTGGAAATTTCCAGCATTCAAACAAACACAATTCAGATATTTAATTACGGCGGTACTCCAGTGGATATGCAGAATTCCTCAAATGCTCCGGAAGACCTGAATGAAATTGCAATCGAAGTTATCGATAACAACGGCAATGGCATTTTCGATACGGACGATCTGATCTATTTTTACGGGAACGGCGTTGAAAATTGGAAGCTGGATCCCCAAAAAGCAGGTTCCAATCACCCGCACCCCTGGACTTTTTATCATCATCCATATGCAACCACTAATTATTACCTTCTTACATACAATCAAAATAGTGGGAAGCGTATTCAAAAACAAAATTCCATTCAGGAATCAAATCCCATTGTTCCGGCAACTTTTACAGATCATAAACATTTTGAAGAGGACATTTACAATTTGCTCACCTCCGGAAGCGATTGGTATTGGAAAAAAATGAGCGGTATCTCTGATCAAAATTCACTCTCTTTCTCATTGCCGGCAAATATAGCTCCCGGCCCTGTCCAAATGCGATTTCGATTAAAGGACGGGTCCGATTTGTATTATCCCTTCGAAGGTAGTTTCCGGGACAGTATTAATATCTCTGTCAACGGGCTGAAAGTACTTAATAATGTTTTGGTAAGTAACGGCAGCGTCGCGGTTCGGGAAGTTTCCTTCGATGACATATATGCCATAAATACAGAGAACAACGACCTTTTCCTATTTCATAGCGGAAATGACGCCGGCTGTCAATCCTATCTCGACTATTTTGAGATCCAATTTCAAAGGCCATTCCAGGCAGAGAACAACTTTCTCAAGTTCCGCGATTATATTAATATACCGGCATCAGAGTTTCGAATTTCGGGATTGGCATCGGCAGGGAACCGAATATGGGATATCACCGATTTCTCAAATGTGAGAGAAATTATACCTATTCAAAACAGCAGCACGACCAGTTTTCAAGATCGTGCCGAAGAACCAACCCCCAAAGAATACCTCACATTCACCTCTTCATTTATCAGCGATGTGCAACAAATTGTTCCCGTGGCAAACTCTCCAAATCTTAGGGACGTTTCCAGAAAAGGAAAATTATTGATTATTCTGCCGGATGAGTTTTATGATGCCGCCGAAAGACTGGAGAATTTACGGGAGAGCCAGGTTCCGGATCCCATTGAAACAGAAAGGATAAAACTAAGCCAGATTTACCGTGAATTTTCCTCTTGTGTGCAAGACCCTACTGCGATTAGGAACTTTATACGCTGGGCATATGATAACTGGAGAACCAACGAGACCTCCTATCCTGAATTTGTGCTGCTAATGGGCGATGGCGGTTATGATTACAAGGGAATTGAATGGGAAGATTACATCAACAGAGTTCCAACATTTCAAATAGAGGGAATCAATGAGCTCGATAGCCGAGAAAGTGATCATTTTTATGTTACCTTAAGAGACAACGTTTCTCTAACAAATTTGAATCCTCATATTTCCTTAGGCAGGGTTCCGGCAAATTCAGTAATGGATGTGGAAAACTTTATCGATAAAGAAATCCAATACGCAGACTCTTACGATGGAAATTCAGGAGATAATGGCTGGCAAACCGCATTAACATTTGTTGCAGATGACGATATCGCCGCATCTTCCGTGGGCGAATGGTTCCATATGAGGGATACCGAAAAAATCTACAATTTACATGTACCGAACAAATTTGATGTAAAAAAAATCTATCTGGTGCAATACGAAATCCAGGCTGGTGGATTTGCCCGTCTTAAACCCCAGGCAACAGAAGATCTCATTGCTCAGATTAACCGGGGGACATTGATGATAAATTTTTTCGGACATGGGAACCCCGATACCTGGACACACGAGCAAGTATTTGACAAAGCCAGGGATTTACATTTAATTAACAACTCCGGCAAGCTGCCATTCTGGATTGCCGCAACTTGCGACTGGGGAAGATTTGACGATCCCGGTATTGTCTCAATGGCAGAAGAAATGGTCATACAAAAAGACAGAGGTGGAATAGCAGTTATTGCTGCTTCCCGACCGGTCTATGCTTCATCAAATCGCCAATTTGTGGAGGCATTTTATCAGAGTCTGTTCAATTCCAAATCCGATCAATCTCATTCCAAAATTGTGGGCCATGCTCTCCTGGATGCATTGCAGGGAAGTGCAAATTACCAAAAATTTCGCCTCTTTGGAGATCCCTCTCTCAAAATTGCCGACCCCAAAAACACTGTGAAAATTGCCAAAGTAGAACCAGACACTTTGAAGGCACTTTCAACAATCTCCCTAAGCGGACTGGTAACTGACAACGCCGGAAATCCCATTCCGGAATTTCAGGGAGAGGCACTGATTCGGGTATACGATACAAAAGACAGTCTTAGTGCCAACAACGGATCAATTCGTTATACCGCTCAGGAGAGAGTGATTTTTAAAGGATTGGTTTCTGTGCTAAACGGAGAAATTGATGGGGAATTTATTGTACCAAAATCTATCAAATACGATGACACACCAAACGGACGAATCAGCGTGTATGCCTGGAGCGAAAATCAGGGCGATGCCGTCGGTTATTCGGGAAATCTTAGCATTTTCGGAACAGAATCTCTGACTGATAACAACGGACCAACGATTGACTTTTCCTTTGAAGATCAGGCAGATTTTTTTGATGGCGATTACGTGAGCACTCAACCCACTATGATTGTCCGCCTGAGCGATGAAAGCGGTATCAACTTAACCCGTGAAGTGGGTCACCGAATCGAACTGAGTATAGACGGAAAGGTAAAAAAGGATGTGACTGATTTCTTTGTTTATGATAAAGACAGCTATCAGAGCGGACAATTGCGCTACACGCTTCCGGCACTTTCTTCTGGCACCCATTCATTAACCATTTCTGCCTGGGATAACGTTAATAACCTCTCTGAACAGGAAGTTAACTTTCGCACCACACAGCTAAGCGAACTGGCCTTGGAAGAAGTGGTAAACTATCCCAATCCTTTTGGGGATGAACCGACATTTTTCACGTTTCAGTTTCAATCACCCACCGGAATTGCAGATGTAACCATAAAAATTTATACCGTTTCCGGGAGGCTTATTCAGGAATTAGAGGCAATAGCCCAAGCCGGTTTTAACAAAATCGAGTGGGATGGTCTTGATAGAAACGGGGACCGCCTTGCCAATGGCGTATATCTTTACAAAGTGATAGTGGATGATGGTCAGAAAAAGATTGAGAAAATTGAAAAGTTGGCTGTGTTGAGGTAGTATCTTCTATTTTATGAATCAATGTGGTTTTATGATCTTCCGATTACTTTACCTTTCGCTATCTACCTAATAGCAGCATTTCCATATTTCCTTTGCAATTGATACCCATCATTTTTTATACTATCAATCGAAAAAAGAAAAGTGAAAATCGATTAACTTTTTACGAATCACAGGAGGAATCAATGAAAATCGAAAGAATCCAGGATGCCCTTAGAGAACAAAAAGTAGAGGGATGGTTATTGTACGACTTTCATAACCGTGACCCGATAGCCATGAAAATATTGGGAATGAATCCCGAAAAATTCTCTTCACGGCGCTGGTATTATTTTATTCCCACAGAAGGCGAACCGGTAAAGCTGGTTCACAAGGTGGAATCAACCGCCCTGGATTTCCTCCCCGGGAAAAAAGTCCCTTACCTGGCCTGGAAAGAGATGCATCAGAAAATTAAGGAAATATTGGGAACACGAAAACGCATCCTCATGAATTATTCACCCTTTAATCATATACCGTATACTTCCATGGTGGACGGCGGTACAGTGGAGTTAATCAAAAGCTTTGGGTATGAGCTGGTGAGTGCCGCCGATTTAATTCAGGAATTTGAAGCCACACTGAACGATGAGCAGATCGAATCTCATAACTATGCCGGACAAATCGTACTGAAAATCAAAGATGAGGCTTATTCAAAAATCGCAAAGACTGTCCATGAAGGACAGCTGGTTAATGAATATGAAATTCAGCAATTTATTATGAAGCGCTTTGAAGAAGAAGGACTGACCTGTGATGGTCACGGTCCGATTGTCGGCATTAATGAGCATCCCACTGATCCACATTTCGAGCCGAAACCGGAAATCGCAAAAGTCTTTAAAAAAGGTGATAATGTTCTGATTGATCTCTGGGCCAGAAAAAATGAAACCGGTTCAATCTATTATGATGTTACCTGGTGTGGATTTGTCGGGGATTCTCCTTCGGCAAAATATAAGGAAATTTTTCAGACTGTCTGTAATGCCCGGGATGCTGCACTCAGTTTTATCAGGGACAGATTTTCAAAGGGCCAGCCCTGTTATGGTTGGGAAGTGGACGATGTTTGCAGAAATGTGATAAAAGAGGCGGGCTATGGAGATTTTTTTATCCACCGCACCGGCCATTCCATTGGCACAGAGGTTCATGGGAATGGCGTCAATATTGACAATCTGGAAACTAAAGACGAACGGCAGTTGGTTCCGGGCGTTTGTTTTTCGATAGAGCCGGGAATTTATCTTGAAGGTGAAGTGGCAGCACGAACCGAAATTAATGTCTGTATCACTCCCGCCGGAGAGGTTAAGGTTTTTGGAGATATTCAGAAAGAACTTATATTAATGTAAGATTTACCGCAATACTTCTGGAATGACAATTTCGAATATCTTTAAAATTCGAGACTATTTATTTCGATCCAATTCGTAATTCATAAATCACGGGCGAACGATTTTCAATTTTGCTTTGAAGTCCAAGCTCAATCTGCCAGTGATTCAGATTTAGTGAATCCGGAAGGAGCATTTTCTTCTCCAACACACCTGTTCTCAATTCTTTTGAATAACCACTCATAGAAAGTTCATATTTCTTCGAAAGTTCTGTGTCAATTAGCGCGACGGAGATATCCGTACCTTCCGGGCTCTCAGATACGAAAGATACCCAATCTGCTTTTGATTTGATTCTGTGCGAACGCCAGGTCCCTTCCGGTTCAAAAAGTGCGTCTGCGGTGGCTGCACCAATTCTCCAAGTAGATCCTTTCTGAGCACAATAATACAAATGAACTCGTCCATCAAAATATGATAAATTGGGTTTCATTAATTTACTGCTCTCCCATCTCAACTCCGGCTTTAGTATCGGCTCGACTCCATTCCAGTTTATGCCGTCCTCTGATTCTGTGCGGCTAATGAACGTTTTCAGACCATCATCATAAACCAATTGGGTAAAATACATAGTATATTTTTCACCATTAAAAATTACCTCCGGCGCAATAACTCCCGGAAAGATATTAAAAACCGGTTCATCCCCTACCTTTTTCCAGGAGATACCGTCTCTCGATTCCGCCAGGCCTATTGCCGAAAGTGGTCCCTGAAAGCCGGTGTACCACATTTTAAAAATATCAGCCCCAGGGAAATAATGAACATCTGCATAAATGATTCCGGCAAAATCCCAAGCAGTGGAGTCTATTCCTAATACCGGCAAACGGGATGGATATTGCCACTGAGAGTTGGCTTCCTTGATAGCCATTCCCACTTGATACCCAAATTCCGAATCGGAATCATTTCCACTATAATATATCCGGAATTGATTCTTATAAATTAAAGGTGTTGGATTAATCTGATGATAGTTATCCCATCCATTATTAGCTTTGGGAAAAATTTTTTTTCGCTTTTGCCATTTCCATCCCGACGGATCAAGAACAGCATAGCCTATTTTATAGCCATTGTTATCACTGCCATCGTAGTAAAGATAAATCGAATCGGGAGTTACCATCACAAAAGGATCTGAAACATCTTTTCTATCCCACCCGAAATTTGATGGCTCAAGCACCGGGTTTTTTGGAAGTTTTTGGAAAGCTCCAATCTCATGCTTTAACATAAGCAGAGGTGCAAAGGAATGATAATCAACATTCTCAAAATGTGCCGCTGAATGAAAGAAAATTCTTTGATCAGTCTCAATAGCTGACCCATAATAAAAAACCATAGTGAGAGTTAATAGCAACGATAAGATAACTATTCTGCTACAAAATAGTGAACAGAAAGATTTCATATTCATACAATATATTCGTATTTAGCTTTCAATAATCTGAGAAAACAAAAATAATTACCTTTATCAGAAAGGGAATTGATAAAGATTTTTAAAAAGGTATCGAATAAAAGTGACAAAAATGTAGTTGATTCTGCATTTTTGATTTTATATTTTTCAGATTAACAATTATGGAAAGGACATACTGAAGTCTATTTGTGATTGGGAAACAATTCTTCATCAAAAGAGTTATTGAATACACAAATTGAAAAAAGGAGTAACATATGATTCAAATTACTGAAAAGGCACTCGGGCATATCAAATCAATTATGAAATCCGAAAACAAAGAAAATTTCGGATTACGAATTGGTGTCCGAAGCGGGGGTTGTTCAGGATTAAATTATGTAATGGCTTTTGAAGATAAACCACTGGTGAATGATGAAATTCTTGAAGTGGATGGCGTAAAGGTTTTCGTTGATGTCTTCAGTGCTCTGTATTTAAAAGATGCAGAACTGGATTTTAAAGATGGGCTGAATGGTAGCGGTTTCGAATTCCGCAATCCGAATGCTACCCGAACTTGTGGTTGCGGACAATCATTTAGCTCATAACCAGGAATAATGAAATGGCTGAAGTTAAATCAGTTCCCAAAACCGAAGTGATTGATATGGCCGACTTTCTCGATGGTGGCATACTGAGAGAGAAAAGTTTTCGGGAGAAGATTGCTTCAATAAATTGGGAAGAATACAAAGACAAAAAAGTTGTCTTAAAAGGATGCGATAAGATCCCCGTTCCTACCTGGGCCTATCTGGTAATTGCCACAAATCTTGCACCTCATGTCAAAAGAATTTTTTGGGGTGAACCGTGTAGCGCAGTACCGGTTTATTCCCGCTCATAAAAACATTTATAATAATTAAGCCTTTTGCAGGCAGAGAATCTTACCTCTGCCTTTTTGCTTCAAAAATCGTTCTGGAATTTGCCTGGGAACTTCGTCTATTAATCTTCCTCAAGTTTTCGTTTTTATTCTAGTGAAAACCACAAATCTATATATATTAATAGCTTACATTCCTAAAAAAAATTTAAAATTTTTCTCGCAGTTTACGGATTTAATTTATTATCTTTAGCCGTTCAGCTCATCCTTTCTAATATCAACAATAACAATTATAGAATTATGATATCTGAGAACGGCAGAATTATTTCACAATTTGACAGCTTTCTTAACTTTGCAGACCTCTTCCTGCTGCAAGTTTCTTTCCGGGGAGAATTAATCAACATCAGACCAAAAGAAAAGAATTTTTATGGATGGGATTTTCAGAACAGAAAGTATTTTGATCTTTTTGATCACTTTCTTTCTCCAAATCATCTAACCATGGAATTATTATTCCAATATTTGGATGACAAAAATTTTTCGATGGAAAATTTTTCCTGGAAGGGTTATAACAATAAGATCTCCAAACCAATCCCTACCTTTTTTCAATTAATTCAAACAAGTGAATCCAACAAAAATTTATTGATCTTCGCCAAACCTGAAAAAGAATCGTCAAACGGACACTTACCTATCCATGAAAAACAATATATTTATCAGGCGGAGTACCTGCCCGGATTAATTCACAATATTAATGGCCCACTCGGCACCCTCATGGGGCGAATCGAATTATTACAATTAAAACACCCTGAATTATCTGATTTGGATGAGATTATACGCGTAAATTATCGAATCCAATCATTGATTGACAATGTCAGCTATAAAATCTCGCATGAAAAATTAAAAAGTAAGACACAAATAAATTTAAACAGATTCCTGCGGGAAGAACTCAGTTTTCTAAATTCAGATTTATTCTTTAAGCACAAGGTAGAAAAAGTAAAAGAGCTTAAACAGAGTATACCCGAATTTAGCCTCAATTACTTTGACCTGAGTGGCATTTTTTCTGAAGGCTACCGGTTTATGCGTCAATTTGTAAACGAAAAAAATGAATATGTTTTCGTAATAAAAAGCGACTATAACAATTATCAAGCCTCGTTCTCTGCGGATTTTAAAGGCGAATTCAGTGACCATGGCAATCGTGGAGGAGTGCTGCCATGCAAAATTCAGGGAAACGCCAACGATATGTACAGGGAAGAACTGAATAGCCTGGATTGCGAATTTGTAGCAAAGTGTATGGAGAATAGCAATGGCATTCTTGTCCTTGATTGCACCCCTCAACTCCTAAGATTTCAATATGAGTTTCCATTACCTGCAGAATAGGGTTCACCCCACTTTTTGTTTCATAATATTACCAGATTACTATTTAATTCCTGTTTGCACTCGCTACATTGAAAACAACATAAACAAAACGAAAATAGGAATTATTTAGTATTTTTAAGAAATTTGCCAATTGAACATTTTTCATCTTAGTAATTATAATTATTTGACTTTTAAATTAAATATAGCAAAAATTGTGATACTTCATTTCACAAAAATGTTGAAAATGAACTATTCCCATTAGTGGATATCTAATGAATCAAACGTTCACTAAGAAAATAGAAGAAAAGTTAAAAAATTTGTCCCCCAATCCGGGTGTCTATCTTTTTAAGAACTCGTCCAAGAAAGTTATATACATAGGCAAGGCAATCAACCTCCGAAACCGGGTGAGAAGTTACTTTCAATCATCCAGGCCTTTTCACCAACGGACTGAGAGCATGGTCCGACAAATTGCTGATTTTGATACAATTTTGGTCGACTCGGAAGTTGAAGCACTGATGCTCGAGGCAACACTGGTAAAAAAATGTCATCCGCGGTACAATGTGAGCTTAAGAGATGATAAATCATACCCCTACATCAGAATCACCAGCGAGCCCTACCCACGCATATTTGTTACCCGCAGGCGAGTGAATGATGGTTCCAAATACTTGGGTCCTTATACTGACGTCAAACATTTACGCTCCATTATAAAAACAGCGAGAAAAATTTTCCCAATCCGTTCCTGCAATTTCTTTCTGGATGCGGAGGTTATCGAAAAAAGCAAGGTAAAGTTGTGCCTGGATTATCACATAAATCGCTGTCAAGGTCCATGTGAAGACTTAGTGAGTAAGGAAGAATATAGCCTAATGATTCAGCAAGTGGAGCAGTTTCTGAAAGGAAAAACGAAAGTTCTAATTGATGATTTAAATGCCCTGATGGAGACGCACTCAAAAAATCTGAATTATGAAGAGGCTGCCCGAATCAGGGATCAAATTGAACTTATTAAGAATTATTATTTCAAAGATCAAAAAGTTGTGATACCGGACTTGCTGGATAAAGATATCATTTCCATCGCCAGCGAGACCGAAGTAGCCTGTGCAGTTATTTTTAAAATTCGCGATGGAAAAGTCGTCAACCGGTCACATTTTTATCTTGATGGAGTTGAAAACACAGAGATAGAGGACGTTTTGATTGAATTTATCAAACAGTACTATTTGAATGCAGATCATTATCCAAATCAAATTCTAGTCCCTTTTTCATTAAAAAATGAAAAGGCTACAATAAACCGGTGGTTGACCGAGAAATCCGGACATCATGTTGAGATTATTGTACCGCAAATTGGAGACAAGAAAAAACTGTTAAATTTGGCTCAGAAAAATGCAAAGTATCTTCTCGAGGAACTCTTGCTGCAAAAGTTGAAACGGAAAGAGTATATTCATTATAATGTTCGTGAACTCCAGAAAGCCCTGCATCTTGATAGTGCCCCCCGCATAATCGAAGGATTTGACATATCCAACATCCAAGGAATCAACGCAGTAGCCTCGTTAGTCTATTTCGAGAATGGAAAACCGAAAAAGAACGAATACCGACATTTCAATATCAAAGCCGAAGATACGCCGGATGATTTTGAAATGATGAGGGAAGTAGTTACCCGGAGGTATAAGCGCCTCTTACAGGAAAACAAAAATTTGCCGGATCTCATTCTTGTTGACGGGGGAAAAGGTCAATTATCAAGCGCGCTCACAGCACTTGAAGATTTAGGAATCCATAATCAACCGATAATTGGTTTGGCGAAAAGACTCGAAGAAATATATCTGCCTGGTCAGAGCGACCCAATTAACATACCAAAAAGAAATACCGGCTTAAGGTTACTCCAGCAAATCCGAGATGAAACCCATAGATTTGCAATAAGCCATTATCGGAAAAAACACAGAAAAAAATCCGTTCAATCGACCCTGGATGTCATTCCAGGAATAGGACCAGCCAGGAAAAAACTGTTGCTAAAATACTTCGGATCATTAAAAAAACTAAAAGAAGCTAGTGCAGAAGAAATTTCAGAAAAAACAAAAATTCCGAAAAACATAGCAGAAAAAGTTTATTCTTTTCTCATTGAAGAAAACAATTAACTCAGTCGGTAAATCTTCTCAGCTAACTTGATCAGCGCAAAATACCTCCTTTTGATCTTCGATAGTCAATTTTGAATCCCAATTGCAAAAAAGGAATTTTGTGAGTATTATTTAATTTTCATAATTATAAGGTAAGACTAATGACCGAACCAGAAATCACCCTTGAACACGCCATTCAGCATGGGCTTTCGGAAGATGAATTTGAAAAAATTAAAAAAATCTTGGGTCGAATACCAAACTTTACTGAGTTAGGGATCTTTTCTGTTATGTGGAGCGAACATTGCTCCTATAAAAATTCAATAGCCGAATTAAAAAAGCTACCCAGATCCGGTGGAAAACTTCTCGTGGGAGCAGGCGAAGAAAACGCCGGGCTAGTGGATATTGGTGACGGGCTTGCAGTTTGCTTTAAAATCGAGAGCCATAATCATCCATCGGCTATCGAGCCTTACCAGGGTGCAGCTACAGGCGTAGGGGGTATTCTCAGAGATATTTTTACGATGGGAGCCCGGCCGATTGCTGCTCTTAATTCATTAAGGTTTGGCAAGTTGAACAATGCCAGAACTCGCTATCTATTTGATGGTGTGGTGAGAGGAATTGCTGACTACGGGAATTGTTTCGGAGTTCCAACCGTTTCCGGTGAAGTTTATTTCGAAGAGTGTTACAATTCAAATCCATTGGTAAATGCAATGGCTGTTGGAATTGTTGAACACCATAAAACTGCATCGGCTGTAGCTAAAGGAGCGGGAAATTCGGTATTTATTATCGGATCCCGCACCGGAAGAGATGGTATTCACGGAGCAACTTTTGCATCTGAAGATCTTCATGAGGAATCTGAACAGAGGAGGCCTGCGGTTCAGGTGGGTGATCCATTTACAGAAAAACTATTACTAGAATCTGTTTTGGAAATGATTGAACAGAACATTTTAGTCGGCATTCAGGATATGGGAGCAGCGGGTATTACCTGCAGCACAACGGAAATGTGTGCAAGTGGTAAGAGCGGCATGATTATAGATTTGGACAAAGTACCCCTACGCGAAGAGGGTATGAACGCCTATGAAATTTTATTATCCGAATCTCAGGAAAGAATGCTAGCAGTAGTAAAAAGAGGTAAGGAAAAAGAAATTGAACAGATTTGTGACAGGTGGGAATTAATCTGCGAAAAAATAGGTCAGGTGGTCGATGAACCAATTTTAAGGGTTTATCACAACGACGAAAAGGTGGCTGAAATTCCGCCCTATCACTGTGTACTTGGTGGCGGAGCTCCTGTGTACAATCGGGAATATAGCCGCCCTTCCTACCTGGACAAAGTCCAGAATTTTGATACCAAACAGTTGACACCTATAGTTGACATTCAGAGTGCATTCATAAAAGTAGTACAATCACCAAATATCGCCTCAAAAAATTGGGTTTTCCATCAATACGATCACATGGTGCAGACAAATTCTGTACTACTACCGGGTGGAGACGGCTCAGTTCTGCGAATAAGAGGAACAAACAAAGCAATATCAGTTAAAACCGATTGTAATGCCCGCTATGTATACCTAAATCCGAGAAGAGGCGCCAAAATCGCTGTTTCGGAGGCGGCAAGAAATATTATTTGCACCGGCGCTGAACCAGTGGCCATAACCAATTGTTTAAATTTTGGAAATCCTTACAAACCGGAAATGTATTATTCATTCAGAGAAACTGTCGCCGGGATGGGTGAGGCCTGCCGAGTGCTTAATACACCTGTTACGGGAGGAAATGTCAGTTTCTATAATGAAAGCCCTGAAAATGTCGTTTATCCCACTCCTGTTATTGGGATGGTAGGACTAATTGAAGACATTGAACATATTACTCCAGCATATTTTCAAAATGAAGAAGATTTGATATATCTGGTAGGTAAAACAAAACAGGAAATTGGTGGAAGTGAACTGTTGAAAGAATATTACGGAATAATCAGTGGTGATTGTCCTTCGATTCATTTAGAAAATGAGAGGAAATATCAACAAATCGTTTTCGATGCTATTAAAAATGGTTGGATCGAATCTGCACACGATCTTTCGGATGGTGGTTTGGCAGTTGCTTTGGCAGAATCGTGCATCGCAAATCGCGAAAAACCGATGGGTGCATTAGTAAACATAAAAATATATAAAATGAGGCCTGAGCACTTTCTGTTTAGCGAATCCCAATCAAGATTCCTAATATCAGTAAATCCCCAAAACGAATCTGAATTGATCACATTTTTCTCAAAAAATTCCGTACTTTATTCAAAGATTGGAAAAGTATATGGCAAGGAGCTAATCATAAACGACTGGATTAAATTGGATTTAGATACATTATCCAAACTTTATTTTGAGCCAATTCATAACCTGATGGAAGCTTAAGTTGATCTCATTCTTATGTGCCTCGGTAGAAATCTTTATTTCAAACTGGAATTAATTAGCAAATATTAAATCAGATTTCTATATTCTGAATAATTTATCCTTACAAAGATGTGGATTGCATAACCTTTTTTTTAATATATTAGTTATAGCATCGATCGTAATAAAATTTTCGACTCAACCTTTTGTGATTTTTTTCGAATATGAGTTTTGATTGAACTGTGATTTCATCAGAGTAAATCGTTACCACCGAATGGAGAAATCAATTATCCTTCTATTCGAACCCAAGGAGAGATTATGAGAAAAATTGGTAGAGTAATGGTAGTTGACGATGAAGAGAACATCAGGGAAGTGCTCTCGAACTATCTCAAAACTATCGGATACGAAGTAGTAACTGCCAATGATGGCCAAGACGCCTTGGACAAATTTAAGGATGGTGAATATGATTTAATCATTTCCGATTTACTAATGCCGTCTGTGGACGGTCTTGAATTGTTAAAAAAAATTAGAGAACAGGACAGGGAAGTTATATTTTTGATGATAACCGGATATCCTTCTATCGAAACAGCGGTGGAGGCAATCAAAAAAGGCGCCTATGATTACATTACCAAACCGTTTAATATGGAGGATGTTAAACTTCGTATTGAAAGAGCGTTCGAAAAGAAGAACTTGAAGGAACGGCTTAGTACCGTTCAGGGATTTGCCTGGGCGCTGCTCTTTTCCATTCCCATCTGGCTAATTCTGGGAATTATTCTTGCCAAACTATTAAGATAGTCTATTTTATTCAATCGTACCATCCGAATTTCGCCCCAATTAGCAGGCGTTAATAGCCTTAATTTTGAATATATGTTTATGTCTCTTAGATGAGTTTCGGAAAGGGTGGTGAAAATTCGTTGTACCCCCGGCAGGAATCGAACCTGCGCACATGGCTCCGGAGGCCATCGCTCTATCCACTGAGCTACGGGGGCAATAAATTTAGATCAAATATATAGCGGGAAATCAATTAAATGCAACCTATTTGCGAAAGGTTATTTAGCACATGAGGTTATACAAAAAAATGTTTGAAGCCTCAGCGCAGCACGAATATAACCCCACCTATTAATAGAATAAGCGGAAGCATGATGATGGCTCCGGCAAGAACTATCGGAATTGTAAATATCAATATAAAAATAAAAAGTAAAATGGGAACTAGAATTGACAGGATAATTTTTAATGGCAGGATGGCAATAAAAATTCCGGCCTTAACAAGAAAAAATACAACTTTAATAAAAAGATAAAACGCCAGAACGATGCTAATGATAATCAAAAGTTCAAACATTTTCAGCCTCCTTTCACATTCCTTACGATAAAAAATCTCATGTGTTTCTCCATAATGTAAATTAGCATCAGATTAACCAGACTTAGAAACAATTCCGTCATTCATCCTCATTATTTCTAAAATTTTCGGCAAACATTATTAAAGTCGTCTCCAGAATAGCTGCAACCAATAAAAGAGAAACCACATACTTAGCGTAGAGAGGTAGCAAAACCTCAAATTTATCGAAGGCTAAATGAAAATTTAAATTTGTTAATTGCACTCCTGCGATACTAAAGCCAAATGAAAATCCAATCCATGCTGCGGGAAATTCCAGCCAGGCAACCGGATTAACCAAAATATGCCAAATTCCTTTCCAACCTAACATTTCGTAACTGACAATGGACACATTTAAACCGGTAAGAAATGCCGCTATGGGTGGTAAAATTATTAAAAATCCTGAAATTACACTTACAAAAATTGAAAAATTATTTAAAATAAAAATGACAAGAAAGGTTAAAAGAAATGATCTTTTTTGACCAAAATATTTTTCCATCGTGCGAAGTGCCCATCGAGGATAGACCAACAGCCAATTGTAATTTTTTTCAACAACATTTGGTCCAAAATATATTCCAAGTAAAAATAATACCGCTGAGACAAAGAAATAAGTATAATCGAGATGTGAGATGAGGTCTGAAAACATAGCTATCTAAATTTAAATTCTGGTTTAATAATATTTTTATTTATTCATTGGCACTATTATACCGAATAGTAATGAACATCCATAATGATAACGAATACATCATTCTAGCTATAAAATTGATAAATTATTCCATAAATATTGTGTTTTTCAATTCCGGTATCCGTAATCTTTTCTAACTAAATATACCCGATAACAATATGCAAAAAAAAATAATAAAAACTCTACTTATATTGTTCACCTTTTTCATCATTTACAATACACTGATACCTTTTAAATTTAATACCGATCCTTCGTTTATTGAACACCGTCTGGATACAATTTCTATAATTCCCTATCACAATTTGGAGAGAAGTATTTCTTTGACCGACCTGGCTGGCAATATTATTCTGTTCATTCCGTTTGGTTTTTTATTGTATATGTATTTGACGTATCAAAACAAAAAACACCCAATCATTATAGCGGCACTAGCTGGTGCAATCTTAAGCCTGAGCATTGAGCTAGCTCAAATCTTTATTGAAGATCGAAATGCTGCCGGGCATGATCTATTAAATAACACCATTGGCAGTTTATTAGGGGCAATCACTGCATCAATTTATTTCAATAAGATTTCAACCTCAGGGAAACAATTATTCTACGAGTTATTTAGAACAAAACCTTACTTCCTTCTTTTAGTGATTATTCTGGCACTCCAGGCGGTTGCAGCGATGATGCCATTTACAGTTTCCATAACCATATCTTTTTTAAAGAAGAGTATCAAATCCGCAAATTTTATCCCCTTCGATTATCAATCGGTTGGTAAATTATTTTTCAATTCACCAGATTCAGGTGATTTCACACCCTTTGATTACACACAATTTGGAGAGGATGTATTGTTTTGGACGGCTATTGGTTATCTAATTTTGTTGTGTCATGGATTTTATTGGAAGCACAACAATCAACTTAAATTTCTGTTGATTTTTTTACCACCTCTATACTTTGCGACACTTGAGTTTGCACAGTTATTTATCGTAACCCGTACGGCTGATATTAATGACATTATAAGTGGTTCTTTGGGAATTTATTTGGGATATTTCCTATTTCTGTTGATAAACAGAAGTAGTTCTGCAACATTCAAGGAAGAGAGTGTATACCATTTAAAAATCCCATTAATTTTGTACACGATTTTTATTCTCTATTCAGGTTTGCGTCCATTTGATTGGACTCTTTCTCAAACGGTAATTTCAAAAAGTCTAAACGTAGAGAACCTCATTCCATTTTATACTTATTTTCGTAAACAAAGCCTCTGGAATATTTTTGATCTTGTCAATTCTATCGTATATGTCGTTCCAATCAGTATGTATTTGTCTTTCAAAATGAGACATGACGCCAAAACTTATCCCGCGATTTATGTTAAAACGACTTTATTGGGACTGTCGATTGGCGCATTTATTGAGTTTGCACAAATCTTCTCAATTTCACGGGTGGCTGAAATAACCGATATTCTATCCTACGGTTTAGGAGGTTGGTTGGGTACCTTTTTTATTTATTATTATGAAAAAGAAATTAGATACAGATTAAAATCCATCCCTGTATCGGAAACCTGACACAATTATAATAGTCAAAATTGATAAATCGATTCGGAATTGGATTTCAAAATTAATTACTTTTCAACCAAGTTGAGCAGCAATTTTACCATCTCATACGGTGAAAGTTTATGATTTACAATTTGAGGTAACTTTTTTTCAAAAAGTTCTCGCTTTTTAGATGTCCAAAAAACAGCGAGCAAATGATCCTGAAGGATTTCGTTGATTTTTTTATTCATCCTTTTTGTTCTTTTTTCAACTAACAAATTATTATCTTCTAGGAAAGCTTTGTGGGCTTTTATTTTTTCAATCAATTTTGAAATTCCTTCACTTTTTGTTCCAACAGTTGATAAAATTGGGATTTCCCACTTTTTATCCGAAATCGGTCGGAATTGAAGCATCGATTCCAGCTCCAATTTTAGTTTGGATGCACCTTCCCTATCAGATTTATTAACCACGAAAATGTCAGCAATCTCCATTAATCCTGCTTTCATGATCTGTATAGCATCTCCGCTCTCGGGAACAAGCACCACTACGATAGTATCGGCATTATCTGCAATATCTAATTCTGTCTGACCGACACCCACCGTTTCATAAATCACATAATTTTTACCAGATGCATCCAAAAGATCGCCCAATTCCTGCGCCTTCCGGGAGAGACCACCTAGACTCCCTCTACTTGCCATACTACGTATGAAAACATCTGGATCCGCTGAAAACTCCATCATCCGTATCCGGTCTCCTAAAACTGCTCCTCCCGTAAATGGGCTCGTTGGATCCACTGCTATAACTCCTATCTTTTCTCCCTGATCTCTTAGTTCTCGTATAATTCCGGATGTCAAAGTGCTTTTACCTGCCCCCGGCGGTCCGGTAATCCCAATCCGGTATGTATTAGAGCTATAAGTATGAAGACGATTCATCAACTCTGGTGTTTTGCCCGAGTCATTCTCGATCAAAGACATTGCTTTTCCTATAGTTCGCCGATCGCCAGCGCGAATCTTGCTTATCATTGCTTCGATGGGAATTTTCATGTGAAATCCTGTTTTTCTATTTCGTAGAATATACTTAAGTGATATTCACATTCCTATATTCAGTTTATTATATAAGCAGTCGGATTGATTAAATTAAAATTATGTTCAAATGCTTTAATAACACTAAAACCAAACATATCTCATTTCATAAAACTATTTGTGTAAATGTACTGAGAGGGGGAAAGATACATTGGAGAAGTTTAATAAAATTAAAGAAGGTTTTTGTAAATAAGGAAATATTAAAAGGAGAGCTTCGAAAAGGAATGTGAATCTATGAGGAAAGAAATAAGAAAATTTTTGTAAATTACTACTGAGTAGAAGTACTCACTGTAGAATGTATTCGATATACATTTATTGTTTCATCAATACTGGTGTAATATAAGGAGTTCTCAAATTCCTCGGCAAGTATTGATTCAATGGGCCAGGGATTTTTAGATTTTTCCGAATATGCACAAATCCACACGGTTTTCCCGGGATTTTTGATAATTTCTAACATATCTTCTTCTTTGTAGAGCAACTTACTATTTGTCCACAAATCGCTTGTTCCATCTGAAATAGCCATATTTGTAAATCCACGTTTTCTATAATCCTTATACACATAGTCTATTCTATCCAAATAGTAATCAACTGTAAGCAGAGTTGCGATAATAATGTCTTCCTTGCTGGCATTCTTGTTTATGACTTCGGCCGGTGTTCGAACATCGTAACGTCTTATATATACTTTTGCTATTTCCGAATCGACACCATAATTCATTCTATAGTTTACTTCTTTTGAATCAATGTTGATAATATGGTTAAAATTAAAATCTTCTGAAACAAATAGGAAGAGGCCAATCAGCGAAACAAAGATTCCCTGAGAGATCAATGGTTTAAATTTTAGCAACGAAGAAAATGCGTGAATGGAATAGACAACCAGCAAAATGACCATTGGAAATAGAAAGAATGTATAACGAGCATTTTTATAAGGGGTCACCAGCACTCCCACTAACAAGGCATGAAAAATAATAATAAACATAAGAAAACGAAAACCCATCACACCTTCAGGTGTTTTTCTAAGTGTGTCCAATAAAGAATATCCAAGAAAAAGTACTGAAAAAACAGTAAATAAAGGCATGGCACTGACATATTTATCAACTATTTTGTCATAAATGAATGGGTAGTCTATTAATACAATTAGCAGTTTCTTTAACTTTTCAGAAGGATCAAATTCTTCAAACATAATATGCCATTCTGAGGTAGAAAACCCAAATATGATCCAGAATATTAGATAAAGAACCCCAATCGAAATCAACAATCCAAAATATTTATTCATTGCATCTTTTAACTTAAACCAATTCAATAAGTAAAAGGAAGCCAACAGAAGAAGGGACAATCCAAATAAGTTTAATGATGAAAAGAGTATAATTACTGTGTATGACACTTTGGTAAAAAATGATAAATTTTTCTCTCTCAAAATGAAATATACAGCGAAACCCGAAAGTAGCAAGAGGATGACATAGGTAACTAAAAAGACTGTTGACGAAGGTAAGAACTTAGCAAATAAATGAGGATAATCGATCCTGCTATGCTGGTAAACAGGTTCTGAAATATCATCTGGTATGAATCTCTCGGCCCCAAGAAATCTAAAATCAAGTGAGTTAAATCCATAAGAAAACAGAAAAATCATGATGGACACCATCAAGGTTGAAGAGTAATTTTTCCACTCTTTCCAACCCTGATTCAATATAAACGGTAGAAAATTGAGAAGAGCCAGAAAGATACTCCCTTTGTAAATAAACACTCCGACTACACTTAAAATGTACATCCATTTGGTTGATTTTCTGTCGTTTTCAACGATGACGCGATAGAGAAAATAGACATACCATATAAAAACAGTTTGAAATGGTACATACATTCTGGCAAAACGGGCGAATTCTATCTCCCAAACAGAAAGGACAAAAACAATAACAGCTACACAACCGACAATTGTACCCGATATTTTCTTGCCTAGTTGGTAAATTGCCGGGATACATAACAAATTAAAAATCACGGGTATTAACCTGAGAGCAAATTCGTCCCGTAAGCCAATCATCAGAAGAAGAGCTGAGAGGTATTGAAGCAGCAATCCCCGGCTGTAAAAGCCGCCAAATTCAAATTGTGGTATTCCCTTCTGTAAAATATTCTGAACAGACTTTGCAAAATAATATTCATCCGAAGAACCAAAGGGCCAGGTCCCCAATCCCTTCAAACGCAGAAAAATGCCAAACAGGATGGCAATTCCCATTGAAATATGAAAAACCCATTCAGTAATAGTAAAATTAAATTGACGCCTCGACTCTAGAATCATTGCCAGAATAACTCCAATACAATTGTAAACCCGATATCATTATTTTTAATTTAACACCTCATCGACCGTATACTCTTTCAATTCCTTCGCATGAGTAAAAATGACTATTTCTCCCACCAAACCAATAGCAAGGATTTGAATTCCTAAGACGATGAGGAATAATGCTAATAGTACAATTGGACGATCTGCTAACGGAACAGCAAAAAATACGCGCTGAACAAAAAGAACAATTGAGAGCAAAGTACCAAAAGCCAAGATAAAACTTCCCGAAAGTCCAAAGAAGCGGAGCGGTTTTTTTGTAAATTTTATTAAAAAGAAAACTGAAATTAAATCTAAAATTCGTCTGGTGTAGATACCCGCGGAGTAGACCCGAGTAAAAACATCTTTCTCGGATTGTTTTACATCAACCTCACCAACTTTAAATCCGTATCTACTCGCAAGCAACGGGAAAAACCGATGCTGATCTCCATAAATATTTACTTCTTCAATAACTTTCCTTCTCATAACCCTGACACCAGAGCCCAAATCTTTGAAATTGAAACCGGTAAAGAGTGTTACAATCCGGTGGAATGCGCGGGATTGTATCCGGTTAATTATATTATCTTTTCGGGGCCATCGACAACCAATAACCAGATCATATCCTCTCAAAGCATTCAGCAATTTGGGAATTTCGCTGCCTTCCATCTGCTGATAGGCAGGAAGCGTCAGGATGATATCGCCACGTGCCTGTTCAAATCCAACAGTCAAAGAAGTGCTTTCACCAAACCATCTCGCTAGCTTTGAAATTTTTATTTTCTCACCCTTTTTATTTAGCTCTTGAAGTGTCTCAAACACAGCTGGGAAATCCCCATCGATAACAAAAATAATTTCATAAGACAGACCGGTTTCCACCACGCCTTCTTTGTAGTTATAATAAAGTTCACGAACATCGTCATGTCTGTCTTTTTCGGTAAGGGGAATGATTACTGATAAATCAATCTTGTTGTTCATATTGCAGAGCCTTTATATTATTTCTTGATTTTTCATGAAAACCATTTACAGCAGTTAAAGAAGATAACTTTTCAAGCTTCATATTTCCGGTTTTGTAGATCAGATCGCACAATAATCCCGATACAGTAAGGAACACACTTAGAGAAAATAGAAGAATGCTACAACCCAAAAAGATCACCAGCGATTGCCCCGGAAAATTTAGGGAATAAATTAGAGCCAAAATAAATGAGATTAGTCCGAATATCATTGATATGACAGCTCCAATACCAAAAGCAATTATTGGTCTGGAACTAAATGAAACAATCATTTTGATAGAAATCAGGTCCGATAAAACCTTGAAGATTCGTGACAACCCATATTTGGATTCCCCATATTTTCTAGCATGATGTCTCACTTTGATTTCTGCCACTCGAGCACCAGCGATGGACGTCATTGCAGGAATAAAACGATGCATTTCAGAATAGAGAGGAACATTTTTTATAATTCTGGATCTATATGCTTTTAATGAACAGCCGTTATCTTTTATTGGAACCCTGGTAACTTTGCCTATTAGCCAATTCGCAATGATTGAAGGAATTTTCCGAGTGATGAGTTTATCCTGACGTTTAAATCTCCACCCTACAACAATGTCAAATCCTTCGTTTATTTTTTGAATAAATTGAGGAATGTCTCTGGGATCGTTTTGAAGATCTCCATCCATTGTTACAAGAATTTTACCAAGGGCATGGTCTATTCCGGCCGCCATGGCCGGCGTCTGACCATAGTTTTTCCGAAATTTAATCACTCTTAAATTTTTATCATCATTCGCCAGAATTTTTGCTTTTTCGAAAGTTTTATCGCTACTCCCGTCATCCACAAAAATGATCTCGTGCTTCAAATCAACATTCTCTATTCCTTTCTTGATAGCCTCATATAGTGGCCCAATGGATTCTTCTTCATTAAACAGAGGTACGATTATAGAAAAATCAATATTTTTCGGAATGCTATTATTGTCGGTATCAATCATATAAATAGTGTACTCTAATATGCGTTTCGAACCAATTGAATTTGTTTGAATTATTATCGAATTAAATGCAATTAATTATAGTAGAAATCATACAAATTCTCGTCAGAATTGTCATTCGAAATATATGTTGATGTCCCAAATAATGAGGGTCATTAATATTCTTTGATTTTTGGGCTCAAACTCATCTAATCGAAATTGACTGCGGGCTAGCGAACTAGTAGCATCTGTTTTACAGCCTGATAGTTGCCCATCTGAATTTTGTAAAAATAAAGGCCTGTTTTTAAGTTCTCCGGCTGGAATATAAGTTCATGGTATCCTGCGTGCTTCTTTCCAGATAGTAGTGTCCGAATTTTCCTTCCTAACAAATCATAGAGCGTAATCGAAGTAAAATTGTCACCCGGGAGATAGTAGGGAATTTTAGTGGTTGAATTAAATGGATTGGGATAATTTTGATATAAACGATATCCTGGTATGCTGGACATGGGGTGAGTTTCTACGGTAATCGGACCATGGCCTTCAATATTTCCATAGAAGTCAACGTTTTCGAGAATGTACAGATAGGTCTCACCAACTTGAATATTCTTATCTAAATAGTTATACTCAGCTGCTTGATACGTTGTACCGTTGCCCAAGAGCGATGCGAGATTACGATAGCTATCAATCTCCTGAAACTGTTCCTCCTGTAATTTCTTTCGAAGAATAATAAAACCGAGATTGTTAAGCTCGCTCTCGGTTTTCCATTTTAGGGAAATCTTTCCGTAGAGAAATTCTCCCTCAAAAGTTGAAAGTTGAACAGGTAATGGTTCATCTTGTGCCACAATGTCTATTTCGGCCATGGAAGTATATGGCTCCCCATCCACCTCCAAAAGTGCTCGCAATCGGATATAGCGGCCATGTTTCGGAGAGAATGATACATTTTTTTCCTGAGTATTTTCAGCAAATCTACCACTTGCTACGGGAGTACCCCAGTTGGTGTTGTCCATGCTTACATAAAATTCATAGTCCTTAATAGTACCAACGTCCGAACCGTCCTGCCTGGGCAGGTAATTAAATCCTGCTAAAAAATAATTTGCGCCTAAATCAATTTGAATTTCATGTGGAAGATCGGGATCAGCGTTAATCCATTCAGTGTGCCAGATAGTATTCGGATCTCCATCAAACCCATTTGCTGCTGGTCCAATATCTCCAGATGAATTTAACTCCTCACTATCTACGTATATTAAACTCCATTCGGACTTGCCAATTATGTGCTGTCGGATCACCTTAATGTTGCGAATATCAGGAGTGGGATCCGGTAAACCCTGCGAATCGATTACAGTAAAACGAACTGTAAAGTTTCCTGGTATGTTAAACTTGACAAAACCAGGATCTTCCACATTAGAATTTGGAATACCAGAACCCGTTCCAAACTCCCACAAATATGTCAGAGGGTAATGACCATTAGCATCATTACCTGTTCCGGCAAATTCCACGGAATCACCGACAATAATCTCTAAAGAATTAGTTGGAAGATTAATAAAGCCATTCGGTGGTAGATTGGAAAACACAGTATCCGCATATACATTGAGTTCCGCCATTGTGGTCCAGGGATCACTACTTGTTTCAGAAAGAGCCCGAAATCGTATAAAACGTCCTCTCTTGGAAATAAAGTTCACTTGCTTCCCATCTATACTTTCTAAAAAAATACCGGTTACTACTGGGCTTCCCCAATTTGTACTGTCCTCACTTACATAAAATTCATAATCTTCAACCATTCCTGTACTTCTGCCATCCTGTCGGGGTAAATAACTAAAACTATTTATATCATAGCTGAAATTCATGTCAATCTGAATTTCATGGGGGTGAGGCGGTTCGGCCGTATCATATTCTGTAAACCAGAAGGTAGTTGAATCGCCGTCGAAAGCGTTTATTGCAGCACCGTTGGTCGCAATTTTTTCTTCACTATCTACAAAAATCAAACTCCAGTACGCCTGGGGGACAAGCTCTCTTCTTGCTACCTGAATTATCCGAGTATCGGGTGAAGGATCTTTTATCCCCAGTTCATCAGTTACGATAAATGTAATTTTGAATACACCGGATGAGTCGAAGCCAACAAATCCCGGGTCCTCTGATGTCGAATTTGGAATTCCGGAACCTGTTCCAAATTCCCATTCATAACTTAACTGCAATAAATCCGGGCTGGAACCAGTACCAGAAAATTCTACGGAATCCCCTACTATGATAAACGTCGTATCATCAACTGGAATATCAATTATTCCATTTGGGGCGTGAGCGGGATCGGGACCAAAAACACCATCAGCTGGAAACTCAAAAAACGACAAAGCCGGAATATTGCGGGAATTTTTCAACCAGGGCCCTTCATACAGAGTATCACTACCGTTGTAGTACATGTGCGGAAGGTAAGATATAGACGTTGCACTGGAAGCTTTGTTTAAGGCTAATCTCAAAAAGTTGCCAAATACAATACCGTTATCTACGATATTGCTATCAATCGTCGCATCAGCATTATGAAAGTAGAAATAATCCTTGAGCCTTCTGGTGGACCCATAGATTATAGTGTCATTTTGCCACACGAGAGTTTCGACTTCTGTGAAGTCTAAAACAATTACATTCTTATGAGTATTAGTAAAATAGGCATTATTTATATTAGCAGGATTTATATCCGTATCAGGGTCACCGTAAAAATCTCTGCCAATTTGGTACAAAACTCGACCCGCAAATTTCTCATAACCACTGGGGTGAAAGTGTGAACCATCTTCGACAAATCCTCCAATATCATTTCCATTCAATATTTCAATATCATTGTCTAATAAAGCGATCTGACGTTGTGTTTCTCTTAAATAGCCGGCGCCATCATCATATCCAACATGAATTTGAGTAATATATATTTTCTGAATTCCGGGATAATCCAACCTCCAGTCTGAGACCAGATTAAGAAATCTGATAAAATACTGTTCGGCATCCCCTTCACCACCTGAATCACTTTCACCTTGCCACCAAATCAAAGCCTTCACGTTATTTTGAACACCCGCTGCATATACTCGCCATAACAATCTCCCATAAATGGAAGTGAGGTCGAAGGGATCATTCTCTCTCTTATGACTTTTAATTTCGCTTCCCCCCGGAGATCCATTTATTATGCAGACCGGAATGTTATGTAACTCGGAAATTTGCCTTCCCAAACGTAATCCCCAGATGCCAATAGCAGCATGGCAATGTATGGCCTTGGCTTGAGCCAAATCCCAGGTCGTATCAAGAGTTGTAGCTTGGACCCCAGAAGTATCATTTCCACTCTTACTGGTGGTTGTGCCAAAGGAGCGAACCCACTCCGCTTTATACGGAACAAAGCCACCATAATCTGCTGATTGAGCATTTGATTGGCCCTGAATCAAATATACATCTCCGCACACAACGCTATCGATAATGGAATTAGTAATAGTGGATGATCCCGAGCTAAACTTGATTTCAAAACCAAACTCTATAAGTCCAGCATAGATCTTAGGATTAAGATCGAAAAAGGCCGTATCACCGCCATTGTAGGACAAATTTTGGGTTACTTCTCTCCAAAAGTTGGAGTTTCGTGTAATCTCTACACTAATCTTATCATACCCTGTGCCAACGATATAGCCAGAAATATTAACAACAGAGGAATCGTTATCCGATTCATCCCGCGGATAAAGTCGATACTGTTTAGGAAGTTTAAAGTAGGATATATTCTGCGCGAAAGAAAAATTAACGGCAATAGTTATTATAAATAACAGAATCCGAAGCCTGACCAAACATTTCAAAATGAACCTCTTCCTAAGTGAAATCTTCCTAATCCGTTAGTTAATTTCCATGGGAAATCCTGAAAAAACTGACGACCTCAAAATATAAAACACTTATTCATAACAGATTTGATCTGCGCTACAGAATAGAAAAAATCAATTTTTTATTAAGTACTAATTCTAAATTGACACTCCTATTTTACATGAGTCAAATTCCAAAACTGAAAACTAGATACAGATTTAGAAATAGAATATCAATAATCGAATGGACTGAAAGAATTTTGTGAAAGGATGGCTACAACAGTGTTTCGCAAAATGTAAAAAATATCTATGCCTTTTGAAATAAAAAATCTGGTCGCAGACAGACTATCTTAGTAAAACCATTTTGCGAGACTCAGAAGCAAATTTCGTGTCAAAATGATAGAAGTAAATGCCAGATTCTAATTGGCTGCCATTGAACGATACCTCATAATCACCGCCGGGAAGCCAATCATTGTTATAAATAGTATCTACTTCCCTTCCAAGAGTATCATATACAGAGAGACTAACTTGGGTGCTTTCTTTCAGGAAGAACTTAATATAGGTGACAGGATTGAAAGGATTTGGATAGTTTTGCTGTAGCCGAAAATTATCCTGAATAGAAGATGAAGAATTGTCGAGAACTGATACAGGAATATTACCGCGGCTCAAAAAGAGCGCAACCTCATCCCCAATTTTTGTTGGACGGGTAAACAGGTTATCTCCTTCTGATAGGTGGACATTTGTGACCACTTCCTGGTCTCCATCAACGGGGTCGAACCAAAGAAAATTATATAAACCTTCATCAATATTTTGAATCCCTATCTTTCCCGAAAAATCAGTATATAAAATATAGCTGCTATCAGGAAATGCCAGCACATACTTTGTAGCACCAAATTTCAATTGGTCATGAGGGGCCATTTTATTGAAATTTGTTAATTCAAAGAATTTTCGGAGTCTTCCACAATCCTGTAGCTCGGTGATTGAATTCCTTTGAATATCCCACCCAAGATGCATTACATATGCGCCGCCCATTGCTACCGCCCATGCTCTTTTTCGTGCATCAGCACCAAAGATATCCGGATGACCCTCTGAAAAATTGAGATTGTACCTACCGTTAGCATCGCCCCACGCGTTGAGCATGCCTTGATGATAACCCTCAGGGGATTCAGCATCAAATTGTATCGCAAATTGATCGACATTAGGATCACTCGCAAATTCTGAAAAATCGATTCCTTCCAACTTATGTATTGCAACAACATGTTCATAATCATCTGCAGCTTTTATTTCTCCAGCGATTTTTGAAGCGCGAGATGGACTAAATTTTTCTTCATATTCCTCAGCCACGCACCAAATCAAATGTTTGTGATGCTCAAAATAATTCACAATTGTATGAATGAAATTTTTCTCATCAGACTCTACAACATCTCCCGTGTTCCAAATTGAGGCATTATCGTCATAAAAAAAGAAATATATTACAATCTCATTTTCATCCATTGCCGTAAACCAGGTTTCCCATTGATCAAGTATATCATAATCTAATCCTTGAATTGGATCGGAATTTATAAACGGATTTTCATCGAGTTCGCCGTCTCCTCCGTGTGACCGTATTGCCATCAAATAAATACAATTAGCATTCGTACCAACCAATTTGTTAATCAAAGTCAATTGATCCCCATTTCTGGTGCCGTCAGGATTTCGATTACCTCTGTAGAGAAATCCCTCCGGATCTCCCGGGCCACACATAAAAAAAGGACCACCGCCATGATACTTTAGCCACTGTGGACGATTAGGATCAACAATAATTTGTCCAGAAAGGTAATTCTGTGCAAATAATCCGATGGAGAACATCATCAAAAATACAGGAACGATTAAATTCATTTTATGATTCTTGCGAATATAGTTCATAGCATTTCCATATATTTTAATAAACTTTTTAATTTGACAATATTCATGCCAAAATGTTTTATCAATAGAACAACTAGAATAAGCATGGACTATTCGGAATATTATCAATTTGCTATGAAAAAGATGTGAAATATTTTTACAATAAATTACTTTGATAATATTTGCAGAAAATTATATGCCACTATTTTCTGCGAAAAGCATATACAATTCCACCTAAAGTGCCCTGAGCAATTACAAAACTGTAACTTATCCATGCCATGGCGACAGCATCTGCTTTTGTAACGCTAAAGATTGCCAAAAAAAATGCAAATGCATTTTCACGCAATCCTATACCATTAATTGAAATGGGAATCATCATTATAAATAGAATTAAAGGGATGATCAAAAAAAACTCAAATATAGGCACTTCAAGTCCCAAAGCCTTCGATAAAATAAAATAATTTATAACTACATTAGCCTGCAAAAGTATTGATAATCCTAAAGCTTTTAGGAGGGCGCTTCTATTTCCTCGAAATGATTTAAATGCTTTGAGAATTTTTTTGAGTAAGGCTTGAATTTTATTCGCAAAAGGCAGATTTAGGTGGGTTATCAACTGCGGAATTTTATGCTTAGGTGCAAAAATAATCCAAATTACAAAGGCCATAGTCCCACCGCCGGGAATGAGCCACAAATATAGAAAGGGCAGATCTCGGGTTAGATTTCTTGAGACGACTAAAGCTCCCAAAGCAAATAGAACCAAAGCAAAAAATCCTAAAAGACGATCAACAAATATTACGGCTACAGCTTTACCTTTACTCTTTCCAATTCTCCAAGAGTCATAAATTCTAATTGAATCTCCACCAATTGTAGAGGGTAATAAATTGCTAAAAAATAATCCAATCAGATAGGATTTGAATAAATAGAAGAAAGAAGCTTCAGTACCCTGAGCTTTGAGAAGTATTTTCCAACGGAATGTACTTACTGAATTTCCAACAAAGGCGAATGAATATGCAAACAATATTATATAGATATTTGCAGATCTAATTATGTTAAAAATTTCTCTTAGATTTGTTCCATAGAGGATCCAAAATATAAGAAAGGCAGAAGTTATAAATTTAACTACTGTTAATACCCAACGTCTTTTAAGACTCACTCTTTTCTGTTTTTTCGAAACAAATTCTTTTTCTAAATAAATATCTTGGTTCACTTTTATCCCAAATATTATTTATCTTTTAGGGCTTTGAGACAGGGACCGATGACCTTGTTACCAAACTATCTCTCATTTTCATTACTTTTGCCGGGATTCCCATACATATTGATCTAGGTGGAAGGGATTTTGTGACTATGCCACCTGCACCAACTACACAACCACTACCAAGCGTTAGACCACCAAGAACTATTGTATTTGCATATAAAAGGACATCATTTTCTATCAGAATCCCATCATCTAAAGTTTTACCTTGTTTGGATATAGGTATATCAAGTCGATCTATATTATAACTTCCTCCTGCAGTAATATAACAGCGTGGTCCGATAAGCGCATCTTCACCAATATCTACAGGGCAATTTATTCTAGCATGAATCATAGCATAAGCACTGACAGCGGTTCTATTTCCGATATTAATTTTACTTTCTTTACATGAAATTGTGACATCATTTGAAAAGATAACATCATCGCCTATATATATCACATCATTCACGCCGGTGGTACGAGCATCAAGAATACATCTTTCACTAAATACAACACGATTCCCAATCTTTATTTTCTTGGGGTGTCTTAGAATGATGCCCTCACCGAACACAACACCTTTACCACATGAGGAAAACAATTTAGGCCAAAATATCTTTCTCAATGCTAACCCTAATGCACCTGGAATATGTGATAACCACATACAAATTTCATAATAAATGGTATAAATTAAAGAGCGATTTCCCACCACAACATTCTGGTACTTGGATATTACTGAACCGCCCTCGGTTATAGCGGATTGCGTTTTTTTCCATTCGCGTCCGTTTGAATCATTATTTCTACTCATCTTACACCCAGTTATTGAATTTTATTTTGAATATTCAATTGTATAATTCTTCTTTTCAAAATACCGCGAGTAATAATCGTTTAGGCCTTCCTCAAATGTGAATGAAGGGTTAAATTTTAAAAGCTTTTTTGCTTTGCTAATATCAAAGGCGGTATGGGTATTAAAAAACTCTAATGTTCTCTTCGATATTGGAGGCTCCATTTTAAATATCCCAAAAACCAATTCTGCAGAAATAGCCATGGCAATCCCGATAGCATGCGGTATTTTTAATACAGGACCTGAAATATTAAATACGCGTGAAAAAGTATCAATCAACTCGCTTGTGGTGATAGCGTGTTCACCGCCTATGACAAATAATTCACCAACCGCGTCATCATTTTCCATTGCCAATCGATATGCTTCCAACATATCATCTATGTAGATCGGATGACGTAGATTTTCCATCTTTCCAATTTGTACAAAACGTTTTTTCCTTAGAGTATGATAAATCTTTTCGGTCCTTGGGCAACCCGAACCATAGACCCATGCTGGTCTTAAAATAACGACGGGAAATCCCGTGTTCTTAAAATACTTCAAAACTTCCGCCTCACCAGCCAGCTTGGTTTCACCATAGATAGACTGTGGAAAACACTCGCTCTCCTCATTTGCAGGTATATCTTTTAACTCGCCGTATACACCGACAGAGCTGGTATGAATAAACTTTTGTACACCCATTTTTTGGCATAATTCAAGGAAGGGTTTTAGACTGTGGACATTTATATCCCAATAATCTTTTTTCTCCAGACTGATTTGCAGGTGTGCACTGGCCAGATGAAAAACCACCTCTGTGTCTTTGAGCAAAACATTCATAAGTTCCGGATCTCTAAAATCTCCAACAGTAAACGAGAATTCCATTTTGTTCCCGCTGCCTGTTGGAGAGTGAATATCAACTCCGCGAACTTCATGGCCCAAATCAGAAAGGAAATTAGCAAGATGGAATCCAATAAATCCTCCTGCACCAGTAAGCAAGATATTTTTCATTACAGTTTACCCTTCAGAGAAATTTTGTTAAATACTTTCTAGTCCTATGTTTTTTCAGCTTCCAGAACAACCGCATAACCAGATTTGAAAAAGAGCAAATAATCAAGCTTTGAGAGCAAATAGAAAAATGGATATATGATTGAATATATTTTGTAGGATTTGTTGACAGAACCCAGTTGTTCTTTTGTCGTTGGCGCGATGGTGCCTTCTTCGACCTTAGCCCCATTTTTTTTCGATAAAACTTTTACATAGGCATAATTTATACTTAGTTCAAGCATCTCCGTGAAGAACTTCGAATAAGTGCTGCTTGAGCAAGTTTTAAAACCTACTTTTTCAATCATACGACTAAGATCAGGGATTTCATATCCAACTACAATATGACCATACTCCTCTTTTGTCATTCCAACAAAATCTTTAATTTTTACCGCAAGCTTTCGTTCATCTCCATTGGGTACAGAGACAACTAATTTTCCCCCTTTTCTTAAAATTCTGGCAATTTCAAGATTAAACGGATGAGGATCGACCAAATGCTCATGAGAATCAATGACAATAACTAAATCAAATTGTGAATCAGGAAACGGAAATTTTGACTCTGATGAATCTAATTTAACAACCGGCTCCTTAAGCAGTGCAGCAATTTCTTCTATACTTTTGTCTTCTAATTCAGCCCAGGTCCATTCGCCACCCCATTCTCTAATACGATAATTCATAGCACCATTATTATCTCCGCAGGTAATAAGAAGGCACTTGCAATTCTCTGGATTTTGGACATGCTTCTTAAGAAATTCGAGCTTTAATTTCTTTTTCAGGGATTTATTGAGCAATTTTAATTGCCATGGTAGTTCTGACATCGATGACCTCTATTTAAGATTGACAAATTCTCTTCTTTAAATCCTGATCTAATTACGAATTCTTTCAGCTTTTATTAAAACAGGACCTCCAAATATTTTTTTCACCCCCAGATTCTCAAAAAAAGCTTCTAATTTTGTTGAGGCCTTCAGGCTATTTAATTTCCTATGAACCCCAACCGGAAAAACAAATAATCTCTTAACCGAGGTAACTTTATAATTATTCAGTTCAAATTCATGGATTATTGATGTGAGAGAAAATATCCTATACGGGTGAGAATCCGCTATAAACATTTTCTTAAAAACGTTGAATAACGGGATGAAGAAAGTAAACCCGGAAACAGGAGGATAATCTAAGATAACTTCCTTCGAGGATATTCTGCAAAATTCTTTTATAGCCTTTCGCCAATCGTACACATGCATCAATACCCTTGAGGAAACCAGACTTTCAAATGATCGATCGGGAAAGGGTAATTTTTGAGCATCTGCAACAAAAAGTATATCATCCAACTTCTTGTCCTGATATTTCTCCTTGATAAATGAGATCATTGAAGGTGATGCATCGACACCAACCACCTCTCTATTTTTATTCAGAAGAGTTACGAATAACTTTCCAGTACCTGTTCCAACATCTAACACTTTGCCATCGGATGAGAGAAGATCTAAAAACAAATCAACCTCTAAGTTGAATAAATATTTACCAAACGATAATCCATACCTATCATGATCATACTCTTCAACCTTATTCTCTTTGGCGTAAAAGGTATAACTATAATGGTCGGTGCTTTTCAATGATGTCATATATCAGACTCCTGAACTATAATTTGACATTTAATTCAATTATTTGAAACAGGGTAAAAGGACAACGTTTCCTTGACTTCTTCCCGTATTCTTTTATCATTCCATTGAAATTCTTCAGCGAGAACTTTGGCAACAGTTTCGAGGGTACTTGGACCGGGATTTTGAGCTGAACCGAGGTCTGTTCTTCTGAAAATTACATCTGATAATTTTAGTGCCATCTCATTTCTGACGCTGTTCAAAATTTCAGCCCGAAGTAATCTATTCAGATTATTTGAGGTTTTTTTATCAGCCTTCCCATTATCCATGAGCTTTAATATTTCTTGGTATTTTGATCCGTAATTATAAACAAGACGGTCCGTCAAATGATCATCAAATCCCGAAATTCTACTGGCTTCCGAGAGATAATCGTCAAATTTCTCAATTTCTCCACCATAAACAGGTATGTCTGCGGTTATACTATTTACAGATTTTTTATTAAGTTTTCCAACAACGGTATTGATAATCTTGCTGGCCACATCTCGATGAGTGGTATATTTCACCCCAATAATACTTACAATGCCTTCGATCCTATCCTCAATAAAATGATCATATATTTTGTAATGCCTTTCCAAGAGAACTTCGCCAGTACTAGGTTTTAAGTTCTTCATGGGTAATAACCCTCGATGGACAAGGCTGATTTCTTCTTTTTTAACATTAGCGGCAGGGAAGGCTTTATTAATTGAATTTAGAAAATTCTCTACCTCATTTTCTCCAATTTCCAAATCATAGGGGTCCCGGTCATAGGGTAGATGACTAGTCCCAATCATCGTATAATCTTTCCATGGAACAAAAAACAGAATTTGTTTACCATTGAATATAGTCCCATCCGCCAAACGGTTTTGAACCGGACCCGGGATAGCAAGTGCGTGATTATCTAAGATTTTTCTATTAACAACAATATTTATTCCCAATGAATGCCTAAATTTCTTTTTAATAGCATTTCCATTTAGCCCACTCAGAATATCATCCACCCAGGGACCGCTTGAGTTGACCACAACTTTTGCTCTGATATCAAAAACATCTTTTGTGAAATGTTCCTTCACTTTTATACCAGTAATTTTGCGCTCGTCCCCCAAAAAACCAATGCACTCCACATAATTTGCAGCATCCGCCCCTTTTTCTGCTGCAGACAGAACATAAGACAAAACTAACCGTTCTGTGTTGCTACATACACAATCATACCACAACGCCCCTCCGGTAAATTTTTCACCATCAAATCCAGGGACATATTCTTCCACCTGCTGATTTGAAATTACTTTCCCATTTGGTAAATACTTTTGTGGATCTTCTAAACTATTCCGATCGAGACTAATTAAATCATTTGCCAGAAGCGCTGCGAACATTGCTGGTTTGCTTTTAAATGAAGATCCGTATGTTGGCATAATAACTGGCAAAGGATGAATTAAATGTGGTGCATTCTTCATTAATATTTTGCGTTCATTAATGGATTCTCTCATACGTTTCAAATCCAAATTCTGCAGATAACGCAATCCACCATGAATAATTTTTAGACTATTTGAGGAGGTGGCATTACCAAAATCAGCTTTATCGATGAGTGCAACCTTCAATCCCCGAAGAGTAGCATCCCAGGCCGCACATGCGCCGTTTATCCCGGCCCCGACGATAACGACATCATACTCAGTTTCTGACAGTTTTTTAAGGTCTCTCTTCATATCTAAGATTGATAACCAGGAAACATTATTTTATATCTTACAAATTTTGTAAATATTTGAATAAACTCTCTAGCTTTGATTTATAAACTTTTCGTGAATACATATTTTTGTACAGTTCTTTAGCATGCCGGATTTTTTCTTTTGCCTCTCCATTAGATTCTAATGCTGCTGAAATCCCATATGCTAAATCTTGAGGTGTGGGATTTACTAAAAAGGCAACCTTTTCATTTAATACCTGGGTATGCGAATAAATATTTGTAGCAACCAAAGGTTTTCCCGATGCAATTTGTTCATAGATTTTAAGAGGAGTGTTCGTTCCTGCGCTTCGAGGTGAGACTAGTACATCTGCTCTATTTGTGAAATATTTTGCGGATTTTTGGGAAAGACGGCCTGTAAAAATTACATTATCATTAATAGATAATTCTTCTGCTAACCTAGCGTAGTATTCTACCTGCTCTTTTGTCCCCCCAACAATTAGCAAAAGAGCATCTTGATGTTTTTGGCTGACTTTCTCAAAGGCGGGAATTAGCATGTCTATTCCCTGGTAACTTTCAAGGGTTCCGGCATACACTATGGTTTTCTTGCTTTTTAATCGGTTTGAAATTTCCGTGGTATCTATGGATATTGAAGCACTATTCAACTGAGCTTCTTTGCCGTTAGTACGGATTGTTTTTACAGGATCGAATATTGAATTTTCAATGAGATAATGTTTCTCTTTATTGTCTATCAGATTATTAACATAGTCATATAAATCCGGGCATATCGTAATAATTGCATCCGCCGAACGAAGACATGCATCCTCTAAATTTTTGAACAAATTTATTAACAATTTTGAAGTGCTAAATTCGAAATTAGTTAGCTGTTGAGGAAGGCTGGAATGCATATCATATACTAATTTGTACTTAAAAATTGGCTTAAGAAAAAATGCAAAAAAAACAGCCTCCTCATGTGCATGCACAAAATCATACCGATTTCGTAAAAGCAATCCAATCATCCGGAAAAAGATGAAGACATCAAGGAAAAGCTTTAAGGCAGAAGGACCAATTTTAACATTCCCTAAAAATTTAAACCTTGGAATTCGGAAAAAACGCACACCAGGTATGTCGACATCTTCTCCCTCACCATAAGTTAGGAAATCGGATTGAACACCCAGTTCACCACTAATTAAGGTTCTAAAATAAACGCTGAAAGGAGTGCCACGAGGGGAAAAAAATGGCTGTGGGGCGATAATAAGAGCTTTCATCTAAACACTCGTAGTTTTAATTTTAAACTTTTTTACTAGTTGCATCAAAGTCTGATTTCTGAGAAATTGGGAGAAGCCTTCCAACTGACCATACAATTCAATTGAACCATCTGCCCTAAGTATTGCTTGTTTAATCTTTTCAAATGGTTTGTTGTTATCTATTTCGCCCTTAAGTATAAATCCGTAACTACCCGGATGTTGTATTTCAGATTTGAACGGCAACGGATCACTACCAGGTAAATTCCGTATACTGACTTTTTCTGCGTACTTTATCAAAGTGGGACAGGGCCAAAAAAAAGGACGGTTTCTATTATCACCTAAGAAAAGGTGTTTGTTTTTTTCCGAATCATTAAGAAGTTCTTTTAAAAATTTGCCTCTTTTTCCCATCCATTTCCCAACTCCCCAGGGAATTACCGGGATCCCTCCCAGCCGTGTAACTTTCTCAATTATGTTTGTAACAGGTTCTCCTTCCCCAAAATGTTGAGGAATTCCTAATGCTAATACCTCTAAGTTTTCGTAACCCACAATTTGCCTTCCGGCAATTAGAATTAAACTTTCACCACATTCAAAAATGACTTTTAAAGTACAATCTTCAAGTGTCACTTCAAATTTTACCTTTTTGTAATCCGAAATATTTCCCTTGGCTAATTCTGAAAAATACGAAAACCAATTCATTTTTTGTGACTCCGTCAAAAACAAAACACTGATGAAAGAGTTTTCATAGCCAAACTTTTTTGCAGCAGCGAAGAAATTTTGTCTCGCAATTTCAAAAAACCTTTCAATATCAAAAAAATCATGTATATGAACATGTCCGTCGGCAATTATAAACATATCCTTTTTCTTACTGGTATTCATCTCAAATTTTGTTCGAATTGTTTTAAAAAGTCCGCTGTTATAGGTGACTTTGTTATGCTTTAAAAAAATAGGAATTTGATTTATAAACTTATCACAAAATCTGTCATTGCTGTAATTTCCCCGGGGGCTCAAAAGATAATCAAATTCTGAAGATATAGCTCCGCCAGGTTAAGCACAGCGCCCAAAGATATCGTTGGCTTTGCATACGATATTGTTGATAATCACACGATAATTAATTTCGTTTTTAACAAAGGCAACATCACCAAGGGCCTAAAAATGTTATAAATAATACTCGATATAATAGGAATGAACATTAATCGATTTAAAATTTGAAAACGGAGGAAGAGAGGCTTATCCTATTGAGAATTAGTCAAGAATTTAGATGGGAATGTATAGATGTCGAAAATCCAAATTTGTTGAGGATTCTACAAGAGGTAAAGGAAAGAATGACGCTGACAAATTAATTAAAGTTTTAACAACTTTTCAGTAAAACAAGGATATTGGTTGATATAAAAAAAGCCGCATGTATTTGGTGGGAGATTGTCCACATGCCGCTTACTTTGGGTTTTAGAGGGGACGGTTAAATTATGCCAAATTACTCACATATTTTGTTAATCGAGATTTTTTATTAGCTGCTGCATTTTTTGAGATGATCCCCTTGGAAACCAATTTGTCAATTATTGAATAAGCTTGATTCAAATCCTCAAGTGCAGATTCCTTTGAAGCCGAGGCTTTTACTCTTTTAACTGTTGATTTCATCCGCGAGACATAAACTCTATTTCTCAACCTGCGCCTCTCAGAGGTTTTGATTCGTTTTTTTGCAGATTTATGATGAGCCATACTTTTACCTACTCCAATCTCAAGTTCAACACCTAGTTAAATTGCGTCCAATAATAACACTAAATCAAAAACTTGTCAAATATAAATCGAAAATTCTGAGATTAAAAGCAATAGATTGTTATTATTGAAATCACAAATTGTCTTTGCAGTTAATACATTCAATTACTGATTATACAGTGATACGTTTTCTATCCTTCTTAATTAATTCAATGCCCAAAATATTTTAGCTTAACAATATTCTGAATTGAAGAGTTAATAGTATTTCCCCGATTAGTTCAGCATCAAAAATGAACCCTATATAATTAGCAAACCAAATTGAATGAAATTATTAACTAGCATGAGATCAGATTCACTTCAATTTCTATTTTGTTTGACATTATAATCCCAAAAATGTATTTTGAATAACTTACTGACTCTCAAACGAAGCTAATATATTCAACTTATGACCCAAGAATTAATTTAAACTTAAAAAAGGAGATGGATTATGGTTCCCACACCCTTCAAAAATGAACCGTATGAAGACTTTTCGATTCCGATGAACGCGAAAGCGATGGAAGTAGCACTTCAACATGTTGAGGCTGAGTTTGGAAAAGAATGGGATATAGTCATTGGTGGAGAACATATTAAAACCGAAAAGAAGATAGAATCAATAAATCCTTCCCACCCGGATGAGCTAGTAGGCATTTGTCAGAGCGGCTCAAAAGATCTCGCGGATAAAGCGGTGCAGGTGGCTGCAAATAGATTTGAACAATGGCGCTATACCAGTGCTGAAGAAAGAGCAGGATATTTATTCAAAGCTGCAACCATTATGCGCAGAAGAAAAATGGAGCTTTCTGCAACAATGGTGCTCGAAATTGGAAAAAGCTGGTTGGAGGCAGTCGCGGACGTTGCAGAAGCAATCGACTTTCTAGAATTTTACGGCCGTGAAATGCTTCGACTGAGCAAGCCACAACCCTTAACTCCTTATCCGGGAGAGGTACTTCAATACCACTACATTCCTCTTGGGGTCGGTGTGGTAATCCCACCCTGGAATTTTCCATTGGCCATATTAGTGGGTATGACTTCTGCCTCTATTGTAACCGGAAATACAGTTGTGCTAAAACCAGCTTCAATTACACCGGTAATAGGTGCTAAATTTATGGAAATTATGGAAGAGGCTAAGCTACCATACGGTGTGTTAAACTTTTTACCCGGGGGAGGCGGAGCGATTGGGGATACGCTTGTCGATCATCCCCTCACGAGATTTATTAATTTTACCGGATCCAAAGAAGTCGGGTTAAGAATTGTAGAGAGAGCGGCAAAAACGACATCGGAACAAAAATGGATTAAACGGGTCACTGCAGAAATGGGTGGAAAAGATGCATTGATTATCGACTCCGAAGCAGATCTTGATCTTGCTTCAGAAGCTGCGGTAGCAAGTGCATTCGGATTTCAGGGACAAAAATGTTCTGCATGTTCTCGTCTAATCGTAGATCAAAAAGTGTATGACGAAGTCATCGACAAAATTGTAGAACTGACACAAGAGATAAAAGTGGGGCCAACCAAGTATTACGAAAATTATATGGGTCCCATTTCCAGTGCTGCTCAGGAGGAGAAAATCCTTGAGTATATAGATATCGGAAAGAAAGAAGCAAAATTGGTCATTGGTGGCAACAAACTAAATAAAGTCGGCTACTTTCTGGAACCAACAATCTTTGTAGATGCGGACAGAAAATCCCGTCTGGCACAGGAAGAGATATTTGGACCAATCTTGACCATCATTAAAGCAAAAAATTTTGATGATGCCCTTGATATTGCAAATGACACGGAATATGGTCTTACTGGTGGTCTCATTTCCCAAAATCGGGAAAAAATTGAACGGTGTAAAAAGGTATTCTATACGGGCAATCTATATATCAATCGCAAGATTACCGGAGCATTAGTGGACGTACAGCCATTTGGTGGATACAATATGAGCGGAACCTGCTCGAAGGCCGGAGGCAAAGATTATCTAGCACTATTTATGCAGGGTAAGTCTATTACAGAGCGCCTATAAAAATATTTCGCTTCAAAATAATTAGTCCCTCCAAAATATTTTCAAATATTATGCTGGAGGGACTTTTATTTTAGGATAACAAGCTTTTGTTCTACAAAAAGGTTTGACAAGGCAAATCATTTTTAGTAAATTTTTTTCGCCTCAAACGAGGCGTTTTGTTTCTGGGGCCGTAGCTCAGTTGGGAGAGCGCTTGAATGGCATTCAAGAGGTCAGGGGTTCGACCCCCCTCGGCTCCACAAATGTCTAAACGAAATGTTGAATGAAGCTTTTACTCACTGCGGTATTGGTTATTTTACTATTGTTACTCTTATCAATCTCAAAAAGGCATAAACAACTAATTAGAAAGAAACGAGCGAAAATTCTAGATCGATTCCGGAAACGAGATTGGGGTAATAAGCGTTAAAAGATTGGAAATTTGCCGCAGTTTTCATAAAATAAAAATTTAACAGGCGCTGTACCCAAGTGGCTAAGGGAGAGGTCTGCAAAATCTCTATTCGGCGGTTCGAATCCGCCCGGCGCCTCAAAATTACGATATTAATCAATCCAATCCTTAAGTATTTTTTTTCCTTTCATCTTTCTCTTGTAAAAAATTCGGTATTATTTTATTTTGTTTTGTTTGCTTGGTTGGGTGTTTATAATCCTCTAACTGAAATATCCGTACTATGAATAAAAAGGGCATTTTAATCGGAATAGCCGGAGCAAGCGGATCTGGCAAAACGCTCGTTACCAGAACCCTCTATGAAGAATTAGGTTCTGATAAGGTGGTCACTATGGGTGAGGATTCTTATTATAAGGATCTCTCTCATTTGCCTTTTGAAGAGAGAATCAATTTTAACTTTGATCATCCCGATGCATTTGACCATGATCTTCTAATTCAAAATTTAATTAAACTAAAAAATGGTGAAACGATTGAACATCCAATTTACAATTATTCAACACATACCAGAATGAAAGACACCCAACAGGTAGGGCCCCATCAAATTATCATTCTGGAGGGAATATTAATTCTTTCTATCCCAGACTTAAGGGAACTAATGGACATCAAGATTTTTATCGATACCGCACCCGATGTATGTTTAATCAGAAGATTAAAGCGTGATATCCGAGACAGAGGTCGTACGGTAGAGAATGTGATGAAACAATATCAGGAAACAGTGCGGCCAATGTATCTGCAGTTTATTGAGCCATCCAAAAGATATGCAGACATCATTATTCCTCACGGCGGTAAGAATGTGATCGCAGTAGATATCATAAAGACAAAAATTGAAAATTTGTTAACAGAAATCGAGTAGACCATTAAAGATAAAATTTAATCATAAAGGGTAAAAATCAGGTCTTACCAGTATTATTGTAAACCCAATGACCAGTTTTGATCTGTTTTTTTGGAAAGACTAAGTTGCATCAAATATTCAAATCATCTACCTAAAGGAGCGCTGTTAATGATACCTATTATTCAAAGAAATGTTGGCTGGATTGAAGTCATCTGTGGCTCAATGTTTAGCGGAAAAACAGAGGAGTTGATTCGCTTGTTGAGACGTGCATCAATCGCACGGCAGAAAGTAGCCATATTTAAACCCAAAATCGACAACCGCTTTAGTGATGATCAAATTGTCTCGCACTCCGAGTTGAAAATCTCTTCACAGGTTGTTGCAAATGCTCGGGAAATCTTAGAAAAAGCACTCGAAAGCCAGGTGGTGGGTATTGATGAAGCTCAGTTTTTTGATAACGACCTTGTAAATGTATGTATAAAGTTGGCCAATATGGGCAAAAGGGTTATTGTTGCCGGACTGGATACAGATTATCGTGGTATCCCCTTTGAGCCGATGCCACAACTGATGGCAGTTGCCGAATATATTACAAAAACACACGCCATCTGCGTTATTTGTGGCAATCCTGCGAATTTTACACAACGTAAAACAAGTGATGAAGCAAGGGTAATAGTCGGAGCAGATGAAATTTATGAAGCAAGATGCCGGAATTGCTATGAGCCCCCTGTTTCATCGAAAACATCTCCAAATACCAAAAATGAAAAGACTCATACAAGTGCCACGGAGGCATCCGTAAAATGATTCTCGACCTGGTTTTTGGAGTTTTCGGATTGGCAGTATTAATTGGCATCGCTTTTCTGTTCTCTAATAGTAAAAGGAGAATTGACTGGAGATTAGTGGGAATTGGGATCGGACTTCAACTGATATTCGCAATTTTTGTGTTACTGACACCTTGGGGATCAACAGTTTTTAATGCATTAAGTCAGTTTTTTGTCACTGTCATAGGATTTACCTTCGATGGGGCAGAATTTGTTTTCGGAGCGTTGTCGAGCCAATCCAAATTCCAGCAGGCATTTTCACAAGAATCATTGAGCCAAGACCCTTCACTTGGTTTTCTTTTTGCATTTCAGGTATTACCCACCATTATCTTTTTTTCTTCCCTGATGGGAGTATTGTATCATTTAGGGCTTATGCAAAAAGTAGTTCAGGGAATGGCCTGGGTTATGGCAAAGGCAATGAATATCAGCGGCTCTGAGTCTTTATCCGTGGCAGCAAATGTCTTTATTGGACAGACAGAGGCCCCTCTGGTTATTCGGCCCTACGTTTCCTCAATGACGCCATCGGAATTATTTACCCTCATGGTTGGCGGCATGGCAACCATCGCGGGTGGCGTATTGGCAGCATACGTCGGAATATTAGGCGGCACAGATCCTGCTATGCAGGTCTACTATGCAAAACATCTGTTATCTGCCAGTATAATGGCCGCACCTGCGACAATTGTCATCGCCAAAATATTAATTCCAGAAACCACGGTCTCCGAAACAAAAGGCACTGTAAAATTAACAGTTGAAAAAACTTCAGCCAATTTAATTGATGCCGCGGCTACCGGCGCCGCTGACGGACTTAAGCTCGCCTTAAACGTTGCCGCAATGCTACTCGCGTTTATAGCACTGATTGCTATGATCGATTATCTGCTCGAACTCGTAGGAGGTATTGGAATAAATCAGGCTATTGGCAAACCCTTGAATTTAACTTTGATTCTAGGATACCTGCTTTCACCAATTGCCTGGATCATAGGAGTCCCCTGGCACGATGCCATTACAGTCGGCGGATTGATCGGTGAGAAAATTGTGGTCAATGAATTTGTCGCTTACATTGATTTGGGCTTAAAAAAAGCAGTTCTTTCAGAAAAATCTATTCTCATTTCCACATATGCACTCTGCGGTTTTGCAAATTTTTCTTCCATAGCCATCCAGATAGGTGGCATCGGAGGAATTGCACCAAACCGGAGGAAAGATCTTGCAATTTTTGGACTACGGGCGGTTTTGGGGGGATCACTTGCCACAATGATGACAGCGACAATAGCCGGCGTATTAACTTCATTATAGCCTCTCGGTATCGATGAAGCAAACTGAGTGTATATCTTCAATAAAGACAAACTTGAAAATCAGAATCTCATCTCAATATCCAAAAAAAGTGTCATTGTTATTCGAAAAAAGAATTCATATCTTTTACATCCCGTATAGTAATACACTCAGCTAATTCACATATTATTTAGTAAAGGAATTCTAAAATGAAGTTAAAAGAATGGCAAAAAATAACACTTCTCATATTAGGAATTTTTGTTGTGGTAATCATTTTTTCATTACTCATACTAGGCAGTTTTCCGGACGAATCACCCCCATTATCGCAAGATTCATTTCTGGAGTTAACTGTCTTTGGTGAAATCCAGGAAAGAACCACGGATGATCCTATTGCAGATTTATTTGAGGCACCAGTCGGATCTATGCAGACTTTTCTTCACGTAATTCATAAAGCGAAGATTGATGATAAAATAAAAGGAATTATTCTTCGTACGGGAATTCGCTCGATGGGTTGGGCCAAAACCGAGGAACTCCGAAAATCCCTTATGGAGTTTAAAGCGTCCGGCAAACCTATCTATGCCTACCTTGAAATTGCTTTGAATAAAGACTATTACCTTGCTAGTGTTGCGGATACAATTTTAGGTATTTCGTCAGGCATTCTGCTTATGAATGGCTTTTCCAGCCAACCCATTTTTCTTAAAAACACTCTCGCAAAAATAGGAATAGAATTTGACGCAGTGGCATATGGAAAATACAAAAATGCACCGGATATGTTTACGCGGGACGAAATATCAGATGCAGAAAAAGAAGTGATTAACGATCTTCTAGATGAGCGGTTCTCGCATTTTATTTCACAAATTTCACAAAATAGATCGCTTCAAGAATCCGAAGTGGAACGATTGATTGATACAGGTTTTTTTAATTTTGAAGAAGCGAGAAAATATAACTTGATTGATACATTAATGTATTACAATCAATTTAAAGACTTATTAAAAAAGAAATATGGTAAACGCCTCCGCTTTGTCTCTGTAAAGAGGTATCGTAATATCCCTATGTCGAAATTAGGGGTTAAAGCAAAGAAAAATATTGGTCTGGTCTATGCAGTTGGTACAATTGTAAGCGGTGGGGCCGGTGATTTTGGACAGGATGGATTAGTTACATCTGAGGGTACGGCCAATAGTATACGACGCCTGGCAGATGATAACACTGTTAAAGCAATTATCATGAGAATTGATAGTCCCGGCGGATCGGGTCTGGCGTCAGACGTCATCTGGAAAGAGGTAATGAGAGCTCGCGAAAAAAAACCGGTGGTCGTATCGATGTCCGATGTGGCTGCTTCGGGGGGTTACTATATTGCAATGGGTGCGGATTCAATAATTGCTCACCCCTCCAGCATTATTGGCAGCATCGGCGTTTATACTATGAAACCAATATTGGGCAAAATGTACGATAAAATCGGGATGACTGTGGAGGAACTTAACCGCGGAAAGAATGCCAACTTATTTAGTGAATTACACCGTTTCACACCGGAGCAAAGGGAACTGGTAATGAATTTGAATATGGATTTTTATAAGGAATTTGTGACAAAAGCGGCAGAAGGAAGAAATATGACATACGGGGAAATTGATAGTATCGCCCAGGGAAGAGTGTGGAATGGGAAAAAGGGGTTGGAGATTGGGCTGGTGGATAAGTTGGGTGGCTTTGACGAAGCCATCACCGTGGCAAAAAAGATGGCTGGTATCACGGATAAGTATGTCAGATTAGTTATTTATCCAAAACAAAAAACTTTCATTGAAAAATTATTGGGAGGCACCATTGAGGTATTCGCGGAGAAACACCTTATGGAACTACGGTCGCTCCCACCTGCATTGAAAAGTCTGTTTAAGGCGATTCCCTATTTCCGAGCAACCGAACCGATGTTGTTAAGCAACTTCTTCATCGAAATAAATTGATACTGTCAATTTTTACTATGAAAATTTCCTTCCGCTTTTAGAATGGCAGAAAAACAACCCCTCGTAGATAAACTTTTGGAGAAAGGGAAGGTATTCACTTTCTCAAACTTTTTGAGTTTTATCAGACTGCCAGTTGCCTTCCTAGTATATTATCTTATCCTAGACAGAATGGTTGTACCCGCGCTGGCTGCAATTATTATTGCCATTATCAGCGACTTCGCAGATGGCTATTTTGCCCGGAAATGGAATCAGGTGAGCGAATTGGGTAAAGTACTTGATCCGCTTGGAGATAAGGTGATCATTGCTCTTGGGTGTATCGCCCTCTATCAGAGTTTTGGAATGCCCTTATGGGTGGTTTTGGTAATTATTGGTCGAGATATCCTTATTTTACTCGGTTCAATTTTATTGGTTACAAAACTTCCCTACGTCACACCATCAAATTTAGCAGGTAAAACGGCAGTAACCTTAATATCTGCCCTGGCGCTGAGCTACTTATTGACATTGACATTTTTACAGCTGCCTCTTCAAATTTTAACCATCATCGCGATTGTTGTTTCGGGTTCCTTATATGCTTTCAATTTTTTCAGAAAATACCTGGGAAAAAAAGAATCGGCGGACACAAAAAAATGAAAATTACCGGTAAGGATATAGCGAACCAATTGGATGAAAGTATAAAATTTATAAGGAAGCAGACAAAACAAAAACCAAAAATAGCCATCATTCTCGGATCGGGTCTGGGTGATTTTGCAAATACCCTCACGGGGATTGAACGGATTCCCACATCACAAATTCCCAACTATCCCAAATCAACTGTTGAAGGACATCAAGGCTTTCTCGTTTTTGGGAAGGTCGGAAACGTCCCGATACTGGCGGTGCAAGGTCGAACCCATTTTTATGAGGGATATACTATCAGTAAGATCGCATATGTGGTTCGGTTGATGGCGGCGATGGGAATAAGAATTCTTTTGGTAACAAATGCTGCCGGAGGAGTAAATCGACAATTTAATCCGGGCAAATTGATGATTATCGTAGACCACATTAACTTTCTTTTCCAAAATCCGCTGCGAGGCAACGTGGTACCACCGGAAGAGCGATTTCCGGATATGTACCAAAATTATGATCCCGAATTAATCAATCTGATCGAGCGAACAGGAATTAATTTAGGAATCTCATTAAAAAAAGGTGTGCTATTTGTTTCATCCGGCCCAAGTTACGAGACTGCTGCTGAGATTAGGATGGTTGCCAGGCTGGGAGGAGATGCGGTCAGCATGTCAACAGTACCGGAAGTACTGGTGGCAAGAGCACGCGGGATTCGGGTTGCAGGTATCTCCTGCATTACAAATATGGCCACTGGTATCAGTCAAAAACCGCTTAAACACGCAGAAGTGACCGAAATCGCCAATCAAGTCAAGGATCAATTTCAAATACTGATTAGAGAAGTGATAGTCCGAATGGATAAGGAATTATAAAAGCCAAATTATTTCCGAACTAAAAATAAATATTCTGAAAAATCCGATCTGATCTTTGAAGTACATCCAAATATTACAAATAAATGAGACAAGATTAAGAGATACGTTTTGAGAACCTGCTACCAACAAATAATGTTAATTACAATAGTCGTTTTCTCAATATTGGCTTTATGGGCAGGTTCCCATAATAAATTAGCAGTCGTGATTACCTCAAGTGCAGCCTCACCGGAGGAACTCCCTCAAATCAAAGGGTATTACATTTTTGTTACCAACGGGAAAGAAATAAAGGAAGCAATCGATAAAAATGGCTGGGGATATAACTTCGAAGGCGAATATGTCAAAGAAGTTATTGTCCAAAAAATCTCTGGTGAAGGTTCTTACCAGATGTTTGTTTTAGAAAACGATTCCTTGATCTACGAATCCGGTACAGTAACTACTGCAGATACTGTTATCTATAAAAATCAAACAAATATCAATGACGAAACTATCACGAAGTGAAATTGCCCGAATCAAAGCAGAAGTCAAACAAGCCGCTATCGACCACCTGAATGCCAGAGAAGCTGAAACCGCGCTCAGCCACTTTACTGAGGATGTGATCGCGGTGAGCAATACCCAACTATTTCCCTCCCTGGAAGCGCTTGCCGAGGATGTACACGCTTACTATAAAAATTTGAAAGAAGTGGATCTTGCCGTTTGGGATGAAATGCATATTAAAGTGATTAACAAAGATACGGCCATTGTGACTGCCAGATTCCGCTATAGCTTCACCAATATTGAAGACCAGCGGATTGATTTGCAGGGTGTTTGGACCTCAATGTACGTTCGCAGAGCTGACAATTGGAGAATAAGTTTAAGGCATGAGTCGTTTGAGACTTTAAAGAAATAGAAAACCCGGCCATTTTATTCTTTTCAAAAAAATTTTATATTGTTTGAATAAAATTGGACACGTTCCCGTACCTCTTCATTAAATCAACTGAAACTGACCTCAAAAAAGTATGGACTACCCAACCGGGCATTTATCAAAATTGAAAGAGATATCCTCCAAAAGAAACCTGTCCAGCACCATAGCAATACTTGTTTCTTTGGCTTTCATTAAATTATTAATTCCATTCGCAGTCAATTCCGATTTCGGCTTTCACCGCGATGAATTTTTGTATATGGCAATGGGAGACCATCTGAGTTGGGGATATCTGGAAGTGCCTCCTTTCATTGCTGTGGTTGCCAGGATTACCAGGTGGCTATTCGGAGATAGCATTGTTGGTATCCGTTTTTTTCCGGCACTCACTGGCGCTGTTACCCTTTTCCTTACCGGACTAATTGCACGCGAAATGGGAGGAGGACGTTTTGCGCAGATACTATCCGCTGTTGCCTACCTTCTCTCTGTGGTTTATCTGCGTATGAACAACTTGTTCCAACCGGTTACCTTCGATCTGTTCTTTTTTGTTCTAGCTGTATATCTGTTCATCAAAATACTCAAAAACGACAAACCTATTCTTTGGCTGCTGCTTGGGTTTGTTACCGGTTTAGGACTTTTAAACAAATATACCATGCTACTTTTCGGTTTTGGAATAGCAACCGGTCTGCTCTTTACTTCCTGCCGTAGACATTTTGGCAACAGATGGTTGTGGATCTCGGCCTCCATTGCCATTTTGATATGGCTGCCAAATCTGGTATGGCAGCAAGCCAATGGCTGGCCTTTTTTCGAACACATGCGGGTATTGAGCGAACGGCAACTGGCTAACGTGCAACCGCTGACCTTCCTGCTGGTGCAGATGTTAATGAACCTCTATGCCGCACCCATCTGGTTAATCGGGCTCTATTTTTGCCTCATATCGCGTGACGGAAAACAGTTTCGACCAATCGGCTGGATGTATCTCTCGCTCCTGATTGTTCTGTTATTTCTTGCCGGCAAAGCGTATTACCTGGCACCCGCATACCCGATGCTTTTTGCATCAGGTTCAGTCGCCATCGAAAAGTATATCAGAGTTACCATGCGAAACTGGCTGAAACCTGCGATTTCCTGCTTTGTGATACTCGGTAGTATTACGATGATCCCAACTGGCGTTCCGGTTTTCCCGGTGGAAACTATGATCAACTTCTTCAAATTTGGCTCGAAGTATTTGGGCATGTCCGAAGCGCTACGCTGGGAAACCGGAAAATTTCACGAACTGCCGCAGGATTTTGCAGATATGCTTGGTTGGGAAGACCTAGTTGTGGCAGTGGCAAAAACCTATCACAGTTTAAGCAAAGAAGAAAAAGAAAACTGCACCATTCTTGCCTCCAATTATGGGGAAGCCGGCGCAATTGATTATTATGGTGGACGTTATGGACTTCCAAAAGCCATTAGTCAAAACGGCAGTTATTGGTTATGGGGATACCAAAAAAACCAAGGAGAGACCATCATTACCATTGGTTTTGAAGAGGAAGACGTCGCCAATTTTTGTAACCGGGTTGAGGCAGGGGCTGAATTTTATTACCCCCATGCTCGCGAGGACGGGGTGCCGATATTTATTGCCCGGGATCCCAAAATATCTTTGCAGGAATTGTGGGAAATCTTAAAACGGTACCGGTATTGAGAGAATTGGTCTGATGTGAGTTGATAACCAGTTACTAAATCAATCCGGTTTTACCCCACAAATTTTTCCGTTACATCCTCTCTTGATTTCTTAATAAGAATCTTGAATTCAAATGGTCTTAAGTTTTTATCCTCTTCCGTTTCGAGTTTAACCCAGTATTTCCACATCAGCCGCAGGCGTCGGCTTAAGCCCTTGTTATTCAAATATTGTATAATATCCGGATGCGCCCTGATAACCAAACGGCGATCCATTCCTGAAGCGATAAACCGCCGTAGGCCCCTTTCAATGTGCCCTAATATCGTTCCTCTGGTGGGAATCAGACCTGATCCGCCACATAGGTCACACGGCTCGGTAATATTATAAATAAGACTAGGCCGGGTCCTTTGCCGGGTTAATTCCACAAGGCCGAACCGGCTCATCTCTTCCATGCGACTGATTGCCCTGTCCCTTGAAAATTCCTTTTGTAACTCATTGAGTACTTTTTTCTTGTTCTCCTCTTCCAGCATATCAATAAAATCAATCACAATCAATCCCCCTACGTCCCTCAGGCGCATTTGTCTGGCAATTTCTCGCGAAGCTTCCAAATTGATCTTTAGTGAATTTCTTTCGTGATCTTTTCTACCGAAATAGCGGCCGCTGTTGACATCGACTACTGTTAAAGCCTCGGTGTGTTCGATAATTAGATAGCCGCCATTTTTCATCCATACCTTCTTTTCAAGACTTCGTTTGATCTCATCTTCAATACCATATGCGTCAAAAATAGGTGTTTTATCCTTATGATATTCCACCTTGGATAGCAACTCGGAACCCACTTCTTTCAAGTATTGAGAAATTTCCCGGAACATTTTCCGGGAATCAACCACCACCCGTTTTACATCCGGTGTAAACAGATCTCTGATGACACTGGATGCCATCCCCAGGTCCTGAAAAAGAAGGGTTGGTGGTTTTGAGGTTTGAATTTTATGCTCAATCCGTTTCCAGTCCTTCATTAATTTTTGAAAATCCTGTTTCAGGGCTTCCTCGGTTTTGCCGTCCGCCACGGTTCGAATAATCAAACCATAATTTTTGGGTAAAAAGTTGCGAGCCAGCTGGCGCAGCCTCTTCCGTTCTTTCACATTGGATATCTTTTTGGATACGCCAATTCGCTTTTGATTGGGCACCAAGACCAAAAATCGACCCGGAACTGTAATTTCGGTGGTTACTTTAGGACCTTTATTACTGATCGGTTCTTTGATAATTTGAACACATACTTCCTGTCCATTACGTAACAGATCTGCCGGATCAATATCCCTTGATTTCCCATCGCTTTCCAACAATTCCTCATCAATTTCCGCGAACAATTGATTCACATTGGTGCCCATGTCAGAAAAGTGAAGGAATCCATCCTGCTCAAATCCAATATCGATAAATGCAGCATGCATTCCTTTTACCACTTTACGAACCCGACCTTTGTAGATGTCCCCAACCATTCTTTCACGGTCAGGCCGTTCCACAAAAAGCTCTACAAGTTGACTGTTTTCCAAAAGTGCAATTCTGGTATCTTCATTTGTCGAATTAATTATTATTTCCTTTTCCATTCTGTCTTATTCACTCCTTTCATAACAATATACCGGCCATGGTTTTCCCCCAATTATATACAATTGATTTTCATTTACTCTTCGAGCGGCGTAACCCTTCTTCCATCAACTTCCGTATATTGCCCAACCCTCTGTACGAAATAGTTCAGAGGATCAAAACCTTTTGGCTTCAGCAATGAATCCAAAAATTCGGAAATTCGTATAGAACGCCCATCGATTGTCCCGACTGTAAAGGTAATTTTACCATCCCCAAGGAAAAGAGCATGTATAAACGGTCTGATGTCTATTTCCTGCGTTTCATCCCCAACCATCCTTTCCACATAAACGGAATCCTGGTTTAACCACTCTTTTAGCCACTCAGCTGAGAATTCCGTATCCCCCAGATAAACCTCATATTCCGCCCGATTGATGGATGCGGAAAGAGAGGGTGTTTTTTGAAATAGTACTTTATATTGCAAAACCTGTATTCCCTCTAATAACGTCGGATTTAGTTTATCTTGAATCTCGGATTCCTGGCTAACCATCAACTCAAGATCAAGATATTCGGCGGTGGAGGAAATACTCACCGGCAAGGGAGGACCGAATGAAATTTTTGGATGAGGTTTTTTCCCCTGGCTGTAAAGCAAGGCAATTCCGGCTTGTTTAGCGGCATATTCAAAAACCTTCGCAACCTCCAGATGGGAGAGAAACCGGGCTGCTCCCGTCTTCGAATATCGGATGCGGATCTTTTTCTTTACAGGACCGGATGCGATAATTTTTCTTTTTTCCTTTCTTCCAAAACTGATTGGAGCTCCAGCGTGGTCAGCACGGGGAAAATCTGATTGCTGTTCCACTGCCAAAATATCACTCAAATTTGTTGTTGATGATTCCCGGATAATATCCTCAAACTCGTTCCGGCGCAATGGTTTTTTAAAGCAAATCACATCATTCTGTGCACCGGTTAAATTACCCTGATAGATATTTTGTCGCTGTTTTTTGAGTGCATATTTTCCGGGCTGGATATCAAAATGGTCCCACGGCAGTGACTCAGTTACTGAAATTGGATTCAGATAGTCCTGAATTTTCTTCCCATTTTTCTCCAGGGCATTTATCAAATTGATGGCATCTGCTCCTTCATGAAGATCATCTGGGTGAATTTCATCTGAGCATGCATCTCTGATGATATGACCGAGGGAACGATCTCCTCTGCATAATGCCGTCTTGACTGCGCCTTCATAAAAATCTCTAAAAATAAGCTGCAACTTTGAATCCCGCAGTTCCTGTTCCAACTGTTGCTTTTTCACATTTAGTGATTTTTTATTTCCAAAAGCTTCCCACTGAAGATGAGAACATGGTATCGGGATGAAAGGCCCAAAAATTACTGACAATTGAAGGCTGCTATTCCTGGTAATTTTGAGAATCTCTCTCACCTGGAGAATTATAGCGGAAATATCTTCATCTTTTTCTGTAGGAATCCCCAGATAGTAAATCAGGTAAATTCTCTCCAACTTTTTATTTATAGCCAATTGCATAATCCGAAACAGATCCTCATCCCTGAAATTTTTGTTTAACGCCCTACGGAGTCGATGAGTTGCTGCCCCGACTTCTATTGTAATTTCTTCAAGGATTTGACCCAAAGATAACGAGCTTTGCCGAATCAATTGGGAATCAGGATTAAACTCCGGTAGAGAAAAACTTAAATTTAATCCTTTCTCTATCAGACCTTCCTTGATCGCTCTCCAGATTTTATAAATATCATCAGAATACCCGTTTCTGATAAGTAATCCAGCCGCAGGATTCATTCTTGAAAGAATCGACTCCACCCGGTTTTCAAAAATTGCCTTGGGATTTTCAATTTTATCCACACTAATTTGATGGTCAGATTGGGAATCCAATGTTTCTTTTGATTCTGGCTGCACGGTTACGGGACGCAATTTGATAACCGGCATTAGCGGCCTCACACTCACAGATAGCGGTTCTACGTTTGAAAAATCCGATGGAGAGATAGCCGCAGATGCTCCTGAATCTATTTTTTTCCACTCTTGAAATTCACCGTAATCATTGTAAATGGGACGAAAATTTTTCGGGATGTAAATACCGGGCAATCCAGTCAAACTCTCAAGAAAGTCAATTTTTAACGGAAAATCAGGAAATCGATTAATGGTTTGCTCCACAACGTAATAAAATCCATTCACCCAATTGCCAATAACAAAGAGGTCAAAAAAATCTGCCAGCGGTTCGGGATTCCAATTTCTGATCCCTCCACCAACAACAATATTTTGATTTTCATCTTTAACGGATCCTCTTAATGAAATCGGACCCAATTCGAGCATATTGATAACCCTGAAATACTGCAGCTCATTTCGAATGGTAAAGGCAATAATGTGAAATTTTGATAGCGGAGTTTTTGATTCAAGAGAAAATAACGGAAGGCCCTTTTTTCTCAGAATCTTCTCAGCATCCATGGCAGGCGCAAAAAACCGTTCTGCCCATACGGCAGGCAGACTATTTAGTGAATAATATATAACCTCAAAGTCGATATCCGACATCCCGGTTTCGTAAGGCGCCGGATAGCAGAGGGCAATTCTTAACTTGACTTCAGGTAAATTTTTTTTAATGGTGTTAAATTCGTAACCCAGGTAACGAATCGGTTTTAATGCGCATGGATAAAATTCATTATCTAATCTTGCCTTTAGCTCCATTAGTGTGATGCAATATTTTCCAGATCATTTTTAATTTTTTGGATATTATTCACTGTATCCGGTACGACAATTATGGCATTCTCGCCAGCCACGGTGGCAAGAATATTTTGATGTTTTAACTGATCAATGAACAATGCGACTCCATGTGCGCGCCCGGTTATTGTCCGCACCACCAATACATTTTCATTAAAATAAACCCCCAAAATCTCCATCCCGACTATTTTAATGAATGTATGGCTTCCCTCCTGTTCCGATATGACATACCGGTATCCTTCAGCAGAAGGCACACGCACAATTCCCATTTCATGTAAATCTCTAGATAGTGTCGCTTGTGTAGTACCAAAACCGTTTTGTTTTAAGCGGGAAAGCAGCTCTGCTTGATTAGAAATTCGTTCTTCCTGGACAATTTGTTTAATGGTAAATTGACGCTCTTTCTTCTTTGCCATTTCAAATTTCTCCTGTTTTCGACAACTAATTACCACCCAGAGTATGTGAACACGGAGTCATACTTTGATAACTCCAAATCATTCTTATTTTTTAGGACAAAGATTCTTTTACAGCCGCTTGTGCAGCAGCCAATCTTGCAATCGGTACCCGGAATGGTGAACAGCTTACATAATCCAGATTTAGTCGATGGCAAAATTCAACCGATTCAGGCTCACCACCATGTTCACCACAAATACCGATTTTTAACTCTGGTCTCGATTCCCGACCCCGTTCGACAGCCCATTCCATCAACTTACCAACGCCGGATTGATCGATAGTCTGGAATGGATCTGCCGATAGAATATGGTTTTCAACATAAAATGGTAAAAATTTACCGGCATCATCCCGTGATAATCCAAAGGATGTTTGAGTTAAATCGTTGGTACCAAAGCTAAAAAATTCCGCAACTTCTCCGATTTCATCGGCGGTAATTGCCGCGCGGGGAATTTCTATCATTGTACCGACCAAATAATCAACTCTTACTCCTTGCTCCTCAAATACCTCTTCTGCAACTTTGCGCACTAGTTTTTCCTGTTCGATAAATTCCCTCACGTGCCCCACAAGAGGAATCATGATTTCCGGTTTTACGTCTATACCCTCTTTCCTCACCAAACAGGCGGCTTCCAGAATAGCACGTGCCTGCATTTCTGTGATTTCCGGATAGACAATTCCCAACCGGCAACCGCGGTGACCCAACATGGGATTAAATTCATGCAAGGCCTCGGATCTCCCCTTTAGTTCGTCCAAAGATACATCCAATGTTTGAGCCAATTGAGTTAATTCCTCATCGGAATTCGGTAAAAATTCATGAAGAGGGGGATCCAGGGTTCGAATGGTGACCGGAAATTCTTTCATCACCTTAAAGATCCCCACAAAATCTTCCCGTTGCATGGGCAGTAATTTTTCTAAAGCTTTTTTTCTACCCTCAACGGTATCGGCTATAATCATTTCCCGCATTGCCCAAATACGATCACCAAAAAACATATGTTCAGTCCGGCACAAGCCAATTCCCTCGGCACCGAAATCTATCGCATTTTGAGAATCCTCCGGAGTGTCGGCGTTGGTGCGGATTTTTAGCCGGCGATTTTCATCTGACCAAGTAAGCAGTTGCTTGTAATATTTATTCTCTTCCGGATCGATTGTGATTAACTTCAATTGACCGTCCCATATTTGACCCTTCGTTCCATTAAGGGTGATCCAATCCCCTTCTTTCAGTTTTGTATCACCAAACATCGCCGTCCGCGATTTGAAATCGATCACTAGATCTCCGCAACCCACAATACAACATTTTCCCCATCCCCTTGCCACAAGTGCAGCGTGACTTGTCATACCCCCCTTGGATGTAAGAATAGCCTGTGCCGGTTTCATGCCGTGTACATCTTCAGGGCTGGTTTCATCCCGCACCAGTACGACTTTTTCTCCTTTTTTACCAAGCTCCTCAGCCAAATCTGCAGTAAATACAATCTTCCCGGTTGCACCGCCAGGACCTGCCGGTAATCCTTTTGCAATCGGTATACTGGCTTTTTCTTCTTCGGGATCAACCATGGGATGGAGAAGTTCATCGAGTTGAGAGGGCTTTACCCGCAGTATCGCTTCCCTTTCGGATATCAGGTGTTCGTTTGCCATATCCACAGCCATACGTAATGCAGCAATTCCATTTCTCTTCCCAACACGTGTTTGAAGCATCCATAACCGGCCATTTTCTATTGTAAATTCAAGGTCCTGCATATCACGATAATGCTGCTCCAATTTATTTCGATACGATACTAACTCGGTATAAACATCAGGCAGACTTTCTTCCAAAGAAATAAATTGTTTATTGTTTTCCTGTTTCGACCTAATATTTAGTGCAAATGGGGTGCGGATGCCAGCAACCACATCTTCCCCCTGTGCATTTATCAACCATTCTCCGTAAAAATAATTATCACCCGTACCAGGATCACGGGTAAATGCAACTCCGGTTGCGGAATCATCCCCGGTATTACCAAAGACCATCGATTGCACATTTACCGCCGTTCCCCAGTCATGAGGAATTCCTTCGATAGTCCTGTAAGCAACAGCCCTTTTCCCTATCCAGGATTGAAAAACCGCCGAAATACCACCCCACATTTGATCGTAGCCATCATCAGGAAATTCTTCTCCAAGTACCTCCTTTACCTTTGTTTTCATTTTTTCCGTTAATTCTTTTAAATCATCTGCAGTTAAATCGGTATCGTTTTTATAACCATTTTTCTCTTTTACTTCATGCAGCAAGCGTTCGAGTTGAACCCTAATGCCCTCGCCTTCTTCCGGTTCGTGGCCTGCTGCCTTCTCCATAACCACATCACTATACATGGAAATGAGACGACGGTAAGAATCATACACAAATCTATCATTATTGGTTTTCTTAATTATCCCTGGAATGGTTTTAGTGGTTAAACCAATATTGAGAACCGTTTCCATCATACCGGGCATAGATACTCTTGCACCGGATCGTACGGAAAATAATAATGGATTATCCGGATCATCAAATTTTTTCCCAATGACTGATTCAACTTTTTTTAATGCTTCCCCCACCTGGTCTTTCAAACCTTCAGGATATGTTTTGTCATGTTTGTAATAATATGTACATACCTCAGTCGTAATAGTGAAACCGGGCGGAACTGGTAAGCCAATACTGCTCATTTCAGCAAGATTCGCTCCTTTGCCCCCTAAAAGTTCTTTCATCCCCGCACCTCCCTCGGCTTCACCTTTACCAAAAAAATAAACATGTTTATTTTGCATATTAACAAAACCTCCTTAGAACTATTTTATATATGTAAACACTTATTTCATCGATTTAATTTTATTCTTGTTACTTTTTGATAAATCGCCATTTTTGGCTTCAAATTATCATTAATTCTTTATAAAATGAGGTTATCATCTTCCAATATAACTCTTCAATCGGTCTCTATCGGTTATTGTCTCAAGTAAACTGCCACAGAGATCGCAATGAAAATACACCTTTTTGGGTGTGGAACTAATTCCGGTCAAGAGCAAGATCCAACCCCAAACGGAATAACTATATTTGGTTACAACAAAATTTCCATTTTTGCCCTGACGGCAGGAGCACCCTGATTTTGATTTCTTTCTAATCTCCAATGATTCTTCCACGAAAATAAAAATTATCCTTTAAATAACAATAAGAAAACATATTTCCAAATATAATTTCAAAATGAAAATTTAATATTCATCGTATATTTATGCAAAGATTTAAAAAATTGTCAGTAACCAAACATGGAACTTATTCCAAAATTCAAATTGATTTCTTATTTTATTACCCGATCTTGAATTATTTTTTATAGAATAGTATATTGAAGCATTTGTATTACTTTCCGTAGGATAAATTCGAATGGAATATAGTCGTATTATTATTGATGCAATGGGTGGAGACAATGCTCCTGAAGAAATAGTGAAAGGGGCAGTTCTTGCCGTAAAGGAGAATGATAACATTCAGTGTCTGTTAGTAGGGGATGAAGAAAAAATTAGGCAAACTTTAGAAACGGTGCCAATTTCAGAAAACAGGTTTGAAATAAGGCATACTGCTGAATATGTGACAATGGATGAGGCACCCAAAAAAGCAGTACTTGAAAAAACCAATGCATCTGTTAATCTGGCTGCTCAAATGGTAACTGCAGGGGAAGGGACAGCTATGGTGAGTGCGGGAAATACTGGAGCAACCATATTAGCTTGTTCCCAGCATATTCCACGAATTCCCGGTGTAGAACGTGCTGGTTTAGCAGCAGTTTTTCCTGCTTACAAGCAAAAGCGGCAGGACCCGGGCAGAACACTTATGATGGACGTCGGAGCGACGCTTCACTGTACAACAAATCAACTTGTAAGTTTTGCCCTGATGGGTTCCCACTACGCAAAGGAAGTAATGTTGGTTGAAAATCCCCGAATTAGTCTGCTGAATATCGGTGAAGAAGAAACCAAGGGTCACAATGTATTAATCGATACCAATGCATCACTGAAAGAACAACCAGAGCTGAATTTTATTGGTAATATAGAAGGCAAAGATATTCTCCGCGGTATCGCTGATGTAATTATCACCGAAGGACTTGTGGGAAATGTGGCTCTAAAAGCCATCGAGGGTCTTGCGGAAATGGCTATCGAAACCGGAAAAAGAATATGGAAAAAAAATCTGATGTCAAAATTGGGGATATTATTACTTTCGCCCGTTTTAAAAAAATTAAAAAAACGGATTGACTATACGGAATATGGAGGTGCTCCCATATTGGGATTTCAATACCTGGTAATAAAAGCTCACGGGCGTTCAAACGCCAAGGCAATAAAAAATGCTATCCTGCTGGCTGAGACATCAATCCGGAATAATCTTGTAGAACACATGCGTGGTTCGATCAGAGAGTACTGTCTGTTGGCATTGGACTAACCGGAATCAGAATATACCTACCTCGCTTTAATTCACATCTCGAAATAATTGCCTGATTATCAAATTAATTCTAATTTAATTGGAATTTTATAGTTGCCATTTGAGATAATAAAATCTCTATAAACAAATATTAATCGATCGATTTTTAAGCACTAGATTATTGTAATATCCTGACGCTTGAACAGGTGAACCAAGATTAATTAATTGATCTTGAAAATTTCAAATTAAAATACTAAATTTTTTTGTATATCTTAATCTAGCATAGTCTAATAATTGTTGGGAGGAACCTCAAGTAGGCTATCAATCAAGGTTTTTGGGGGTTGCAATAACACCCAATCTCCTAAGAAGAAACCGGAGTTGAAGATCTTCTAGATAAGAGAAATCAATAAATTCAAAAATTACTGATCCTATTTCCGCAGACACTTGAAAACTTCATTTTCCTCTAGCATATACAACCCCCGCAAGGAAAGATAGTCTGGAACTATTTTCTTTTCTTTGATTGGTAAAGAGATAGGCAGCTACCACCCTATTTCTAATATTCAAAAAATTCGTAAAACAATTAACTGCACAGAGGAGGTGATTGCCAAAATCAAATCTTAATGATAAATCGGGATAGGTTGATCAATATTTCAAAAACTATACTATTTGGGAGGAAAAATTATGAAGTATTTAAAGATTACTTTGTCTGCGGTAATTGCCTTATTCACAGTGTATTCTTTCGCAGCAGAGACAATTCATAAGACCAATTACCAAAACAATCCCAAAATTATGGGAAAATTTCAAGATACCAGAATTAATTGGCAAACAAACGGAATTTTTTCATTAACCGAACCAGTGCATTTTCCTCACCAAGATCCTAACCGCTCCAACACCCAATCTTGTCCGATTGTGCTGAATAACGGCGATTTGCTGTTGGTATGGGGCGAGCCGGACGACCTAGCTTTCGCCCGCAGCACGGATGGCGGCGAGAACTGGCAAACGCCAGAATTTATTGTCTCCGGGATTGGATATGTACCGGATCATGTCTCCGGAATCTGTACCCAAAACGGTCGGGCAATTATCATTTGGCGGGATACTCAGGTTCTGGAATTAATGAGGAGCTATTCCGATGACAATGGCGCTTCTTGGTCAGGCCCAACTCAGATTACTTTTTCCGGCAGAAACGAGCGCTGGACCAGTCTCAGCCAAACGCTCGATGTCGATGGCACCTTATGGCTATTTTACTCTGATGATGTTCCGGGAAATGCCCGGGATATTTTTTATGTCACAAGTACAAATAATGGCGATAACTGGAGCGGTGAACAGACCTTTCTCGCTACTCCCGAGCCGGCAAGCGAAGTAAACGCCTCAGTCATTTCAGCTGATGCATCAACGCTATTGGCGTTTTATCAGGACAATTCCAGTGGATATTCCCATATTTACCAGATGATCAGCACTAACGGTGGACAGAACTGGTCGGGGCCGACTAGCATTGGCGCGGTTTACCAGGACGAATTCCGTCCGCGAGCATTGCGGCAGTCTGATGGAACATTGTGGTTAGTTTTTGGTGCCAATTCACCAACTCCAATGCTTGGTACATTGCAAAATGATATTTATTACATGACTCGTGCCGATGTCGAAAGCGACTGGAGTCCACCGGTTCCATTTACCTACTACGTGGGAAACGATGACGGGCACAATGTTGCTCTGCTCAACGATCAGCCATTTGTATCATTCAATTCTTACCGTTGGTCTAACTGGAACCAGTATCAAATCTGGTATGGTATCATTGGCACCACGAATGACACCAACCTGCCCCCTGCGTTGTTTAACCGCGATATTACTTCCCCGCTGCCCGGCCAGCCCGTCACCGCACGTGCGCATGTTGATGACGAGAGCGGGATTTCCAACGTCACCATTACCTATACCCTAGACGGGGTAACCACCGGCCCGTTCCAGATGTCCGACCAAGGAAATAATATCTGGGGAACTGATATTGGCCCCTTCCAAATCGGGGATACTATCTCCTACTGGTTCTCGATCTATGATAACTCTGGAAATTCTGTGGAGAATGACGCGGGTTCTTTCGATATGCCTCCAATTCATACGGCAGGCAATATGATTTTATCCGTGCATGAGGATTCCAAATTAGCGGACGAGGGGCAGGTGCCCGGGCGTTCTGCATATTGGCCCGTTGCCGGAGGGCTTGATTACCTCTACCTGGGCGGACTGTGGATCGGTACCGAAGTATCCGGTGAGCAGCGGGTAATGAACCTGGATCCGAATTACAATAACAGGGACTGGACTCACACCTCCGGTACGCCTATCCTCAGTGGGCCTGGTATTTCCGACCAGGATATCGACATGATCTACGACGACATGTCTGCCCAGTCTGCACCCATTGGTTTGGAAGTGCATCAGCAAAGTTATCAGTGGTCCGACCCCGCCGAGGATGATTTTATCATCCTCCGATATACCATTACAAATACCGGGCTGAATGGGAATTTGACCAATGTCTTTGTGGCAGCCTGGTTAGATCCGGATATTGTAAGTGCCCCGAGCGTGGGTTATGCTGATGACCAGGGCGGCTACGATTACCAGCGCGGTTTGGCTTATTTGTACGACCCGGCGCAGAATCCCTCCGCCTACCTGGGTATCAAGCTATTTGGCGCTTTTCCTCACACTGCGAACTTCTACTATAATGGCGAAGATCCGACTAACGATACTCAGCGCTTCCAATTCATAACCACCGGCGGAATTCTACCGGATGCTAATTACCCGTCTGATTGGCGCATTCTGCTTACTGCCCCTCCATTTAACTTATTGGCAGGTGAGTCCCACACGGTCGGATTCGGGTTAGTGATTGGAACTGAAACGGAACTTTTGGCAAATACCGATGCCATGATCTCGCTTTATGAGCAGGTGTGGGGCGTCTCCCAGCCGATACTATCTCCCGGAAATCTTATTGCGATTGACAAATTGGATAATCAGGTTGCGCTCTATTGGGATGATCCCGGAGGCTCACCGGATTTCAACATATACAGCAAAGGTCCCTCAGACCCTTCCTTCAGCCAGATCGCAACCGTGCCAACCGGACAGAATCGTTATATTGACTACAATGTTATTAATGATCAGGTTTACGAGTACTATGTTACGGCGATCTATCTTACCGGCGAAAGCGATCCTTCAAATACTACCACCGGTTATCCCATAGCTATCCTCGATAACCCTGGCAAAGTTGTCGCCTTCACCAGGCCAGGTGGACGGCCTTATGGCATCGCTTGTGACGGCAATAGTGTCTGGATGGCTGACTATTACTTTGACCAGATTCGACAGTTCGATCCCAAAACCTGGCAGTGGATGGGCCAAATTCCTACTCCCGGTGGCGGTGGCAGCTATGGCTTAGCCTGGGATGGTACTGCATTGTGGGTAGCTCATCTCGATCCCGGCGCATTGTACCAAATTGATTTAAGCGGCAATATCCTTCAACAGATTGATATCCAGCCAGGAACCGCGACTGGGGTAGCTTACGAGAATGGAAATATATGGACCATGGATAGAAACAATTGGGTTGCATACAAGTATGATGCTGTTTCAGCTCAACTCTTGCAAACTTTTCCCTTCCCGGATTTCCAGGGAGCCGTCCCTCGCGGACTTGCCTATCTACCAGACCGCGGCACATTTATTGTTGGGGTTACTGGAGCAAGCATGATTTATGAATTAACCACTACTGATTTCACTTTCACTGGCAGGTATTTTGAATTCAATATGGAATATGACCCCAACAGCGGTGGGTTCAATTCCTCGGTGCGAGGCGTAGCATATAATACTCTCAACGGGAATTACTGGATCGGTGATGTTTGGACCGATATGATTTATGAAGTGCTACCTTTCTTGCCCCAAGATAATGATATTACTTTCCAGGTGGATATGAGAGTGAAGATGGCGCAGCAGTTGTTCCAACTGGCTAACGGCGATATCGTGGTGGTTCGGGGAAGCTTTAACGGCTGGAGCGGCAATAACGAGATCCTTGCTGATCCGAATAATGATGGAATTTACACCGGGACCTATAATGTAGGCGGCAACGCCGGTGAGGAGATTCAATACAAATTTGTCATCAGCTATCCGGGCGGAGGCGTGTTGTGGGAGGAAAATATTCCCAACCGCAGCTTTATCCTGACCGGCAATCC
>Ga0209536_100000125_pt1 | contig 111311 bp, 104 predicted proteins | sample DeeMarSeWOR28_12_FD_187461 | JGI IMG/M metagenome (GOLD analysis project Ga0209536, IMG submission 187461) | Marine sediment microbial communities from White Oak River estuary, North Carolina - WOR-2-8_12 (SPAdes) (version 2) | ecosystem: Environmental > Aquatic > Marine > Intertidal zone >...
AACGGCCTCGACGTCATGGCGACGCGTTCGCTCCGGGACCTGATACTGAAGCTGAAGGACGCCGGGCGCTGCGTGCTGTTTTCGAGCCACGTCATGCAGGAAGTCGCGGCGCTCTGCGACGACATCTGCATCATCGCCAACGGCAGGGTCGCGATCGACGACTCGGCCGACGGCATTCGAGAGCGCACGGGCTGCGACGATCTCGAGGACGCCTTCGTCGAGGCGATCCGGATGGTGGAGCCGGCGTGATGCGGACCCTGCTCACGGTATTCCGCAAGGAGGTGCTCGACAACGTGCGCGACCGCCGCACGCTGGCCTCCGCGCTGATCATGGGGCCGTTGTTCGGGCCGCTGCTGTTCGCGTTCGTAATCAACCTGTCCATCGAGCGCTCGCTCGACGACGCCGAGCGCGTCATCGACCTGCCGGTGATCGGCCAGGAATACGCGCCCAACCTGCTGCGCTACCTTGAGAGCCGCAATATCGACGTCGTGGAGGGCCCCGCCGATCGGGATGCGGCGCTCGACGCCGTCAGCACCGGCACTCACGACGTCGTCGTCGTCATCCCGCCGGAGTTCGGCGAGCAGTTCACAGAGGCCGTGCCGGCGAGAGTCGAGGTGATAGCGGACCAGTCGAACTCGCAGGCAGGCCGGCAGGCCCGCCGCGTGCGTGGCGCGCTGCATGCCTACAGCAGTGAGCTCGCGTCGATCCGCCTGTCGGCCCGCGGCATGAGCCCGCTCGTGCTGCGGCCGCTGAACATCGATGACGTCGATGTGTCGACGCCGAGCGGCCGCTCCGCAATCCTGCTCGGCATGATGAGTTACTTCTTCATCTTCGCCCTGCTCATGGGCGGCATGTACCTCGCCATCGATACGACCGCGGGTGAGCGGGAGCGGGGCTCGCTCGAACCGCTGCTGGCGCTGCCGGTTACCCGCAACCAGCTGCTGTTCGGCAAGATCGCCGCGACCTGCGTATTCATGGCGCTGTCGCTGTGCTTGTCTCTGGGGTCTTTCTTCGTTGCCCTGAAGTTCATGCCGCTGGACGAGCTCGGCATGACACCGAACTTCGGGCCGCTGACGGTTGCTGCGGCGTTCCTCGTGCTGTCGCCCTTCATCCTGCTGGGCGCCGCCGTCATGACCCTGGTTGCTTCGTTCACGAAGAGTTACCGCGAGGCGCAGACCTGGCTCAGCGTCGTGCTGCTCGCACCCACGTTACCGATACTGATCGTCAGCATCCTCACGCTGCGGCCGCGCCTCGAATTCATGTTCGTGCCGAGCCTGAGCCAGCACCTGCTGCTGATCGACATGGTCAAGAACGAGCCCCTCGACCCGCTGCACGTGGCGATCTCCGCCGGCAGCACGCTGCTGCTCGGCGCGCTGCTGACCTGGGTCTGCGCACGGCTCTACCGCCGCGAGGGTCTCCTCGGTTGACAATCCCGGCCAATTGCCCAACATGGGCGATCCGGGCACAACGATAACTATTATGTCCCTGTTCTCCGAGCTCAGGCGCCGCAACGTTTTCAAGGTCCTGCTGGTCTATCTCATTGCAGGCTGGCTGATCGTCAAGCTCCTGCACCACCTGCATCCGCTGTTCGGCCTGCCGCACTGGATAGAGAAGCTCGTCGGCCTGATCCTGCTCATCGGTTTGCCGCTGGCGCTGTATTTCGCCTGGATTTACGAGATCACGCCCGTCGGCCTGAAAAAGGCCGTCGATGTGAACCAGACCCAGTCGATCGTTTACAAGACAGGTCAGAAGCTGAACGCGGCGCTCGCCGTAGTGACGGTGCTGCTGCTGGCCGCGCTGATCGTCGGCCGCCTGTTCCCGGAGCCGCCGGCACTGCTCGACCTCGGCCCCAAGATGGTGGCCTCCGCAACGCCCGGGGTGCCGGCCGACATCCGCAGCGTAACGCTGGACAACGGCCTCGAGATCATCGTCTGGCCGGACCACGACATACCCAACGTGGCGCTCTACTTTTTCGTGCGCGCGGGCGGACGCAATGAGTATCCCGGCATCACCGGCCTGTCACATTTCTTCGAACACATGATGTTCAACGGGACCGAGGACCTGGAGCCCGGCGAATTCGACCGCATCATGGAGGCGGCCGGCGGCCAGAATAACGCCTACACGTCGAACGACGTCACGGTCTACCAGGCCTGGTTCCCGCGATCGGCTCTCGAGGTCGTTTTCGAGCTCGAGTCCGAGCGGCTGCAGAATCTCGCGTTCGATCCGGAGGCGGTCGAGAGCGAGCGGGACGTGATCATCTCGGAGCGCCGCACGACCGTCGACAATAACAACATCAACCGGCTGCTGGAGCAGATGCGCGCGACGGCTTACGTCGCACATCCTTACCAGTTTCCGGTTATCGGCTGGCCGTCGGACATCGAATCCTGGACGGTGGACGATCTCGAGCGCTACTACCGGACTTACTATGCCCCCAACAACATCACGATGGTGGTCGTCGGGGACGTGACGCCGGGCGAAATACTCGACCTCGCGGAGGACTACCTCGAGGACCTTGAGGCACAGGATCCGCCCGCCGATGTCCGCACCGTGGAGCCGGAACAACAGGGCGAACGGCGCGTGGTCATCGAGACCGACGCGCGTACGCCGATGCTGCACATCGCGTTTCACGCCGGCCGCGCGGCCGACCCCGAAACGCTGGCGATGAACCTGCTGCTCAGCATACTCGTGGACGGCGATTCGTCCCGCCTGCACCGGCAGCTGGTCGAAGAGGAACAGCTCGCGATTTCGATCGGCGGCTTCCAGTTCGAGGGCTTTGATCCGGGGCTCGTATATTTCTACGCGACGCTGCCGAGCGGTGGCGATCTCGGCCTGCTCGAACAGCGCATTTTCGAAGAGCTCGCGCGTATCGCCGCCGAGGGCGTGAGCGCCGATGAGCTCGCCAAGGCACGCAACATCATGCTGGCCGACTTCTGGCGCTCGATGGCAACCATCAACGGCAAGGCCGAAGGGCTCGGCGAAGCGGCCGTGTTCCGTGGCAGCTTTGAGAGACTCTTTGACCTGCCCGCCGACATCGAGGCGCTGACCGCCGACGACCTGCAGGGCGTCGCGGCGACCGTTTTACGCCGCAGCAACGCCACGATCGGCTTGCTGCATGCGCCGGCCGTGGAGGACAAAGAATGAAGTTCGCCCGTACGCTGCTGCGCGTCACTGTCCTGTCGTTCGCGCTGCTTTCCGGCACGGCGTACGGCGCCGACGTCACGCTGCCGGACTTCGAGCGCGTAGAACTCGCCAACGGTACCGTGCTGCTGCTCAGCGAAAAGCCGGAAGTGCCGCTGGTTGCGGTGACGGCGATTTTGCGCGGCGGCGCGGTCGTGGACCCGGAGGGCCGCAGTGGGCTCGCCAACCTGCTCGCATCGCTGCTCGAGAAAGGCGCCGGCGATCGCGACGCGGCGCAGTTCGCGGAAGCGATCGATGCGACCGGGGGCATGCTATCCAGCCGCGCGGACCTAGAGACGATCACGGTTTCCGGCAACTTCCTCGCCCGTGACGCCGACCTGATGGTCGAACTGCTGGCCGACATGCTGTTGCGACCGAGCCTGGAGCAGGAAGAGTTCGAGAAGCTGCGCGACCGCTCGATCAACTTCATCCGTGCCGCAAAGGACACCAACCTGAACGCACTGCTGCCGATCTATGGCCAGGCTTTCCTGTTCGGCGCACACCCCTACGGCAAACCCGTGAGTGGCAGCGAATCGTCGCTCGCCGCGATCCGGCACGAAGACCTGCAGGATTACTATGAGCAGCAGCTCGGCGGCGACCGCCTGGTCATCGCGATAACCGGCGATTTCGATACGGCGGCGATGATCGCAACCCTGACCGCCGCTTTCGGCGACTGGCGACCGGCTGCAATGCCCCTGCCGGAGGCGCCGCGGGCCGCGCCGCAGAGCGGGCGCCGCGTGTTGCTGATCGACAAGCCGGGCGCCACGCAAACGTATTTCTGGCTGGGCAACGTGGGCGTCGCACGCGACTACGAGAATCGTGCGGCACTGGACATCGCGAATACCGTGTTCGGCGGCCGTTACACCTCGATGCTCAACGCCGAGCTGAGGATGAAATCCGGCCTCACTTACGGCGCGCAATCGCAGCTCTCGAAGGCATCGCAGCCGGGCTCGGTCGCCATCGTCTCGTACACGCCCACCGAGACCACGTTCGAAGCGATCGACATGGCGCTCGCCGTGCTCGGCCGCCTGCACGATACCGGCGTGGACAAGGTAACACTCGACTCCGCACGCAACTACATCCTCGGCCAGTTCCCCACGGCACTGGAAACCGCCGCGCAGCTCGGCCGGCAGCTGGCCGCACTGGCCGCTTTCGGTCTCGACGTCGGCTACATCAACGGCTACGGCCAGGCGCTCGTGGCGACCGACATGGCGACGGTCGCTGCCGTGATCGGCGCCGTGTATCCGTCGCCGGACGATCTCGTTTTCGTGCTGCTCGGCGATGCCGAAATCATTCGCGAGCGGGCGGGCGAGTACGGTCCGCTCATCGAGATGTCCATCACGGAACCGCGCTTCAGGGCGCCGCCCGCGGACGGCGTCGACGAGTAGCCGCCGGCTATTTGCCGATACAGAATTCCGAGAAGATCCGGCCGAGCAGGTCGTCGGCCGTGTATTCGCCGGTGATCGTGCCAAGCGCCTGCTGGGCCAGGCGCAGTTCTTCGGCCAGCAGCTCGCCGGCGCGCGCCTCACGGAGAGCCGCCCTGCCGGCTTCGAAGTGCTGCTGAGCATCGCGCAGCGCCGCGACGTGACGGTGCCGCGCGGTGAAGGCGCCCTCGCCGAGATCACGGAAGCCCGCAAGCTCACGGATGCGCGTGCGGAGTGCGTCGAGTCCCGCGCCCGTTTGCGCCGACAGCTTTACGACGGTCGGCTCGCCTGCGGCGATCCCGGGCCGTTCACCGCTGAGGTCGATTTTGTTGCGCACAATCGTGACCGGGATGCCGCCGGGCACGGGTTCGGCGATGCGCTCGGGAGTCGCTTCGCTCGCATCCTGGATCCAGAGCACCGCGTCCGCCTCCGCCATTGCTTTGCGCGCCCGGCGGATACCTTCTTCCTCGATACGGTCCGGGTTGTCGCGCAAGCCTGCCGTGTCCACGAGCTCGACCGCGAGGCCGTCGATGTTGATGCGCTCGCGCAGCACGTCCCGGGTCGTACCGGCGATCTCGGTGACGATCGCCGTTTCCTCCCCGGACAGGCGGTTCATCAGGCTGGACTTACCCGCATTCGGCTTGCCGACGATGACGACCTGGTAGCCGTCTCGCAGCACACGCCCCACGGTCGCGCGTGACAACAGGGACCCGAACGATGCGGCGCAGCGCTCGAGCCGCGCAGCGAGTTCGTCGTCGGCGAGAAAGTCGATTTCTTCCTCGGGAAAATCGATCGCCGCCTCGACGTAGACGCGAATTGCGGTCAACTGCTCCACGAGCCCGTGGACGGCAACGGAAAACGCACCGCTGAGCGAACGCAGGGCGGCTCGCGCGGCTTGCGCCGTGCCGCTCGCGATGAGGTCGGCCACGGCCTCCGCCTGCGCCAGGTCGAGCTTGTCGTTGAGGAAGGCGCGCCTGGTGAATTCGCCCGGTTCCGCCCGCCTGGCACCGAGCCCCACCGCCGCCTCCAGCAGCAGGGACATCACGACCGGGCCGCCGTGGCCGTGCAGCTCCAGGACCGATTCGCCGGTAAACGACGCCGGGCCGGGGAAGTAAAGCGCCAGGCCTTTGTCCAGCGGTTCGCCGGCCGAGTCCATGAACGTGGCGTAAGTCGCGACCCGCGCCTCCGGGAGACTGCCGAGCATGGCCCGGGCGATGCGCTCGGAATCCGCGCCCGAAATGCGCACGACCCCCACCCCACCCGTGCCTGGCGGCGTGGCAACAGCGACGATCGTGTCTTCGGGGGTCGGCATACGGCAATGAGAACACAGGTAATCCCGGGATGCAGAGCCCGGGGGTCGCTGATCATGCGTGTCGTGAACCCCCTGGGCTCAGGGCCTGCCCGCGCGCACGACTCTAGCTCTTGGTCTTTTTCTTCTTGCCGGACTTGCGGTTCTTCTCTTCCTGCTCCACGACCTTGTTGATCTTCCACTGCTGCGCGATCGACAGGATAGTGTTGGTTGCCCAGTACAGCACGAGGCCGGAGGGAAAGAACGCGAAAAAGCCGGTGAACATGATCGGCATGATCTGCATGACCCGCGCCTGGACCGGGTCCGCCGGCGCCGGGTTGAGTTTTTGCTGCAGCAGCATCGCCGCACCCATGATCAGCGGCAGGATGAAATACGGATCGCGTGTCGACAGGTCGGTGATCCACAGCGCGAAGGGCGCCTGGCGCATTTCGACGCTCTCGATCAGCACCCAGTAGAACGCCAGGAAGAACGGCATCTGGATCAGTATGGGCAGGCAGCCCGCCGCGGGATTGACCTTCTCCCGCTTGTACAGATCCATCATCTGCTGCGACAGCTGCTGGCGGTCGTCCTTGTAACGTTCCTGCAGCGCTTTGACCCGCGGCTGCAGGTTGCGCATCTTCGCCATCGAGCGACCGCTCGACTCGGTCATCTTGTAGAAAACGAGCTTGATGAGCACGGTGACCAGGATGATCGAGACGCCCCAGTTGCCGACGAAGTCGTGAATGAGCGCGAGCAGCCAGAACATCGGCTGCGAGAGTATGGTGAGCCAGCCGTAGTCCACGGTCAGCTTCAGGCGCTCGTGCAGGCCCTCGAGCTGCGACTGCATTTTCGGGCCGACGAACAGCTGCCTCGAGAACGATTCCGAGGCCCCCGGCTCGACGGTGCGTTTCGCGCCGACGACACTGGCGATCATGGTGTCGCCGCGCACTTCCACCCGGTAGATGTGGGGCGCCTGCGGCTGCGGAACGACCGCGCTCAGGAAGTGGTGCTGGATAGCGGCCACCCAGCCGTCGGGCGTGGAGAATTCGACTGCTCCCTTCTCCAGCAGGTCTTCGCGCTTGTGCTTTTCAGCCTTGTCGCCGTTGTAGGTCTGCGGTCCGTCGAAAGAGTAGGAGTCCACGTCGAACATCGACCGTTCCATACCCTTGGAGCGGCGCAGGAGTTGCGTGTACTGGTCTCCGCGCCAGGCCTGGTCGCTGTTGTTGTTCAGTGTCTGCTCGACGTCGATCACGTAGCTGCCGCGGCGCAGGTGGAAGCGCTTCTCGATCGTAACGCCGCTGTCGTCGGTCCAGGTCAGCGGTACCACGAGGTCGTCGGCATCGCCGAGGGTGTACTCGCTGCGCGCAGTGCTGAACAGGGTGTCCTGGTCGGCGGTTGCGCCGGTCGCGCTGCGCAGCCCGGTACGAATGAGGCCGAAGTTGCCGGGTTCGGGGCTCAGCAGTTCGACGAGTTCGTCAGGCTGGTCTTTGTGGATCGGGTAGCCCAGGATCTTTGCGCGGACGAGCGTGCCCCCGCGCGTCGTTATCTGCAGCTCGAGTACGTCGGTACGTACCGTGATGATATTGCCCTGCGCATTCGCATCGGCGGGCTCGGCACCCGGGAGCGTGCTGCCGGGCTCGGCTGTCTCATCGGCAACCCCGCCCAGCTCGGGTAACGACAACTGGTCTGCAACGGGTGCGTCGGGCACCGCTTCGGTTTCCGCCGTGGGTGCGGCGGGTATGGGCGCCGGCCCGTAGTCCTGCATCCAGGTCTGGTAAGTAAACCAGAGGAGCATGCCGAAGGTGGCCCAAACCAGCAGTCGTTGATTGTCCATTCGTTGTTATTCCTGCCCGCTTCCGGCCGTGCTGTCCGGGCTACATCGTCGCCAGTGAGCGGCCAGGCTGTCAAACAGTTGCCGGCGCGTGGCCGTCGTTGCTGCAGGCTGGTTGATCACGACGAGGTCGAGACCTTGTAATTCGGCCTGGTGCTGCCTGAAAGACTCCCTGACGATGCGCTTTATTGTGTTTCTTGATGTCGACTTACGACAATGTTTCTTCGAGATAGCGAGCCCCAGTCTCGCCTGCTGGCCCCCGTTCTCCCGGCATAGCACGGTAAACCAGTTGTCGCGGCTGCGCTTCGGTTTCTCGAAGACGCGGCCGAACGCCACCGCATTCAACAACCGGTTTTGACGTCGAAACCGGAATAATGCGGTGCGTGAGTTGCTGGATTCCAATCCTGGCGGTTGCTGCGCTGCGGGCCGGACCGCAGGCCGGTTTACGGCGTCAGCTTCACACGACCCTTGGCGCGGCGGCGCTTGAGCACAAGACGGCCTGCCTTGGTCGCCATACGGGCGCGGAAGCCATGCGTGCGTGCGCGCTTCAGAGTGCTGGGCTGATACGTACGTTTCATGTTCCTGCTACCTGTGTGGTCGGGCGATCTCCGGAGGCCGCCCGCAAAAGGGTCGGCAAGGGTACGCTCGCCCTCCGGCAGTGTCAATAGAGTGGCCGGAAAGGCCCCGCGCGGTCAGGGGATATCAGGGAAAATCACGAATTGGCAGCAGCTTCTTATCCGGTATAGACTGCCCGGTCTCACTCTCAAAAGCGCCTCTCAGGGGCATATTGGGGACTTCCTTGCCGGCCGAAACAACGCTCTGGAATCGCTGCATCCGTGACCTGCAGGCGGAGCTGCCGGAGCAACAGTTCAACACCTGGATTCGCCCCCTCCAGGCCGTCGAGGACGAGGGTCGACTTAGACTTCTGGCGCCCAATCGCTTTGTCGTGGACTGGCTGCAGGAACACTACATCCAGAGGATACTGGAGATCATCGACGGTTCGGGCGGTAACACCGAGCTGGTCGTCGAAGTCGGTTCGCGGCAAGCTGCCGCAGAGCCACAGCAGCGTTCGGCGCTGCTGATGCCGAGACCGTCAGCGGACCCCGGTCCCGCGAGCATCGCGTCTCGGCTGAACCCGGTTTTTACGTTCCAGAATTTCGTCGAGGGCAAAAGCAACCAGCTCGCCAGGGCGGCGGCTTCGCAGGTTAGCGAGAACCCCGGCACGTCGTACAACCCGTTGTTCATTTACGGTGGCGTCGGCCTCGGCAAGACTCACCTGATGCAGGCGGTTGGTAATGCGATGCTGGCCAGGAACCCGAATGCCCGGGTCGCGTATGTGCACTCGGAACGGTTCGTCGGCGACATGGTACGAGGCCTTCAGCACAACAAGATCTCGGAGTTCAAACGCTCCTACCGGTCGCTCGACGCCCTGCTGATCGACGACATACAGTTCTTTGCCGGCAAGGAGCGTTCTCAGGAAGAGTTTTTTCACACGTTCAATGCGCTGCTCGAAGGGCAACGGCAGATCGTGCTCACCTGCGACCGCTATCCGAAAGAAGTCGTCGGGCTCGAGGAGCGGCTCAAGTCACGATTCGGCTGGGGCCTGACTGTCGCGATCGAGCCACCGGAACTGGAAACGTCCGTCGCAATCCTGATGAGCAAAGCCGATGCTGACGGTGTTGCACTGCCGGAGCAGGTGGCTTTCTTTATTGCCAAGCGCATTCGTTCCAATGTCCGTGAACTGGAAGGGGCATTGCGCAGGGTCATCGCAAACTCGAAGTTCACCGGACGGCCGATCAATCTCGAATTTGCCAAGGAGGCGCTCCGGGATTTGCTCGCGTTGCAGGAGCGCCTGGTGTCGATCGAGAACATCCAGAAAACCGTGGCAGAGTATTTCAAGATCCGGGTCGGCGACCTGCTGTCGAAGAAGCGCAGCCGATCGATCGCTCGTCCACGGCAGGTTGCGATGGCGCTTGCCAAGGAACTCACTAACCACAGCTTGCCGGAGATCGGTGATGCCTTCGGAGGCCGGGATCACACCACGGTCTTGCACGCGTGCCGACGCATCGAAGCATTGCGCGAGACCGAAAAACGCATTGATGAAGACTATCTGAATCTGTTAAGAACGCTGACAGGATGATGTGGATAACAAGTGGATAAACCGGCCGCGTAAAGTTATCCACATAATGTGCACCGCCAGGGGACCGGAAGTACACCGGGTTGGGTGCTACGAAATGTAGAATAACTAATTGTTTTAAAAGGATGTTTTTAAGTTATACACAGCTGTTGGCTTGGCTAATAACTACAGTAATCTAATAATTTCCAATAATTATTAACAGGTGGAACCTATGAAGTTGAGTGCAACCAGGGACGTGCTGCTGAAGCCTCTGCAGGCAGTCATCGGGGTTGTGGAGCGGCGTCAGACGATGCCGATTCTGTCCAACGTGCTGCTCGTCGCGAAAGAGGGAGAGCTTTCTGTAACGGCGACGGACCTCGAGGTTGAACTGGTCGCACAGGCGAGCGTCGATGTTCAGGCAGGCGGTGAGATCACCGTATCGGGCAGGAAGTTGCTGGATATCTGCCGGGCATTGCCGGAGGGATCGGAGATCGCGGTAAGCGTCAGCGGTGAAAAGCTGCATGTTCGCTCCGGGCGCTCGAAGTTTGCCCTGGCGACATTGCCGGCGGCGGAGTTCCCGAGTGTCGAAGACATAAAGGCGAGCCAGAACATCTCGGTCAGCCAGGAGCTGCTGGGACGGCTTATCGAGAAGACGCATTTTTCGATGGCGCAACAGGACGTCCGTTACTACCTGAACGGCATGCTCCTGGAAACCGGCGGCCAGCACATCCGGTCCGTAGCGACGGATGGGCACCGGCTGGCGTTGTGCCAGGCGGAACTGGACGGCGCGCAGCTCGAGGAACAGCAGGTAATCGTGCCGCGCAAGGGCGTGCTGGAGTTGCAGCGGTTGCTCACCGGCGAAGGCAATGTGGACGTGGTGCTGGGGGCCAACCATGTGCGTATACAGCTCGACGGGATTCGCTTTACCTCCAAGCTGATCGACGGGCGTTTCCCGGAGTACGACAGGGTGATACCGCGGGATTCTTCGAACGAGGTGCGCTCGGACAGGACGGTTTTGCGCGGCGGCCTGCAGCGTACGGCGATTCTGTCGAACGAAAAGTATCGCGGGATTCGCCTGATCATCCGCGATGATGCGTTGGTGCTGCAGGCGCACAATCCGGAGCAGGAAGAGGCCGAGGAAGAACTCGAAGTGAGCTACAAGGGCGATGACATCGAAATCGGCTTCAACGTGAATTACCTGCTCGACGCCATCGGCGCGGTGGATGGAGAGGAGGTCGCGCTGTCGGTCGTGGACAGCAATTCCAGTTGCCTGATACGTGCGCCGGGCCAGGATGACTGCAAGTTCGTGGTTATGCCGATGCGGCTCTGAGGAGGCGCGCGGGTTGCGCACGTGGCGATAAAACGCTTCACGGCGCAGGCCTTTCGGTGTCTGACAGCCATCGAGCTGGAACCGGCGCCGGATTACACGCTCATCATTGGTGCGAACGCGTCGGGCAAGACCAGCCTGCTGGAAGCGCTTGCCTATCTAGGGCGCGGGAAATCGTTTCGGGGCGCACCGCCCGGCAACCTCATTCAACACGGTGAACAGGCCTTTGTGCTGTTCGGGCAGGTCGACTCTGGCGGCCGTCTGGTAAGCGTCGGGGCGCGCAACAGTCGCGCAGGCCTGGAAGTCAAGGTAGACGGTGATACGAGCGGCGGCGCGGCGGCGCTCGCGGCGGCTCTGCCGCTGCAGGTGATCGATCCGGATGTGCACAACCTGGTGAGCGGGGGCCCGGATGAGCGCAGGCGTTTCCTGGACTGGCTGGTGTTCCACGTGGAACCGGAGTATCTCGGGCTATGGCGGCAGTTCCGGCGGGTACTGAAACAGCGCAACGCCGCACTGAAGACGGGAGGCCGGCGGGAGGCCCTGCGGGCCTGGGATGCGGAGTTCTGCAGGCTCGGGCAGCGCGTGGGTGCCGTGCGGGAGCAGGTTCTCGAAGGCTGCCTGGAGACGCTGCGCAGCTACGGGAACGCCCTTCTCAACGCGGATATCGATTTTCGCTATGCATCGGGTTGGAGCCAGAACAGGACACTGCCGGAGGCGCTGGAGGAGCACTTGGAGCGGGATCGGGCGCTAGGAACCACGCAGGTCGGCCCACATCGGGCCGATTTGCGGCTGATTTACGATGAGCGCCAGGCGCGGCGGCTGGTGTCGCGGGGCCAACAGAAATTGCTGGCGAGTTCGATGATCCTCGCGGCAACCGCGACGGCGCAGGAGGCTCTCGGCCGGCCATTGTTGCTGTTGTTGGACGACCCGGCCGCAGAGCTGGACCGGGTGTCGTTGGGCCGCCTGATGGAGCAGGTTGCGGCGCTGCGCAGCCAGGTCATCGCGACGAGCCTCGAGGCGGGCGAGCTGCCGTTCGCAACGTCTCCGCGGGTGTTCCACGTGGAACACGGGTCGCTTTCAGAGGCAGCGCAAGGCGCCTGAACGCGGCCGCTGCCGGCACCCCCGCGGGTTTGCGAAACCCGTCAAAAAAGCCCCCTTTAAGGCTCGTTTAAGGGCCTGATTTTGATACAATAAGTCGGTTTTTACTCAAGGAAAACGAATGGCCGATTCGAAGGACTATACTTCCAGTAATATCAAGGTCTTAAAGGGCCTTGAGGCCGTGCGCAAACGGCCTGGAATGTACATCGGCGACACCGATGATGGCACCGGTCTGCACCACATGGTTTTCGAGGTCGTCGATAACTCCATCGACGAAGCGCTTGCCGGCCATTGCAGCCTCATCAGCGTAACGATTCACGCCGACGAGTCGGTCACCATCGCCGATGATGGCCGCGGCATACCGGTCGACGAGCACCCCGAAGAAAAGCGTTCCGCGGCGGAGGTCATCATGACCGTGTTGCACGCCGGCGGTAAGTTCGACGACAACTCCTACAAGGTTTCCGGCGGCCTGCACGGCGTCGGCGTGTCGGTCGTAAACGCCCTCTCAGAGCAACTGACCCTGACGATCCATCGCGAGGGCAAGAGCTATCAGCAGGAATATGCCCACGGTGAGCCGCTCGCGCCGCTGGCTGAAGTCGGCAACACCGACCGCACGGGCACGACGATCCGGTTCAAGCCGAGCAGTAACACGTTTACCAACATCGAGTTTCACTACGACATACTGGCGCGGCGCCTGCGCGAGTTGTCGTTCCTGAATTCAGGCGTCCGCATCCGCCTGACCGACGAGCGGGACGAGCGCGAGGACGTTTTCCAGTACGAGGGCGGCATCCGCGCATTCGTCGAGCACCTGAACAGGAACAAGAACCCGATACACCCGACGGTGTTCCATTTCTCGAGCATGTTCGACGATGTCGGTGTCGAGGCCGCGCTGCAGTGGAACGACGGCTACCAGGAGAACATGTTCTGCTACACCAACAATATCCCGCAGCGGGACGGCGGTACCCACCTGGCCGGTTTTCGCAGCGCGCTGACGCGCACGCTGAACGCCTACATCGAGAAAGAGCTCAGCGGCCGCAAGGAAAAGGCGACGCCGTCGGGCGACGACGCCCGCGAGGGACTCACGGCGGTGCTCTCGGTGAAGGTCCCGGACCCGAAGTTCTCGTCGCAGACAAAGGACAAATTAGTTTCATCTGAAATTAAAGGCATCGTGGAACAGGCCATGGCGACCCGGCTCGAGGAATACCTTCTCGAACAGCCGCAGGAAGCCAAGGCCATCGTGTCCAAGATCATCGATGCCGCCCGCGCCCGCGAGGCCGCCCGCAAGGCCCGCGAGATGACCCGCCGCAAGGGCGCGCTCGACGTTGCCGGCCTGCCGGGCAAGCTGGCCGACTGCCAGGAAAAAGACCCGGCCAAGTCCGAGCTGTTCCTCGTCGAGGGTGATTCGGCCGGTGGCTCCGCGAAGCAGGGCCGCGACCGGCGCAGCCAGGCGATACTGCCGCTCAAGGGCAAGATCCTGAATGTCGAGAAAGCACGTTTCGACAAGATGCTGGCATCCGCCGAGGTGGGCACGTTGATCACGGCGCTCGGCTGCGGCATCGGACGGGACGACTTCGATCCCGACAAGCTTCGCTACCACCGCATCATCATAATGACCGATGCCGATGTGGACGGCTCCCACATTCGCACCTTGCTGCTTACGTTCTTCTATCGCCAGATGCCGGAACTGATCGAGCGCGGCCACGTGTACATCGCCCAGCCGCCGCTGTACAAGATCAAGCGCGGCAAGCAGGAGGTGTACGTCAAGGACGATGCTGAACTGAACGCCTACCTGCTGGCGTCTGCCCTGGAAGGTGCGGAGCTGCATGTCACGGCCGACGCACCGCCGCTGTCCGGCGTGGCGCTCGAGTCGCTGGCCAAGGAGTACATTGCCGTCGAGCACATCTTCGATCGCCTGGCGGGCCGTTACGACAACCACGTGCTGCGGAAGCTCGTCGGCCTGCCGCAGGTTACCGGCACGCTCACAGACGATCTCGACAAACTGGATGCCTGGACCGCGGAACTCTCCGCGCGGTTGCCGAAAGGCGGCGGCGACCGCGTGCAGCGCAACGGCAACGGTGCGAGTTATGCCGCAACACTCGAACGCGGTGACGAGGACGGCGAAGGCGTGCGCATTGCGATCACCCGAGTGCAGCACGGAATGAGTACCACGCGCTACATACCGCGCGAGTTTTTCGAAACGAACGAGTACACGCACATCATGGCGCTGGCGGCGAAGCTCGACGACCTGCTGGGCGAGGACGCCTACATCAGCCGTGGTGAGCGCCGGCTTGCCGTGAGCGAATTTTCGGACGCCGTACAGTGGCTCATGGACGAGGCGCGCCGCGGCCAGAGCATCCAGCGTTACAAGGGTCTCGGCGAGATGAACCCTGATCAGCTCTGGGACACCACCGTGAACCCCGAAACCCGTCGGCTGATGCAGGTAAAGATCGAGGACGCCGTGAAGGCCGATGAGATCTTCACGACCCTGATGGGCGACCAGGTGGAGCCGCGCCGGGATTTCATCGAGAAAAATGCGCTGACGGTGTCGAACCTCGACATCTAGCGGTTTGACAAGACTGCGGATAGCCTGGCCCCGAGCGGCCGGCGAGGCCAGCTGATGCCCGATAGAGGAATAGTCCTGCACGCCGGGTTCGTCCTGCTGTTACCGATTCTGGTGGCGGCGTTCGGCTGGTCGGTGTGGACGGCGCTGTTGCTGGTCCTGCTCGCGATACTGTGGCGCTGGGCGATCGTGCTGCAGGGATTCCTGCGGCCGCCGGCAGCGCCGGACCTGGTCCTGGAAACCATCTCCGCGAGTCACTTCGTGGAAAAGGTGCGCTGGTGCATGGACCGCCTGGGTCTCGACTACGAAGAGGTCCCGTGGTGCGGCACCCTCGGCATCTTCTACCTCGGCCGCACGGTACCGCGGCTGCACTTCCGCAGCGGGATGGTTCGCTCGCAGATCGGCAACTCCCCGGAGATTCTTCGTTACCTGTGGGGCGCCTACGGCACGAAGCTCGGGGCATCCGCCGGTTTCCTCGAGCCGACCGAAGAGCGACTCGAGCTCGAAAGCCGTATCGACCGTTGCGGGGTGAGCCTGCAGGTATGGGCCTACTATCACCTGCTGGACGTACCCGACGTCTGCAAGCACGCCTGGGGCATCGACAGCGAAGCCGCGCCGGCATGGCAGCGCAAGCTGATCGGTGTGCTGTATCCGCTGCAGGCCTTCATGATGCGCAAGGCGTTTCGCATCACGGAGGCCAATTATCGGAAGAGCCGCGACCGCATCGACGCGCTGCTCGCTGAGATGGAGGCGCAGCTTGCCGACGGCCGTCGGTCGATCCTGGGGGGCGACACCCTCAACTACACGGATCTCGCGTTCGCCGCTATCCAGGGCATCTGGCTGCAACCGACGGGATACGGTGGCGGTGCCGGCATTCGAATCGAGCGCGCCAGCGTGCCGCCGGCGATGCGGCGGGACATCGAACGCTGGATTGAAGAATACCCGCGTATCACGCGATTTATCGAAGAACTGTATGCGAACCAGAGGAACGAGGCTTAGCCAAGTGAAGGCAATCTACCTGGCGGCATGGCTGCCTTTGCTCGCAGCCTGCGCCGGTACGCCGGAGGTCCCATCCGACGTCCAGGCTGTTCGCGATTACGTCGACGTCGGCGAACTCGAGCAGACGGACCGGATACGCACCCACGGCTCTGACGATTGGTCGCCCCTGACGGACCACTACGTGCTCTACAAGGGACGGGACGGCCGGTACCTGCTGGAGTTCAACCGAAAATGCCACGAGCTCACCGATAACACCAGGATCACGCCAGATCGCCGCTACGACCACAACGTGATGCGCCGCGGCATCGACACGCTGCGCGGCTGCCGCATCGACAATATGTACCCGCTGACCCAGGCCCAGGCGCTGGAAATCGAGGCGCTCGTCAAAACGGCCGACGGCGGAAACTAAATACGCGACAGCCTGTCTATCCCGGTGGCCCCGCGTGCCGCTGGAGACGGCTCTGCATTGGCTTCGAACACCGGACAACACAACAGGGGACAGCTGTGAGAAACGTTTTATTGGCGGCCGCCGCGATAGCGGCCCTTACGGCCTGCGGTCAGCAGGAAGCACCCACGACCGCGACCGAGATACCGGCCGGGCTCACGTCCGGTATCGCCCTCGAAAACATGGATACCGGCGTCCAGCCGGGCGATGACTTCTTCTCCTACGTCAACGGCAAGTGGATCGCCGAAACGGAGATCCCGGCCGACAAGGCAACCTGGGGCGGGTTCTCGATCCTTGCAGACCAGGCGCAGGCTGACGTCAGGGCAATTATCGAGGAGGCGGCATCCGGCAATTTCGAGGACGGCTCGGACGAGCAAAAAGTCGGCGATCTCTACAAATCCTACATGGACATGGAGACGCGCAACGCGAAAGGTGTGGCGCCGCTCAAGGCCGAGCTCGACCGCATCGACGCCATCGGCGATTACGACGACCTCGCCGTTTATTTTGCTGCAGCGAACAGGCGCGGCTACCCGGTACCTGTCGCTATCGACCAGAACGAGGACTTCCGGGACCCGGAACACTACATGATCTATGCCTGGCAGGACGGACTGGGCCTGCCGGACCGGGAATACTATTTTGCCGAGGACGATGCCTCGGTCGAAATTCGTAACATGTATCCGGTGCACATCGCCGCCATGTTCGAGCTGGCGGGTTTTGCCGATGGCACCACCGCGGCAACTGAGATCATGGACCTGGAGACGCGCATCGCGGGCGCGCACATCACCAAGGAAGCGGCGCGTAACTGGCCGGAAAACTACAACAAGGTTCCACTCGACAAGCTCGACGACGTCATGCCGAATTTCAACTGGCAGGGCTATATCGACGAAGCCGGTATCGCGGATATCGACGGGCTTGTACTTATGATGACGCCTTACTTCGAGGAGCTCGATACGATCATCGCGGAGACCCCGATCGAAACCTGGAAGACCTACCTGAGGTGGGTGGCACTGAATTCCAGGGCCAACGCGCTCGACGAAGCGATCGACAAGCAGAACTTCGAGTTCTACGGCAAGACATTGTCGGGAACCGAGGAGCAACGCGCCCCGTGGCGCCGTGCGGTAACGACGGTGAACGGCCTTCTGGGCGAAGTGGTCGGCAAGGTATACGTCAAGAAGCACTTCCCGCCGGAGGCCAAGCAGCGCATGCTCGAGCTCGTCGGCAACCTGATCAAGGCCTACGACCAGAGCATCAAGGAACTCGACTGGATGTCCGGGGAGACCAAGGCCCAGGCCCTCGACAAGCTGTCCAAGTTCAAGGCCAATATCGGCTACCCGGACGTCTGGCGCGACTACTCGGCCATCGAGATCCGGGCGGACGATCTGTTCGGCAATATCGAGCGCGCAATGATCGCCGAGTACGATCGCGAACTGGCGAGGCAGGGTGGTCCGGTCGATCACACCGAGTGGCCGATGACACCGCAGACGGTCAACGCCGGGTACCGCCCGTGGAAGAACGACATCACGTTCCCGGCCGCCATCCTGCAGCCGCCGTTCTTCAACTACGACGCTGACGACGCGGTCAACTATGGGGCCATCGGCGCAGTCATCGGCCACGAAATCGGCCACGGCTTCGACGACAAGGGCAGCACGTTCGACGGCGACGGCGTCATGAGGAACTGGTGGACCGAGGAGGACCGCACGGAGTTCGATCGTCGCACGGCAGCCCTGGTCGAACAGTACAACAGCTATGCTCCGTTCGAGGACCTGAGCGTCAACGGCGAGTTCACCCTCGGCGAGAACATCGGCGACCTCGGCGGCATAGGTATCGGCCTGCTCGCCTACAAGATGTCACTCGACGACGGGGAGCCGCCCGTCATCGACGGCTTCACCGGCGTGCAGCGCGTCTTTCTGGGCTATGGGCAGATCTGGCGTCACAAGTATCGTAACGAGGCGCTGCGCCAGCAGATCATGACCGACCCGCACTCGCCGTCGAAGTACCGCGCTAACGGCGCGGTCCGCAATGTGCCCGAGTTTTATGAAGCCTTCGGCGTAACACAGGAGCACGCCCTGTACCTGCCGCCCGAGGAGCGCGTGAAGATCTGGTAGGGACGTTACGGATACCGTAGGAGCGCGCCTCGGCGCGCGACCGAGCCCCGATCGCGGTTCAAGAACCGCTCCTACGGTTCTCTCGACGACTGTGCCGCCTTCTTCTTATACACCTCGCTGATTTCGTTCATCTTGGACTCGATCCAGTCCTGCACGATCAGGTTGGTCTCCCTGGGGTCGCGCCCCGCCGCATCGATGGGCGGACCAATGCAAAACCGCACCTTGCCGGGCCGCTTGACGAGGCTGCGCCGCCCCCAGAAATCGCCGGCGTTGTGGGCGACGGGCACGATCTTGCAGCCGGCGTCGCGGGCGAGCGCGGCACCGCTTACACCGTAGCGACGGGTTTCGCCCGGCGGCATGCGCGTGCCTTCGGGGAAGATCGTTACCCAGATGCCGGCGTCGAGTTTCTTCTTGCCGTCCTTGATGACCTGCTTGACCGCGGTGCGGCCGGCGCCGCGGTTGATGAATATCGGGTCCAGCATCAGCTTCATTGCCCAGCCGAGCAGGGGCACCCACATGACTTCGCGCTTGATAACCCACGCCGTTTTGGGGAACACCGTGACGTGCCAGTAGGTTTCCAGCGTCGAGGTGTGCTTGATCATGATGACGCTGGGCTCGTCGGGCAGGTTCTCCATACCCTCGACGACCGGATCCATGCCGCAGAAAAATCGGCCTGCCCACACGGCAAGGCGGCAATAGCCGAGCGTGATCGCCCAGTGCACGCGTGGCGGCGCCCAGAATGTCAGCAGCACGAGCGCGGCGCCGATCGCGACCGAGATGCCGCCGAACGCGACGAACAGCAGCGAGCGGATCAACAGCACGTCAGGCGGCCTCGTCGATCAAAGCGCGCGCCGCGGCGGCAAGGTCGTCGTACACGGGCACGTCGGCGAATTGTTCCGGCAGCGCAGCTTCGGTTTTGCGGCCTTTGCCGCTGCGTACGAGGATGGGCCGGGCGCCCACCGCTGCCGCGGCCTGCAGGTCGCGCAGCGAGTCGCCGACGACCGCGACGCCCTCGAGCGATGTGTCGAAGTGGCGCGCCAGCTGCTCGAGCAAGCCGGGCTTCGGCTTGCGGCAGTCGCAGGCATCGTCGGGACCGTGCGGGCAGAAGACGATGCGGCTGATACGACCGCCCGCATCGTGAATGAGACTCAGCATTTTCGCGTGCATCGCGTCGAGGGCCTCCTGGTCGAACAGCCCGCGGGCGAGGCCGGACTGGTTGCTGGCGACCGCCAGCGTGAACCCGGCCCGGGTCAATGCAGCGATGGCATCGAGGCTCCCCGGAATGGGGCGCCACTCGTCCTCGTTCTTGATGAAGAACTCGGAGTCGTGGTTGATCACGCCGTCGCGATCCAGGATGACCAGGCCCTTGCCGAGGTTTTCCCCGCTCATCGTCAGGCGATGGACAAGCGCGAAATATCGGCCACGTCGAGAAACAGGGCCCGGAGAGCGCCGAGCAGCGCGAGGCGATTTTCTCTCACCGCGGCATCGTCGGTCATGACCATGACATCGTCGAAGAATCGATCAACGGGCTGGCGCAGCGCGGCGAGCTCCTGCAGGGCGCGGGTGTAGTCGCGTTCGGCGAGCAGCGGCCGCACGACTTTCCCGGCGGCGACGAGCGCGTCGTACAGTGCACGCTCGGCTCCCTCCTCGAGGCGCTTCTCGCTGACCTCGCCGGCCTCGGTAACCTCGGCCTGCCGCAGGATATTGGCGATGCGCTTGTTGGCGGACGCGAGGCTTTGTGCCTCGTCCAGCTCGAGGAACGCCTGCACCGCCTGCAGCCGGCGCTCGAAGTCGACGAGCGAAGCCGGCTGCCGCGCAATGACGGCATCGAAGGTCTCGGTATCCAGCGCGGGATCGCTGTCGAGGAAATAGCGCCTCAGGCGATCAGTTATGAACGTGTACAGGGATTCCTGGAGTGCCCCCGCTTCTTCCTTGCCGGCAGGCTGCAGCTCGAGCGCCTTTGCGATGAGCGCCTTGAGGTCGAGATCCAGCCCGCACTCGATCGACAGGCGAATGACGCCGAGCGCCGAGCGCCGCAGCCCGAAGGGGTCGCGGTTGCCGGACGGTTTCTTGCCGATGGTGAAGATACCGGCGAGCGTGTCGAGCTTGTCGGCGATCGCCAGCACGCGGCCCTCGTCCGAAGCGGGCAGAGCGTCGCCGGCGAAGCGCGGCTGGTAGTGTTCGCCGATCGCTGTCGCAACGGCGTCCGACTCACCGTCCGAGAGCGCGTAGTAGCGGCCCATCGTGCCCTGCAGGTCGGGAAACTCTCCGACCATGCCGGTGAGGAGGTCGCACTTGCAGAGCTCGGCGGCACGCTCGACGGCAGCGCTTTCCATGTCCAGGCTTTCCGCGATCCATGCGGCCAGTTCCGCGGTACGCGTGCTCTTGTCGAACAGGCTGCCCAGGCCACGCTGGTAGACCACGTCGTGAAGCGACTCCCGGCGCGTCGACAGCGCCTTGCGGCGGTCGTTGTCCCAGAAGAATGCGGCGTCCGCGAGCCGCGGCCGGATCACCCGCTCGTTGCCGTCGCGGACCTTGTCCGGTTCCTTGCTCTCGAGGTTCGCAACCGTTACGAAGCAAGGCAGCAGCGCGCCGTCATCGTCCGCGATCGGGAAGTAACGCTGGTGGCCCGTCAGCGTGGAGACGACGACCTCGCGCGGCAGCTCGAGAAAGGACTCGTCGAAACTGCCGAGCACCGGCACCGGCCACTCGACCAGTGCCGCGACCTCATCGAACAGCGACTCGCCGTCGACGACGCTGCCCTTCGCCTTCTTCGCCATCGCTTCGACGCCGTCGCGAACGAGCTTGCGGCGAACATCGAAATCGGCGATCACGTGACCGTCTTTCTCGAGCGTCTCGACGTAGTCTGCGGGTTGCCCGATCGTCACCGGGCCATCGGAGTGAAAACGGTGACCCATCGTCGTATTGCCGCAGGGTAAGCCCATGACGCTGCCTTCGACGACGTCGGCGCCGTGCAGCAAGACGATCCAGTGCACCGGGCGCACGAACTCCGCGTCCCCGTCACCCCAGCGCATGCGGCGCGGGATGGGCAGGTCGGCCAGTGCTTTTTCGACCAGCCCGGGCAGCAGTTCGGCCGTGGGCTGGCCCTTGTCCACCGATTCGGCGACGAGCCATGCGCCCTTGTCCGTCTCGATGCGACCGAGATCGGCGACCTCGACGCCGCACTTTTTTGCGAACGCCGTTGCGGGCGGCAGCGGATTACCGTCGTCGTCGAATGCAACGGAAACGGGCGGGCCTTTCTGCGACACGCGACGATCCTCCTGGCCGGCAGCCAGTGCCTCGACGAGCACGGCCAGGCGCCGCGGGCTTGCGTATGCGTGCAGCGCGCCGTGTTCGAGCCGGGCTTCGTCGATGCCGCTCTCGAGGTTCGCCGCGAACGCGTCCATGAGTCCGCGCAGCGCTTTGGGCGGCAGCTCCTCGGTGCCGATTTCAACGAGCAGGTCCGCGGGCTTCATGTGCGCTTGCTCCGGGCGCGCACGGATTCCACCATCGGGAACCCCAGCGCCTCGCGGCTCGCGTAATACGTTTCCGCAACGGCACGCGCCATCGCCCGGACCCGCAGGATGTAGCGCTGGCGTTCGCTCACCGAAATCGCCTGGCGGGCGTCGAGCAGGTTGAAGAGGTGCGATGCCGCAAGCATCTTCTCGTACGCGGGCAGCGCGAGGTTCTTCTCGATGAGCCGCTCGCAATCGTGCTCGGCGTGATCGAAGTCATGGAACAGCGTGTCGACGTCCGCCTCGGAAAAGTTGTAGCGGGACTGTTCGACCTCGTTCTGGTGGTAGACGTCGCCATAGGTAATGCGGCCCAGCGGGCCGTCCGTCCAGACGATGTCGAAGATGCTTTCCACGTTTTGCAGATACATGGCGAGGCGTTCGAGTCCGTAGGTGATTTCGCCCGTGACCGGACGGCATTCGAGTCCGCCGACCTGCTGGAAGTAGGTGAACTGCGTGACTTCCATGCCGTTCAGCCAGACCTCCCAGCCCAGGCCCCAGGCGCCCAGCGTCGGCGACTCCCAGTTGTCCTCGACAAAGCGGATGTCGTGTACTCGCGTGTCGATGCCGATGGCCTCGAGCGACTTCAGGTACAGCTCCTGGAAATCGTCCGGCGATGGCTTGATAACGACCTGGTACTGGTAGTAGTGCTGCAGCCGGAACGGGTTGTCGCCGTAACGGCCGTCCGTCGGCCGCCGGCTGGGCTGCACGTACGCCGCGCTCCACGGCTCCGGGCCCACGGCACGCAGAAACGTCGCCGGGTGGAAGGTCCCGGCGCCCATCTCCTTGTCGTAGGGCTGCATGATGACGCAGCCGCGCTCGGCCCAGTACTGCTGCAGGCGGAGAATCAGGTCCTGGAATGAAAGAAACGACTGTGCGTCCTTGGCACTCATTGAACGGGGGTCACTGGCGGCAAACCCGCGCAGTATAGGGTACTCGGGGCAATTCGGACACCACCGGCCGGACCGGCTTTCCCTGTCAGCGGTTCCGGGTCCGCGATCGTGCTTGCCCCGGCGGACCGGGCATTTGTCTCCCTCATGGCTCGCTGCGCTGCGCTTTACTTCGGTCGACAAACGCCCGGTCCGCCCTGAGCCATCCGAACGTCGCGGCGACCGGGCCTGCTTGCCGAAACACGATAGCGGGTCCGGAACGATCGCTGCGCGGCGCTTGCCAAAACGGTGCGGCCGCCGATGATCGCACTATAATGGTGCGCCCAGGGGCTGGTTTGCACTATAATAGTGCGAATTTTCGGGGCGACCCTGCACGAAATTGTATAAAAACAATGGCTTAGGGTAAGCACCATTTTGGCACGCTTAATGCAGTATTACAGTAAATAGGGCCGGCAGCCGCTGGCCATTCTTTTGCATAGCGATTTTTGGAGGAAACCATGAAGCCCGCAGAGGTACTCGGCCTCATCAAAGAGAAAGAGGTCAAATTCGTCGACTTTCGGTTCACGGACACGAAAGGCAAAGAACAACACGTAACCGTGCCGTCCCACACGGTCGATGAAGACCTGTTCGAAGAAGGCAAGATGTTCGACGGCTCGTCGATCTCGGGCTGGAAAGGCATCAACGAGTCCGACATGATCCTGCTGCCGGACCCGGCGACTGCTGTCGTGGATATCTTCACGGATGAAGTCACGATGAACTTGCGCTGCAACGTCATCGAGCCCTCGACGATGCAGGGCTACGACCGTTGCCCGCGCTCGCTCGCGGAGCGTGCCGAAGCCTACCTGAAGTCGACCGGCATCGCCGACACCGCGTTCTTCGGCCCGGAGAACGAATTTTTCGTCTTCGATCATGTCTCCTGGGACGACAACATGCAGGGTGCCTTCTACAAGGTGGACTCCGACGAAGGCGCCTGGAACAGCGATCGCAGCCTCGAAGAAGGCAACACCGGTCACCGGCCGACCGTCAAGGGCGGTTACTTCCCGGTACCGCCGGTCGACTCGCTGCACGACCTGCGTTCCGCGATGTGTCTTGCACTGGAAGAGATGGGCCTGGAAACCGAGGTGCATCACCACGAGGTAGCGACGGCCGGCCAGTGCGAGATCGGCGTCAAGTTCAACACGCTGGTTCGCAAGGCCGACGAGGTGCAGGTCCTCAAGTACGTCGTGCACAACGTCGCACATGCGTACGGCAAGACGGCAACCTTCATGCCCAAGCCGCTGGTCAACGACAACGGTAACGGCATGCACGTCCACCAGTCGCTTGCGAAGGACGGCGAGAACCTGTTCTCGGGCGATAGCTACGGCGGGCTCTCGGACACCGCGCTCTATTACATCGGCGGCATCGTCAAGCATGCCAAGGCGCTCAACGCGTTCACGAACCCGGCGACCAACAGCTACAAGCGCCTGGTCCCCGGCTTCGAGGCGCCGACGATCCTCGCGTACTCGGCCCGCAACCGCTCGGCATCCATCCGCATTCCCTACGTGTCCAACCCGAAGGCGCGCCGCATCGAGGTCCGCTTCCCGGATTCGATGGCCAACCCTTACCTCGCCTTCGCGGCGATGATGATGGCAGGCCTCGACGGTATCCAGAACAAGATCCACCCGGGCGACGCGATGGACAAGGATCTCTACGATCTGCCGCCCGAGGAAGAGAAGCAGCTGCAGCTGGTGGCGTTCTCGCTCGACGAAGCGCTCGAAGCGCTGGACAAGGATCGGGAGTTCCTCAAGGCCGGCGACGTGTTCTCCGACGACCTGATTGACGCGTATATCGACCTGAAGATGGAAAACGTCACGCGACTGCGCATGACGACCCACCCGGTCGAATTCGACATGTACTACAGCCTCTGAGGGTCCAAAACTGTGAACCGGGCGGCATTTTGGCCGCCCGGCCACTGCCCCAAACGGGGATTTACTTGCTATGCTAAGCGGATGGATTTGCGCATTGTTTTCATACTCTTCTGCCTGTTCGCGGCGGCTGCCGCGCCGGCGCAGGAAGCCTATCGCTGGGTCGATGAAGACGGCGTGGTGCACTATTCCGACCGGCCCCGGGAGGGCGCCGAAGCCATCCAGTTGCCTGCCCCCAACGTTGCAACGACACGCCGTGCCCCCGCACCTGCTGCCCGCCCCGGCGCGGACAAGGAGCCGGCTACCGAACCAGCCCCCGGCTACACCAGCATCGAGATCCTCTCGCCCAAGGCGGAAGAGACGCTATGGAACATCGAGGGCGTCCTGAACGTCTCGGTGGCGCTGCAGCCGGGCCTGCAGCCGGGCCACCAGGTTCGCGCGTATTTCGACGGTGCGATGCAGCCGGTGAGCGGGACGAGCTTCCAGCTGCAGGAGGTCTGGCGGGGGGTCCACAACATCCAGGTGGAAGTGGTGGACGCAACCGGGAAGCTGATGATCCGCAGCCGGCCGAACCGATTCTACGTGCAGCAGAGCACGGTCGCGTTCTAGGCGACGGCGGCATTCTCGAACACGCCAGGAACATCCTCGACAGCCTGAGCTCCGGCGTCATCCTGCTGGACAGAAACCTGCTCATTGTGAGCCTGAATCCTGCCGCGGAAAACATCCTGGGCATGAGCCAGCGCCGTGCGCGCGGAGAATCCCTGCTTCGGCTTCTCGACGACGACCCCGAGCTCCGCGACATCCTGAGCCGGGTCAGCGCGACGGGCGACCACTACGCCAACGAACTGCGTCTCGGGCCGAACGAGGTGCAGCCGGACGAGCGCATCGTCGACTGCCGCGTCTCGCCGATCAGCAGCGGCACGGCGACGCTGCTGGTCGAGCTCACCGACGTGACCCGGCGCTCGAAGATCAGCCGCGAGAACGCGCTGCTGATCCAGCACGGCGCCGGCCGCCAGATGATTCGCCAGCTTGCCCACGAGATCAAGAACCCGCTCGGCGGCATCCGCGGTTCCGCACAATTGCTGGCACGCCAGCTCGAGGACAAGGAGCTGACCGAATACACGGACGTCGTGATCAGCGAAACGGACCGCCTCGCAAACCTCGTGGATACCCTGCTCGGACCGGGTGGCGCACCTAACAAGCAGCCGCTGAACGTGCACGAACTCATCGAGTACGTCGTGCGCATCATCGAGGCCGAAGACCGGCGCTCGCTGCACATCGTGCGCGACTATGACCCCGGGCTACCACTGATCGAGCTCGATCGCGGCCAGATGGTGCAGGCGTTCCTGAACCTGATGCGCAACGCGGCCACGGCCCTCGACGGCCAGGGCACGATCACGCTGCGCAGCCGCGCCGTGACCAACTTCACCATCGGCGACTTCCGCCACCGGGTCATTGCCAGCATCGAGATCCAGGACGACGGGCCCGGGATCCCGGCGAACCTGCAGGACACCGTGTTCTACCCGCTCGTGACGAGTAACCCGCACGGCACCGGCCTGGGGCTTCCGGCAGCCCAGGAGCTCATCAGCCGCCATGGCGGACTGATCGAGTTCGAAAGCCGACCCGGCCGCACGGTGTTCTTCGTGCGCATACCGCTCGACCAGACGGGGCCATCCACATGAGCAGCGACGCGCTGAAGGTCTGGGTTGTCGACGACGATCAGTCGGTACGCTGGGTGCTGGAGAAGGCGCTGCGCCAGGAGCAAATGGATACGCGCAGCTTCGAGCGTGCGGAGCACCTGCTCGAAGCGATGGAACACGAGTCGCCCGACGTACTGGTGACGGACGTGCGTATGCCGGGGATGAGCGGTATCGCCCTGCTCGAAGAGGTGAACCGCCGCTGGCCGGAATTGCCGGTGATCGTGATCACTGCGCATTCCGACCTCGACAATGCCGTCGCCGCCTACAAGGGCGGCGCGTTCGAATACCTGCCGAAGCCCTTCGATATCGACGAGGCCGTGGAGCTGGTGCACCGCGCCGCGCGCCGCAACGGCCACGAACCGGAGCACGTCGCCACCACGGCGGAGGACATCCCGTCGCTGATCGGCCAGGCGCCGGCGATGCAGGAAGTGTTCCGCTCCATCGGCCGGCTGGCCGGTTCGAGCATGACCGTACTGATCACCGGCGAATCCGGCACCGGTAAGGAGCTCGTCGCACGTGCGTTGCACGAGCACAGCCCGCGGGCCAACAAGCCGTTCGTGGCGCTCAACACATCGGCCATCGCATCCGAGTTACTGGAGTCCGAGCTGTTCGGGCACGAGAAAGGCGCGTTCACCGGCGCGGACGCGCGTCGCATCGGGCGATTCGAGCAGGCGGACGGCGGCACGCTGTTTCTCGACGAGATCGGCGACATGTCGCCCGCGCTGCAGACACGCCTGCTGCGGGTGCTGGCGGAAAGCGAGTTCTATCGCGTGGGCGGGCAGCAGTCGATCAAGGTCGACGTACGCGTGATCGCCGCCACCAACCAGGATCTCGCGCGCGCCGTGAAGGAAGCGCGCTTCAGGGAAGATCTCTACCATCGTCTGAATGTCATCCGGATCAACACCCCGCCTCTGCGGCAGCGGCGCGAGGACATACCGCTGCTCGTGAATCACTACCTCGCTGAGGCCGCGCGCGAACTCGCCGCATCCGCAAAGTCGATCGACCCCGACGCCATGGGAGTGCTGCAGAGTTACGACTGGCCCGGGAATGTGCGGCAGCTCGTAAACGCCACACGCCGGCTGACCGTAACCGCCCCGGGCAATATCATCGGCACACAGGACCTGCCCGCGGAGATGGGCGGCAGCGCGTCGCAGGAACGGGCCGCGCAGGACTGGACCCGCAGCCTCGCGAGTTGGGCCGAACGCCAGCTAAGCTCCGGCGAAGCGCCGCTACTCGACCGGGCCTTGCCGGAATTCGAAAAGACCCTTATCCGCACCGCCATGAGCCAGACGAACGGTCACCGCCAGGAAGCCGCGAAACTCCTCGGCTGGGGCCGCAACACGCTGACTCGCAAGATGAAGGCCCTGCAACTCGACTGACCGGCAGGACCGCCCTCCAGCCATTCTCGATACGCTCCCGCAGGGCGGCCGGGGCGTTTGTCGACCGAAGTATCGTCGCTCCCGCACATCCCTGTGCTCCGCGACGTTAATCCGTCCATGGATGTCAGCGCAGCGCAGCGAGCCATGAGGGAGATAAATGACCCGGCCGCCCGGCCAGCCAACCGCGATCGCGGTTCGAGAACCGTTGCTACGTCTGAAGCGTACCGACGAGCTTTGCCACGGAAGCAAAGCCGTGGCGTCCCAGGTAGTCGGCAATGCCGGCGTTGATTTTTCTGCAGGCGAGCGGGTCGTAAAACAACGCGGTGCCCACGCCGACGGCCGTAGCGCCGGCAATGATGAACTCGATCGCGTCGGTCGCGGTGCGTATGCCGCCCTGGCCGATGATGGGAATGCGGTGCGGTGCAGCCACTTCGTGTACTTCGTGGACCTTCAACAATGCGATCGGCTTGATCGCGGGACCGGAGAGGCCGCCGCGCACGTTGCCAATAACGGGCCTGCGCGACTCCGCGTCGATGGCCATCCCGGTCACGGTGTTGATCACCGAGAACCCGTCGGTGCCGGCTTCGATACAGAGCCGTGCGTTGTCGCGAATGTCGGTCTGGTTCGGCGACAGCTTGGTGAAGATGGGTTTGGTCGTCTGCGCGCGGCAGGCCGCAACGACGCGGGCGGACATCTCCGGGTCGTTGCCGAACTGCACGCCGCCTTCCTTAACGTTGGGACAGGAGATGTTGATCTCGATGCCGTCGATCGGCGAATCGTCGAAGCGCCGCGTTACCCGCTCGTATTCCTCGATCGTTGAGCCCGAGACATTGGCGAAGAAGCGCGTTTCGGTGAAATCGAGGCCGGGCAGGATGTCGTCGACCACCGATTCGACGCCGGGATTCTGCAGGCCGATGGCGTTGAGCATGCCCATCGGCGTTTCGTAAACGCGGTGCGGCGGGTTGCCGAGCCGGGCATCGCCGGTCGTGCCCTTAAGCACGACGCCGCCGACGTCGCGGTTCGAGAAACCCTCGACGCGGGTGTACTCTTCGCCGAAGCCGACGCAGCCCGATAGCAGTACGATGGGCGAGTCCATCGGGATGCCGCAGAGGTCGGTGTGCAGAGGGTTGTTTCGGTCGCTCATGGGATGCGGCATTCTAAACGATATGTTCAGCCTGATCCTGTACCAGCCGGAAATCCCGCCCAACACCGGCAACATCATGCGCCTCTGCGCCAACACCGGTGTGGACCTGCATCTCGTGGAGCCGCTGGGTTTCGAGCTGGACGAACCGCGGCTGCGCCGGGCCGGGCTCGACTATCGGGAGTTTGCGCGCGTCACCACCCATGCCACCCTGGACGACGCGCTCGCGTCGCTCGGCGAACCGCGCGTGTTCGCGCTCAGCACGCGCGGCGTTACGCGCTACGATGCGCCGCGCTACCGGCGTGGCGATGCGTTCCTGATGGGCCCGGAGACGCGCGGCCTGCCGCAGGCGCTGCTCGACGGCCTGCCCGGTGAGCAAAGGCTGCGGTTGCCGATGCGACCGGGCAACCGCAGTCTCAACCTGTCGAACGCCGCCGCGGTCGTCGTCTACGAGGCCTGGCGGCAGCTCGGTTTCGACGAGGGCCGCTGAATCAGGCCGCCGGCTCGATGTTGCTGTTGAGCCGGAACAGGTTGCCCGGATCGTACTGCCCCTTGATCCGGGACAGGCGCCCGTAAGCCGGCCCGTAGTTCCCGACCCTGGCGTCGCGATCGTACTCGATGTTGTCGTAATAGCCGCCCATGTACGGTTCGAGGGCGGCGTACTGCGCGCGGGTCGCCTGGATCAATTCCTGGTCCATCGCCGGATCGCCCCAGCCCGTGACCAACACGAGCATCAGCTCGGCGTTACGATGCGGAAACGCCGTGTCGGTCTCGCCCACGCGCTTCACGGCGCCGCCGGCGACGTGGTTGGTCAGGAAGACCCGCGGATCGTAGGCGTCGATCAGCGTGTCCACGAGCCCCTGCGACCACTCCTTCACCATGCCGTTCTTGGCGTAGGACCGCACGCCGTGAGCCATCATGGCGTCGGCGCTGGTCTGCATGATCATGTAGTCCTGCATCGCGACGCCGTCCACGAGCGGCTTGCCGATCGCGCGCAGCGGCGCGAGTTCTTTTTCGCCGACGGCGGGGTCGCCGTTGTAGACGACCTCCATGATGACCGAGTCGCCGGCGTCAGGAATCCTCGCCAGCGAAGGCCCGACGTAGAGCTCGTCCGACAGGCCGGCGGACCATTCCGCGTAGAACTCCAGCACGTCGCGTGCCTGTTCGACAGGCCACACGATGTTGCCCGACAGGACGTTGCGATCGAAGGGGTGCAGCTGGTACTCGAATTCCGTTACGACGCCGAAATTTCCGCCGCCGCCGCGGATCGCCCAGAACAGGTCCGGCTCCTCCTCGGCGCTGACCCAGCGAACGCGGCCGTCCGCGGTGACGATCCGGGCGCCCGTCACGTTGTCGATCGTTAGCCCGTACTTGCGGTTGAGGCGCCCAAAGCCGCCACCCAGCGTGAATCCGCCGCAGCCGGTGTGCGAAACGACACCGGCGGTGGTTATCAGGCCTTTTTCGAGCGCCGCGCTATCCAGGTTATTGAGCAATGCACCACCCTGTACGCGGGCGCGGCGGGTTCCCGCGTCGGCCGTTGCCGCATTCATCTGCGACAGGTCGATCATCAGGCCACCTTCGCACACGGACTTGCCCGGCCAGCTGTGGCCGCCGCCGCGCACCGCAACGAGCACGTTGTTGTCACGCGCGAAACTGACCGCATTGCTGACGTCTTCCGCACTCAGGCAGCGGGCAATCAGTGCCGGGTGCTTGTCGTGCATGCCGTTCCAGATCATTCGCGCCGAGTCGTATTGCGGATGCCCGGACAGCATCACGGGTCCCGACAGCGCATCGCCGAGCTCGCGGATGGCTGCTTTGCTCAGTTCGATTTCCGCGCCGTCCAGCGACACGGCCGAGATGCCGGTATCCGCCTGGGTGGCGACCGGCGTTTCCTTGCCACAGGCTGGCAGGAATGCTGAAGCTACACCGGCCGCTACCGCGGACCGGCAGAATTGACGTCTGTTCATGGAACCCCCCTAATTTTGTCTGGCGCTAATTCCAAATAGCGCCGTATGGGAAAAAAGTTTAGAACAATCCTGGCGAATAGCCAGCTGGCCGCCCTCGGCCTTCTCAGTGCTCGGATTTCAGGTCGCGGCGCATCAGGGCGCCGACCGCCTCGCGCGGGGACGCGCCTTCGTAGAGGATGCGATAGACCTGGTGGCAGATCGGCATCTCGATGCCCAGCTTCTCGGCCACCTCGTGCACGGCCTCCGCGGCCATGACGCCCTCGACGACCTGCTGGATTTCTTCCTGGGCCTCCTCGACCGACTTGCCCCCCGCCAGCGCGAGCCCCATGCGCCGGTTGCGGGACAGGTTGTCGGTGCAGGTGAGCATCAGGTCGCCCATGCCGGCCAGGCCCATGAAGGTCTCGCGTTTCGCGCCCAGAGCCACGCCCAGCCGCGTCATCTCCACGAGGCCGCGAGTAATCAGCGCAACGCGGGTATTCGCGCCGAAGCCGAGGCCGTCGGACATGCCGGCGCCGATCGCGAGCACGTTCTTGACGGCGCCACCCACCTCCACGCCGATCATGTCGTCGGAGGTGTAGGCGCGGAAATTGTCACCGGAGAGCGTCACCGCCAGGTCCTGCGCGAATTCCGGGTCGTTGGCGGCGATCGTCAGCGCGGTCGGCAGGCCGTCGCCGACCTCCCTCGCGAACGTCGGGCCCGACAAAACGGCAACCGGCCGGTCGGCGCCGAGGACCTCGGCCGCGACGACGTGCGGCAGCTTGCCGGTGTGCAGTTCGAAGCCTTTGGTTGCCCAGCAGACCCTGGCGCCGTTGATGAGCAGCGGCTTGATCGCTTCGAGCGTCTCGCGGAAGCCGTGGCTGGGCACCACGATGAGAATGTCGCGCACGCCGTCGAGGCATGCCTCGAGCTCGAGAACGGCCTCGAGGTTTCCGGGAAACGCCGCTCCCGGCAGGTAACGGGTGTTCTCGCGCGTCTCGCGCATCTGCTCGAGCTGCGCCCTGTCACGCCCCCAAAGCCGGATCGGCCGCCCGCAGCGGGCGAACTGCAGCGCCAGCGCGGTACCCCAGGAGCCCGCCCCGACGACTGCCATCGGCAGTGAGCGAGCGCCGCTTATCAGTGTGTCCCCGCCGCCGAGGCCGCCTCGGCCTGCTGTTGCTGCAGCGACTGCTGATAAAGCGCTTCGAAATTGATGGGCTGCAGCACGAACTCGGGAAAGCCGCCTTTCTGGATGATGCCGGCGATTGCCTCACGCGCGTATGGATACAGCACACCCGGGCAGAAACTGCCGATGAGGACGCCTATCTCTTCTTTCTCGTAGCCGCTGATGTCGAACACCCCGGCCTGTTGCAGCTCGACGAGGAAGATCGTCTTGTCGTCCTGTTTTTCCTTGGCTTCGACGGTGATTGTCAGCACGACTTCGTGAAGGTTATCGTCGACCGGCGAGTGCGAGCTGCGCAGGTTGAGGTTGGTGTTCGGGGCCCACTCTTTTGCGTTGAAGATGTTCGGCGTTTGCGGCGACTCGAAGGAAAAATCCTTGACGTAGATTTTCACTACGGAGAGACGCTTCTCGGGGGTCTGTGCTTCCTGTTCAGCCATGTTTCTGTCCTGGGTTAATGGGAGTGCTCGCCGGCAGCTTCGCCGGCCAGCAGTTTGTCGAGTCCGCCGTTCTTGTCGAGCGCACACAAATCATCGAATCCGCCGACATGCACGTCGCCGACAAAGACCTGGGGAATCGAGCGGCGGCCGCCACTCTTCGCCTGCATTTCATCGAAACGGGCCGGGTCCCGCGACACGAGAACGTCTTCGAAGTCGACGCCCTTGCGCGTGAACAGCATCCGCGCCGCGGCGCAGTATGCGCAATATTCGTCGCCGTATATGACTACCGGGATCTTGTCGCTCATAGCAGTATCGGCGCCTATTTCTTGCTCTTGGTCTTCTTGCCGGATACGACGGGCAGCCCCGCCTGGCCCCAGGCATTCATGCCGCCCTTCAGGTTATAGACGCTCTCGAACCCGGCGCCTCGCAGCCTGTTGGCCGCTTTCGACGACGTTATGCCGGCATCGCAGACCGCGACGACCGGTTTGTTCTTGAACCTGGTGAGCTTTTCCAGGTGGCCGTCGAGCTCGTCGATCGGCACGTTGCGGGCGCCGACGATATGGCCGCGGGAAAACGACTCGGCGCTGCGCGTGTCGAGTACGACCGCATCGTTGTTGATGAGCTTCACCGCATCGGTGGGTGCAACGGCCAGCATGCCGGTAGCCTTGCGCCTGAGCTCCGTGAATATGAGCAGCAGGAAACTGGTCACCAGCGCGAACACCAGCAAGGTATGGTTGCCGGCGAACTCCATTATTCTTTCCATGAGGCGTCGTGTGCGCAGGGTGCGCAGGCTTGGTAGAAAGGCGCATTATAACAGCGCGCAGCGATGGAAATACCCCGCAAACGATCTACACTGTGCGCCCATGCGCCACCTGCCGACCCTGATCCTGCTGCTCCTCGCCACGCCGACGGCTGCCATTGCCCAGGACGACGGCGACGGTCTCGCCAAGATCAAGGAGCAGGAACTCGAAGTGGTCCGCGAGAAGATCAGCGACCTCAAGAAGAACATGGACAGGAGCGCGAGGGACCGCGACCGGCTGACCGGGGAGCTGCAGAAAGCCGAGGTCGCGATCGCCGAGAAGCGTCTGCGCCTCAAGGACATCGAGCGGGAACGGGCCTATAGCGGCAAGCGTCTCGGGGAACTGGACGCCGCCATCGCGGAGCGCGAAGCCGAGCTCGAGCTCGAGTCGGATCACCTGTCCGCCCAGGTCCGTGCCGCCTACATGAGCGGCAGCCAGGAGAAGATCAAGCTGCTCCTCAACCAGCGCGACCCGGCCATGCTCGGCCGCATGATGGCGTACTACCGGTACTTCAACGACTACCGGGCCGACAATATCGGCGCGGTCACCGAGAAGATTCGCGAGCTCGCGGCGCTGCACAGCGAGGTCGCCGCGGAGGAGGCGCGGCTCGCGGACCTGGCCCGCACGCGCAAGGCGGAGCTGGAGAAACTGGCGGCCGTGCAGCAGGAGCGGCAGACCCTGCTGGCGGCACTCCAGGACAGGATGGCGGCCGAGGGGCGTGAAATAGAGCGGCTGGCGGCGCAGGAACAGGACCTGGCGCGCCTGATCGCGGAGCTGACCAGCATCCTGTCCGACTACCCGATTACCTCCGAGCAGCCGTTCAGCGAGTATCGTGGCCGCCTGACCTGGCCGGTCGCGGGCACCCTGCTGCGGGACTTCGGCCAGCCGCGGGTCGGCGGACAGTTGAAATGGAACGGCGTTGTGCTGGCCGCGCCACGCGGCCGGGAAGTACGCTCCGTGTACCATGGCCGGGTCGCGTTCGCGGACTGGCTCGCTGGCATGGGTCTGCTCGTCATCGTCGATCACGGTGAGGGCTACATGACCCTGTACGGCTACAACGAGACCATACTCAAGAACGCCGGCGACTGGGTGGCCCCGGGAGATGTCATCGCCACGGTCGGCGATAGCGGCGGCCAGGCGGAACCCGGGCTGTATTTCGAGATCCGGCAGGGCACCAAGCCGATGAATCCGCGGCGCTGGGTCACCCGCCGGCCAGGCGACTAGCCGGCGGCGCCGAACTTGTCCGCGCTCACAGTACAGGCCCGGCCGACTGTGGTATCGTCATTTTGGAGCGGCCGGACAACAGGGGCCGGCCTGCGGAGTGGTGTATGTCTTTGAAAGTCAGGGCCATCCTGGTCGTCGTGATCGGAACCGTAATGGGGCTGAGTCTCTCTGTCGGCGGTGGCCTGCTTTCGAACGGCACGGCGCCGGCCGAAGAAGAGCTGGCGTGGCAGAATGCGCGGCTGTTCGCCGAGGTCATGGAGCGCGTCAAGCATGATTATGTCGAACCGCTGGACGACAGCGAGCTGCTGGAGAGCGCCATCCGCGGGATGGTCAGCGACCTCGACGCCCACTCCCAGTACCTCGACGCCGATGAGTACCGGGATATCCGTATCAGCACGACCGGCAGCTACACGGGCGTCGGCGTCGAAGTCGCGGATATGGACGGCATCATCACCGTCGTTACGCCGATCACCGGTTCGCCCGCGGCGCGCTCCGGGATACAGAGCGGCGACCAGATAATCGCCGTCGACGGCATCGCCGTTGAGCCCAAGGACCTGCAGGAAACCATCGAACGCATGCGCGGCCGGCCCGGTTCGCGTATCAGCCTCACGGTGCTTCGCGACGGCGACGCGATCGAACACACTATGCGACGGGAAATCATCCGCGTCGCCAGCGTGCACTACGAGGTCCTTGGGCCTTCCTACGGTTACGCGCGTGTGAGCCAGTTCAGTGAAACCACCGCCCGCGAGCTCAGCCGCGCGATCGACGCGATGCAGGATGCCAACGGCGGAATGCTGGCCGGCCTCGTGCTGGACCTGCGCAACAATCCCGGTGGCGTTCTCGATTCCGCCGTCGACGTGTCCGACCTGTTTCTCGACTCCGGCGTTATCGTCTCGGCGGATGGCCGCACCAACGAAGCGCGTTTCACGCGCTCTGCGCATCGCGGCGATGTGCTGGACGGCGCCGAGATCGCGGTGCTGGTCAACGAGGGCTCCGCATCGGCGTCGGAAATCGTGGCCGGCGCTTTGCAGGACCACGGCCGCGCGACCGTCATCGGGACCGGGACCTTCGGCAAGGGCCTGGTGCAGACGGTGATGCCACTGTCGCAAGGCCGGGCACTCAAGCTGACGACGTCGCGCTATTACACGCCGTCCGGCGACTCCATTCACGAGTCCGGTATCACGCCGGACGTCTTCGTCGAGGGCACGCCGGGTTACCCGGACATGAACCTGAGCGGCTTTGTCGATCGCGAGCAGGACGCGCAGCTGCTGGAAGCGCTGCACCGCCTGCAGCGCGGCGACGTGATGCACAGCAACGCTAAATGACGCTCGGGCACGTCCGCGCGGCCGCGATCCTGCTGCTGCTCGCGTCGCAGAGTTTCGCGCAGTCCGCGCCACGCATCGCCATCATCATCGATGACCTCGGTTACCAGCTTGCAGCGGGGCACCGCGCCGTGGCGCTGCCCGGACCGGTGGCGTGCGCGATCTTGCCCGGCACGCCGGGTTCGGCGCAGCTCGCACACGCCGCATCGGAGCGCGGCAAGGAGGTCCTGCTGCATTTGCCGTTGCAGTCCGTCGATCGCCACGGCCCCGCGGAACCGGGTTCGATCACCATCGACACGACGCGCCAGGGCCTCGCAGACGCGTTTGCAAACGCGATGGCAGCCGTGCCGTTTGCGGTTGGCGTGAACGGCCATCGAGGCAGCCTGCTGACGCGGCACCCGGGGCACATGAGCTGGCTGATGGACGAAATCCTGCGGGCTGGAGGGCTCTACTTTGTCGACAGTTACACGACGCACCGCAGCGTTGCGCTACAGATTGCCGCGGAGAAAGGCGTTCCCGCCCTCAAGCGCGATGTGTTCCTGGACTCGGACCCGGCCCCGGAAATGGTGGCCAGGGAGTTCGAGCGGCTGAAATCGCTGGCGCGCGAACGTGGCCGCGCCGTGGCTATCGGCCACCCCTACCCGGAGACGCTGTCATTCCTTGAACGCGCGATCCCGGGGCTTGTCGAAGAGGGCATAGAACTTGTGCCGTTGCGCGAACTGATAGACTTTCCCTGATGATGAATCGAGTTTTTGCCTGTATAGCCGCGTTGCTGCTGGCGCCCGCCGTTTCCGTCTCCGCTGCCGCGGCGCCCCTGTTACTGGCGCAGAACGATGACGTCGCCTGCACCATGGATTACACGCCGGTCTGCGGGGCCGACGGTGAAACCTACAGCAACGAGTGCGTCGCCAACGTCGCCGGGGTCGAAATCGTGGCCGAGGGCGAGTGTCCTGCCGCGACCAATGGCGAAGGGGTCGAGGGCGCCGACATCGGTGACGGCGCCGATCCGGAGGAAGACGGGTCGCTCGCCGCGCCAAGGGAGTGCGGCGAGGAGTACGACCCGGTTTGCGGCGTCGATGGCAACACTTACATCAACGAATGCTTCGCCGCCAAATCACGCGTCGAAATTGCAGGGCTCGGCGCCTGTGCGCCGAGCGGCTGTCCCGGCGTGCCGGACCCGGTCTGCGGCATGAATGGCCGCACCTACCTGAACCGCTGCGAAGCGAACGTCGACCGGGTACCGGTGCAGCGTGCGAGCGCCTGCGACACCGACAACTGTCCGCCCGTCTTTGCCCCGGTCTGCGGCAGTGACGACGTGACTTACAACAATGCCTGCCTGGCCGACAGGGCCGGAATCACGACCTATACCATCGGCATCTGCGGGCAGCGGCCGTGCCCGAACCTGTTCGTACCGGTGTGCGGTGCGGACAACCTCACCTACGCCAATGCCTGCTACGCGGAGCGGCGCGGAACGCGCATCGACTATGCCGGTATGTGCGAGGAGCAGGGCCGCAACTGTCCGCGCGTGTACCTGCCGGTGTGCGGGCTCGACGGCATCACCTACGACAACGAGTGCCAGCTCGACAACGCCGGTGTATTGAAGGCCTATGCCGGCGCCTGCATCGGTGACTGACGGCGGGGTCAGCCCCAGGCAGGCCTGAGCCGGCCTTTCGAATCCGGTGCGTACGGCATCCAGGCGAGCGCAACCATCGGGATGTGCACGTCCGTGGCCTTTGCGCGTACGACGATCTCTTCCAGTTCCTCGGCCTGGGCATCGAAGGCCGTGTCGAGGGCCGCTACTTCCTTCTCGAGCTCTGCATTGAGCGCCTCGAGTTCGGTTCGGACCTTGTCCGCCGTCTGCTTTGCCCGCGCGACGTCGGCCGCCTCCTTGCGCGCGCTGCCTGCGGTCTTGATGGCGCTCCCGACGCGGCTCGCCGAGGTCGTCGACAGCCGCTTCCGGCCCAGCACGGCGCCCAGGATCGCTGTTCCGATGGACACGGCGGTATCCAGCGTCTTCTTGCTGACCTGTTCCTGCTCGCGCGCAATGGCCTGCTCCGCGCGCATCAGCCGGTTCTCGAGTGTCGTCGCCTTGCTCGCGTAGCGCTTGCGCAGTTTCGCGATTTCCTGGTCGCGCTGTTCGCTGGCGAGGTCCTGCAGTCGCACGCGGAAGTCGCCTTCGGACTCGCCGGGGGCGGACGTTAGCCGGAAACGCTTGTTCCTGTAGAGCGTTACGGTCTCGTTCTGGCGCACCCAGCGCTTGAACTCGCGCTGCCACGACGCGTATTGCTTTGCGCTGGCCGCGGGCCCCGGTAGCTCGGAGAACGACGCTCCGGGCACACCGCTGTCGCCCAGCGCATCGATCGCCATCGACAGCGGCTCGGCGCCGTCCCAGTCGACAGCCACCGGGCCGTCCTCGATCTCGACGGTATAGAGGATGCTGCGCTCGCTCTCGACCTGGTAACGCGCGTTCGAGAAGACGAGGTCGGCGCCGGCGACGAGGCGCGGGAAATAGGTCACGTCGTCGGCCGCGGCCGGCACGAAGTACTGGTCGATGGACGGCGGGAGCGCGGGCGCGTCGGCGCTGCGATTGCGTTTCGGTTTGGCGGCGCCGGCCGCGGTGGTGGCGGGCAACGTGCGGGCATCGGCCATCAGCGTACGGATATGATCGCGGGTCAGCGGGCCGGCGAGGTAGGACATGACCCACCGGGTCCCGAAAACCACGGGCTCATCCTCGTGCACGTTGTGCAGCAGGAAGCGGCGCTTGCCGAGCCCTGCGAGTGTGCGCTCCATCTGCTGCTTGTCGAAACTGCCCTGGCTCGCGCCCTCGAGGCCTTCCATCACACGGGCTTTATCGCGCTCGGTCTGCAGGCGGCCGATGAACCAGGTGCCGGTGTTGGACAGGCCCTTGTAATCGAGATCGACGGGGTTCTGCGTCGCGAGTACCAGCCCGAGCCCGTAGGCGCGCGCCTGCTTGAGGAGCGTCAGGAACAGCGACTTGGTCGGCGGGTTCGCCACCGGCGGCATGAAGCCGAAGATTTCGTCCATGTAGAGAATCGCGCGCAGGCTGGACGTGCCCGGCTGGGCGCGCATCCAGGCGATGATCTCGTTCAACAGCATGGACACGAAAAACATCCGCGACGGGTCGTCGAGGTGCGCGATCGACAATACCGAAATGCGCGGCTTGCCCTCGGCGGTGTACAGCAGGTTTTTCGCGCTCAGCGGCGCGCCCTGCATCCAGGCCTCGAAGCCGGGCGCCGCCAGCAGGTTATTGAGTCGCATCGCCAGCGCGAAACGATCCTTCTCCGGGAAGAACGCGTCGAGGCTCATGACACCGATCGTCGTGAACGGCGGGTTCTGTATCGCGGCGATCAGTCCCGCGACGTCCAGCTCCCGGCCATCCTGCCAGGCGTGATCGAGCAGGCGGGATACCAGTATGTGTTCCCGGCTCGCGACCGGGTCGGCGTCGATGCCCAGCAGCGTCAGGATGCCGGTGGCCGTCGCCTGCACCCGCTCGCGGTACAGGTCGACGTCGTTCATCAGCGCGGGCTCGGGGGCCGCGAACGACTTGAGCACAGAAATCGGCAACCCTGAGTTGCTGCCCGGCGTGTAGATGGCCATGTCCGTGGCGCTGCGCAGCTGGGCGATGCGCTCGCCCGTCTGGCCCCACTCACCGAGACCCTTCTTCCACAACGCCGCCTGCGCGGCCGCGTACTCATCGACGGTCTGGCCCTGGTCGGCCGCACTGCGCGGATTGACCCAGGGCCGGAAATCTCCCGCGGCCAGCTTCGGGAACGTGAGCAGCAGGTTGCCCATGTCGCCCTTGGGGTCGATCGCGATGACCGGGATATGATCCAGCGCCGCCTCTTCCAGCAGGCCGATGCCGAGCCCGGTCTTGCCGGAGCCGGTCATGCCGATGATCACGGCATGGGTGGTGAGGTCCTTCGAGTCGTACAGGACCAGCTCGTCCGTGAGCGAACCCGCGTCCGTGTCCTGGCGCTTGCCGAGGTAGAAGCTGCCCAGTTTCTCGAAGTCAGGCAGAGCCATGGCGTTTCCTCAGGGGTAGGTGTAACTGGCCTGTATGCCGAGCGGCAGCCCGATCGCGTAGTAGACCAGCAGGAAGATCGTCCAGGTGACCAGGAACGTCACCGAATACGGCAGCATCATCGCCGTCAGCGTGCCGATGCCGGTCCCCTTCACATAGCGCTGGCAGTAGACGACGACCAGCGGGAAATACGGCATCAGCGGCGTGATGATGTTGGTGCTCGAGTCGCCGACGCGATAGGCGGCCTGCGTCAGATCGGGCGAGATGCCGAGCGACATCAGCATGGGCACGAAGATCGGTGCGAGCAGACCCCACTTGCCGCTCGCGGAGCCGACGAAAATGTTTACGAACGCAGTCAGGAGGACGATGCCGACGATCGTGATCGACGCCGGTGCGGCTATCGCCTTGAGGAACAGCGCGCCTTCCAGCGCCAGCAGTACGCCGAGGTTCGACTGGCCGAACGCGTACACGAACTGCGCGATGAAGAACATGATGACGAGGTAATACGCCATGCCGTGCATCGCGTGGGTCATGCCATCGATCATGTCCTTCGAGCTTTTCATCGTGCCCGCAACGATGCCGTAGACGACGCCGGGCACCAGGAACAGCAGGAAGATCAGCGACACGATGGCGCGCATCATCGGCGAGCCGAACGAGGTGAGCTCACCGTCGGGTGTTCGCCAGGCGGAGTCTTGCGGCAGCGCCGTCACGAACAGGAGCACGATGCCCAGAACCATGGCGACCAGCGCCCAGCGCAGGCCCTTGCGTTCGTTCGGCTGCAGGTCGTGCATCTCGGGCAGGTCTTCGGCGTCGCCGTCTATCGCGGTGGCGGCGATGCGGGGCTCCACGACCTTGTCGGTGAGGTACCAGCCAAGGCCGACGATCAGCAGCGACGAAGCCGTGGTGAAGAAGTAGTTGTTGAGCGGGTTGACGATGACGTCCGGGTCGAGGATCTGCGCTCCGGCCTGGGTGAGGCCCTGCAGCAAGGGGTCGAGCGAGCTCGGCACGAAGTTCGCCGAGAAGCCGCCCGATACGCCGGCGAACGCCGCGGCGATGCCCGCGAGGGGGTGTCGCCCCGCCGCGTAGAAAATGACCCCGCCCAGCGGGATTACCAGGACGTAGCCGGCGTCGACCGCCGAGTGCGAAACGATGCCGACGAGGATGACCATTGGCGTCAGCAATTTCGCCGGCGTCACGTTCAGCAGGGAGCGGATCGCCGAGTTGATGAAACCCGTGTGCTCCGCGACGCCGATACCGAGCATCGCAACGAGCACCACGCCCACCGGGTGGAAGTGCGAGAAGTTCGTGACCATCACCGACAGGAACTCGGTCATGGCTCTTGGAGCCAGCAGGTTGTTGATGACCAGCGGCTCGTTCGAGCGCGGGTCGACGACACTGAACGTGACGTACGAGAGCAGCCACGACAGTACCCAGACGATGAACAGCAGCGCGATGAACAGCACCGCCGGATCCGGGAGCTTGTTGCCCACTCGCTCGACGGTGGCGAGCATGCGCGTTGTCAGGCCGGGTTTGGTCATTTCTTGTTGTTGTTCTGCCATCAAGTTTTCCGTCAAACCATCAATTTCGAGTTTACATGAATCGCCCGCCGGCGCGCCGCTACGCCCCGGGGCGCCCGATTCGGGGAGCTTGTCTCCGGGCTGCTCGCTGCGCTCGCCTTAGGCCTCGGAGACAAGCACCCCGAACCGGGCTCCGTGTCGAGGACTCGACGTTGAAGGGCGTCCGGGGCGTTTTTCGAACGAAGTAAAGCGCAGCGAAGCGAGCCATGAGGGAGAGAAATGCCCCGGGCGCGCGCTGCCTACCACCCGCAACTGCGGCCTGCGTTCTGCTCTTCCAGGTACCCCATCAGCGGCGCGAAGTAATCGTTGATCGCCGTCGCGTCCATCTCGCGCGTGCCGGCGAACTCCTCGAGCGTGTCCTGCCACGGCTGGCTTTCACCCTTCTGCAGCAGGTTCCAGAATTTCGCGCCGGCTTCCTTGCTGCCGTACAGCGAGCAGGAATGGAGGTCCCCGTCGTGGCCGGCGGTCTCGCACAGCGTGCGCTGCAGCTGGAACTGCAGGATGCGGGCGAGGAAGTAACGCGTGTAGGAGACGTTCGCCGGGATGTGGTACTTCGCGCCGGGGTCGAAGTCGGCTTCGCTGCGTTCGACCGGCGGAGCGACGCCCTGGTACTGTTCGCGCAGGTCCCACCACGCCTGGTTGTAGTTGTCGGGCGTCACCTCACCCGAAAAGACTTTCCAGCGCCACTCGTCGACCAGCTTCGCCCACGGCAAGACCGCGATGCCCCGCAGCGCCATCTGCATCTGGCGGTTGATGTCGGCTTCGCGGCTGTTTTCCGCGGACTTGATGAGGCCTACTTCGGCGAGATAGCCGGGGGTCATCGACAGCGTCACGGTGTCGCCGATCGCCTCGTGAAACCCGGGGTGCGCGGAGCCCCGGAACAGCGGGGTCTGGTCCTTGTAGGCGCTCTGGTAGTAGTTGTGGCCGAGTTCGTGGTAGATCACCTTGAGCTCGTCGTAGGTCTGCTTGATGCACATCTTGATACGCAGGTCGTTGCCGCCGTCGAGGCCCCAGGCGCTGGCGTGACAGAGCACGTCGCGGTCCGCGGGCTTGGTGAACATCGATCGCTCCCAGAAGGTGTCCGGGAGCCGGTGCATGCCGAGCGAGACGTAGAAGTTCTCGGCGGAGCGCGTCATTTCCTGCGGCGAGAAGTTCTTGGTCTTCAGCGTGGTGTCGACATCGAGATCCGCGGTGCCGGGGTATGGCTCCATGATGTCGTACAGAAAATCCCAGGTCTGCGCCCACATGTTGCCGAGCAGGTGCGCGGGAATCGGCTGGTCCTGCGGTACCCTGTCTTCGCCGTAATGCTCGCCGAGCTTTGCGCGCACGTGACAATGCAGCTCGTCGTAGAGGGGCTTAACCTGCTCCCACAGGCGTGTCGTCTCGGCGCGGAAAGCGTCCGGGCTCATGTCGTAATTCGCCCGCCACATTTCGCCGAGGTCGCCGTAGCCGAGTTCCCGGGCACCCTCGTTCGCGAGCTCGACGTAACGCGAGTACATGTCGCGCATCGGCGGTGAAATCGTGCGCCAGCCCTGCCACGCGTCCAGCAACTCGTCGTAGTCACGGCTCGTCTGCATCAGCCCCTCGAGCTCGGAGCCGCTAAGGCAGTCGTTCGAGCTGCGGCAATATTCGCCCGCGCCGTACATGCCTTTCATGTCGGTTGCGATCTGGTTCAGTTCGCGCCGCTTCCCGGGGTCGGATGGTGATGGCAGCGACGTACCGAGTTTCAGAAGGTCCAGCGCCCGGCGCGTTTCCGGTGCGAGTTCCTGGCCATCGTACTGCATCGCCTGCTTGACGGCGTCGCTGTGCCAGGCGGCGTAGCGCTCCCGGGCCCTGGACTGGAGCAGCGCCGTGTCCGGTGTGATGTAGGTGGCGCGTACCCAGCCGGCAGCGCCGAGCTCACGCCCCAGTTCGGCGAGCTCATCGTTGATACGGGCGACGAATTCGTCCGCCGATTCCGCGGGCGCGGCGTCCGCGTCGCCGGCCTGCATTGATGCTTCCTGCTCCTGCGACTGGCCGCAGCCTGCCAGCAGGAACGCGGCAAGAAAAACAGAAACGTAGTACCGCATGTTGTTTCCTCTGTAGTCGGCCGGGCGGCTCGCACACAGCTGCCGCCCGCAATACTCGGGATTTGTAAACCGGCCCTCGCCAAACGGGGGGGCGGCACCCGGAAGGGCACCGTTATCCGACCGCCAACGAGGCGAACGGGTTCCCTACTTGACGCCGTGAGTCATCCGGTTGATGAACGGCGAGAACAGCACGAACACGAAACCGGAGCCAACCGCGATGCCCGCCACGACCATGAACAACTCCTGCGGTGGCAAGGATTCGATGCGGCTCGCAATCAACCCGGCGACGAGGTTGCCGAGCGCTGCGCCCATGAACCAGGTGCCCATCATCTGGCCGACGAGCCGGTTCGGCGAGAGCTTGGTCACGCTGCTCAGCCCGACGGGACTCAGCGCCAGTTCGCCCACGGTGTGGAAGAAATAGGTCACCACGAGCCACGTCATGCTCACGCCGACGGCCGGGCTGGCTGCCGCGCCCTCGGGGACATACAGCGCTCCCCAGGCGAGAACCAGGAAACCCACGCCGAGAAGCACCAGGCCCATGCCGAACTTCAGGGGAATGGACGGGTTCCTGGCGCCGAGCCGGACCCACAGCAGGCCCATCACCGGAGCGAGCAGGATAATGAACACCGGGTTGACCGACTGTAGCCAGGTCGTCGGCGTCTCCCAGCCGAAGAACACTCGGTCCGTCAGGTCCCGCGCGTAGATATTCATGGACGAGCCGGCCTGCTCGAAGCCGGACCAGAACATGGCGGCCCCGAGAAACAGCAGGAAGATCACGAACACGCGCTGCCGTTCGACCTTGTCGTGGCAACCGAAGGCAATCACGGCCGCAAAATAAATTGCGGCCACGACGACGACGATCACGCCCGTCGCCTGGGCGAAGCCCAGGATCGTGAGGCTGATCGCGCCCATCGCGGAGAGGCCGGCAATGGCTGCGGCGAGCGCCACGGCCGCAACGAGGCCGACGCCCAGCTGCTTGCGGGCAAGGGTGACACGCGCGGGCTCTGCCGCCTCGCCGGCGAGCTCGCCGGCCCCGCGCAGGTAGTGCTGGCCACGGGCATACTGGATCAGGCCGAGCGTCATGCCGATGCCGGCGAGGCTGAATCCGAGGTGCCAGTCGACGCGTTCCGCGAACCAGCCGCAGATCAGCGGGCCCAGGAAGGCACCGAGATTGATGCCCATGTAAAAAATCGAGAAGCCGGCATCGCGCTTCGCCGGTGAGTCGTTCTCATACAGGCCGCCGACGATCGCGCTGACATTCGGTTTCAGCAGGCCGGTGCCGATGACGACCAGGAACAGGCCGAGGTAGAAGGTCCAGATCTCCGAGCCCGGCAACACCAGCGGCAGGCCCAGCGAATAGTAACCGGCCGCAATGATGACGCCGCCGACGAAGACCGCCTGGCGCTGTCCCAGTACGCGGTCCGCAATCCAGCCGCCCGGAAGCGCAAGCGCATAAACGCCGAAGGTGAACAGGCCGTAGATGGCGCCGCTGATCTCGGTGTTCATGCCGAGCCCGCCGGTTGCCACGTCCGTCATGTACAGAATCAGCAGGGCGCGCATGCCGTAGTAGCCGAAGCGCTCCCACAGCTCGGTGAAGAACAGGGTCATCAGTCCCCGTGGGTGGCCGAATACATCGTCTCCGGCAGGTGCCGCCGTCGGTGTTGTCATAATCTGGGTCGCTCCCGGGGCCGCCCGAATCCGGTCCTGGCGGCGCACTGTGATTTGCGGCCCGGCGCGCTGTGCGCGGGGAACGCGGGTGTCCTGACGGGTAACGCAAAGTACACAAATCGGCCCCCTAATGCCACCTGTGCACCTTACCTGCAAAGACAGGTTGGTTATTTGCGATGTTAAGCGGCGAACGCCAGGCCCACGGCAGCACCGCTGCCGGGTGGATCAGCTGTCGGCCGCCACGGTCTCGTCACTGTCGCGGCGGCGTTCACGGCTGAATAACCGCGACATCAGGATGCCGAGCTCGTAAAGCAGGTACACGGGCACCGCCAGCAACGTCTGGCTGATGACGTCCGGCGGGGTGAGGAACATGCCCATGACGAAGGCCATCAGGAAGACGTAAGGGCGCGCCTTGCCCAGTTTCTCCGGGGTTGTCAGGCCGGTCCAGACGATCAGTACCGTGGCGACGGGCACCTCGAACGCGAGGCCGAAGGCGAGGAAGATCTTGGTAATGAAGTCCAGGTAAGCCGCGATGTCGGTCATCATCTCCACGCTCTGCGGCGTGACCGATGCGAAGAAGCCGAACACGAGTTCGAATACCACGAAGTACGCGAACGCGATACCGGCGTAGAACAGCAGGATGCTGGAGCCGAGCAGCGGAAACGCGAAACGCTTTTCCTTCCTGTACAGGCCCGGCGCCACGAACGCCCACACCTGGTACAGGACGACGGGCATCGCCACGAACAGCGCCACGAAAAACGTGAGCTTGAATGGCGTCAGCAACGGAGATGCGACGGCGGTCGCGATCATCTTCTGCCCCGGTAAGACGTCGACGAGCGGCTGCGATACGATCACGAAGATCTTCTGCGAGAACGGCAGCAGGATCACGAACATCCCGATCACCGCTATGGAGATCCTGATCAGCCGTGTGCGTAGCTCCATCAGGTGGGACAGCAGCGTTCCCTCCGCGAGCTGTTCTTCCTGCTCCTCGCCGTCCCTGTTGCCGGGTTCGTCGCTCACGCCTGCTTCTCTTGCGCCTTTTCTCCGACGTCTCCTCCGTCATCCGGCGCTGCTTCGGTTTCGACGACCTCTGCTTGTTCCTCGACCTTCATACCGGCGACGGATGGAGAAGAATCAGAGGAGTCCTTTTCGTGCAGCGGCGAATACGTGTCGTCATCGCGGGGGACGTGTGCAGCCGCAGGCCCGATCGTGAGGTCGTCCTTCAGATCTTTGCCGAGGGTCTTCAGGCTTTTGAAATTGTCGTCGAGGTCCAGCTCGTCTTCGAGCTGCCGTTTCATGACGCGGGTCATGCGGCGGGCCTGGCCGATCCAGGTGCCGAGCTGGTTGGCGACTTTAGGCAGGCGCTGCGGACCGAGCACGACGAGCCCGATCATGAACAGGATCACGAGTTCGAAAAAGCCGACGCCGGACATAGAGAAGGGTCAATCAGCTGTCTTTGCGGGGCTCGTCAACTGGCGTGTTCTCGAAGTTGGCGTCGTCCTTGGAATCGTCCCGGATCTGGTCTTTTTCTTCTTCCGCCTCTTTCATCGCGCCGCGAAAACCCTTCACCGCGCTGCCCAGGTCGGAACCCAGGGTGCGCAGACGCTTCGTACCGAATATGGCGAGCACGATAACCAGGATGATCAATAGCTGTGGCCAGCTAATGTTGGCAAACATCCGATACTCCCGGGGCAGAGCCCCTAAATCCTCTCAAAGGCCCGGTCAGAACCGGGCACGAATTATGTTCATGATACCGATGAATTGGCAATAAAACCGTATCAATATCACGTATTGGGAACGCTCAGCTCTCGAGCCAGAACGTCACCGGACCGTCGTTGACCAGGGCGACTTGCATATTCGCGCCAAAGCGCCCGGTCTCCACCCTGGCGAGGCTTTCACGGCAGGTGGCGACCAGCTCCCGGAAATACGCCTCGCCCTTGTCGGGCGCCGCGGCCCGGGTGAAGCTGGCTCGAGTGCCTTTCCGGGTATCGGCGGCCAGTGTGAATTGGGGCACCAGCAACAGCCCGCCGTCTTCGTCCAGCACGCTGCGGTTCATGCGTCCCTGCTCATCGGGAAAGACCCGGTAGGTCAGGATTCGTTCCGCGAGCCGGCGCACGTCGCGCTCACCGTCGTCGCGATGCACGGCGACCAGCACCAGCAGCCCGCGGCCGATCCGGCCGACGGTTTCGTCACCCACGGTGACGCTGGCGCTGGTGACGCGTTGCAGCAGGGCAATCATTTCTGCGTTATCCCGATAGTTAGTCCCGGCCCGGAGCCTTTATTAATGCATCAACGAGTAACAAAGGCCATAGCCCGGCAATGAGCGTGCGAGATTGTCGCCACCGGCCGGTGGGCACGCTGGCGCAGGCCCACCGAGCGCCATGCGTGTCGGGCGCCATGGAGGGCGGCCCGGTGTTCCGCCCCGCCGGCCGGCCCAGGGAAGGGCGGGCCCCGGCTTGCAGGTCGGGGCCCACTTTCTATTTAAAATCAGTCCAGATAATTAAGTATAAACCCACTAATACCAAACTTAAGACCTTAGTGGGATAACCGGTACATTTTTATCGTTTTTCCGGCATCGAGGTGGGAGGCTGGCGCGAGCGGGGAACGCCGCATACACTAGCGGCTGTTTTGACCTCCCGCGCGGTGTGAGCGATGAAAAGACGACAATTCGTAGGCAGCCTCGCGGCGGCCGGGCTGGCCGCCTGCTCCAGGCAGGACGGCGGCAGCGCAGCGCCGGCAGCGCGATTCGAGGAGCAATTCGAGTGGTCCATCGCGACCTCGTGGCCGCCGAAGTACCCGGGGCTGGGCATCGCCGTCAACAACCTCGTCGATCGCATCGACCGGGCGTCGGGGGGGCGCCTCAAGATCAAGGTGTACGCCGCTGGCGAACTGGTGCCGGCGTTCGAGGCCTTCGATGCGGCCAGCCGCGGCACCGTCGAGATGGGTCACGACGCGTCGTATTACCACAAGGGCAAGGTGCCGGCGGCGCAATTCATGACCGCGCTGCCGTTCGGCATGACCTACATGGAGATGAACGCGTGGCTCTACTACGGCGGCGGGCTGGCTCTCTGGCGGGAGCTCTACGAGCCGTTCAACCTGGTGCCGTTCCCCTGCGGCAATACCGGCGTGCAGATGGGCGGCTGGTTCAACAAGGAGATCAATTCGATCGCCGATCTCAAGGGCCTCAAGATGCGCATCCCGGGTCTCGGCGGCGAAGTGCTGCGGCGGGCCGGCGGCACCCCCGTCACGCTGCCCGCTTCGGAGATCTTCACCTCCCTGCAGACCGGCGCCATCGATGCGACCGAGTGGGTCGGCCCGTACAACGACATCACGCTGGGGCTGCACACCGTCGCCAGGTATTACTACTACCCCGGCTGGCAGGAGCCGGCGCCCGCATTGCAGGCCTACGTCAACCGGGCGGCCTGGGAATCGCTGCCGCCGGATCTGCAGGCGGTCATCGAGATTGCCTGCCAGGCGATCACCACCGACATGCAGGCCGAGTACACGCACGGCAATGCCGTCGCGCTGGAGCAGCTCATGGCGGACCCGAACGTCGAGCTGCGCCAGTTTCCGGGCGACGTGCTGCAGTACCTCAAATCGATCACGCAGGAAATCGTGGAGGAGATGGTGGCCGACGATCCGATGGCGGCGAAGATCTACAGGTCGTGGTCGAAGTTCCTGGAGCAGTCCATACCCAACCAGAGAATCACCGAGCAGGCGTTTCTGGCGACCCGCCGCTGACGGGGCGTGGAACAAATCCGTAGGAGCGCGCCTCGGCGCGCGATCGCGGTTCGAGAACCGGTCCTGCAGCTGGCATTGCGCCAACCGGTCTAATTGCCGTAGATCTTGCCGGGCAGCCAGGTGACGAGTTCCGGAAACAGCGCGATCAGTAATAGCGCACCGAGCTGGATCGCGATGAAAGGGACCACCCCCCGGTAGATCTGCGGCGTCGTGACCGTTGGCGGCGCTACGCCTCGCAAGTAGAAAAGTGCGAACCCGAAAGGCGGCGTCAGGAACGATGTCTGCAGGTTGATCGCGATCATCACGCCCAGCCACACGGGATCCAGTCCCATTGCGAGCAGCACCGGGCCGACGATCGGCACGACGACGAACGTGATCTCGATGAAGTCGAGCACGAAGCCCAGCAGGAACATCACCAGCATCACGAGGATGACGGCGCCAACCACGCCGCCGGGCAGCGACTGAAGAATCGCGTGCACGCCGTCATCGCCGCCAAAGCCGCGAAACACCAGCGAAAAGATCGAGGCGCCGATCAGGATGAGAAACACCATGCTGCTGATCTTCAGCGTGGCCTGCATGATGTCCCGGAGTCGAGACAGGCCGATCTCGCGCCGCAACAACGCCAGCAACAGCGCACCCATGCCGCCGACACCGGCCGCCTCCGTGGGCGTCGCCAGCCCGCCGAGTATCGAGCCGAGCACGGCGAAGATGAGCAACAGCGGCGGCAGCAACGCGCGCAGGATCTGCAGCAGCGTGACGGCGTCCTCGTCGCCGCGGTCAAAGGCCGGCATCAGCGCAGGCCTGAAGAACGCGGTGCCCAGCAGGTAAAGTACATACAGCACGACGAGCAATAGCCCCGGGATAAGCGCCCCGGCGAACAGGTCGCCGACCGACACCGTCCTGGGCGAAAAAATGCCCATCTGCAGCTGTGCCTGCTGGTAGGCGCTGGACATCACGTCCCCGAGCATCACGAGGATGATCGACGGCGGGATGATCTGGCCGAGCGTCCCGGATGCACAGATCGTCCCGGTCGCGATCTCGGGCGAATAACCGCGCCGCAGCATCGTCGGCAGCGACAGCAGGCCCATCGTGACCACGGTAGCGCCGACGATACCCGTACTGGCCGCGAGCAGCATGCCGACCAGGGTCACCGAGATACCGAGACCGCCGCGCAGGCTGCCGAACAGGCGGCTAAGCGTGTCGAGCAGTTCCTCCGCAATGCGTGCTCTCTCCAGCGTGACGCCCATGAAGACGAACAGCGGCACAGCAACGAGCGTCTCATTGCCCATGATGCCGAACACACGGTTGGGCAGGCTGGACAGGAGCGCGTCATTGAAGCTGCCGGTAGCAACTCCTATCGCGGCGAAGCCGAGCGCCGTGCCGCCCAGCGTGAAGGCCACCGGAAAGCCCGCGAGCAGTGCCAGCACCACCGTCACGAACATTACGAGCGCCATCCACTCCATCAGTCGCGCCCCCGGATGACCTGCATGGCCCGCAGCAGCATGGATACACCCTGAACCGCGAGAAGCAGGGGCATGACGAGCAATACCGACTTGAGCAATGGCACGAACGGGTACGGCATGCCGCCGGGCTCCCGCGACGACTCACCAAGCTGCCAGGAAATGACGACAAAGTCCCAGGACTTGTAGCCGAGGAAAATACACAGCGGCAGCAGGAACAGGAGCGTACCCAGGAGATCGATCCATGCACGCCGCCGCTCGCTCATGTCCCGATAAAAGATATCCACGCGAACGTGTTCGTCCTGTTGCAGCGTGTACGCGCCACCCACCATGAACACGATGGCGTGCATCCACACGACCGACTCCTGCAGCCAGACGGCGCCCGCGTCAAACACGTAGCGCATAACAACGACGACTACGGTGACGATGACCATCAGGATCGTCAGCCACGAGGTGATCCGGCCTGAAAGGATGCTGACCCTGTCGAGGGCCGAGAGGACGCGATTGCGGTCGTGCGGTTCCTTCAAGACTCAGCGCCGCCAGAACGTCGGCGTGATCAGCACGAGCAGCGTAAAGATCTCGAGACGCCCGAGCAGCATGCCGGCGATCGCGATCCACTTGGCCAAATCGGTCAGCGACATGAAGCCCCTGGACACATCACCGAGCCCCGGGCCGAGGTTGTTGAGCGTTGCAGCGACGGCCGAAAACGCCGTCACCTGGTCGAGGCCGGTCGCCATCATCGCGAGCATCATCGCCGCAAACACGATGACGTAAATCGAGAAGAAGCCCCAGACGGCGTCGACGACCCGGTACGGCACGGCCTTGTTGCCGAGCTTGACAGGGATCTCGGCCGAGGGGTGCACGAGACGAACGATCTCGCGGACGCCCTGCTTGTAAACGAGCAGCCAGCGTATGACCTTGATGCCGCCAGCGGTCGAGCCGGCGGAACCGCCGATGAAACTCGCGAATATGAGCAGTACCGGGACGGCCGTCGGCCACGCCGAAAAATCGGAGGTCGTGAAGCCCGTTGTCGTCGCGATTGACACGGCCTGGAAAAGCCCGTTGACGATCGAGTCACCGGCGCTGGCGAACGTTCCGAAGGAAAGCAACGCGCTAATTACCAGTAACGAGATCACAAGCAACACGAACGTGTAGGCGCGAAACTCCGGATCCTGGGAGTAGTGCCTGACCGATACGTACCGCCAGGCGTAGAAGTGCAGAGAGAAATTGATGCCGGCGAAAAACATGAACACGACGGCGACGAGATCCACCGCCGTGCTATCGAAGTAACCGATACTCAGGTCATGGGTCGAAAAGCCGCCGATTGCGACCGTCGAAAACGCGTGGCACAGGGCGTCGAACCAGCCCATCCCTGCAAGCATGTAGAAGACGAAGCAGCTGATCGTGAAAGCAAGGTATACATACCACAGGGCCTTGGCCGTCTCGGTGATCCGCGGCGTCAGCTTGGTATCCTTGACCGGCCCGGGCGTCTCGGCGCGGTACAGCTGCATACCGCCAACGCCGAGCATGGGCAGTACAGCCACGGCCAGGACGATGATGCCCATGCCGCCGAGCCACTGCAGCTGCTGCCGGTAATAGAGTATCGACCGCGGCAGCTCATCGAGGCCGGTGAGAACCGTCGCACCCGTCGTGGTGAGGCCCGATATGGACTCGAATACGGCGTCCGTGATCGACAACGACAGGCTGTCATCGAAATACAACGGCGCCGCCCCGAACGTGCCGAGTACCGTCCAGAAGGATGCGACCACCAGGAAGCCGTCGCGCAGCCGCAGCTCCCGCCGCTCGCGGTGCACCGGTAACCAGCAGACGATCCCTGCCACCAGCGTTAACGCGAAGCCCTCGACAAACGAGAGCCAGGCGCCGTCCGAATACAACAGGCTGAAAAAAATCGGCGGCAGCATCGTCAGGCTGAACACCATCAGCAGCAGCCCGAGAATGCGTTGTACGACGGTCCAGTTCATCCCGCGGCAGGATCCCTAGACGAAAGATACGCCGACCTGGAACAGTTGCTCGAGGCGTTCGATCTTGCGTCGATCGGTCATGAAAAGAATCACGTGGTCATCGGTCTCGATAACGGTATCGTGGTGCGCAATGATGACCTTGTCGTTGCGCACGAGTGCGACGATGGCGGTGCCTTTGGGTAGCTCGATGTCTTCGATCTTGCGGCCGACGACGCGGGACTCTTTTTCGGTTCCGTGCGCGATGGCCTCGATGGCTTCCGCGGCGCCACGGCGCAGCGAATGGACCTTGACGACGTCGCCACGGCGCACATGCGCAAGCAGCGAGCCGATCGTGACCTGCTGGGGCGAGATCGCGATGTCGATACTGCCCGCCTCCACGAGGTCGACGTAGGAAGCGCGGTTGATGAGCGCCATCACCTTGTGGGCGCCGAGGCGCTTTGCGAGCATCGAACTGAGGATGTTTGCTTCTTCGGAGTTGGTGAGCGCGCAGAACACGTCGACATTGTCGACGTTTTCTTCCAGCAACAATTCCTCGTCGGCCGCGTCGCCGACCAGCACGATGGCGCGATTCAGCTGTTCCGAGATTACCCGGGCGCGTCCCTGGTCGCGCTCGATGAGCTTGACCTGGTTGGTCTGCTCGAGCGCCAGCGCCAGGCGGACACCGATGTTGCCGCCGCCGGCGATGACGACCCGCCGTACCGGCTCCTCGAGTCGGCGCATCTCGCTCATGAATACGCGGATGTCCTTGCGGTCGGCGATGAAGAACACCTCGTCGTCTTCCTGGATCACCGTCTCGCCATCCGGAAGCATCGCCTTACCCTGTCGGTAGATGGCGGCGATGCGGCCTTCGGTATTCGGTACGTGTTCCTTGAGCGTCGCGATCCGCTGGCCGACAAGCAGGCCGTCGCGGTCGGCGATCACGCCGACGAGCCGCGCTCGTCCGCCGGCAAAGTCGAGTACTTGCGAGGCGCCCGGGTACAGGATGAGCTGCTCGACGTATTCGCAAACGAGCTGCTCCGGGCTGATCCCGACGTCGATCGGAATGGCGTCCTGCGAGAACAGCTGCGCCGTGTTCATGTACTCGGCGGAGCGAATGCGGGCGATCTTGGTCGGCGTGTGAAACAGCGTGTACGCGACCTGGCAGGCGACCATGTTGATCTCGTCCATGTCCGTCAGCGCGACGACGATGTCCGCATCATTGGCGCCAGCGCGGTCGAGCACCTCAGGGTAGGCGGCGTGGCCGACGACTGTGCGGATGTCCAGGCGGTCCTGTAGCTCGCGGAGCACGTCGGCACGAACGTCGACGACGGTAACGTCGTTCGCTTCCTCTCGCGACAGATGGTAAGCGGCGGAAGAACCAACCTGACCTGCACCGAGTATTAGAATCTTCATTGTTATCGACAGGTATTCGGCGCAACACAACGTGTTGCAGCAGGGTGTTAAGTCTACATCAGATCGAGATTGGCATAAGACAGAACCAGCCATTTTGTGCCGGCGGTCTCAAAATTGACCTCGACACGGGCATGGGCGCCCTGCCCTTCGTAATTGAGGATCACGCCGTCACCGAATTTGCCGTGACGGACGCGCTGGCCCAGCCGCACACCCATTTCGGTGTCAGCGGACTTTCTGAGCGAACTCGCCGTACCGGATCGCTGTGATCGCACCGGCCGCGACACCTGGACCCGGGGGCGGATTTCCTCGACGTGCTCGGAGGGAATTTCCGAGATGAAGCGTGACGGCTGAGAGAAACTGTCCATGCCGTGCAGGCGCCGCTGCTCGGCATAGGTGACGAACAGGGTCTGCTTCGCGCGCGTGATGCCGACGTAGCACAGGCGCCTTTCCTCCTCGAGCCCGTTCGGGTCCGCGATCGAGCGCTGGTGCGGGAACAGCCCGTCCTCCATCCCGCACAGGAATACCAGCGGGAATTCGAGCCCTTTCGCCGAGTGCATGGTCATCAGCTGCACGCAGTCTTCCCAGGCCTCGGCCTGGCCCTCGCCGGCCTCGAGCGCGGCGTGCGAGAGAAATTCGTCGAGGGGCGACATCTCCTGCGCCGGGTCCGGCTCGAAACTCTTCGCCGCGCTGACCAGCTCCATCAGGTTCTCGAGCTTGGTCTCGCCGCGCTCGCCCTTGTCGTTCTTGAACATTTCGACCAGCCCGCTGGCGTGGATCACGTGGTCCACCTTGTCCTGCAAGTCGAGCCCCGTCGTCTCGCGAGCCATGCGCTCGACCAGGTTCATGAAAGCCAGCACCGCGTTTGCCGCGCGACCGGCGAGTTCGTCGCTCGCTACCGCACCGGCAGCGCGCCACATCGAGCAGGCATTGGCGCGGGCATAAGCGCGCATGATCTCGACCGTGCGCGCGCCGATGCCGCGCGTCGGCCGGTTGACGATACGTTCGAACGAGCTGTCGTCTTCGCGATGCGAGATCAGGCGCAGGTAGGCGAGCGCATCCTTGATCTCGGCGCGCTCGAAGAAGCGCAGGCCGCCGTACACGCGATACGGTATGCCGGCGTTGATGAGCCCTTCTTCGAGCACACGAGACTGGGCGTTGGAGCGGTACAGAATCGCGGAATCGGCGCGCGCATTGCCCTGCTCGATCCAGTCGCGCAGGCGGCCGATCACGAAGTCGGCTTCGTCGCGCTCGTTGTAGGCGGCATACAGCTTTATGGGCTCGCCTTCGGCACCTTCGGTCCACAGGTTCTTGCCCATGCGGTCGGCGTTGTTCGCAATGACGGCATTCGCTGCGTTGAGGATCGTGGCCGTCGAGCGGTAATTCTGTTCCAGCTTGACCACTGTCGCGCCCGGGAAGTCTCGCTGGAAACGGTGGATATGCTCGACTCGCGCGCCGCGCCAGCGGTAGATCGACTGGTCGTCGTCACCGACGACGAACGGGATCGCCGCGTTGTCACCGGCGAGCAGCCGCAGCCACGCATACTGGATCGCGTTGGTGTCCTGGAACTCGTCGACGAGCAGGTGCTGGAAGCGCCGCTGGTAGTGAGCCAGCAGGTCCGGGTTGTCCCGCCAGAGTTCGTGCGCGCGCAGCAGAAGCTCGGCGAAGTCGACGAGTCCGCCGCGCTCGCAGACCTCCTCGTACGAAGCGTACAGGGCGATCATCTGCCTGCGGTTGGGGTCCCTCTCGTCGTCGAGGTGCTGCGGCCGCAAGCCCTCGTCCTTCTGCGCATTGATGAACCACTGGATCTCCTTGGGGGCCCAGCGGCTGTCGTCGATCTCCAGGTTTTTAAGCAGGCGCTTGATCAGGCGCAGCTGGTCGTCCGAGTCGATGATCTGGAAGTTCTGCGGCAGTTTCGCTTCCTGCCAGTGCCGCCGCAGCAGGCGGTGCGCGAGACCGTGAAACGTGCCGATCCACAGGTGGCTGACGGGCATGCCGAGCAGTGATTCGATACGGCCGCGCATCTCCGCCGCCGCCTTGTTGGTGAACGTAACGGCCAGCAGGCCCTGCGGCGATACACCCTCGACGTCGATCAGCCAGGCCGCGCGGTGCACGAGCACGCGCGTCTTGCCACTGCCCGCACCGGCGATGACGAGCGTCGGTTCGGCTGGCGCAGTAACGGCCTGCCGCTGCGCGTCGTTGAGGGATTCGAGTATCGGGGTGACGTCCATGAAGCGCGCAAGTTTAGCAGGATTGCGCGTGGATTCGGGCGGCTCTCGGGCCCGTTCACTGTCCTGAAAGGCCCTAGTCCTGGCGCCAGGTTAAGCCCAGCGAGTAGCGGGCACGGTCGTACTGGATGCGCGAGTCGTTGGATGCGTAGTCGTCGAACCGCCCTTCCAGCGCGACGCTGAGCCGCGGCGTTATCCGGTAGCTGATCGTGGCGTCGGCCCGGGCGGTCTCGAGAGTCTTGGCCGGTAGCGCAGGGTTGTTGAACGCAAATGCGTTCTCATAGTTGTAGTTGCGGTAGTAACCCGAGAGCTCGAAGTCGAATCGGACCCCCGGCGACCAGTGGAACTCGAACTCGTAGTGGTCGCGGACATAGCTGTTGTAGCCGGCGTAGCGGTCCTCGCGGTCCACGCGCTCATATTCGAAGCCGAGCCACATGTTCCGCGTCAGCCGCTGCCTCGCGAGCAGGGAAAGCGCGATGTAGTCGTAACGAACACCCGGGTTGCCGATCGGCTGCGTGCCATCGAGATCGAAGGAAGGGCGGTCGCTGTACCGCCGGCTGAACTTCTCCGCGGTAACCCGCAGCAGCGACGTACGCGTGAACGTGTACTGCGTGTGCAGGCTGAAGAAGAAATACTCGTGATCGTACGACGGGACCACTTCGACTTCTTCGTAATCGTACAGGTAGCCCTTGGCGACCACGCCCATCGCCAGTTTGCCCCAGCGCTGGCGGAAGCGGATGTCGGGTCCGTAGCGCGTGTAGTTCATGCGGTCGCCGATGTCCACGCCGTTGACGGTGCGCGGGGTGCCGTCGTCGGGGTCATAGTACACGCCGTCGCGCTGCGCGAAGCGGAAGGCGCTGTAGACCTCACGCCTGCGGTCTTCCTTCTCGCGTACGTATTCGTTGCCGACGCGCAGTTCGTGGCGGAATTCGTCGGCGTCGCTCTGGTTGCGGTCCTCGTAATAGTCGCCGCTGGCGCGGTATGCCGCGTAGAAGCCCTCGAAACGGTAGGTGTTGATCATGTACTTCGCGCCCAGGTCGTACGGCAGGTAACTGCCGGTTTGCACCTCTGGCACGATGAGCGGCAGGTTCGGGTTCGCGAAGTCGATGTAGGGTTCGGACGGCGAGCGAAAGACGTTGCTGTCGCTGCCGTAGCCCACGCCGGCGAAGTAGCTGAAATCGAAGATATCCCGCTCCTTCTGCTCCGCCACCGCCTGCTGGTAGACCGGGTCCTCGGTACGCTGACCGCGCCGGATCCGTGCGATCGCGGTACGTGCCAGATCCTTGATTTCGTCGCTGGCGCCCTGGTCGCGGGCGTAGCGGAACCACTTCAGCGCTTCGTCGCTGTCGCCTGCCGCATAGGCGTTCAGGCCCAGGTTGTAATGTGCGAGCTGCCGCAGCGACGGCGAGCGGGTCGCTTTCTGCAGCGACTCACGAGCCCGGATGTGCTGGCCCGCCTTGTAGTGCGCGACGCCTGCGTTGTAGTGCAGGAGCGGCGTATCCATCCCCGCTTCAGCGGCCTGGTCGTAGCGCAGGAGTGCGGCCCAGTACAGGTCGTCGCGAAACAGGCGGTTGCCGTCCCTGAAGAGTTCCTCGGCGCTCATCGCGGCCGCCGTGCCGCCTGCCAACAGGCACGCGAGTCCCAGCGCGGCGGCTACGGCACGCAGCGGCTGGCGGAGGCGCGGTTTTTCGTCTGCGGCGGTAATTCCCGAAGTTCCCGTATTAGGTTATGTCAGGTCGCCAAAATGCCCGATATTCGCCGGGAAAACTATGACGTAGCGCAAGAAAATCCCCCCGGACGGAGACCGCCGGGGGGATCGCTGCGGAGTACACCTGGTATCTACCAGGCGGGAGGCCGTTCGGTCTGACCTTAGTCGTCCGTGGGGTCGTCGCCTTCCTCACTTCCGTCGTCGCCATCGAGGTCGTCTTCCATCCCGTCCCCGAAGTCGTCTTCTACGAAGCCGGAATCGTCGTCAGGCTCGTCGTCGCCTTCCATCTCGTCGTCTTCGTCCTCGTACTCGTCGTCCTCGATGTCTTCGCCTTCCTCGTGATCGTGCTCGTCGTCATCGATCTCGTCGACATCGTCGATTTCATCGTCGTCCTCGAAGTCATCGTCCATGCCGTCGTCGAAGTCCTCGCCGTCATCGTCGCCGTCATCGTCGCCGCCCTCGTCATCGCCGAAGTCGCCGTCATCATCCGCGGATGAATCGTCGTCTTCGTCCTCGTACTCGTCCTCGGGCTCGTCTTCCCAGTCGTCCTCGTCGTCTTCGGGACCCCGCATCTCGGCCATCTCCGCGATGTCGTCGTCGAGGTCGGTATCGTCATCGAGGATTTCCATCATGACATCGAGGTCGTCGAGGTCGTCGTCCGCACGCACGGCAGCGGGCATGAATGCAAAGCACGTCAGCACCAGCACCGCGATAAAGATGTTGAAATGTTTCATGGCAATACTCCGTCAATATTACGCGGACATCCGGTCCGGCCGTGAATCAGGATACGTCGACCCGCAAGCGGAACGTCCGGTTGCGGTCCTTGTGTTCGAGGCGCGCCAGCACTTCGCCACCCGACGGCGTCAGTGCGATCAGCGTCAGCGGCAGCAGGTTCTTGCCTTCCTGCAGGCTTGTCTGCCAGGTTATTTCGTGCTGCCCGGGGAAGCCCGCCAGCTCGATGCCATCGGGCAGCGAGACCGTCAGGGTCGCCGAGTCCAGTGCCTGCGCGGAGGAGAAAACGAGACGCACGGTATGCTCCTGCTGCATCGCGATCGTCACGCCGGGTATGGTCGGCTCTGCATCCGGCAACTGCGGCGTCGTCATGAGCATCGCCGTGATTACCCAGATGGCCAGCCCCGCCGCGATTGCCGAGCCGAATCCGGCCAGCATCCAGCGATTGCGCTGGCGCCGCGAGCCCTTGTGCACGGCGCGGATGAGCGCCCGGTCGTAGAATCCCGCTTCGGCTTCCGGTACCGGGTACTCCTTCAACATGTCGAGGAGTTCCTGCTCTTGCATTTTCGTTTTGCTATTCATGACATCTGTCCTGCCTGTGCTTATACACGCCCGGAATCAGGAAATGGTTCCGTCATCGTCGAGGATTTGACGTAATCTCGCCCGCGCACGGTGCAGCCGGGACTTGATCGTGCCGACCGGGACGCCCGTCAGGCCTTCGATCTCGTCCAGCTTGTAGCCCTCCGTGTCGTGCAGCAGCACGACCACGCGGTGTTCTTCGCTGAGTTGTTGCAATGCCGCATCCAGGCGCCGGTATTTTTCCAGCCGCTCCCGGTCGCTCACGGGGTCGAGGTCTCCGGGCAGGTCCGCGAGCCCTGCGCCCGGGAGGTGGCCCTCGTCGACGAGGTGCATGCGCTGGCGCACGAAGCGCCGGTGCTGGTCGACGAACAGGTTATACATGACCCGCGACAGCCACGAGCCGGGCTCCTCGATATGGACGAGTTCGTCGAGCATGCCGAATGCCTTTATCAGCAGCTCCTGGAACAGGTCTTCGGCTTCGGCCTTGCTGCCCGTCAGCCGCCACGCCAGCCGGAACAGGCGGTCGAAATGCGGCCGGACCACGCGCTCGAAAACTTCTGTCTGGTGTCGGTCAGTCATCGCACCGCTGAGTGTACAGCCGCAGCGCCCCCGTTCTGCAAGGACGTGTCCTGCTATTCTTGAAGAAAAGCGGCAGATCCCATGAAAGCAAATACGGTATTCCTGACGGTGGTCGCCATGGTCGCCTTTGCTGCGAATTCGGTGTTGTGCCGGCTGGCGCTCGGCGCCGGGCTCATCGATGCGGCCAGTTTTGCGACGGTGCGGACCATCTCCGGGGCGGTCCTGCTCGCGGCCATCCTGCTGTTGCGGCAGAAAAAGGTCGCGGCACGGCCCGACTGGCGCTCCGTTGTCGCCTTGTACCTTTACATGGTGTTCTTCGCATTCGCCTACCTGTCGCTGAGCGCGGGCACCGGCGCACTGATTCTCTTCGGAGCCGTGCAGTTGACGATGTTCACCGTGGCGCTGCGCTCCGGCGAGCACTTTCCCCTGGTCTCCTGGGCCGGCCTGGCGCTCGCCATCGCCGGGCTCGTGTACCTCGTGTCGCCCGGCCTGACGGCGCCCGATCCCCTGGGTGCCGCATTGATGACCATTGCGGGCATATCCTGGGGGGCATACTCGCTCGTGGGCCGCTCGGCAAAGGACCCGGTGGAGGCGACGGCGCACAATTTCCTGTACGCGGTGCCGCTGGTGGTGGCCACCAGCCTGGTCTTCATCGGTGATCTTGCCGTTACGGCGGCGGGCGCTGCGTACGCGGTCGTGTCCGGCGCGGTGGCGTCGGGTGTCGGTTACGTGATCTGGTATACCGCCCTGAGGGGCCTGACGGGAACCGGGGCCGCGACGGTGCAGCTGTCGGTGCCCGTTATCGCAGCTATCGGCGGCGTGATCCTGCTGTCGGAGACGGTGACGCTGCGGCTCGTCGTCGCCTCTGCGGCAACGCTCGGCGGCGTGGCGCTGGTTCTCGCGCAGAGGAGCCGGTCGCGGCGCTAGCCTAGATGTTCAGCTGCAGCAGGAAGTAGTGGTCGACGAGCAATGCCGCGAACAGGACGGCGAGATAGGTGATCGAGAACCTGAAGGTACGCATCGGCAGCTCGACATCGTCCCGGTCGCGCAGCATCCGGACCGCGTAATTCAGGAACACGGCTCCAAGCGAGACAGCCGCGGCGAGATAGATCAAGCCGCTCATGCCGGTGAGATACGGGATGATGGTGATTACCACCAGCAGTATGGTGTAAAGCAGGATGTGCAGCCGGGTGTATTCTTCGCCATGCGTAACCGGCAGCATCGGAATGCCGACCTTCGCATAATCGTCTTTTCTCGCGATCGCGAGCGCCCAGAAGTGCGGTGGCGTCCAGACAAAAATGATCAGGAACAGGAGCAGCGCGCTGCTGGTGATTTCGCCCGTCACCGCGGTCCAGCCGAGCACCGGCGGTGCCGCGCCGGCGGCGCCGCCGATCACGATGTTTTGCGGCGTCGCCCGCTTCAGGTACACCGTGTAAATCACGGCGTAACCGATGAGAGAGCCGAAGGTCAGTACCGCGGTCAGCGGATTGACGAGAAACCAGAGCACGATCATCGACAGCACGCAGATTGCCGACGCGAAGGCCAGCGCATTGCTCCCGCTGACCCGGCCTTCGGGCAACGGCCGGCCACGCGTGCGCAGCATGTGGATATCGATGCGGGCGTCCAGTACGTGGTTGAAAACCGCCGCGGCCGAAGCGGCCATGCCGATGCCGATCGTGCCGAACAGCATCGCCTGCGCGCCGGGCCACCCGGGCACGGCGAGGAACATCCCGACAACCGCGGTGAATACAATCAGCATGACGACACGAGGCTTGGTCAGCTCGTAATAGTCACGCCAGTCCGTCAGTCTCTCTATGTTCGCACTCAAAATCGTTCCTCGTTCAGCCGATGCGAGACAGCTTCAACAGTCGCTTTATGTCGTCGACCATTTCTCGCGGCCCTATCTCGGGACTGAAATAAAGCACCAGGTTGCCGTGCGGATCAATAAGGTAGAACCCGCCAGCCGGCAGGGATTCGGGTTTCTGGTCGACGAGCACCGCGAGCAACGCGGCATCGTGCAGTGCTATCAGCCCCCGATGCTCTTCGGCAGCGAGCAGGTTATCGGGACGTTGCTCGCCATGCAAGAACACGCGCTCCACCCGGTCCATCTCCTTGCCCAGCATGAGTCGCACTTGCCGCAGCGCGTACAGCGCGTTGCGGCAATCCTCGCCGCAGTCGCCGTCCGCGGCGTACAGCAGCCGCCACGCGCGACTGTCATGGATCGCAGACCCGGGTACTGCGTCCACGAGATTGACGATCGGCTCCAGCAGGGCGCCGTGGTTGGCCCGCGATTCCGGTTGCAGCGCATCCCCGCTGTAGTAGAGCCACCCGGCAAACAGCAGCGGGCCGAAGAACAGGGCGGCTATCAGCAGAAACTGCATGCGTCCTTTCGTGCGTTGTGGGTCGCTCACTTTCCGTGTCCTCGCTTGCGGAAATTCCAGGCCAGCAGGCCGGCCAGCACGGCGGCCATCGCAAACCATTGCAGCGCGTAACCGTAATGGCGTCCGGGACCGATTGCTGCCGGTTCCCAGCGCCGCAGCAGGCCACCATCATCCCCGGGCGCCATCAGCAGCACGAAAGGCTGCAGCTCGCGCCCCAGGGCCGCCTCGAGCTCATCCAGCGTCGGGTACAGCGCGTGGCGCGGCCATGCCGACTGCGACTGGATCGCCGCGCCCATCCGGTAACCCGCCCGGGGCAGCGCACCGGCGCGGCCGCGAACCGTGACCCGGTCCCGTGGCACGTCGAGGGCGGCCGGAGCAATGTCCCCGCCCGATCGGTCGACCCAGCCACGATTCACGATCAGCGCCGGCTCGTCGTCGGAATACACCAGCGGCGTCAGCACGTAATGGCCGTTGCGGCTGTCGACGATGATATTGTCGAGCAGGAACTGGTGCTCGGCGTCGAACCTGCCCTCGGCCGACAGCTGCTGGTACGGTTTCACGTCCATGCCGTGTACGAAGCGGGTGAAGCCCGTCTCTCTCTCGAACGCTTCCTGCACCGCACGCTTGTCCTGCGCCCGGTGGACCTGCCATACGCCGAGACCGGCGAACTGCACCACCAGCAGCGCGCCCAGCGCGTACGGCAGCCAGCGCCGTGTTGATGTCTGCCGGGATGTCTCCACGTTATACTGCTCAATCCAGCGCCACTGGTTATTCAATGAAAGCCATAGTTTTGATCTTGCTGGCGGCCGTCGTCGTCAGCCTGTTTTCCGGGCTGTTCTTCCTCGTCAAGGACAGGGATTCGCCGGATTCGACCAGGATGCTGACGTCGCTGAAGATCCGCGTCGTGCTGTCCATCTGCCTGGTCGTGTTCCTCGTCGGCTCGTACCTCGCCGGCTGGATCGGCTAGCAGGCGCGATCTTCAAACCGCGCTTCGAGCAGCGCTCCTACAAGCGCGCGCCGCGAGAACCTGCCGCGCCGGCGTCCCGGGACATTTGTCGAGGGAAGTAAAGCGCAGCACAGCGAGCCATGACCGAGATAAATGTCCGGGGACGCCGGCGCCTCCCCCTACATCCAGTAAACGAATACGTACAGGCCGATCCAGACCACGTCAACGAAGTGCCAGTACCAGGCCACTGCCTCGAAGGCGAAATGGTTCGTTGCCGTGAAGTGTCCTTTTACAACGCGCAGCCAGATGATCAGCAGCATGATCGCACCGATCGTCACGTGCATGCCGTGGAAGCCGGTCAGCATGAAGAACGTCGACCCGTAAATGCCGGTCGTCAGCTTCAGGTTCAGCTCTTCATAGGCATGGATGTACTCGTAGGCTTGCAGGAAGACGAAGATGAAGCCGAGGATGAACGTCAACGCCAGGAAGCCCGTCAGGATGCCACGCTTCCCGGCAATCAGCGCGTGGTGCGCAATCGTCACGGTTACGGAGCTCGTCAGCAGGATCGCGGTATTGATCAGCGGCAGGCCGAACGGACCCATCACCTCGAACTCGCCGCCGACCTCGCCAGGCCCGTTCGTCGGCCAGCTGGCCTCGAAGCCTTCCCACAGCAGAAGGTTGGTGAAGAAGTTGTTGCTGTCGCCGCCGAGCCACGGCACGGACATGTTGCGGGTGTAGAACAGCGCGCCGAAGAACGCCGCGAAGAACATGACCTCGGAAAAGATGAACCAGAACATGCCCATGCGGAACGAATGGTCGACCTGGTCGTTGTAGAGCCCGCCCTGGCTCTCGCCGATGACCGTGCCGAACCAGCCGACGAGCATGAACACCATTACCGCGACTCCGGCCAGCATGATCCAGAATCCGGCGTCGGCGCCGTTCAGCCAGTTGGAGACACCCACCATGAGAAACAGCAGCCCGATCGAGCCGACGATAGGCCAGTGGCTGCCATGAGGTACGTAATAGCGGTCTTCAGCGTGGGACATGTTTATTCTCGATAGGTTGTCGTTCAGGACCCGCCGTTCACCGAGACGCGAACGGTGTCATAAAAAGTGTACTGCAGCGTGATCGTGTCCACGTACCCGGGCAGGTCCGGGTCGACGATGAACTGCAGCGGCATGGCGCGCTCCTCGTTGGCCTCGAATTCCTGGTTCGTGAAACAGAAACACTCGATTTTCTTGAAGTGTCCGGACGCGCTGATGGGTGCGACGCTCGGGACGGCCTGCGCAATCTTCTTTTCTCCGGCGAGGTTCTTTGCCGTGAAATTGGCGTAATACATCTTGCCGGGCGTCACTTCCATGCTGTCGCGTTCCGCCGCAAATTCCCACGGGGCGTACTCGTTGACGGTCGTTACGAACTCGACACGGACCGAACGCGTGTAGTCCGGATTCTCCTGGCGGCTCACCGCCTCCGTGTTGGTGCGGCCGCCGAAGCCGGTGATCTCGCAGAACACGTTGTACAGGGGCACGAGCATATAGCCGAAACCGAACATCGCGACCGCAAGCAACAGCAGCTTGCCGGTCAGTGAGCGGTTGTCGTTTCCAGGCTTCTGTTCGGAACTGTCGTTCATACGTTTCAGGCGCGCAGCACGCCTATCAGGATAAATCCGAGATAGAAGGCCAGCGCAACGGCAACGAGAATAATCGTTGTTCGCCGTATTCCTTTGCGCCGGTCCTTCTGCTCATCCGTCACTCGAAGGCTTCCTTCATGACACGGGCCGTGGGCGGCGTGTCAAAGGTGTGATACGGCGCCGGCGACGGCACGGTCCACTCGAGCCCCCGCGGAGCCTCCCAGACACGGTCGCTCGCCTTCGCGCCCTTCTTCGCCGTGAGCAGTACCAGGACGAAGACCAGCTGTGAGAAGCCGAAACCGAGCGCGCCGATACTCGCAATCATGTTGAAGTCGGCAAACTGGGTCGAGTAGTCGGGAATGCGTCGCGGCATGCCGGCCAGTCCGAGGAAATGCATCGGGAAGAAGGTGACGTTGACGAAGATCGCCGACAGCCAGAAATGCAGCTTGCCGAGCGCCTCGTTGTACATGTGGCCGGTCCACTTCGGCAGCCAGTAATACGCGCCCGCCATCAGCGCGAAGATCGAGCCGGGCACCAGCACGTAGTGGAAGTGCGCGACGACGAAATACGTGTCGTGGTACTGGATATCCGCGGGTGCGATCGCGAGCATCAGCCCGGAGAAACCGCCGATCGTGAACAGGAAGACGAATGCCAGCGCGAACAGCATCGGTGTCTCGAAGGTCATCGCGCCGCGCCACATGGTTGCTACCCAGTTGAAGACCTTTACGCCCGTCGGGACAGCGATCAGCATGGTCGCAAACATGAAGAACATCTGGCCCGATAACGGCATGCCCACCGTGAACATGTGGTGCGCCCAGACGATGAATGACAGGAACGCGATACTCGAAGCGGCATAAACCATCGAGTCGTGACCGAAAAGCGGCTTGCGCGAAAACGTCGGGATGATCTCCGAGACGACGCCGAAAGCCGGCAGGATCATGATGTAAACCTCGGGGTGCCCGAAGAACCAGAAGATGTGCTGGAACATCACGGGATCGCCGCCGCCGGCCGCGAGGAAGAAGCTGGTACCGAAGAACTGGTCCGTGAGGAGCATCGTGACCGCGCCTGCCAGCACCGGCATTACCGCGATCAGCAGGTAAGCGGTAATCAGCCAGCACCAGACGAAAATCGGCATCCTGAGCAGGTCCATGTCTTTCGCACGCATGTTCAGGATCGTGACGATGATGTTGATCGCGCCCATGATCGACGAGATACCCATAAGGTGCACCGAGAAGATCAGGAACGGGAACGCATCGCCGGTCTGCAGGATGAGCGGCGGGTACATCGTCCAGCCGCCGGCCGGCGCGCCGCCTTCCATGAACAGCGTCGAAAGCAGGATGCCGAACGCGACGGGCAGGATCCAGAAGGACCAGTTGTTCATGCGCGGCAGCGCCATGTCCGGCGCGCCGATCATCATAGGGATCATCCAGTTCGCGAGCCCGACGAAGGCCGGCATGACGGCGCCGAAGACCATGATCAGCGCGTGCATCGTGGTCATCGAATTGAAGAACTCGGGATGCACGAACTGCAGCCCCGGCTGCATCAGCTCGCTGCGGATAACGAGCGCCATCGCCCCGCCGATGAAGAACATCACGAGGCTGAAGATAAGGTACAGCGTACCGATATCCTTGTGGTTCGTGGTAAACAGCCAGCGCCGGATGCCTTTTTCCGGGCCGTGATGCTCGTCGTGTGCGTCCTGCGCCTCTGCGACTGCTGTTGTCATACCGTTTCTCTCCGATCACGTGCCGCCGTGCGGCACATTTGCAAATATGGGTTACTGGCTGATGGCGACGCGTTCGCCCGTCTGCTGGTGGGTTTCGACCCAGGCGACGTAGGCGTCCGGCTCGACGACCTCGACAACGACCGGCATGTAGCCGTGGTCCTTGCCGCAAAGCTCGGTGCACTGGCCGCGGAACGTGCCGGTCTGTTCGGCGCGGAACCAGGTCTCGTTGATGATGCCGGGCACGGCGTCTTTCTTGATGGCCAGATTCGGCACCCACCAGGAATGAATGACGTCGTTGGACGTGATCAGCAAGCGCACCTTGGCGCCCTTGGGCACGACCAGCGGACGATCGACATCGAGCAGGAAGTTCTCGACATCGAACGGGTCGATGCCGGAATTCTTCGGCCGCGCTTCCACGCTGGCACGGTCCAGGCTGGAATAGAACGCGATGTCCTCATCCTGGTACTTGTAGTGCCATTTCCACTGGTAGCCGGTCACCACCACGGAGATATCCGGGTCGCGGGAATCCTCGAGCTTGATCATCGTCTCGGCGGCCGGTACCGCCATCACGAGCAGGATGAGCACGGGGATGATGGTCCAGATTACCTCGGCCGCGGTGCTGTGCGAAAAGGTCGCGGGCTTGACGCCCTTCGATTTCCGATGCTTCACCAGCGAGATGATCATGACGCCGAAGACGACAACACCGATGGCCACGCACCACCAGAACACCATCATGTGCAGGTCGTAGGTTTCGGCGCTCAGCTCGGTAACGCCCTTGGGCATATTGAGGCCCCAGTCAGCGCTTGCTGCGCCGGCCCACAGGGTTCCGAGTAAGCCGAGTAGCGAGTTTCGAATCATTGTGTATCCACTCCACGGACCGACGTCGGCCCGCGCTCTTTAATTAATATGAATCAACAGGTGGCAGGTTGAGGTTCGGGACAGCCGGATGCCCCCGCTCGAGAGCCCCGGCAGTTTACTGAAACGTGCTGGCGCAGGCAATCCTGTACCTGCAATCGGGATTTTGAAACCGATTAGATTACAACGGCTTATCGCCGGGCCCCGAGAAGCGGTCGAGATCGCTGGTACGAGGCGACAAGTCATTGCCGACGCAAGGGAATTTTGCGGGCGTCGATCGTGAAATCACCACCGCGAGTGCTTGCACCACCGCCCCAGCAGTGGCCGTAGACAAGTTCGAGTGTCAGCGCGCGCGCCCCGCCACCGGCGAAAAGGGTATCGGTAAAGCGTTGAAACCGCTCCCGCCCCGTCAGGCCCCGCTGCCTGCCGTGCAGGCTGTTGCGCGCACCGACGGCGGTCAGGTCGCGCAGCAACGCCGCGGCGCTGCGATAGCTCACCGCCAGGCGGTCGACGTCCAGCACGGGATCGCGAAGTCCCGCGCGCACCAGCGCGTCGCCGACATCGTGCATGTCCGCGAATCGATTCACGTGGATGCCGTCGTCGACTGCTCGCCAGGCCTCGCGGATTTCCACCAGGCTGTCCGGGCCCAGGGTCGAGAACACGAACAGGCCATCTCTTTGCAGTACCCGCGCTACCTCGGCGAACACGTCACCGGGGTTGTCGATCCACGGCAGCATCAGGTTCGAGAAGACAACGTCGATGCTCACATCCGCGAACGGCAGCTTCCGTGCGTCGGCCTGCACGGCGTGACGTTTAGAGAGCAATGTTTTCTTGCTGCGAACGCCCCGCAGCATGCCTGCGGAGAAATCGACCGCGATGATGCGGGCGTGGCGAAAACGCTTCTGCAGCAGTGGAATTGCGGCCCCGGTCGCCGAGCCCAGGTCGATCACGTTGGACGCTGCGGCGGTCATCGGGCGCATGCGCTCCAGCAGGCCGTCGCGGGTTACGCGGTGCACGAAGTCTGCGGCGTCAAACCGTTCCGCCGCGCGGTCGAAGCGGTGTCGCACGTCTGCGGGGCGCAGGTCCGATCTGTGGTCTGTGGCGTTCATCGTACGCGGGCAGTTCGAGGACGCGACACCGTATCATGCTTTCCGGAGAATCCGCGTCAATTCGCGAGCTGCTGCGCAGGGCGCCGGCAGTGACGATGACCCGATGCGAATTCCGGGAAATCTGTTGCCGCTGTGGCAGCTGGCATGCCGCTCGGCGCGCGCGACCGAGTTTGCCGTGATGCCGAGATGCTGCGCCTTCTGCGGCGTTGCGCGGCGCCACTACGAAACGGCGATCTGCGCCGGCTGTGCCGACGACCTGCCGTGGATACCCGCACAGTGCCCAGGCTGTGCGCGGCCGCTCGCCGTGCAGCCGGCGGCAGGTGTCGTCTGCGCCGAGTGCCAGCGCCGCGCTATGCCGTTCGATTCGGCCGTCGCGCCGCTGGCCTTCGAATTCCCGGTCGATGCGGCGATACGGCGCTTCAAGTTCCAACGCAAGCTGCACTACGCGGAGGCATTTGGCGAAATCCTGTGCGGGGCCGCCGCGAAGCTTCCCGGCGACGTCGACGCCCTGCTACCGGTTCCCCTGCACTGGGCGCGGCACGCTACTCGCGGCTTCAACCAGGCGGCGGAGATCTGCGCGCCGTTGCAGCGCGCGACCGGTCTCCCCGTCATTCGCAATGTTGCGCGGTTACGCCGGACGTCTTACCAGTCCGGGCTCGGTGCGCGGGAGCGCCACCGCAACCTGGCGGGCGCGTTCGCGGTTCGGGGGCGGGTTGCGGCAGACCACGTTGTGCTGGTCGACGACGTGATAACCACGGGCGAGACCTGTTCCCAGCTTGCGCGCGAGTTGCTCGCCAGCGGCGTACGCAGGGTCAGCGTGCTGGCGATAGCAAGAGCCTGAAGACGTTCGGTCAGCTGTCGGGTTTCTGCTTCTGCCAGCGCTGCCACAGCAGCGTGGCGGCGAACGCGCCCGTGAAGCCGAACAACAGGTGGGTCATCAACGGATACGGCAGGCCGTTGGACATCGAGCCGAGGTGCGGCGTGGTGCCGCCAAGCGCAATCCACTTGAGCAAGGGCTTGCCGGCATGGCCCACCGCCGCGAACAGCGGCAGCCAGAACAGGCTGCTGCGCCACGCCGGGACCAGCATGACGCCGGCGTCGATCACGATACCGGGCAGCATGTAGAACAGGGGCACCAGGCCGCCGTGCCCCGCACCGACGGCGACGGCGGTCGTCGCCGCGCTGATGGCGGCAATGGTCGCTGCCCAGCGATAATTGGTGCACAGCCGCGCGACCGCAAGCAGGGCCATCGCCTCTAGTCCGTGGTGGCCCGGCATGCCCAGCGACAGCCGGAACATCTCGCCGAGTGCGACGATGCCTGCGCCCAGCGCAAGCAACAGCATAAGGAGCCCGAGCGTCAGTTCGCCCGAGGGCTCAAAAACGGCGGATGTCCTCCCGCGGGAGGAGTTGCCAGTGGAAGCCGTCATTATTTTTCTCCGGTTCTTGCACCAGTAATACGGCGCGCCCCTCGATGAGTACAGCACGCGGCCAAGGTTCTACGCAAATCAGATCGTCAGGGGACACCGCCCGGCCCTGCCGGTCCTCGATGGCATGAATCCCCGTTTTTTCAAGAAGTTCTGCCGCCGGGACTACGCCCGATAGCTCTCGCACCCCTTCGAGCCAGACGAAGCGGCCGTCCGTTCCCGAACGCCGCAGGCCCACGCTCGCCAGCGCACCGATTATGCCGCCGTGATCGCCCGTGAGCCCTTCGAGGAACACCCCGGCATCGCGGGCGACGTCATCTGCCTCCGGGCGCACGAGCACCTCCTGCTTGGCCCGCACGCCGAATGCCTGCACCGCACCGTTCAGGGTGTCGAACGCGGCAATGCAGAGACCTGCGTCGGATCCGTCGGCACTCTCCCGGAGCAGGAATTCGCGGCAGAAGTTCCGCACCTCGTCGATACGGCCGTCCGGAACATGCGCATCCAGGCACAGGGCGCTGTTATGCGATGTGTAGGGAATATCGGGGTGTACCAGCAACTGGTGGCGGCTGACGCCGTCGACACGGGCGAGGCCGGCGCCGGCCAGCTCGGCGCCCAGGCATCGGGCGCGAAAGCCCGTCCCCCGGCTCTCCAGGTTGTCGGTGTCGTCGATGCCGATCAGGTACCGCAAGCCTTCATCCCCCTGGGACCGTGGGTGCCTATAGCCTGAACTCGGCACCGATGTAGAACCGCCTGCCGGGCTGCGGGAAGCCGAAAGACTCCTGGTAGTCCTCGTCGAGCAGGTTTTCGACCCGGCCGATCAGGCGCACGCGGTCGTTCCAGAGCGACTGAGAAACGCCGAGGTCGAATACATTGTAATCGCCTACTTCGGTTGTCGTCACGGGCGTGTTTCTGGACAACGCCACCGCACCCGCCACGTACATGTACGCACCGTAGAGACGGGTGCCTGTGGCGAGATCGTAGTCCACGCGCAGGCTCAGCTTGTGCTCCGGCCGGTTCTGCAGCTCGCTGGTTTCCGCGTCCGGCGAACGGTTTTCGGCGTCGAGGTACGTGTAAGCCATGCGCAGCTGCAGTTCCTCGCTGGCGGTGTAACTGCCGTTCAGCTCGACGCCGCGGAATCTCAGCTCCTCGAAATTTTCGGCGACGCCACTCAGGCCGCGCTCTATAAAGTCCTCCGCGTCGACCTGGTACAGCACCAGTTCCACGGTCGAACGGCCATCCAGCAGGTCGTGCTGAAGTGCGAGCTCGAGGTTGTCGGTCTTCTCGGGCCGCAGTTCCGGGTTGCCGCGGTCGATCTCGTACAGGTCGCGCAACGTGGGGAAGCGGATCTGCCGCGCGTACGAGCCGCGCAGGCGTGTGCTGTCCGTGAACGAATAGCGTGCACCCAGCAGCCAGGCCGGTTCGTCGGCGTCGCCCGTGTCGTCACGACCCTGCTGGTTCCAGCTGACGCCCGCGACGGCCGACAGGTCCTTGCTGAACGCCTTCTCCCATTCAGCTGCAAGGGAGTACAGCGACACATCGCTGTCCCCGCCGAGTGGCACCTGGACCACCGCGGCGCCGCCGCCACCGCCGCCACCACCACCGCCGCCGCCACCACCGCCACCGCCGCCGCCGCCGCCGTCATTCTCGACAGTGAAGCCGGCGGCCTGCCAGCTTTCCTGGCGGCCGGATGCGGCCAGCGTGAGCAGGCCCAGGCCGGGGGAGTCGAAGGCCAGCTGCAGGCTGCCACCCTTGATGGTCGTGGTGGCGTCTTCGCTGAATGCGCCAGCCGCATCCTGGGTGGCATAGGTGTCGTCGTCGTAGCCGTTGGTGAGCTCGTCGCGCTGGTTAAAGAACACGGCGGGCCGGATGCTGATGGTTTCGTTGAAGGCATGGCGCCCGACCAGCTGGCTCGTGTAGCCGTCGTACTCCACGCGCTCGTAGCGTACGCGGTTCGCGAACGGCGAATCGTTACGCTCGATCGTGATCGGTGGTTTGCCGTACTCGCCCGCATTGTAACCGACATTAAGCCCGACGCTGGTGGCGTCGGAGAACTCGTACGACAGGCTCGTCGATGCCGCCTGGTCTTGCCGATCGCTGGCGATCCGTTCACCGGCAGGCTGCAGGCCGGTCGCCTCGAAGTCGTCGGAAAGCTCCCAGTGGTCCTGGTCCCTGACCGAGCCGGATACGAACCAGGACAGCTTGTCGCCGCGAGCTGCGAAACGCCCTCTCGCGCTGAATGCGTCATCGAAGGTCTGCTCGGCGAGCAGGTAGCCGCTGGGCCGCTCCGCTGCGTCGAGGGTGATGATATTGATCACGCCGGCATTGCCGCCCGGGCCGTACAGGACCGAACTGCCGCCACGGGTGAAGTCGATACGGGCGATGTTCTCAACGGGTATCGCGGACGGGTCGAATTGCCCGTCGAAGGTCGAGTTGACCGGCACGCCGTCCACAAGCAGCAGGATGTTGCGGGTACGCAGGCCGCGCACGTCAATGCGCGGGATGCCGTCCGCGCCATCGCGCAGGTACAGGCCAGGCAACTGCACCAGCGCCTCGTCCAGGGCGCGCGCACCGGAGCGCACGATGTCGTCGAGCGTAATCTCGCTGACGGTGCTGACGGCCTTGACGACCCGCGGACGATCCGCGGTGACGATTAATTCGCCCAGAGCGTAGCTCGCGGCATCCGCGTCGTCTGTGGCAGCTGGTCCTGCCAGGACCGCATTGGTTGCGAGCAAGGCAAGCACAATGATGCAGCTTCTCGAAATCCGGAATCGCAAAGTATGCGACATTTTTTCCATGTACCTCTCCAGCACAGCGTGATTGTTGTGTGTTTTTTCACGGCGTCCAAGAACATAGTCCAAGTTCTGACGAATCGCAAAGTAGACGTTGGTAGCGGGCGAACGCCTATGGAGGAAACGCCCTGCGCCAGCCGGAGAGGCCACCCTCGAGGTTGTGCACGAGCGTGTAACCGCGCCTGAGCAGCGACTCCGCCGCGAGCAGGCTCCTGCTGCCCGATGCGCAATAGATGACCAGGCTAACCGACGCTGGAAAAGGCACGCCGCTTTCGATCAGCTCATCCAGCGGGATGTGTTCGGACTGCGGCAGGCTGTCGACGAGCCGCTCGTGGGTGTCGCGCACGTCGATGAAAACGGTATCGGTCGTGTCGAGCAGCCTGGCAGCTTCGGCTGGAGACAGTTGCGGCACCAGCGAATCCGCCGCGGCACCAGCGCCGCAGAATTCGTTGTAATCCACGAGCGCGGTTATCTCGGGATGGTCCCCGCAGATGGCGCATCCGGAGTCCCTCGGCACCTTGAAGTTCGAGAACGTGAGGGCCAGCGCATCGTAGTGGACGAGCCTGCCGCTCGCCACGTCGCCGAGGCCCAGCACGAGCTTGATGACCTCGGTTGCCTGCAACGTGCCCATCACGCCCGGCAGGATTCCCAGGACGCCGCCCTCGGCACATGAGGGCACGACGCCGGGTGGCGGCGGCACCGGAAAGAGGCATCGGTAGCAGGGCCCGTTGTCATGGTTGTAAACGGACAGCTGGCCTTCGAAGGCGAGTATGGACGCGGAAACCAGGGGTCTTCTCTCGAGTACACAGGCATCGTTGACGAGATAGCGCGTCGCGAAATTGTCGGCGCCATCGGCGACGACATCGTATTCTCTGACGATCTCCCGTGCGTTTTCGCGATTCAATGCACAGGCATGTTCATCGATGACGATATGCGGGTTCAGGTCGCGAAGCCGCTCGGCGCCGCAAGCGAGCTTGGGCTGGCCGACCTGGCTGCTGCCGAAAAGAACCTGCCGATGCAGGTTCGATGCGTCCACGACGTCGAACTCGACGATGCCGATCCGGCCGATGCCCGCCGCAGCCAGATACATTGCCAGGGGGGAGCCGAGCCCGCCCAGCCCGACCAGCAACACGGACGCGCCCTTGAGCCTGGCCTGTCCCTCCGGCCCGACCTCGCGCAGATTCAGGTGCCGGCTGTAGTGCGCCAGCTCGCCATCCGAAAATAGATCGAAGGTACCTGGCACTGGTTCCTCTCACAGGCATCGATGGATTTCGATCATAGCAGCAGACGCCCGGGGCGTTTCTGATACTATTTTTGCAATGGCAGATTCCGATTCATTCGACAGGCGCAAGTTCATCAAGGCCTGTTTCGGCGCCGGTGCGGCGGTGGCGGCGGACCCGTCACTCATGGCACAGCCCGCCGGCGAGCTGGTTCCGGCGGAGCGGGTCAGGCTGGTCGATGCAGACGGCCGCACGCTCAAGGCCGACGGCCTGGCCGTGGGCCAGAGCTACGTGTTCCACTACCCGTACGTGACCACCCCGTGCTTCCTGATCGACCTGGGTAGCGCCGCCGAGCCGGGCGCGGAACTCGAAACCTCGGATGGCCGCGCGTATCGCTGGTCCGGCGGTGTCGGGCCAGGCCGTTCGATCGTCGCGTTCTCGGCGATCTGTGCGCACCGGATGAGCTACCCGACGCGCAACGTGAGCTTCATCGATTACCGGCACAAGCCGATGAACGAGAGCGCGGTCGACGACGACTGGTGGACACGCGGGCAGGTCATCTATTGCTGCTCGGAAGGCAGCGTCTACGACCCGAGCGACGGTGCCCGGGTGCTGGCGGGGCCCGCACCCCAGCCGCTCGCGGCAGTGCGTCTCGAATATGCCGCCGGTGAACAGGCGCTGTATGCAACCGGGGTCTACGGCGGCGACATGCTGGAGCGGTTTCTCACCGAATTCGGATTCCAGGTGGCGCTGGCTCACAAGAGCGACGACATCCGCCGGCCGGCGCGTGACGTCACCACGGTCTGGCCGATGCGCGAGTATTCGCGCAGCGGCGCCTGCTAGGGAATGCTGATTCCGGCCAGGTAATCCGCGATCGCGGGATGACCCGCGGCGGTCGCGATATCCATTGCGGTACTGCCATTGCGGTCTTCGGCAGTACTGTCCGCACCATGGCTCATGAGCAGGCGGACGATCTCCAGATCTCCGCTCGCGGCGGCGATGTGCAGTGCGGTTGCGCCGTCTTCCTGTCGCAAACCAAGGTCGGCGCCGGGCCTGCCGAGCAACAGTCGCACGAAGTCGACGCGGCGCCTGTCGACGGCGCGCATCAACGGGGTCCAGCCATAGGCATCGCGAACACCCTGGTCTGCGCCGGCGTCGAGCAGGACCTCGGCCACATCGGTGTATCCCTTGACGGCGGCCAGCGCCAGGGCAGTCCAGCCGAGCTTCGCCTTGGTTTCCGTGCGTGCGCCCGCCCGCACCAGCAGGCTCGTGACTTTGGGGTCGCCGCTAAGTGCCGCGAACATCAGCGCCGTCGCGCCACCCGCGTTGGCGGCATTGACGTCTGCGCCGGCGGAGATCAGCCGTGCCACGGCCGCCGCGTCGCCTTCCCGCGCGGCCGACATCAGCGGTGTCCTGGTATTGGCCGCTTCGTCGTCCGCCGGAAAGTTGCCGGCGGCTGCCAACGGCAGGACACAACACAACAGCGCAACGAAAAACCGGCCGGCAAAAGCCGGCCGGTTGGTCAATCGTGAAGCGGCCTGAATGGCCTCAGGTCGTGGCGGCACTCGATGTGCCCGGTGCGGCTTTGCCTTCAGCAGGTTTCGAGCTGCCCTTGACCTCTTCGTACCAGAGGCTGTGGTGCTGCTTGGCGAAACCTTCGTCGACCTCGCCGCTTACCATGCCTTCCAGCACGCCCTCGGTGCCGATGCTGCCGAGGTACATGTGGCCGAGCGCCACGGCGATCAGGAACAGACCCGACGACGCGTGGATGATGTGCCAGAACTGCATCGACTCGCGCACCGTCTCGAGGTTCGGGAACAGCAGGAAGAAGCCGGAGACCGTGAGCGCGATTCCGCCGAGGAACACGATCCAGTAGAACACCTTCTCGCCGGCGTTGAAGAAGCCGGCCGGCGGATGGCCGTCGCCGATTGCGCCGCCCGCCGATTTCAGCCACTCGAAGTCGTAGCTCTTCAGGCCGTTCTTGCCGATCCACATCAGCAGCAGCAGGAACAGGCCCGCGGCAAACGGCAGAGACAGGTAATCGTGGATCGGCTTCGCGAGTTGCGCCCAGGCCGCGAAACCTTCCTTGCCCAGCACCGGTATCAGTACCGCACGCCCGAAGATCAGGCTCAGTCCCGTTATGCCGAGGATGATGAAGGAAATCGCCACGTACCAGTGCATGACGCGCTCGAATGCAGACCAGCGCGTGACCGTGCGGCCGGTACGTGACTCGAGCTTGTCCTTGCCCTTGACGATGTGCTTTGCAAGCAGCGCGAGCAGCACGACGATGATGAACGAGCCGCCGTAGAAGGAGATCGGACCGTTGCGTACGGCCCGCCAGTTCTGGCCGCCGTTCTGGATCAGCACACCGGTCTCCTGTCCCGAGACGGCCGAGTAGCCCTCGATGCCGCCGCGCACGGCACGCCAGTATTCGGCGCGAGGATTGACGGCTTCTTCGTCGTCGGACTGCTGCGCCTGGGCGGTCTGTATCAGGCCCATTTCATGGGCGACGTACCCCGTCAGCGGCAACGCCATGGCTATCATCAATGACACAGCGACGGTAACGAGGACGACACGATAGCGACCCCGTGATTTGCTAGTAGTTGATTGTTCGCGCATTGACCAGGCTCCTGTTAGCGCCGCTGCCCCTGGCGGGCAGCGGCGACCATTCGTTTAGCCGTACCGGCCTGGCTACCGGTCCGACTGCCCCTTGGCAAATCGATCCTGCAGTGCCCCGACGTGTTGCGGATCTTCCTGCTTCGCCAGCAGCGGGTCCGCCCCACCCTTGTAGACACCGGGCTCGTGCAAGGTGACGTCCGCCCGTTCAGCACAGGCGGTCAGACTCAAAGGAAGAATCGCAAGGGCCAGCGCCATCGCCAGCGGACGCCGGCCTCTTGCTTTGACTTGCTTTACCATTTGCTCATCCCTGCGAGGCCTGGGTGATCAGGCGTCGCCTTTGTAAGCGGTTTCCCAGCCCCAGGTCTCGGGGCGGCCGCCGCGCTTCGTGATTCGCTCGCGGTAAATGTCTGCCACCATGTCGCCATCACCGGCCAGCAATGCCTTCGTGCTGCACATCTCCGCGCACAACGGCAGCTTGCCTTCGGCGATACGGTTGCGACCGTACTTCTCGAGCTCGGCGGCCGAGCTGTCCTCTTCGGGACCACCGGCGCAGAACGTGCACTTGTCCATCTTGCCGCGCACGCCAAAGGCTTCCTGCTGCGGGAACTGCGGTGCCCCGAACGGGCAGGCGTAGAAGCAGTAACCACAACCGATGCAGAGATCCTTGTCGTGCAGCACGATGCCGTCATCGGTCGTGTAGAAACAGTCGACCGGGCAGACGGCCGCGCAGGGCGCGTCCGTGCAGTGCATGCAGGCGACCGAGATCGATTTCTCGCCGGGAACGCCGTCATCGAGCGTTACGACCCGGCGCCGGTTCACGCCCCAGGGGACTTCGTGCTCGTTCTTGCAGGCCGTTACGCAGCCGTTGCACTCGATGCAGCGTTCGGCGTCACAAAGAAATTTCATACGTGCCATGATCGAGCCTCCTAAGCTGCGCTGATCTTGCAGAGAGATGCCTTGGTTTCCTGCATCTGAGTGACAGAGTCGTACCCGTAGGTGAATGCCGTGTTACAGGCCTCGCCGCGCACATACGGTGCGGCGCCTTCCGGATACTTGTCCAGCAGGTCCTTGCCCTGGTACCAGCCACCGAAGTGGAAGGGCGTAAAGACAACGCCACGCTCAACCCTCGGCGTCACCATGGCCTTGATCTTGATCTTCGCGCCTTCCGGACTTTCGAGCCATATCCACTGGCCGTCGCGGACGCCATTGTCATTCGCGTCGGCCGGGTTGATCTCGGCGAACATGTCCTGCTGCAATTCCGCGAGCCATGGGTTGGAGCGAGATTCCTCGCCGCCACCTTCGTACTCGACCAGTCGTCCGCTGGTGTGGATGAGCGGGAAGTCCTTCGAGTAGTCCTTGGCCTGGATCGATGCGTAACGCGTCGGCAGGCGGTAGTGGCTCTTGACGTCCTCGTAGGTCGGGTACTTGTCGACGAGGTCACGCCGCGTGGTGTAAAGCGGCTCGCGATGAATCGGTACCGGATCCGGGAAGGTCCAGACCACGCAGCGCGCCTTGGCGTTGCCGAACGGTGCGCAGCCGTGCTTGATCGCAACGCGCTGGATGCCACCGGACAGGTCGGTCTTCCAGTTCTTGCCTTCGGCCGCCTTCTTCTCGTCAGCGGTGAGTTCGTCCCACCAGCCGAGTTGTTTCAGCATGTCCGCGGTGAATTCCGGATAGCCGTCCTTGATCTCGGCGCCCTTGCTCCAGGAGTCCTCGGCGAGCAGGTTCACGCCGTTGTGTTCGACACCGAAGCGGGCACGGAAGTTGAGGCCGCCTTCGGCCACGTGCTTGCTGGTGTCGTACAACACCGGGGTGCCCGGGTGCTTCATTTCCGGCGGGCCCCAGCTCGGCCACGGCAGGCCGTAATACTCACCGTCGCACGGCCCGCCTTCGGCTTTCAGCGTGGTCGTGTTGAAGGTGTGCTTGTTGGCTGCCTGCAGCTTGAGGCGTTCCGGGCTCTGGCCGGTATAGCCGATCGTCCACATGCCGCGGTTGATCTCGCGGAGAATGTCTTCGATCAGCGGTTCGTCGTTCTCGACCTTGATGTTCTTGAACAGCTGGTCCGACATCTCGAGTTTCTTCGCCAGCTTGTACATGATCGTGTGGTCGGGAAGCGCTTCGAAGATCGGGTCGATGACCTTGTCGCGCCACTGCAGCGAGCGGTTCGACGCGGTGACCGAGCCGTAGGTCTCGAACTGCGTCGCGGCCGGCAGCAGGTACATGCCTTCCTGCCGGTCCGGCAGGACCGCCGTGTGTGTCGGAACCGGGTCGATGACGACGACGAGTTCGAGCGCCTCGAGCGCCTTCTTCATCTCCGGCCCGCGGGTCTGGCTGTTCGGTGCGTGGCCCCAGAAGAACATCGCCTTGAGCTGGTCGCGCTGGTCGATCAGGCGGCTGTCCTCGAGGACGCCGTCGATCCAACGTGAGACCGGCATGCCGGCCGAGTTCATCGGGTTCGCAAACGGCACCGGCGCCTGGCCTTCCTCGACGTCGCCCGCCGTGTCCATGTAGCCGGTATCGAAGCGGGACATGACCCATTCGTAGTCGAGGCCCCAGACACCCGACCAGTGCTTCCAGGCACCCTCCGACAGGCCGTAGTAGCCCGGCAGCGTGTGCGACAGGATGCCCAGGTCCGTGGCGCCCTGCACGTTGTCGTGGCCGCGGAAGATGTTGGCGCCGCCGCCAGATTTGCCGATGTTACCGAGTGCCAGCTGCAGCGCGCAGTAAGCGCGGGTGTTGTTGTTGCCGATGGTGTGCTGTGTGCCGCCCATGCACCAGACGATGGTGCCGGGCCGGTTTTCGGCCATCATCTGGGCGGCCTTCTTGCAGTCTTCCTCCGGCACGCCGCTGACGTTCTCGACGACGTCCGGCGTCCACTTGGCCACCTCGGCACGGATCTCGTCCATGCCGTAGACCCGCTGGCGGATGTATTCCTTGTCCTCCCAGCCGTTCTCGAAGATGTGCCAGAGAATGCCCCAGATGATCGGCACGTCGGTGCCGGGCCGGATGCGCAGGAAGTGGTCGGCGTGAGCGGCCGTGCGCGTGAAGCGTGGGTCGACGACGATCATCTTCGCGCCGTTTTCCTTGCCGCGCATCACGTGCTGCATCGCGACCGGGTGCGCTTCGGCGGCGTTACTGCCGATGAAGAACATCGCCTTGCAGTTGTGCATGTCGTTGTACGAATTCGTCATCGCGCCGTAGCCCCAGGTATTGGCTACACCGGCGACGGTCGTCGAGTGGCAGATGCGTGCCTGGTGGTCGACGTTGTTGGTGCCCCAGAGCGCGGCGAACTTGCGGAACAGGTAAGCCTGCTCGTTATTGAACTTGGCCGACCCCAGCCAGTAGACCGAATCCGGGCCGGAGCGCTTGCGGATGTCGAGGCACTTGTCGCCGATCTCGTCGATCGCCTGTTCCCAGGAGACGCGGGTCCACTTTCCGGCCGCGAGTTTCATCGGGTACTTGAGACGACGTTCGCCGTGGCCATGTTCGCGCACCGAAGCGCCCTTCGCGCAATGGCCGCCCATGTTGAACGGTGAATCGAAGTCCGGCTCCTGGCCGGTCCAGACACCATTCTGTACTTCCGCGACGACGCCGCAGCCCACCGAGCAGTGGGTGCAGACCGACTTGCGGATTTCCGTCTTGACGCCGGGGTCCACCTTCGCGGCTTGTGCGCGCCGGATCATGGTCGTGGGCAGGGTCGCTGCCACGGCGGTACCACCGAGGCCCAGGCCTGCGCGTCGCAGGAAGGCGCGGCGGTCCACGGCGGAGCCGAGCACGCCGCTCGATATGCCGGCCTTTTCGGTGGCGGTAAGGTCTCGCTTCTTGATCAGCTTCATCGCTAATCTCCCAGGGTTGGTTGCTGTTCTACTGCAGTCCGTTAATGAGGCCGGTTAAAGGCGCGCAGAACGGTAATAGCGTTGAATGTGGGGGGTCTCGTGGTAACCCTTCTGTTTCGCCGGCTCGGACGCAATGCCCTGCTCCGGTGAGGCGACAGCCGCGCGGCCTGACACTGCAACCGCTGCCGTTGCGCCCCCTGCCGCAGCCAGCTTCTTGAGAAATGTACGCCGATCCGCGGTGTACGAACTCGATTTACGACTCATCTCCTATCTCCCATTGCGGCGCCGGGTTGTCGGCGCTCTATGAAATACCGGGGCGGGCATCTTCGGCAGACGTGTCAGCCGAGCGCTCCACCATTTCCAGGTAACGCTGGTCAGTACCAATGAATTGCTCTCCGAGCTGGCCCACGGCACGGTAAAACCGCGCCGAGGTCGCCTGCTGCATGTCGCGGAAAAACCGCGTCATCCAGGGTCCGATGTGGGTATCGAAAAATGCGGCCTGCGACTCGAGGGCCCCCGGGGCGCCTTCCTCGCCTAGCAGCGCCATGATCTCGCACAGCGCCGCGGCGTGGTCTTCCGGCTCGGACACGTTGTCCTGGCGCTCGAAGCCGAGTTTGCGCATGTCGCTGCGCAGCCGCGCGAGCGGCTGCTCCATCAGGAAACCGGTGAGGTACCAGGAGCCGAACGGTACGAGCTCGCCACGGCCGAGGCCGATGAAGAGCGACTGGTATTCGTCGGCGACCTCCTGGGGGGTCGCGCGTTCCGCCGCTACGGCGAGCATGCGCCAGGCGACGGCGAGCAGGCTGTCTTCGTTACTGACGGGGGACTGGGCGAGCAGCCCGAGCGTTGCCGCGTCCGGCGGCGCTGCAAGCAGCCGGCCGAGGACACGGTACGTGTCGGCGCGGAGCCGGTCTTCCGGTTCCGGGGACGCAAAGCCCGGAGCGGCGCTTGCGTCCTGTGTTGCAGGTGCTTCGGTCATCAGATTCCGAGCCCGCTCATCCCCCAGTTATTTTCCAATAAGTCTAGACAAATCAACGGCTGCTCGCCACTGACAAAAAATCACTATAAAAAGAGCTATAGCAACGACAACCAGCCGTGAATTAACGGGTATCGGGACAAAATGTCCCAATTGCCGGGGTGGGCAGGCTCAGACGGTGCCCGGCCCCCCGCCCTGCTGGGCCCGCATCAGGTCCTTGACCCGGCAGTCCTCGCACATCTCGAGGCGGCGCTTGTCGGCTTCGTTCTGGAACATCCAGTGGTCCTCGAGCTTTTTCGCCATGACCTTGAGCATCGAGCGCGTCGCAAACGGCTTGCCGCAAGTGATGCAGCAGGCCGGCTGTTCCTCGTGCAGCAGGCGTTGCGCGCCGCGCTCCTTGTCGTCGTACAGGAACCGCGTTTCGAGCGAGACGGCATCCTCGGGGCAGGCTTTCTCGCAGGCGCCGCACTGGATACACGAGCGCTCCACGAAACTCAGCTGCGGCAGGCCCTGGCCTTCGCGCAGCGCCGAGGTCGGGCAGACGGCGACACAGCTCATACACAGCGTGCACGCATTCACATCGACCTTGACCTGTCCGAACGGCGCTCCCGCCGGCAACGCCGTCGCTTTCCTGCGGCTGGGGGCGTGCTCGAGCAGGTGGTTGATCGCCGCACGCAGCAGCAGCCGCTTTTCCGGCGGCGGCGCGAACCGCGCCGGGTTGTCGAGGCTGATCGCGTCGCCGGCATTCGCGGCCGCGGTCACCGCTTCGGCGTCACCCGAATCGAGTACCTCCATGGCGGCGCCCGGATAGCCCATGCCCTCGAGGATGGGTGCTGTATAGCCGATCTGGCGAGCGAGTGCGTCATGGATGCTCGCGGGCGTCGCGTCGCCGGTCAGTATGAGCAGCCGGCGGGCGCCGTACGCAAAGCAGGTCAGCCATGCATCCATGCCGATCGATCCAACCTCCTCCAGTTCGACGGGCAACGCGCTCTCGGGCAGACCGGTGCCGAGTTCGCCGCCGAGCGCGCTCGCCGACGCGCTGTCGTAGAACACCAGCAGCGGCTCTTTTCCGCCCGCATCGCGGAAGGTGATCAGCAGCGTGCGTATGTAGCCGAGCAGGTCGCCCGTGCTCGGATAGGCGTAGGTGATCGCGCCGGTCGGGCAGACCGACGCGCAGCTGCCGAAGCCCTGGCAAAGATTCGGGTCCACCGACACGGTCTCGCCGGCAGAGGTGATCGCCCAGGCCGGGCAGACGTCCAGGCAACGCGTGCAGCCGCGGATGCCCCGGCGGCCGTGCGCGCAGATCTCCGGGTCGAGATTGAAATACTTGGGCTTCTCGAACTCGCCGCGCATTTCGGGCAGTTCCTCGATCGCCCGGTCCAGCGCTGCCGCGTCGCCGCGCGGCGCGTAGTAGCCGGGCGGCGGCACCTCCTGCGTCAGCAACGGCGTATCGCCGAGGTCGAGCACCAGGTCGAAACGCGCTTGCGTAAGCAGCGCGACGGCCGGCGCTTCCTCGTCGTGGTCCGATGCGGCGAGGCTCAGGCGGTAACTGCCGAGACTGCCCGACAGCTGAGGCGTGCCGCCGCGGACGACCGTCAGGCCATCGACGGTGGCGGTGGCCGGCCGCGTTTCGGCAGGGCAGAACAGCGTGGTGACCAGGTCTCCGCCCAGTCGGCCCGCAGCGGCGAGCGCCTGCGTCTCGTCGCCGATGACGAGCACGCGGCCGTGCGACAGGAAACTGACCAGCGAGGTGGGAGCAACCTCCGGCCGATGGCGCAGATCCAGGGCCTCGGTTCGTGCCCGTCCGTTTGCAGTGCTTTCAGGAAGGTTCAGGTCGTTCATCGTCCGCCTCGGGATCAGCCTGGTTGTCCACCTCGTCGTGCTCCCCGGTCTCGGCCGCGGCCACGGTCGGCGCATCTTCCGCGTTTTCCTCATCCTCGTCGAGGCCCGCAAGACGCTCCAGTTCGCGCTCGATACGGTAGCGCATTTCGGCCGTGACGATGTCGCCCAGCGGCTCGGGATTGGTGAAGTCCCAGTCGTAGTCGTCGAGGCCGTCGCGAACGTTGAACTTGGGGCTATGGAAAAGCTTGCGCAGGGCTTTCTGCTTCAGGTCGGCGGGAACGTTCTTGCCCATGAATACGCTGTAGTCCGAGTCCTCGCTCAGCGACTCCAGCGGCGGCAGCTCCGGATCGGTCTCCGCCGGTACCTGCGCCTCCTCGCCGCTCGGCCCGGGCGAAACCCGCTCCTCTGTCGGCGGCGTGTCGAGTGCGGGATCGGCGGCCTGCGGCGATTCCGCATCCGTGTCGGCGGCCGGTTCCGGCGGTACCTCGCCCTGGCGCGCCAGCGTCTTGCGGCGCGACCATCGCTCGAGAAATCCTTCCTGTTCGTCCTGCGGGTTGCCGCTCATCAGTTCAGGTTCTCCGACCAGTTCTTGCGCTTGCGCTTCTTCCGCTCCTGCGGCACGAAGTGTGCGACGACGAATTTCTCCAGGTACAAATAAATTTCCGGAGGAATCGGCACCGCGAAAACCTGGTCGTCGCTTTCGAGGCAGGTCGTTGCCGAATCATGATTCGCGGTAACCTCGAATGGCGTCAGCTCGCCGTCCGGCGCCTCGTGACAGATGACGAACAGGGATGGATTATCGCCCGTCAGGTTGTACCAGTATTCCTCGGCAAGGTCGCGATGGAGCGCGAGTGACAGGCCGGACCAGAGATACTGCGCTTCCTCGTCGCGTTCGAAGATCGGGCTGCGGCCGCTGTCCTTGCCGGCGACATGCTCTCCCGCGACGACCGACACGGCGCGCCAGTTCGGCACGGACCACAGTCCGCGCTTGATTTGGGTGCGCTCCATGATTACGGCTACAGTGTGGCGATCGGGCTGTCTCATTTCAGGCAATATTAGCGCAATGACAAGACCGCGTATGAAATCGACTTCCGAAAACACCGCGACCAGCACGCGCGACACGGCTGTCGAATCGCCCGCCGCCGAGCCCAACGCCACGGAGCCACCGCGTTTCATGACCGTGAAGCAGGCGGCGGCCTACCTGCAGGTGAACGAGAAAAAAATCTACTCGATGGTGCGGGAGGGCAAGATCCCGGCGTCAAAGCTCACCGGCAAGTGGCTGTTTCCGCGCGACCTCGTCGACCAGTGGCTGCTGGAGTCGAGCCATGGCGGCCTGCTGACCGACCGCATCGTCGTGGCCGGCAGCGACGACCCGCTGTTGTTTCGCGCCATCACGCAGGTCGCCGCTTCGCTGCAGTCGAAAGCGCTGATCAGCTACGCGGCCACCGGCAGCCAGCTCGGGCTCACGTTGCTCGCGCGGCGCCGCGCCGACGTCTGCGGCATTCACTGGGGTCCGGCGGAGGAAAGCTGCCAGCGGCATCCGGCACTGATCCGCCAGTACGTGCAGGCGGGCGACTGGGCGCTGGTGCGCCTGTTCAGGCGCGAGCAGGGCTTGCTGGTGTCCCCGGGCCTGTGGTCGGCCGAGGTCGGTGTGGAAGGGCTGTTTCAGCGCGGCGTGCGCTGGGTCGAGCGCCAGGAAGGCGCCGGCTCGCAGCGCTTCCTTCGAGAGCTGATTTCACGCCACGACCTGGACCCGGCCGATCGGCGCATCACCGGTCGCGCCAGCACCGAGCGCGAGGCGGCGTCGCTGATCGCGATGGGACAGGCGGAGGTAGGCCCGGGCGTGCGCGCCGTCGCCACCGAGTTCGGCCTCGACTTCGTGCCCATCGGCTGGGAGGCGTTCGATCTCGCGCTGCACCGGGGCATCTTTTTCCGCCGCCTGTTTCAGCGCCTGCTCGACTACCTGCGCGGCAACGAATGCCGGCGGCAGGCGAACATGCTGGGAGGATACGACCTGGCGGAGCTGGGCAACCTGATCTGGACCGGCACTGACTGAGGGGGGTTCGCGGGCCGAGGCCCGCTCCTGCAGGGTTGGTCCGGGCTTGAAGCCGCCCTCCTAGTTGCCGGTGTCGATTTCGTGGTCGATCACGTGTTCGAGCCCCAGCGCCGGGATCGACAACGTCATCGTGGCTTTAACCCTGGCCGAGTCCGGCAACGATCCCGATTCGGCGGCATCACGCACGGCCTTTTCGATTTCACGTTGCGAGGTGATGCCGACCACCTTGAGAAACTTGCGTATCGTGACATTCAGCCGATCTTCGTCGATGTTCATGTTCAAACGGTCTCCTTTACTCGTGGCCTGAGGCGCCGAGCTTGCGTTCCAGTGTCTTGCGAGAGATGTCCAGCCGCCGCGCCGCGGCGGATTTGTTGCCGTCACAGTCTTCGAGGACGCAGGCCATGTGATGGCGCTTCACCTGCTCGAGCGTCCAGTCTAGCGGATAATCCGGCGTGCCGGTGCTGCGCGCGACCGAGCCCACGAGCGCGTCTGCCGGCAGCTGGCCGCGCAGCAGCGTCTGTTCGATCGCCTGGCGCAGCTCGGTGACGTTCCCTGGCCAGTCGTGCTGCACGAGCGCCTCGAGCTCAGACGACTGCAGCTCCACCCGCGGCCGGCCCATCCCGGCCGAAAGCCTGTCGGCGAAATGGGCGGCCAGCAGCGGGATGTCCGCGCGCCGCTCACGCAGCGGTGGCAGCCCGATGCGCATCACCCGGAGCCGTTGCCACAGATCCTCTCGAAAACGGCGCCGCGCCACCAGCTCGGCCAGGTTCCTCTGCGTCGATGCAACAACGGGGCTCGTGGCGCGCAGGCGGCTGTCGGAGTCGCCCGCAGCGCCCGCCATGTCGCGCAGCAATTCGGTCTGCAGGTCGAGCGGCATCGCATCGATCTCGTCGAGAAACAGCGTACCTTCGTCAGCCCCCCGGCCGAGCCCGGCAAGCGTGTTCGCCAGCGCAACACGGTCGGTCCTGCGACAGTCGACCGCCGTGAACGATCCCGTGCGGCCACTCCGTTCGTGCAGCAACCGGGCAAGCAGTTGCCTGCCGGTGCCGGCCTCTCCCTCGATGAGAACGGTAGAGGCAGTCGCCCCGATGCGCTCGACCAGCGTCCTGATTTCCCGCATGGGTCGGGTCTCGCCGACCAGCGCCGGACCGGGCCGGCTGAGCGGCGCCCGGGGTCGCGATGCGGCCCCGCTGCATACGGCGAGCACCGATGCAACGAGCTCATCGGTCGAGAAGGGCCGCAGCAGCACGTCGGAGACGCCGCCGCGCAGGGCTTCGACCGCGGTTTCGGCACGAGATTTTTCCGTAACCAGCAGCGTCGCGGATGGCAGCCCTTCACACGCTTCCAGCGCCTGCCGCAATTCGTGCCAGGGCGTCGGCGGGTCGACCACGACCAGCACGTGGAAGCGACAACGGCGCGCCAGCTCACGCGATTCGTCGACGCTGCGCGCAGTCTCCACGGCGAAAAAATGCCTGCACAGCCGCTGCCGCAGGCGGGAGGCCTCGGCGCCGTCACCGAGTAAGAGAATCGACGTGGAGTGGGGCACAATCCCTCCGCTTCTGTCGCCCGGTGAATCGATCGTCCAAAGCCTATGCGGTGGGTCAAAATGACGCAAGCGCTCCGCGCGCGGACGGCTGGCTTCATGCCCGGCCATCTGAAAGAATGCCGCCCTGCACGCGCGTGGAGGGGCGTAAGGAATCGTGACCGGGCCTGACAGATGAACGAGTTCTCATCCGCCGTGGGCAGCGCGGTATCGATGATCCTGACCCTCGATGCGGATCTCGTGGAGATCGTCCTGCTGTCGCTGCAGGTCAGCCTGGGCGCCGTGTTCATTGCGTCCGCCGTTGCGCTGCCGCTCGGTGCGTTCATTGCGCTGCAGCGTTTCCCGGGGCGCCGCGGCGTGGTGATTCTCCTGAATGCCCTGATGGGCCTGCCACCCGTCGTCGTCGGGCTCATGGTTTACCTGCTGCTGTCCCGCGCCGGGCCGCTGGGGCCGATGGGCCTGCTGTTTACGCCGACAGCGATGGTGATCGCCCAGAGCATCATCGTGCTGCCGATAATTGCCGCGCTGACGCGCCAGACGATCGCCGACCTGCACGAAGAGTACGACGAGTACCTGCGTTCCCTGGGCTGCACGCCGCTGCAGAGCGTGGCGACGCTGCTCTGGGACGGCCGTTTCCGGCTGCTGACCGCCATCATGGCGGGCTTCGGCCGTGCGATAGCCGAGGTCGGCGCCGTCATCATCGTGGGCGGCAACATCCAGCACGCGACGCGCGTGATGACGACCACGATCGCGCTGGAGACGAGCAAGGGCAACCTGGCGCTGGCGCTGGGGCTCGGCCTGATCCTGGTAACGATTGCGCTCAGCGTCAACGCAGCCACGCTGGTGCTCGCCGATGCCGCGAGGCGCCGCTATGGCTGAAGAGGCGGCACGACAACCGGGAGACGACGCACACCCGTTGCTGCCGCTGGTGGCCAGCGAGCTGCGGCTCTCGATCGGCGGGCGGGAGATCATCAGGGACGTCTCCTTCACCGTCGGCTCGTCCGGGCGCACGGTCATACTGGGCCCCAATGGTGCCGGCAAGAGCGTATTGCTGCGGCTCTGTCACGGATTGCTGCAGCCTACCGGCGGGGAACTCCGCTGGGGTGGGCTGACGGTCGCCCGGGCACGGGAACAGCAGGCCATGGCGCCGCAGCACCCGGTCCTGTTGCGGCGCACGGTCACCGGTAACCTGCTGCACGTGCTGCGGGTGAAGGGCGTCCCGCGCGGCGAGCGGCAGGGGCTGGTCGACGCCGCGCTGCAGCAGGCCGGCCTCGCGGATTGCGGCGCGCGCGCTGCGCGCACGCTGTCCGGCGGCCAGAAGCAGCGCCTGGCGATTGCGCGCGCGTGCATTCTGAGGCCGGCCGTGCTGCTGCTGGACGAACCGACCGCGAACCTCGACCCGGCTGCGGTGCGCGGCGTCGAGGAGCTGGTTCGTGCGGTAGCCGCGGCAGGCACCAAGATCCTGATGACCACCCACGATATCGCGCAGGCCAGGCGCCTGGCTTGCGATATCCTGTTCCTCAACGAGGGGCGGCTGCTGGAGCATTCGCCGGCGACGGCGTTCTTCGCTTCGCCGCAGGACCCGGCCGCGGCGCGGTTCCTCGACGGCGGGTTGCTCGGCTAGGATAGGGGCAGGCCGGTCATTCAACGGGAGAGCGTTCCACGATGCCAGTGAACAGCAGGTTGTTCGGGTTTTTTTGCCTCGCGGCCGCAGCGCTGGGCGGCACTGCGTTGTCCGAAGCCGACGAAGCGCGCCCGATCAAGATCGCTTCGACGACGTCCACGCAGAACTCGGGCCTTTTCGAGTACCTCTTGCCGCAGTTCACGGCGGAATCCGGGATCGAGGTCAACGTTGTCGCGGTAGGCACCGGGCAGGCGATCCGGATTGCGACGAACGGTGATGCCGACCTGCTGCTGGTGCACCACGAGGCGTCCGAGCGCAAGTTCGTTGCGGATGGCCTCGGTCTCGCACGGCAGCCGGTCATGCACAACGATTTCGTGCTCGTGGGGCCGGCCGCCGATCCCGCCGGCGTAAAGGGCATCGACGATGTTGCGGTCGCGCTGCGGCGTATCGGCGACACCGCACAGGTGTTCGTGTCGCGCGGCGATGACAGTGGCACGCACAAGAAAGAACTCGAACTCTGGCAGGCGGCCGGTTTCGATCCCCGCCCCGCCAGCGGCACGTGGTACCGGGAGGCCGGATCCGGCATGGGCGCGACGCTGAACACCGCGGGGGCCATGGGTGGCTACACGCTGACAGACCGCGCAAGCTGGGTGAGTTTCGGTAACAAGGGCGACCTGCGGATAGTCGTCGAGGGCGATGCGCGGCTGCACAACCCGTACACCGCCATCGTCGTCAACCCGGAGCGGCATCCGCACGTGCACCGGCGGGAGGCACAGGCCTTTGTCGACTGGCTGGTGTCCGCGAAAGGACAGGCACTGATAGCAGCCTACCGGGTGGACGGCCAGCAGCTGTTCTTTCCCGACGCCATGCCGGGCGCGGGTGCCGGAGACTAGCTTGAGCGAGACCGGCGCATCGGCACGCGAGCAGGTCACCGGCGTCATCCTGGCGGGCGGCCGGGCGACGCGCATGGGCGGCGTGGACAAGGGGCTGGTGCAGATCGGCGGCCGGCCCATGATCGCGTGGGTCGTCGACACGTTGCGCTCACAGGTTGCCGACGTGCTGATCAATGCCAATCGCAACCACGAAAGCTACCGCGACTTTGGTTGCGACGTCGTGGACGACGGCGACAGCGAGTTCCGGGGCCCCCTGGCGGGCATGGCCAGCGGCATGCGCGCGGCGCGGACGCCCTACATCGCCGTCGTGCCCTGCGACTCGCCGCTGCTGCACGGCCGCCTGGTGCAACGGCTGCATGACGCCGCGCTGACTTCCGGGGCCCCCATCGCGGCCGCCCATGACGGCGAGCGCCTGCAGCCGGTGTTCGCGCTGGTCTCCTGCGAGCTGCTCGACGATCTGGCTGGTTATCTCGATGACGGAGAGCGTAAGATCGACCGGTGGTACGCCCGGCACGGGTACGAGAGTGTCGATTTCAGCGACGTCGCGGAGTCGTTCGCCAATATCAATGCCCCGGACGACAAGCGCGCACTCGAAACAGCGCTGGCGCTGCGGGCCACGTCGGCAGAGAATTAAACGCAGGATATGAGCAGCAAGACCAACGTCGATTGTTGCGCCGACGGCCACGAGGGCCCGGCGCTGAACCTCACCGATGCGTTGGCCCGCATCCTTGCCGAGGTGCAACCCGTCAGTGGCAGCGAAACGCTGGCCGTGCGCAGCGCCCTGGGCCGGGTCTTGTCCGCGGACGTCGTGTCGACGATCAACGTGCCATCGCACACCAACTCCGCCATGGACGGCTATGCGCTGTCGGGCGCCGGGCTTTCCGCCGCCGGCGAGACGCGGCTCGAGGTCGTCGGGACGTCGGCCGCAGGGCGACCTTTCGCAGGAACCGTGGGCGCCGGCCAGTGCGTGCGAATCATGACCGGCGCGCCGATGCCCGCGGCAACCGATACCGTCGTGATGCAGGAGAACGTCACCCGCGACGGCGACACCGCGATCATCCGCGCCGGCCAGAAGCCCGGACAGCATGTGCGCCAGGCCGGCGAAGACATCGCCGCCGGCAACGTAGCGCTGCGCGCCGGTACGCTCCTGTTGCCGGCCCAGGTCGGCATCCTCGCATCGATCGGTGTGAGTGAGGCCAGCGTCCGGCGTCGTCCGCGTGTTGCATTCTTCTCGACCGGCGACGAGCTCCGCAGCGTCGGAGAACCGCTGGGCGAAGGCCACATCTACGACAGCAACCGCTACACGATCTACGGCATGCTGACACGCCTCGGTGTCGAGTTGCTCGACATGGGCGTGATCCGGGACGATCGCGATGCGGTGGAACAGGCCTTTGCGCGAGCGGCGCTGGAGGCCGATGCCATCGTGACCTCGGGCGGGGTGTCCGTGGGCGACGCCGACTACGTGGCCGAAACGCTGGAGCGAGCCGGCACCGTCGGTTTCTGGAAGGTGGCCATGAAACCCGGTCGGCCGATTGCTTTCGGGCGCATTGGCGATGCGCTGTTCTTTGGCTTGCCGGGCAACCCGAACTCGGTGATGGCAACCTTCTACCAGCTGGTGCAGCCGGCGCTGCAGGCGCTGGCGGGCATGCCGGACCCGGCGCCGCCGCTGACGATGCCGGCAATATCCGCGTCTGCGCTGCGCAAGAAGCCCGGGCGTCGTGAATTCCAGCGCGGTGTGCTGTCGCGCGCCGAAGACGGGCGGTTCATCGTGCACAAGACCGGCCACCAGGGGTCCGGGGTGCTGAGTTCGATGGCCGCCGCCAATTGCTTTATCGTGTTGCCCGAAGACGCCGGCCCCGTGTCCGAGGGCGACGAAGTGACTGTGCAGCCGTTCGCAGCGTTCGTGTGAGCGAGGCGCTGCCCAGCATTCTCAGACAGTGAGCCCAGCATGAGCAAAAGCCCGAAAGAGCGCGAATTCGTCGCGCTGAATATCGCGGTCCTGACGGTTTCCGACAGCCGCACGGAAGCGACCGACAAGTCCGGCAAGCTGCTCGCCGGCAGGCTCACCGATGCCGGGCACCGTCTCGCCGAGAAGCGGATCGTGCCCGACGACGTGTACACGATTCGTGCCGTCGTGGCCGGCTGGATAGCCGACGCAGGGGTCGATGTCGTGATCACCACCGGCGGCACGGGTGTGACGGGCCGTGACGGCACGCCGGAGGCGGTGAGTCCACTGCTGGACAAGGTCATCGACGGCTTCGGCGAGACATTCCGCATGATTTCCTGGGAGCAGATAAAGACCTCGACGATCCAGTCGCGCGCGCTCGCGGGTGTCGCCAACGGCACCTATGTCTTCTGCGTGCCGGGGTCAACGGGCGCCTGCGCGACAGCCTGGGACGAGCTGCTCAGCGCCCAGCTCGACATACGCACGCGGCCCTGCAACCTCGCCGAACTGATGCCGCGCCTGCTCGAGACGTGAGCGACACACGGCGCGGCGCTGATGCAATGATGCTGCTCGTCGGCACGGCGAAAGGCCTGTTCCGCGTCTTCCGCGACGCCGACGGCGAGGCCTGCCGCATCGACGGGCCGCATCTTGCCGGCTACTCGGTGCTGCACACGCTGGCGGCACCCGACGGCACGCTGTTTGCAGCAACGTCGCACAAGGTCTGGGGCGCACACATCTACGCCAGCAACGACGACGGCGCATCGTGGACCTCGCTGGAATCGGCGCCGGCGTACCCGGCAGAGAGCAACCGCGGCGCGACCCGGGCGGTCTGGTACCTGGCCTTGTCCGGGGATACCTTGTTCGCCGGCATCGACCCGGCCGGGTTGTTCAGGAGCGAGGACCGGGGTGCCAGCTGGCAGCCGGTCGACGGGCTGAACGAGCACCCGACCCGCGCGACCTGGGAGCCGTCGAAAGGCTGCTTCGCCGTGCATTCGATCTATGTCGATCCACAGGAGCCCGGCACTGTTGTCGCGGCCGTCTCGGCCGGCGGCGTTTACCGCAGCGAGGACGGCGGCGACACCTGGCAGCCGGCGAACGCCGGCGTGCGCGCCGAGAACCTGCCCGGGCGGTATCCCGAGACCGGCCACAACGTGCACCGCGTCATCATGCACCCGGCGCGCCCCGGCCGCCTTTACCGGCAGTGCTACAACGGCACCTACCGCAGCGACGATGGCGGCCGCAGCTGGACCGAGATCACCGACGGGCTGCCGAGCGATTTCGGCTACGGCATCGTCACTGACCCGAACGACCCGGATACCGTGTTCCAGATCCCGGAGTCGAGTTCGCACCTGCGCGCGCCGGTGGACGGCAAGCTGCGCGTTTACCGGAGCCGGGATGCGGGGTCGACGTGGACGTCGGCGAGCTCGGGCCTGCCGGGAGAACACGTCTACGTGACGGTGCTGCGGGAGGCCATGGACATCGATTCGCGACAGCCCTGCGGCGTCTATTTCGGAACGTCCGGCGGGCAGCTGTTTGCGAGTGACGATGCCGGCGACAGCTGGAGGCAGCTCGTGAGCTACCTGCCGCGCGTGCTGAGCGTGAAAGCCGTGGAGCTTGTTTCCCGATGACCGCGCTGATTGACGCGCTCGACGCTCGCCGCGGCATCGTCTGCGCGGTCGGGGCGGGCGGCAAGAAGTCGGTGCTCTACCAGCTGCTGCGCGAACATCCCGGGCACGTGGCGATGACCGCCACCGTGCATACGACCGAATTCCCCGACGATCTCGTACAGCGGCAGGTTGTCGACGAGGACGCGAAACTGCAGGCGCGGGTACTGGCCGTCGCAAGCGGAGGTTCGATTGCCTATGCCTGCCCCTCGAACAAGCCCGGCCGCCATGCGGGCGCTGCGCCGGCGACCGTTCGTGCCATCCACGACGCGGCGGGCTTCGACGCGACCTTCGTCAAGGCAGACGGAGCAAGAATGCGCTGGATCAAGGCGCCGGCAGCGGATGAACCGATCCTCGTCCCGGGTGCCGATATCGTGATCCCGGTGGTTTCGGCGCGCGCGATCGGGGAGCCGCTCGGCGAGCGCGTGGCGCACCGCGTCGACCGCGTTGCAGCCGTGACGGGCGTGGCGCCCGGCGAGACGCTGACGCCCGAGGCGGTCGGCCGGCTGCTCGCCAGCGAGCAGGGTTCGCTGTACCGCACAGCCGGTGCGCGTGTTGCGCCGGTTATAAACATGGTCGACAATGACGACAAAGAAGAACTGGCGCGAGCCGCTGCAGGTGCGGCAATCGCGATGACATCGCGCTTCGATCGCGTGGTGCTCTGTTGTCTGCGACGGCCCGAGCAGCCGGTCGTTGCCGTGGTGACCGGATGAGCAGCATTACCGTACGCATACCTACGCCGCTTCGACCCTTCGTCGAAGATGCGCCGGTGGTCAGCGCCGATGCCGAGACCGTGGGTGCGGCGCTGGCGCAGATCGGTGCGCGTCATCCCGGTTTCCTGCAGCGCGTCATGCAGGGCGAAGGCGAGCTGCGCCCGTATGTTAATGTTTTCGTCGGGTCCGAGAACGTGAAGTCCGTTTCCGGGCTCGATACGCCCGTCACCGACGGGGACGTGGTCAGTATCATCCCCGCCGTGGCCGGCGGTTGACGAGCGACGTGGGATAGCAAGGGGGGCAGGTATGCGCGTAGCGGAGAATCATGTGCAGGACAGGCTGAATCGCAGCTTGCGGGACCTGCGGATCTCGGTGACCGACCGCTGCAATTTTCGCTGCACTTATTGCATGCCGGAAGAGAAATACCATCGCAATTTCCAGTTCCTGAAGACCAACGAGCGCCTTAACTTCGCCGAGATCGTGCGCCTCGCGGGGCTTTTCACGGCGGCCGGTGTCCGCAAGCTGCGCATCACGGGCGGCGAGCCCCTGCTGCGGCCGGCGCTCGGCGACCTGATCGGCGATCTGCGCGCTTTGCCCAAGATCGAGGAGATCGCGCTGACCACCAACGGCATCCTGCTCGGGCAGCACGCCGCGGGACTCAAGGCTGCAGGCCTGGACCGTGTCACGGTCAGCCTGGACTCTGTCGACGATGAGGTCTTCCAGCAAATGAGCGGCGGCCGCGGCGGCCTCAGCCGGGTGCTCGACGGCATCGACGCGGCGCTCGAAGCCGATCTCACGCCGCTCAAGGTAAACGCGGTCGTGCAGCGCGGAGTCAACGATCACACCATGATGCAGCTGCTCGAGCGTTTTCGCGGGACCGGCGTGATCGTGCGCATGATCGAGTACATGGACGTCGGCAACATCAATCACTGGCAGGAGTCGGACACGGTGCCCTCGACCGAGCTGCGGGCACGCATCGGCGAGCGCTGGCCGCTGCGCGCCGAGCGCAGCAATTACGACGGTGAAGTCGCCACTCGCTATCTCTACGAGGACGGCAAGGGTGAAGTCGGTTTCATCTCTTCCGTGAGCGAACCGTTCTGCGGCAGCTGTCACCGCGCGCGGCTGTCGTCCGACGGCCAGCTGTTCACCTGCCTGTTCGCCACGAAGGGCACCGACCTGCGCCAGCCCCTGCGCGAAGGCGCCACCGACGAAGAGCTGTTCAGCATCATTCACCGCGTATGGGCCGGGCGTACCGATCGCTACAGCGAACAGCGCGCAGAACTCCGCCGTGACGGCCGCGAGATCCAGAAACCGGAGATGTACTACATCGGCGGTTGACGGGGGGCGCTACGGGTTGAACGCGTAGTGCAGCAGTATGCCGATGAAGATCACCATGCCGATGTGGCGGTTGTGCAGGAACGCCTCGAAGCAACCTGCCGGCTGGCGGTCGCGGGCGAGCCAGAGATGGTAAGCCATGAGGCCGGCGGCCACGGCGATCGAGCCGAAATACCATAGCCCCAGCTCGGCACGCAGGCCGATGAGTACCAGGGCAATGATCATCACACCCTGCAGGCCGGCAATCACGAACAGGTCCATGTCGCCGAACAGCAGGGCAGTCGATTTGACGCCCACTTTGCGGTCGTCTTCGCGATCCACCATCGCGTAGAACGTGTCGTAGATGACGGCCCACACCAGCGTTGCACCGAATACCAGCCATGCGAGCTGCGGCGTGCCGCCCGTGTGCGCTGCGAACGCCATCGGCGCCGCCCAGCCGAACGCGGCGCCGAGGATGAATTGCGGTATCGACACGAAGCGTTTGACGAACGGGTAGGCGACCGTCAGCAGGGCCGCAACGACGGCGAGCATCTGCGCCGGGCGGTTGAGCATCGTCGCGAGGCCAACAGCAATGAAGCCGAGCGATGCGAACAGCGTCAGCGCCTCCATCGGCAGCACGGCGCCGGACGCGATCGGCCGCGTGCGCGTGCGTTCGACGTAGGGGTCGATGTTGCGGTCGACGTAATCGTTGAGTACGCAACCCGCCGAGCGCATGACGACAACGCCGAGCACGAACACGACGAACAGGCCCGGGTCCGGATGGCCTTTGCCGGCGAGCCACAGCGCCCACAGCGTCGGCCACAGCAGCAGCCAGGTACCGATGGGCCTGTCGAGGCGCATCAGCCTGGCGTAGTTGCGCAGCTGGGAAACGATGTCCGGAGCGAAATTGCCGACCAGGAATTTCATCGACGCTAAAGTACCAGAAGCTTCAGACGGAAGGGTATATTTGCAACCGCTTCTATACCTTGCCGTAGCGTCCGGCATCGCCGAGCCAGCGGCGGACGATCGCGGCGCTCGTTGCCGGTGCCTCGCGCGTGACTCGCTCTGCTACGCGCTGGACCTTCGGCATCAGTTCCGCATCGCGAACCAGGTTTGCGATGCGGTAGTCGGGCAGCCCGGTCTGCCGAGTGCCCAGCAATTCGCCCGGCCCGCGCAGCTCGAGGTCGCGCTGTGCGACCACGAATCCGTCGTTGGTATCGCGAAGCACGGCAAGACGTGTCCTGGCTGCCGCACCCAGCGGTGGCTTGTAGACGAGCACGCAGTGGCTCTGCGCGGTACCGCGGCCGACCCGCCCGCGCAACTGGTGCAGCTGTGACAACCCCATGCGTTCGGCGTTCTCGATGATCATCAGGCTCGCGTTCGGCACGTCGACGCCCACCTCGATGACCGTCGTGGCGACCAGCAGCTGGATCAGTCCTTCCTTGAACGCGCGCATCCCGCGTTCCTTTTCCGCCGGGCGCATGCGGCCGTGCACCAGGCCGACGCGCAGGTCCGGCAGCGCCGCGGTCAGCATCGCGTAACTGGCTTCCGCTGCTTCGTAGTCGAGCGCCTCGGATTCCTCGATCAGCGGGCACACCCAGTAAGCCTGTTGACCGGACTCGCACGCGGCGCGCACCCGCTCGATGATTTCTTCGCGGCGCGTTTCCGGGATGGCGACTGTCGTGACCGGCTGCCGACCGGGCGGCAGTTCGTCGATGACGGAGACATCGAGATCGGCGTAGGCGGCCATCGCGAGCGTGCGTGGAATCGGCGTCGCGGTCATGACCAGCTGGTGCGGATGGCCGTATTCGCCGATGCCTTTCTCCCGCAGCGCCATGCGTTGATGCACGCCGAACCGATGCTGCTCATCGATGACGACCAGCCCGAGCTTGTGAAAACTGACGCCTTCCTGGAACAGTGCGTGGGTGCCGACGACCAGCGGCGCGCTGCCGTCGGCGATCGCCGCAAGTGCTTCGCGGCGCGCCGCCGCTTTCTGGCTGCCCGCCAGCCACGCGGGTTCCACGCCGAGCGGCCGGAACCAGTCGGAGAAGCTGCGCCAGTGCTGCTCGGCGAGCAGCTCGGTTGGCGCCATGATCGCAGCCTGCACGCCGCAGGCCATTGCCTTGAGACAGGCGATTGCCGCGACCACCGTCTTGCCCGACCCGACGTCGCCCTGGATCAGGCGCATCATCGGGTGCGGCGCCTCCAAGTCGCCGAGGATTTCTCCGCAAACGCGTTGCTGCGCGCCCGTCAGCTCGAACGGCAGTTCCGCGATGAACGCATCGACCTCGCGCCTGCCACCGCCGAGCGCCGGCGCGGACTCGGTGTCGGCGAGGGCGCGCAGGTTCTTCAGGCTCAGGTAGTGGGCGAGCAGCTCCTCGAAGGCGAGTCGCTGCTGGCAGGGATGGTGGCCCGCGACCATCAGCGCAACGTCCGCGTCGGGTGGCGGACGGTGCAGGTAGTGAATCGCCTCGGCGAGCGACGGCATCGCCAGTTCCCGGCGTATCGAATCGGGCAGCAACTCCTCGGGCGGCGAGCGCCGCATTGCTGTCAACGACTGTTCGGTCAGGTTTCGCAGTCGTCCCTGCTGTACGCCTTCCGTTGCCGGGTAGATCGGCGTGAGCGAATCGTTGATCGCGGGATCCTGGCCGTTGCGCAGCAACCGGTATTCCGGATGGATCATCTCGAAGCCGGCGCGGCCCTTGCGGACTTCGCCGAAGCAGGTCACCCGAGCCCCGTGCTGGAACTGTGCCTGCTGGCTGCGTGAGAAATGGAAGAAGCGCAGCGTCAGCTGGCCGCTGCCGTCGGCGATCCGGACCAGCAAGTTGCGGCGGCCGCGGAACGTCGTCTCGGCGAGCAGCACCTCGCCCGACACCAGGCAGCGTTCGCCGGCGACAAGCGCCCCGAGCTTGACCAGCTGCGTGCGGTCCTCGTAACGCAGCGGCAACAGGAACAGGAGATCTTCGACGCGATCCAGGTTCAGCCGTTCGAGTTTTTTTGCGAGCGCCGGTCCGACCCCGGCCAGCGCCGTTAGCGGCGAGTCGAGCTGCACCGTCATTGCAGGCGCGGTGTTCCGCCCGGCCTCATGAGCCCTACAGCGGACGCCTCAGGAAAAGGATCGCGTCTGCCTCGACGTCGACCCCCTTCGGCAGCGACGCGACGCCAACGGCGGCACGGGCCGGGAACGGCTCGTGGAAGTAATCCTCCATGACGGCATTGACAGTCGCAAAATTGCCGAGATCCGTGAGGAAGACTGTCAGTTTGACGATGTCGTCGAGAGATCCGCCGGCAGCACCGGCAACGGCCGCGAGGTTGTCGAAAACGCGCCTCGCGCGCGCTTCGAAATCGCCGCCCACCACCTCCATCGTCGCCGGGTCGAGAGGGATCTGCCCCGACAGGAACACCAGGTCGCTGACCTCTATCGCCTGCGAATAGGTGCCGATGGCGGCGGGCGCGCTGTCCGTGTGAATCGCTTTTTTGGTCATGAGTGCACTTCGCTGCTGTTGTTCAGGCGCAGTCGCGAGCTACGCGCACGACGTTCTGCATGTTGCGCACGTCACGGAGGATGCGCGCAAGGTGACTGCGGTCTTTCACCTTGATGAGGAAAGAGAGTACCGAGCAGTCGTCGTGGCGGCCGACGACCTCGACCTGCTCGATGTTGGAACCGGAGTCGCCGATCGTCGCCGCCACTTCCGCAAGTACGCCGGGCTTGTTGATCGTCTCGACCTTGATCTGGCTTGCGAACTCCCGCTCGATTTTCTTCTCCCAGTTACAGGAGATCCATTTCTCCGAGTGCTTGCGGAAGTTCGACAGGTTGCCGCAGGAATTGCGGTGGATCACGATGCCGCGGCCCGCGCTGAGGTAGCCCATGATGTTGTCGCCGGGTATCGGGTGGCAGCATTTCGCGTAGTTCACCACCATGCCTTCGGTGCCGGCGATCGTCAGGCTTGCGTGACTCGTCTGCGGCCTGCCGTCTTCGTCGATTCCCAGCATCAGGCGCGCGGTCAGCGGTGCCAGCCGCTCGCCCAGGCCGAGTTGCTCGAACAGCTCGGCGGTATTGTTCAGCCCAAGTTCCTCGAGCGCCGCTTTCGTGCGTACCTTGCCGATCTTTCGCAGCGAAGAACCGAGGTCCTTAAGCGCGCGGTCGAGCAGGCGTTTGCCCAGGTCGATCGACTCGGTCGAGCGCATCTTCTTCATGTGATTGCGGATCGCCGTCCTGGCCTTGGCTGTACGGACGAATGACAGCCAGTTCGGGTTCGGCCGCGCGCCGCGGCTGGTCACGACCTCGACGGTTTCGCCGTTGTGCAGCTCGGTACGCAGCGGCACCAGTGCGCGGTCGACCTTCGCGGCGACGCATCGATTGCCCACATCGGTGTGCACCGCGTACGCGAAATCGACCGTCGTGGAGCCCTTCGGCAGCGGCATGATGTCGCCCTTGGGCGTGAACACGTAGATCTTGTCCGGGAACAGGTCGACCTTGACGCTCTCGAGAAACTCCTCGGACGTTCCCGTCTTCTGCAGTTCCGCGAGGTTCGCGAGCCACTGGCGAGCGCGCCGCTGCGGCGTCGCGTCCTCCTTGTCCTCCGCCTTGTACTGCCAGTGGGATGCAACCCCTGACTCCGCGACCCTGTCCATCTGGCGGGTGCGAATCTGCACTTCCAGCGGCAGACCCTTCGGGCCGAACAGGGTCGTGTGCAGTGACTGGTAGCCGTTGATCCGGGGGATCGCGATGTAATCCTTGAAGCGTCCGGGCACCGGCTTGTAAAGACCGTGCACCAGGCCCAGCACGGTATAGCACGTGCTCACGTCGTCGACGACGATTCGGAAGCCGTATACGTCGACGATGTCCGAGAGTATGCGCTTCTTCTCGGTCATCTTTTTGTAGATGCTGTACAGGTGCTTCTCGCGACCGATGACCTGGCCGTCGATGTCTTCTGCTGCGAGCGTCTTTTCGATTTCGTCGGAAATACGCCTGACGATCTGCTTCTGACTGCCCTTGCTCTTTTTCAACGCGCGATCGAGCACCCGGTAGCGCAGCGGGTACAGGTAACGGAAACCGAGATCCTCGAGTTCGACCTTGAAGCGATTGATACCGAGCCGGTTGGCGATCGGCGCGTAAATGTCGAGGGTCTCGCGAGCGATGCGCTTGCGCTTGCTGGCGGGCATCGCGTCCAGTGTCTTCATGTTGTGCAGGCGATCGGCGAGCTTCACGAGGATGACACGGATGTCCTCGATCATCGCCAGCATCATCTTGCGGAAGCTCTCGGCCTGCGCCTCGGCGCGAGAGCGGAACTGGATCTGGTCCAGCTTGCTGACGCCGTCGACCAGCAACGCGACCTCGTGGCCGAAGTTTTCGTCGATCTGTTCGAGGGTGGCCTCCGTATCCTCGACCGTGTCGTGCAGGATCGCCGCCATGATCGCCTCGGAATCCAGGTACATCTCGGCGAGCGACTGTGCGACCGCCACCGGGTGCGAGATATACGGTTCGCCCGTCTTGCGGGTTTGTCCCTCGTGCGCCGCCGCGCCGAACTCGTAGGCGCGCGTGATCGTATCGATCTGCTCCTGCGGCAAATAGGTCGAGAGCGTGTCGACGAGATGCCGCATGCCGTGGTCGCGCTTCGACGCGCCCGGCAGTTTGGACAGGATTGTGGCGGCGTAATCCATACGCCAATCATACCCGCGAAAAGCCGCGGGTAGCGCGTCAGTCGCCGATCGAGATTCCGCGCATGGGGAGCAGGTCGTCGCCCGGTTCCGGGGGGCTCATCAGTTCATCCGCCGCTGGCTGGTCGATCTCGTCGAGGATGGCGGGCGTCACGTGACCCTCCGCGATCTCGCGCAGTGCGATGACGGTCGGCTTGTCGTTTTCGAGCTCGACCATGGGATCTGCGCCATGGGCGACGCGCCGTGCTCGCTTCGCAGCAACGAGCACCATCTCGAAAATGTTGTCGATGTTTTCGAGGCAGTCTTCGACGGTAATTCTTGCCATTTGTGTGCTTCCTTTATCATATCCGGCAGGTTGGGCGCCGAATACCGTGAATTCAAAACCGGCCGCGCAGCGTAGCGCAATGCCTGGCGCGATTTCCAGCCCTTATAACCAAAAGTTATGTGGGTGGCCGGAGGGCCTAGCGGAACAAATCCTTGACGGCGTCGCGAACGGCGGGGTTGTCCGTAGCGCTGTCTGCGCCGCCCCCGGCGAGCACTGCCTCGAGGTCCGCTACCGCCCGGTCGAGGTCGTCGTTGAAGATCACGTAGTCGAACTCGTTCCAGTGCGACATATCGGACAACGCGTCGCGCAGGCGCCGCGCGATGACCTCGTCGCTGTCCGTGCCGCGGCTGCGCAGCCGTCGTTCCAGCTCCACGCGGGACGGCGGCAGGATGAATACCGTAATGCAGTCGGGTTTCGCTTCACGAACCTGGCGCGCGCCCTGCCAGTCGATTTCCAGGATTACGGGATGACCGGCGGCGAGGTGTTGCTCGACCTGCTCGCGGCTGGTCCCGTAAAAGTTGTCGAACACCTCCGCCGACTCGAGCAATGCACCCTCGGCGCGCAGTCGGTCAAATTGATCCTTGTCGACGAAGATGTAATCGCGACCGTCGACTTCGGTGCGCCGCTGCGTTCGGGTCGTATAGGAGATCGAGAAGCGCAGCTCGGGATTGCGCTTCGTGATCGCATGGACGAGCGTCGTCTTGCCCGCGCCTGATGGCGCTGCAATAACGAACAGTCGGGCGGGTGTTGCGGGCATGGAGGGGCTATTCGACGTTCTGTATCTGTTCGCGCATCTGCTCGATGAGCACCTTCAACTCCACGGAGGCACGCGTGGTTTCCGTATCGTTCGATTTCGATCCGAGCGTGTTGGCTTCGCGGTTGAGTTCCTGCATCAGGAAATCGAGGCGCCGGCCCACCGGCTCGTCGCGCTTCACGATATCGCGTATCTCGGTCAGGTGACTGTCGAGACGATCCAGCTCCTCGTCCACGTCGAGCTTCTGCGCGATAAGCGCGAGTTCCATCTCGAGCCGCGCCGGATCGGCTTGCACGTCGAGCTTGTCGATACGTTCGCGCTGTTTTGTTCGCGCAGCGTCGAGCACCTCGGGCATGCGCGCACGTACGGATTGCGAAATGGACGCGATGTCGGCGCAGCGCGAATCGAGCATCTCGGCGATGCGTGACCCTTCGCTCGCACGCATCGCGTTGATGGCCTTGAGTGCGTCCTGCAACAGCGGCAGCGCCGCCTCGAACAGCGGCTCCGAATCGACGTCGGCCTGTTCGACGACCCCCGGCCAGCGCAGCACATCGAACGGGTTCACGGCGCCGGTGGCCGGCAGCACCGCGGACATCTCCTTGATGCGGGTGCCGATAAGTTCGACAAGCTCGGTGTTGATCTGCAGTTCCGCCTGCTGGTCGAATGCGCGGCGGAAGTGCAATGTGCACTCCACCTTGCCGCGGTTGAGACTGGCGGCGACAGCCTGGCGGAATGCCTGCTCGTGAGCGCGCATCTGCTCCGGGAGCCTGAACTGCACGTCGAGGTAGCGGTGGTTCACCGCGCGTATTTCCCAGGTGAACGCCCCGATTTCCGCGTCGGCGGTTTCGCGCGCAAAGCCTGTCATACTGTGTAACATTGGCAGCTGTCTCCGGTTGTGACGCATTGATCACGTTTTTTCAGACATGGAGCGGGCATACTTCTGGCCCCTGACGCGGGACCGTGGTACGTCTCGGCAGCCGGACATTCTAAGCGCACCCCACTATGCAGGTCGAATACGCAAAAGTCTCCGCTCTCGGAGACAGACAGGATAACCAGGATCGCGCCGCCGTCGTCGTGGCCGACGAGGCCGCGATCATGCTCGTGTTCGACGGCATGGGCGGCCACTCCGACGGTGCCCGTGCCGCCGAAACCGGCCTCAAGGTCGTGCAGGACATGTTCATGGCGTCGACTCTGCCGGTATTCGACCCGCAGGGTTTCCTCTACACGGCGCTGGCACGGGCGCACGATGAGGTGGTCGCTCTTGGCATCGACGTGGCGGTCGACTTCCGGCCCCGGGCAACCTGCGCGGTCTGCCTCGTGCAGGAGGGCGGGGCGTACTGGGCGCACATCGGCGACAGCCGCATCTACCAGGTCCGCGACAACCGGGTTCTGGTCCGATCCCGTGACCACAGCCACGTGGAAGTGCTGATCCAGGAAGGCGCCATCACCGAGGAGGAGGCGCAGGATCACCCGATGCGCAACTTCGTGGAGTGCTGTATCGGTGGCGACGCACCGGTTCCGGATATGTCCATCACCCGCAAACAACGGCTGCAGCACGGCGACGTGCTGCTGGCCTGCACCGACGGTCTCTGGTCCGGTTTGAGCGATGCCGACGTCGCCGGCATCGCCAGTCCCGGTGAAAACAATATCGGGGAAAACCTCAAGGCGCTCAGCATCAAGGCGTTGAACGTAAATTCACCTTATAGCGACAATACGACGGGCGCCGCGCTGCGGTGGCTCGGCAACTGATACCAGGAACCCAAGAGCGGAGAGCGATGATGCGCCCCAGCGGCCGGCAGGCGAACGAGATTCGCCGAGTATGTTTTACGCCCGATTTTACCCGCCACGCCGAAGGCAGTGTGCTGGCGGAGTTCGGCGATACCCGCGTGCTGTGTACGGCCAGTGTCGAGGACCGGGTACCGCCCTGGCTGCGCGGCAAGAACAGCGGCTGGGTCACCGGCGAGTACGGGATGTTACCGCGCTCCACGCACACGCGTTCGGCGCGCGAGGCAGCCCGCGGCAAGCAGAGCGGCAGGACCCAGGAAATATCCCGCCTGATCGGGCGCTCGCTGCGTGCCGTCACCGACCTCGAGGCGCTCGGCGAACGCATGGTGACGATCGACTGCGATGTCATCCAGGCCGACGGCGGCACCCGCACCGCGGCCATCAGCGGCGGTTTCGTCGCGCTCGCGCTGGCAATGCACCGGCTTGCCGAACGCAAGGTCGTCAGGAAGAACCCGCTTCACGGCCGCGTCGCGGCGGTGTCCGTCGGAATCTATCGAGGCACCCCGGTGCTCGACCTCGACTATGACGAGGACTCCAACGCCGAGACCGATATGAACATCGTTATGAACGAAGCGGGCCGCTTCATCGAGATCCAGGGGACGGCCGAGGGACACGCGTTCAGCGAAGCGGAATTTGCCGAGATGATCCGTCTCGCGAAAGACGGCATCGAACACATCATCGCCGCCCAGGAAGACGCTCTGGTCGGCGCCTGAAGCGATGACTATCCCCGAACGGATCGTTCTCGCCTCCGGCAACCCGGGCAAGGTTCGGGAGATCCGGCGCATCCTCGGCGAGTTTGGCGTCGACATCGTGCCGCAGACCGAGCTGGGCGTCGGCGACGCGGACGAGACCGGCAGCAGTTTCGTGGAGAACGCGCTGATCAAGGCACGGCATGCCGCCGACCTGACCGGCCTGCCGGCTATCGCTGACGATTCCGGGCTGGTTGTCGATGCACTCGATGGCCGCCCGGGCGTCTACTCCGCCCGCTACGCGGGCGTGCAGGCCAGCGACGACGACAACATCGAGAAGTTGCTGCACGAGCTGCGGGGTCTGCCCGATGACAAACGCACGGCGGCGTTCCATTGCTGTGCCGTGTACGTGTCCGCCGACAATTCTACCTCGCTGGTGGCCGAGGGTCGCTGGCAGGGCAGGATCCTCGACGAGCGGCGCGGAAGCGGTGGCTTCGGATACGATCCCGTGTTCTTTGATCCGGAATGCGGCCGAAGCGCTGCGGAACTCGGGCCGGAACTGAAGAACGCGCGCAGCCACCGCGGCAAGGCGCTCGCCGCGCTCGCCGAGATGCTGCGCCAGCACTATGCCTGACTGGGCGGCACCGCCGCTGTCGCTATACGTGCACCTTCCATGGTGCGTGCGGAAGTGCCCGTATTGCGATTTCAATTCCTACAGCGGCGGTGACGATGCATCCCGCGGCCGATACCTGCAGGCGCTGTACCGCGATTTGGAGTCGGAAGCCTCCAGGGCCAGGGACCGGCCGCTGATCAGCATTTTCCTGGGTGGCGGCACGCCGAGCCTGTTTAATGCCGAAGAGATCGCCTGCTTGCTGGAGGTGGTGCGCTCGCGCTTCCTCATTCGGGACGATATCGAGATCACCATGGAGGTGAACCCGGGCACCGTGGAGCGCGGCGATCTTCACGGTTATCGCGAAGCCGGCGTGAATCGCCTGTCGATCGGCGCGCAGTCCTTCGATCCTGCGAAGCTCGCCGTACTGGGCCGCATCCACGGAGTCGAGGACATCGGCGCAACCGCGAGCGAAGCGGCGACCGCGGGATTCGACGACATCAACATCGACATCATGTACGCGCTGCCCGGGCAGGACGTTGCGGAGGCGCTGGCGGACATCGACGCTGCCGCGGCGCTGCGTCCCACGCACCTGTCCTGGTACCAGCTGACGCTGGAACCGAACACGGTGTTTCATGCGCGCCCGCCGAAGGGGCTGCCGGACGAAGATCGCATGTTCGAGATCCAGCAGGCTGGCGAGACCAGGCTTGCCGAGCTGGGCTACGAGCGCTACGAGGTTTCGGCCTGGGCCCGGGACGGCCGGCGCTGCCGACACAATCTCAATTACTGGTCCTTCGGCGACTACCTCGCAGTGGGGGCCGGGGCGCACGGCAAGCGCTCGACCCCCTCGGGTGTTGTCAGGTACAGGAAGCCGGCGAATCCGCTGCAGTACCTGCAGCAGATGGAAAGCGGTGGCGATCCCGATGTCGGGGAGAACGTCGCCGGCGGCGATCTGCTGTTCGAATTCATGCTCAACGTGCTGCGGCTCGTCGATGGCTTCAACGAGCAGCTGTTCCTGGAGCGCACCGGCCTGCCGTTGCCGGTGTTGCGCGAGCGGCTGGCGCCGCTGGCCGAGCGCGGGCTGGTCGCGGCCGGGGACGGCGGTCAGTGGCAGCCGACGCCGAAGGGCCGGCTGTTCCTGAACGACCTGCAGGCGCATTTTCTGCCCGATTGACCGGCCTGGAGCACGACGACGGGATGCCGGGAGCGGGTACCCGGGACGAATCCACCATCGTCCGGTCCGGTCAATTTATGCACATCACAGCGTGCACCCCTATATTTCCAGTACCGGATGCACCCAAATTCATTCATAGCGTCGAGAAAGGTTAGTAAAGCCCTGTTTTTATTAACTTTATTAAAGTGGACACAAAATAGTCATATTGACAAGCGGCTTTGAAAATCCGCACCTTAGGGCACTCGTTCAAATTTGTTCCACAGGTTTATCCACAGCTTCTGTGGATAATGGAGGCCCGCGGGAGGGGTGGTGTCGGGGTACTTGCGGCGTTGCCCGCTTAGCTATATCCTACGCGGCCCTTTTTGACGGCACCGAAGAGACTTCAGCCATGAAAGCCGATATCCATCCCAACTACGCGGACATCAAGGTCACCTGCAGTTGCGGCAACGAATTCACCACGCGTTCGACGCTCGGCGAAGATCTCGTTATCGAGGTCTGCTCTTCCTGTCATCCCTTCTACACGGGCAAGCAGAAGATCGTCGACACCGGCGGTCGCGTTGACAAGTTCCGCCGCAAGTACGGCATGAGCTGAGCCGCCCGGCGACACCCGCCGCGATATGTTATGTCGCGGCTGTCAATACCCGACATACGGTTAATCCCTAGGTTCTGAAAGCCCGGGCTTTGGTATCCTTGTGGGCCGATTTCCGCTACGGCCGACAACAGACAAGGGATAACCATGACCGAGCAAGCCTTTCGACTGATCAATCCTGACGGTCGCGAACTGGAACTGCCTGTCCACAAGGGTACTACCGGCCCTGACGTCGTCGATATTGGGGCCCTGTACAAGGAGCAGGGTGTCTTTACCTACGACCCCGGCTTCGTTGCGACAGGCAGCTGCAAATCTGACATAACCTTCATCGACGGCGAAAAAGGCATCCTGATGTACCGGGGCTACCCGGTGGAGCAGCTCGCCGCGAACTCGAACTTCATCGAGGTGTGCTACCTGCTGTTATACGGTGAGCTGCCTACCAAGGATCAACTCGAGCAGTTCGACACCACGATACGTACCCACACCATGCTCAACGAGGGCATGCTGAACTTCTTCAAGGGGTTCCGCTACAACGCGCATCCGATGGCGATGCTATCGGCGGTTGTGGGCTCGATGTCGGCTTACTATCACGACACGACAGACGTACATAACCCGGAGCACCGCGATATCTTCGCGCACCGGATCGTGGCCAAGCTGCCGACGATCGCGGCGTCCGCGTACAAGCTGAGTGTCGGCCAGCCGTTCATGTACCCGAAGAACAACCTCAATTACACCGAGAACTTCCTGCAGATGATGTTCTCCGTGCCGGCCGAGCCGTACGAGATCGACCCGATCCAGGCGGAGGCGCTCGATCTGCTGTTCATACTCCACGCGGATCATGAACAGAATTGTTCGACGTCGACGGTACGCATGGCGGGAAGCTCCGGCGCCAATCCGTACTCGGCGATTGCCGCCGGCATCTCCGCCCTGTGGGGCCCCGCGCATGGTGGTGCCAACGAAGCCGTGCTGAAGATGCTCGACCAGATCGGCGACGTGAGCCAGATCAAGAAGTTCATCGCCAAGGCGAAGGACAAGGACGATCCGTTCCGCCTGATGGGCTTCGGTCACCGCGTCTACAAGAACTTCGATCCGCGTGCGACGATCATCCGCGAGATGGCTCACAAGGTTCTCGACGCATTGCCCAACAACAACGAGACGCCGCTCTTCGAACTGGCACGCAAGCTCGAGGAAGTCGCGCTCAGCGACGACTACTTCAAAGAGAAGAACCTGTATCCGAACGTGGACTTCTATTCGGGCATCATCTACAAGGCGCTCGGCATTCCGACGTCCATGTTCACGGTGATGTTCGCTCTGGGTCGCTCGGTCGGCTGGGTGGCGCACTGGCGCGAGATGATCGCGGATCCGAAGCAGAAGATCGCGCGCCCGCGGCAGCTCTATACCGGTGCAGCGGAACGCGACTACGTACCGGTCGAGAAGCGCTGATATCCGTAGGAGCGGTTCTCGAACCGCGACCAGGGTCGCGCGCCGAGGCGCGCTCCTACGCGTTCCCCAGTAATTCGCGCACGGCTTTCTCGTCCGCGCGTTTCATCGGCTTGCCGTCGACCGGGCTGATCGGCGCCTGGCGGATGCCGTCCACCGGGAACACCGTGGCCTGCACCGCCGCCTCCCCATGGTGGAATTCGAAGCCGGCGTAAGTTTCTGCGCGGTCGCGCCGGCTCTTGAGGCGGCGCTCATAAGGCCTGTAATTGAGGCCCCGCAGGTCGAGCGCATGCGCCACCGATTCTGCGCTGTCGGCGAACACGTGCAGGTTCACCGCCGAGTTCGCATCGGCGGTACCGTTGAGTACCGGGCCGACCAGGCGCGGCTCGAACGGGGACAGCATTTCCATGGCAGACAGTGCGGCCTGCCTCATGGTCTGCAGCAGGTCGCTGTGCGACTCGCCGGCGAACAACTGCAGGTGTTCGGTGACCGCGAGCTCTATCTCGGCATTGCCCGGCAGCGAGCCGCGATCCGTCAGGCCCAGTCTTTCGGCTGCCTTCTTTTTTGCGAGGCCAAAGTCGCGAATACCCTGGTTGACAATGATGCGCGCCGCTTCCTGCGCAACCATGAGTCGCGCTCGCTCGCCGTTGCTGTTGGGTCTTTTCCTGGGCATTGAACTAGAACAGTGATTCTTCCGGCTCTTCGGGTTCCCCGCTGCCGTCGCGCTCGCCGGTAGCGTCCTGGATACCGGTCGTGTCGTTGAAGATATCCGGCAGTTCCTCGATGGTCTCGCACTCGGGTACATGTTCCTGCCGGAACACCTCGAAGGTCACGTTGCTCTGGCCGGCCCTGGCCGGGCAACCGGTTTCCTTGTCGATAAGAACGGAGACGATACCCGGCGGCATCGGCATCTGGTTCTCCGGCACGCCGCGCAGCGCGTCGCGCATGAACTCGATCCAGACGGGTAGCGCCGTTCTCGAGCCCTCTTCGCCCGGGCCCAGCGGCAGATCATCGTCGTAGCCGATCCATACGATGGCGGTCAGGTCGCGGTTGAAGCCACCGAACCAGGCGTCGCGCCGATCGTTCGAGGTGCCGGTTTTGCCGGAGAGGTCCCTGCGGCCGAGCACCAGTGCGCGCCTGCCGGTGCCGCGGCGAATAACGTCGCGCATCATGTCCTGCACCAGGAAGGCGTTCTGCTTGGACACCGCCGCCGGTGCGGCGTTGACGTCGGCGAACAATTCCGGCGCGGTGCTCGCGTCCTGCCGATGGAATGGCGCTATCTCGGCCAGCTCTTCGAATGTGAGTTCCTCTGCAGGGTCGGGGACATAGGTGTCCTCGGGTTCCGCGAGGCACGGCTCGCAGACGACCGCGGGGTTTGCGCGATACAGCGTTTCGCCGTCCGAACCGTAGATGGCGTCGATGACGTACGGTTTTACCGCATAGCCGCCGTTCGCGATCGTCGCGTAGCCCTGCGCCATGTCGAGCGGCGTTGCGCTGCCGCCACCCAGCGCGAGCGAACCGTTGCGCGGCAACGCGGCGTCGTTGAAGCCGAATTTGGCAATGTGGCGCACCGCGTTGCCGATGCCCGTCTCGAACAGGAGCAGGCGCACGGACACGAGGTTCATCGAGCGCACCAGGGCTTCGCGCATGCGCGTGGGCCCGTAGAAGCGGCCGCTGTAATTAATGGGCCGCCAGACCGCCTCGAGTTCTGACGAGTTGATCACCACCGGCGCGTCGAGCACGACCGTGGCCGGGGTGTTGCCCTGTTCGAGCGCTGCCGAATAGATGAACGGCTTGAACGAGGAGCCAGGCTGCCGGAACGCCTGGGTGGCGCGATTGAACTTCGTGGTCGCGAAGTCAAAGCCGCCGACGAGACTGGTGACCGCGCCATCGTCCGGATCGACCGAGACCAGTGCGCCCTGTGCTTCCGGGACCTGGGCCAGCGCCCAGAAGCCCGCGCTCGTGGGCATGACGTAAATGACGTCGCCCGCTGTCAGGACATCGGCAGCCGTTTCCGGCGCGGGGCCGGTCGTCTCGCGATCGATGAAAGGCTTGGCCCAGCTGATACCGCGCCAGGGCATGGATGCTGCAGTACCGTCGCGAAACACGATGTCGGCCGTGTTGTTTTCATTTACCCGGGTGACCAGGGCTACCGACAATCCGCCCGGCGCATACTGGTCGAGGATCTCCAGCGTTTCGGCGGGCCATTCCTCGATTTCCAGCCCCGGCAATTCCGGCGGCAATTCGATGTGCGTGACAGGGCCGCGATAGCCGCGCCGCCGGGTGAACTCGAGCAGCCCGTTGCGCAAGGCGTAATTCGCCGCCTTCTGCAGCCTCGAATCGAGCGAAGTCACGACCTGGAAACCCGCGGTGTAGGTCTCTTCGCCGTATCGTGACAGCATTTCGCGCCGGACCATCTCGGCGACATAGGGGGCATTGAGTTCGACGGCGGCGCCGTACATACGTGACTCGACCGGTATCGCCATCGCCTCCGTGTACTGATCCCTGGAGATATAACCGAGGTCGAGCATGCGGTCGAGTACATAGCCGCGACGCCGCTTGGCATTCACGGGGCTGCGCACCGGGTTGTAGCGCGACGGCGCAGGTAACACACCGGCAAGCGTTGCCGCCTCTGCGACGTTGATGCTGACGAGCGGTTTGTTGAAGTAGACCTGGGCCGCCGCGGCAACACCGTAGGCGCGCTGGCCGAAGAACATCTTGTTGAGGAACAGCTCCATGATCTGTTCCTTCGTGAACTCCTGCTCGATGCGGACCGCGAGCGATGCTTCCTTGAACTTGCGCTCGGCCGTTTGTTCGAGTGACAGGAAGTAGCTGCGCGCCAGCTGTTGCGTCAGCGTGCTGCCGCCGCCACCGGAGGCGGAGCCGGTGGTTATGAGGCGATAAAAAGCGCGCAGAATGCCCCGGTAATCGATGCCGGGGTGCTCGAAGAATCGCTGGTCTTCGGCCGCGATGAATGCATTGACGACGTGCGGCGGCACGTCCTCGTAGCTGATCAGTATGCGCCGCCGCTGCCCGATCTCTTCTATAAGGTAGCCGTCGCGGCTGTAAATGCGCAGGGGAATCTGCAGCGGAATGTCGCGAATGGTCTGGGCGGCGGGCAGGCCGGGTGCGACAAAATAATAAGCGCCGATGACGCCGGCAATGCCGCCGATCGACGTCAGCGCAGCCAGCCCGGCGACGACGACCAGGGCGCGCCAGAGTCCTCGGTGGGACCGTCTATGGGCTTGCTTCCTCGGCTTTCGCATAGCTGCTCGATTCACGCGTAACTGGCATTACGGCGCGGAAATGTGTGCCGCTGCCTGCACGAGCGTACAGGTAGTCTGGTGTCCAAGCGGTGCTTTGTATATGGCTTTTTGCTGGCAAGTGCCCAAGCGAGGCCATTTTGCCGCGGCCGATAATAGCGAGCGGCGGGCACAGGCTGCAATGCCCGCGCCGTTCCGGGGCCACGATGCCGACACCACGACCAGTTCACGGAATATGTAGCGTCGCATCAGTAACATACCTTCCCGGGATCGTGAACAAAGTCACGTTTTATTTAACATTTTGTTGATATATAGTTAAATCGATTTGCTCAGGTCCTTACTACTTTTGACTCGCAACTT